>Ga0136627_1000043_pt1 | contig 32724 bp, 34 predicted proteins | sample AntDrymUQ4892206_2_FD_104652 | JGI IMG/M metagenome (GOLD analysis project Ga0136627, IMG submission 104652) | Polar desert sand microbial communities from Dry Valleys, Antarctica - metaG UQ489 (22.06) | ecosystem: Environmental > Terrestrial > Soil > Desert | place: Antarctica: Dry Valley... | reverse complement strand
TTGGGCGACCAGGAGGGGAAGCTGTCCAGCGCCGTGTTGTTGGTGAGGCGGGTCACGCCGCCACCGCTGGAGTTCATCTTGTAGATCTCGCCGCTAGCCTCGTCGCGATCGCTGGTGAACACGACCTTGCTCCCGTCGGGCGAGAAGGTCGCGAATGTGTCCTCGGCCGGACTGATGGTGATGCGTTGCTGCAACGACCCGTTCGGGTTCATCGTGTAGAGCTCGCCGTTTCCGTCGCGCGTGCTCACGAACAGGATCTTGCCGTTGGCCCCCGGGATCGTCGCCCCGCTCGGCGCGGGAAGAAGCATTCCCGCCAGCGCCGCCACCGACACCAGAGCTCCGATACCCCGTAGCATCTTCATCGTGTCTCCTCCAGTCCCACCCTCGAGCGTCGCGGGCCCGAGAGGATCTCAAGAAATCAAGACAAGCAGAGCAGGCGCTTTACGGAGCGTCAAGGTACTTGCGGGGTTACTTCGCACGGGATCACCAACGCGGCGGAGCGTCGTCCCGAGGTGGGTCAGTCTTCCTTGCCGAGGAACACTGCGAGGACGATGACGATGCCGACGAGCATGATCGCCATGACGATGAAGGCCCGGCCCCCCTGCTCTCCTGCGTTGACTCCCGTGCCCGAGCAAGCCGTCGCCCCGAGTAGCAGCAGCGCGGCGAGAGCGAGCTTCACCTTGCGTAGAGAGTGCACGTTTGGGCTCCTCAGGCCTTGCGGTTATGGACGTCATCGGACAGCGCCTTGCTACGTCGCTCCGAGCGGCCGAGGCCGAACAGGTGCAGCAGGAGCAACAGGAGGCTTCCGGCCGTAATCAGGCGGGCTTGGCCGAGCGGATTGCCCGGGTCGAGTTCGAGCAGGACGTAAACGCGCGCGTCGTCGTCGGGGAGCTCACTCTCGGGCGTCGGCTCGGGCGTCGGCACCGGCGGCACGTCGAGTGTCTGGACCGGAGTCGTCTCCTCGGCCTCCTCCTCTTCCTCCTCGGGGAGGGGGGCCGGCTCGAGCTGCACCGCTCCGAAGCGCTCGCCGTCGGCTTCGATGAAGCGGGCGCTGCCCTCGGTGACGATGGCCTGAGCGGCGTCGGCGAACGCATCGATGTCCTCGCTCTCGATGGCTGCGCCGAGCGCGTCGGTGGCGACGCTCTCGAGCTCGGAGGCGAGCGCCTGCTCGTCCTCGTCGTCGGGGTCGAACTCCTCCCACGGCGATTCGGGATAGCTACCCGCGCTCGGTCCCTCGAGCTCGGCTTGGTCCTCGTTGATCCCGACCTGCTCCCAACCCGGCAGGTCGCCGACGGGCCCGAGGGGATTTATGGACCACACGACTCCCATCATGATCAGGAAGGCGAAGGTGACCGAGGCGGTGATGAAGTAGGCGAGCCGGGCACCGAGGACCATCGTCAACAGCAGCCACACGCTGCCGCAGAAGATGACGACAGCCGAGATGACCGCGGCGTACCCCTCGAGGGCGAGCATGTTCACAGGCCGCGCTCGTATTCCATGACGGCTTTGATTTGCGCGTCGGTGAGCGGATAGGGGGGCAGGGGCACGCCCTGAGTCGGCGACTCTCCGAACTGTGGCATGAAGGCAAAGCGACGGCCGTTCACGATCGTGAGATAGTGCTGGCGCTCGTCGAGGCTGGTGACGTCGCCCTTCCACAGCGCCTTGCCCTGATACCAGCGGTCCTCGGTCGTGCCCACGCCCTCCTTGCCCTGGCCCTCGGGACCGTGGCACACCGCGCAGCGAGCGGTGAAGATCTCCTCGCCACAGGCGTCCGGGCTGATCCCGGGCCTCGGGTCCTGGCACGACTCGGAGATGGCGTCGTTGGGGTTCGTCTGGTTGCCGGGCAGCGAAGCCAACCACGCCATGACGTCGTCGATCATCTGGTCGGTCATGGGACCCCCGTACTCGACGCCCCAGGCGGCCATCGGCGAGGGGGGACGACCACGCTCGATGGTGAAGCGAACGACCTCCTCGTCCCAGCGCTGAAAGACGTTTTGGAGCGGAGGAGCTTGGTACTGGATCTCGGCGTTGGTCACAGGGTCGACGTAGGCGGGGCTGGCGAGTCCGCCGCCGGCGGAGTTCTCGGGATTCTCGTCGTCCACGCCGCCGTGACAATTGGCGCAGGCCATGCCGAGCGAGATCGCCCGCTCCTCCTCCTTGTAGTCGACCGGGTCGGCGTCTTCCTCGAGCGTGGGGGGGTCCTGGAAGATGAGCTCGCCGCGATGAAGTGATTCCTCATCGAAGCGCTCCTGGAAGGCCGCCTGCCTGCTTGCCTCGGGGAGCCAGTACATCGGGATGAATACGGCGAGCACGAGTGTGAACAGCACACCGCCGATCTGAATGCGCTCGAGGCGCGGTCCCTCGAGGGTCGAGTCCGCGGCGCCGGGCCGCAGAGCGTGCGGGATACCGAGCATGGAGCCGGGCGATTGCTGCCTGCGGGAACCGGCGAGGAAGATGCCCCACAACACTGCAGCGCCCGCCAGGAGCAGCAGCGCAACCGTCAATACGTTGGTATCCATCTAGACCGGCACGCAGAACGCGCCCTGCGGCTCGGCGAATCGTTCCCACGTGTTGGTTCCGCGAGGTGGCCCGCTGATGACGGTTCCCGTGTCGACCATGACCGAGCTCCCCCTGACCGTTACCGGGAAGCGGTCGAGGCCGCGCGGCGCGGGGCCGCTGTAGAACTCACCGTTGAGCCTGTACTTCGAACCGTGGCAGGGGCACTCGAACAACGACGAGGTCGGGCAGTGGGGCACCGAGCATCCCAAGTGGACGCACTTGCGGTAGAGCGCCACGAGCTGGGAGTCGACGGCGTTGGTGGTTTCGTAGGCGACCCCCTCGCCTGTGCCCTCGTAGAAGGCCAGCCAGAACCGGCCGTCGGGAATGAACAGCGGGGCGAAGTCATTGGCCGCACCCACCTGCTCGAGGATGTCGTCGTAGTTCCCTGCGTTGATCTCGGTACCGAAGCCGCCGAGCACCTTGGGCCACAGAAAGCTGAGCGTTCCCATGCCAAAGAAGCCGAGGAAGACCATGAAGCTGCTCGACCACGCCCGGTTGAGGAACTGACGCCGGGAGACCGCGAGCTGCTCGTTGGTGAGCGGCTTCTTCTTTTTCTCGGGCACCTTCTTGACGGTGACGTCGTCGGATTTGTCGGCCGCACCCTCCTTGCGCTCCGGCGCTTGAACCGTGGCGGTTCCGCCGCCGGTGGGCGCGCTTGCCAGCGCCGCCTTTCGCTCGCGCCTGATCGCGATGTTGGCCATGAACAGTCCCCAAGCGGCCACGCTCAGCGCTACGACTATTAGTGCGATCGTTCCTGGATCCACGGTGCTCCCTCGGTTCCTTGTCAATCGTTCAAACGCTTTCAAACTAGTTCCATATCGTTTCAGACAGTGTGCGTTACAACTCGAAGAAGATGCCGCCCTCCCATGGGTAGACGAAGTTGAATCCCGGCCCCCTGAAGAACATTCCGATGATGGTCAGGACGGCGAAGGTCAGCATGAAGAACGAGAACATGACGATGGCGAACTTGCGGTCGTCGGGTCGCGTCGAGGGGTTGCGATCGATGTAGGGCGCCGCGAACAGCGCAATGATGATCACCGTCGGGATCGTCACGCCCGCCACCTGCGGGTGGAAGTAACGCAGGAGCTCCTGGAGGCCGAGGAAGTACCACGGCGCCTTGGATGGGTTCGGCGTTTGGTTGAAGTTACTGAGCTCGCGCAGCGGCGCGTCCACCATGAGCGAGAAGATCGTGAGCGCGCCGAGCACGACGAGCAACGCGACCATCTCGGCCGCCATGAGGTGGGGCCAGACGTTGACCCGGTCCATCGGCTGGCGTTCGACCTTCTGGATTGCCTCGGGCTTGACGACCGCGAGTAGGCGCTGGACCCGTTCGGGGACCGCGCCTGAGCCGTTGCCCACGGCCCGCTTGGCGGGGGCGCCGGTAGTCGGTTTCGCGGCCGGCTTCGATGCGGCCGGCTTGGTCGCCGTCGCGGCCGGCTTGGCCGCGGACTCGGCGGCGGGTTGCGCGCTCGTCTCGGCCGCGGCCCCGCTCGCCTCGGGATTGCTCGAGGGCGGAGGCGCCGTCGACTTGTCCGGCTTGCTGGGGTCCTTGGCTCCCCGCTGCGCCCGGACGCGCGCGGCCTTGGCGCGCGCCTGCGCGACGGCGGGGGAGGACCCTTTGGAGGTCTCCTCGGCCAGTACCTGTTCGAATACTTCGTCCGGCGTCGCCATAGTTTCGTCCGATCTCGTGTGTGCCCCTACAGCGGGCCCGAGATGCCTCCGTCCTTTCTGACTCTCCAGAAGTGAATCGAGATGAAGATCACGATGATGAAGGGCAAGAACAACACGTGCAGCGTGTACCAGCGCAGCAGCGTCTCGGGACCGATCACCGGCCCGCCGAGTAACGCGAACTGGACCTGGTCGCCGACCACGGGAGACTGTTTCATCATCTCGGTGCCCACCGTAACGGCCCATACCGCGAGCTGGTCCCACGGCAGCAGGTAGCCGGTGAACGCGAGCAACAGAGTCAGCAGCAAGAGGATGACGCCGACGATCCAGTTGAACTCGCGCGGCGGCTTGTAAGCACCGGTGTAGAAGACGCGCGCCATGTGGAGAAAGACGCTGATGACCATCAGGTGAGCACCCCACCTGTGAAGGTTGCGCACCAGCAGCCCGAAGCTGACCTGCGTGTGCAACCTCTGCATGTCCTCGTAAACGATTTCAACTGCGGGCCGGTAGAAGAACATCAGATAGATGCCGGTGATGGTCAGCAGGATGAACAAGAAGAAGGAGAGGCCCCCGAGGCACAGCGTGTAGCTGAGCTTGATCCCGTGTCGCTTCACCTTGACCGGGTGTAGGTGATACAGCAGCGAGTTCATGACCACGTAGGCACGGTTACGTGGGGAGTCCGCGTAGCCGCGCCGGAAGATGGAACCCGGACGGAAGATCGACCGCCACAGTTGCCCGTTGTGAAGCTGGTCGACCCTTTCGGCCAACTTCTGACGGGGGTTCCAGCCTGAAGCCTTTGCCACTAAAAACCGTTCCTTTGCTAGGACGCCTTTTGACCCTTGTCCACGGCGCCCATGGCACGGGCCCCGCGCTTCTTTTTCCCACCGGTCACCTCGGACTGTACGAGCGCCCCGGTGGGGCAGCGCTCGACACACAGATTGCAACGGGTACACGCGTTGTCGTCTATCAGAAAGAGGATGTCGTTACCCGACATCTGCTGCGAGAGCGCGACGTTGCCGGAGTCCTCGACAGCAACAGGGTCGACCATGAAGATGCAGTACCAGGGGCAGATGTCGACGCAGCCCTCGCAGAGGATGCATTGCTCGGGAATGAAGTCGATGAAGCGCTTGGGTTTGACCGCACCTCTGAGCCATTCGCCGTCGACCAGCTCCATCTCATAGTCGGAGCGAAAGATGGGCTTCTCGATGATCTCCATGGACTTCGGTTCCGGCTCTGCCATCTTTCACACCTCCTGTTCGCTGGTCGGTCCTGCAGTGACGACTGGCTCTACTTGCCCGACATGTAGCCCTTGACGGTGTCCGTGTGTCCCTTGGTGCCCGTGCGCTTGCGCTTGCGCTCTTGCCAGATGTAGGCGGCGACCAGGGCCATGGTCAGAATCCCCATCTGCACCGAGTTCGCGACGATGTCGCGCGCGATGGCCACCTGCTTTGGGTTTAGTCCCTCGGCGTTCACCCCCGGGATGTTCGTGGTGAAGTCGATGATCTCGGCGATGTACTGGTCGGCGTAGTAGATGATCAGCGAGGGGAGTTGACCGAGCAACACGATTCCCAGAATCCAAACGATGGAGCCCAGGACAATCGCCTTGGCCCAGCTCATGGGTTGGTCGGTTCGCCTGTAGATGCGCTCGGTGATTGCCATGCGAGCGCCATATTAGCAACGAAACGCGCGCTTTACGTTGTGCAGGCGTAACGAAAAGGGTCTCGAACCTGTTGTGCATTTGTGCTTTGACCAGGCGTTATCCGGGCCTGGTCGCCTTCGGCCGGATCAGAAGCGCGCGCCTCGCCTCTCGAGCTCGTCCGCGCGCTCCCGCAGACGTCGCCGGCGCGCGACGAGGGACAACAGATACCCGCCGATCCCCGCGCCGGCGGCCACAAAGGCGATGACCATCCAGCCGGTGGTGCTCACGCGGGACGCGGCGATCGTTCGTGCTGCGGGTGGGAACGGCCCGTGGGGGCCGAATCGAGGGCCGCCTCGAGTTCGAGCTCCGCGGCCTGGACGGTGTCTTGTAAGCGACCGAGCCTCACGCGCTCCGCAAGGAGCCACGCGAAGAGCAGGGTGAAGGCGCCCAGCGACACGAAGAATGTCGCGAGCTCGGGGGTCTCGAAACCGGAGTTGTTCACAGGGTCGGCCACGGTCGGCCCCAGGGGGTGAAGCGTGCGCCACCAGTTGACCGAGTAGTGAACGATCGGAACGTTGATGAAGCCGATGATGCCGACCACAGCCGCAAGCCGCCCGCCGCGCGAGGGATCGGTCGCAAGGCCTCTGAGGAAGAGATATCCGACGTAGACGAGCCACAGCACCAGCGTCGAGGTCAGACGGGCGTCCCATTGCCACCACGTCCCCCAGATCGGGCGCGCCCAGATGGGCCCGGTGATCAGCACGAGACTGGTGAAGACCACGCCCACCTCAGCGGCCGAGTGGGCCAGGAGATCCCAGCGCCGGTTCTCTGTGCGCAGGTACGCGATCGAGGCCACGAACACGATGGCGAAGGAGAGGTAGGCGAGCCATGCCGAGGGGACGTGAACGTAGAAGATCTTCTGGATCGGGCCGTTGAAATCGTCGACGCGGGCGACGAAGAACATCATCCCGAGTGCGACGGCAACCGCCGCCCAGGCCACGGCTCCCAGCGCCTTGAGCATGCGCGGAGCGGTGGCTGTGTCTGCCAGGGTCGCTGAAGGGCTCACCCTCTCAGACTACCCATCGCCGACTCCTAGGGGGACGGCGTCGCGCGCTCAGAATCTCGGCGGGGGCGGCGTCGTACGTCAGCCGGTCTCCACCAGACGGGCGAGCTCGAAGTGCATGGGGTCTGGGCGTGTCCACGCGCCGCCCCAGGTGAAGCCCCAGCGCTCGAAGATGCGGACGATCCGGGGATCGAGGTCGCCCCCGGTCCCGAGCTGATTGGTCGAAACGTTGAGGTCGATCGCGAGCCCGAACGCGTGCATCGACAGCGGAAGCTCGGGGTTGCGGTCGATGAAGCGCGGGACGTAGCAACCGCCGTAGTCGTCGGAGCGAATGAGGGGGGCCAGGTCCTTGGCCTCGATCTCGCTCAGAGCTGCGTGCAATTGCGGGATCATCAGCCGGTGGCAGCTCACCTCGCCGACGATGGGAACCGTCGAGGTTGCGATGTTGGAGGTGACCCAGTCCGGATCGGGCCTGATGAAACCGTCGTCCAGGACCTTGAAGTTCATCCGCCCGATAACCCCGCCCCCGGCGCTGCCGTCACCTACACTCGGGTCGGGGTTCGAGGTGAGCTCCGGGGGGATGAGTGGCACCAGTCTGGCGCCCGGCAGAACCTCATTCAGCTCGGCCCCCAGCGCGTCGAGCGGCGTGCCGGGCGCCACGCCGACGGTCAGCAGGGGGTCGGCCGTCGAACTCATCTGGTGGCCGACGCTGCGATCCACCACCACGTCGGCGATGTTGGGCGTCTGGTTGTCGGCGAAGGCGCCGACCTCGATGTCCCCGGCGCCCTCGATCGTGATCGTTCCGCCGCCGTCGATCCCGAGCCTCTCCGCCGCCTCGAAGGTCAGCACCGCCTCCCCGCCGAGGAGTGAAGTCCACACGAACTCGGCCTCACTCGACGACTCGGGAGCGACCGAGCGGTACTCTAACGGGTCGATCGCCGCCACGCGCAGGGTCTGAGCGCCTCCGGGGCCCTCGACGGTCACGCGCCGTAGCGACGCGGACACGACGATCTCGACGCCGGGCACTCTCTCGAGCCGCGCGAGGTCCTTCGGGTCGGCGTCCGTCTCCGGGGCCAGCAGGTAGGCCGGCGTCGCATCGAGTGGCTGGGGCAGTGTGATGCCCCCTTCGGCCGAGGCCTCGGACACCAAGTTGCCGCCCCGGGGCGCGTCGGCAGGGCCCCCGCAGGCGACCGCGGCGAGACAAAGCGCGACGACTAGTCCGAATGTTCTTCTTCTCATATGTAAAGGCGCCGGCGAGTGTTGCGCCGGCGCCCCCTCAGGTTACCCAGGTATGCGAGTAATGAGATCCCTGTCCAGCCGGGCGGACGTGGCGCTCATGAACGCTTCCACCTGCTCCATCACCAACGGTCTGGCCCAGTGGAAGCCCTGGCCCGCGTGACAACCCAGATCCTGGAGGCACTTTGCCTGAAGCTCGGTCTCGACGCCCTCGGCGACGGTCATGAGGCCTCGCGCCTGCGCCAGAGTCACGATCGCATGCGGGATGGCCGAGTCCTCCGGGTTCGCCAGGTTTCCGATGAACGACCGGTCGATCTTGAGCACGTCTATGGGCAAGTCCCGCAGGTGGCTGAGAGAGGAGTAGCCCGTCCCGAAGTCGTCCACCGCGATTCTGACCCCGAGCTGCTTGAGCTTCGCGAGCTGCGACATCCCGGTTTCGGCGTCCCTGATGATGTCGGTTTCGGTGATCTCCAGCGTCAGATCACTGGCGCGCAGTCCGGAGTTTTCGAGGGCCGCAACGACGTGTTCGATGACTCCCGAGTATCTGAGCTGCTTCGGTGAGAGATTGACGCATAATCCGAGAGACTCGCACTCAGGGCTGAGCTCGCGCAGCCTGACCATGTCGCGACAGGCGGTCTCGAGCACCCAACGACCGATGGGAATGATGAGGCCGGTCTCCTCCGCCAGGGGAATGAAGTCGTTGGGGGGCACCAACCCTCGGGTCGGGTGGTGCCACCGCACCAGCGCTTCGACGCTCGTGGGCCGGCCGGTGGCCAGGGCAACGATCGGTTGATAGTGGAGCGTGAATTCGTTGCGGTTGATGGCGCCGCGCAGCTCGGTCTCCAGCTCGAGCCGGGCGACCGCAAGGGCGTGCATCCCAGATTCGTAGATCTCGAAGCGCCCTTTGCCCTTCTGTTTGGCGGAATACATGGCGGCGTCCGCGTTGCGCAGCAGGTCGCTTGCGCTGAGCCCGTCGGCTGGGGACGCAGTGGTGATGCCGATGCAGCCGGAGACCGAGACCTCGTGGTCCTGGATCCCCAGGGGGCGACCGAGTTCTTCGAGGATGCGTTGGGCCACTACTCCGGGGGAGGAGTTGTTGTCGACATCTTCGAGCAGAACGCCGAACTCGTCTCCTCCCAGGCGGGCGGCGGTATCGGCCTGCCGCAGACAGCCACGGATGCGGTGCCCGACCTCGACCAGCAACTCGTCGCCGGCGTGGTGACCGAGGCTGTCGTTGACGACCTTGAAGTCATCGAGATCGATGAACATGACGGCCACGCGCCCGTCTTTGCGCGCCAGCCGGGTGAGCGAGTGTTGCACGCGGTCGGAGAACAACTCGCGGTTGGCGAGGTCCGTCAGAGGGTCGTGGAACGCCTGATGACGGAGCCGCTCTTCCGCCTGCTTGCGCGCGGTGATGTCGGTATTGATCTCGAGCACCGCCTCCGGCGCTCCCGCCGCGTTCCGCCTCAGAACCTGACGACTGAACACGATGATGCGCTGGCCTCGGCGCGTGGTGTGCTCGAGCTCGCCTTCCCAGTGGCTCTCCTCGAGCAACACCTTGTCGACTTCTGGCAAGCTCAAGTCCAACCACTTAGTGAGTAGGAGGTCGTGCGCACCGCGTCCTCTTACCTCGTCCTGCGACCAGCCATAGGCGGTCTGCGCGGCCTCGTTGAAGAAGCGGATGCGGCCGTCGAGCTCACGCACCATGATCAGGTCGGTCGCGAGGTCGATTAGCTGGGCCTGATTCCTCAGCACGGCCTCGGAGCGTTTCTCGGCCGTGATGTCTCTCATGACCCCCACGAGCCGGGCCCCGCGGCCGTCGCGCGCCTCCTCGAGTCGCCCCGAGCTCGACAGCCAGTAGACGTTGTCGTTGCGAACGATACGAAAGTCGCTGTCATAGGTGCCCCCTGCAAGGGCCCGCTCATGGGCGTCGCCGGCGGCGTCCTCGGGATGGAACAACTCGGTCCACCCGCCGGCGCTGGTCGGCAGCGACGCCTCGTCGAGTTCGATGGCCGCAAGAAGATCCGGATTCACCTTGTAGCTCATCTCGAGGGTGGTGCAGTCGCGCTCCCAGGCCATGACCTTGCCCCCACGCAGTGCGAGGTCGAGCCATCGTTCTCGCTCGATCAGCAGGCTTGCGGCCTGCTCGAAGGCCCGCGCCAAGTCGCCGATCTCGTCCCGGCCTCCCGGCATGGTCTCGTCGGGCATGGCACCTCGTTCGAGACGGTTGGCTCCGCGCTTCAGAGCGCCGATGCGGTTCGCGATGCCCGAGGTGAAGAGCAAGACGGCGAGGATGCCTCCGAGCAGGCCGAGTCCCAGGCTGACGAACAGCATCGCCCAGGTCCAGCGATCGGCTCGCTCGTGGCTCTCTCTCCGTTGGGCCAGGAGCCCCGCCTCCTCGGCGCTCATCTGGTCGAGTACCACGCGCACCGCACCGGTGCTCACGTTGCTCGACTGCAGAAGCGAGGTCATCGACGATCCCTCTACCTCGGTTCCCGAACCGTGGGCCCTCAGCCGATCGAGGACGTCCAGCGCCCCTCCGGCCAGGCGCCCGAGCCGGTCGCTTCGTACGGCCTGCGTGTGGTTGTCGTCGACGAGCTGACCGAGCTCGGCTTGCTCGCGGGACAGATCCGAGACGGCTTCGAAATAGGGCTCCAGGAAGAAGCGCTTGCCGGTTGAGACGTACCCCTGGACTCCGGTCTCTGCATCCGCTAGGAGCGTCGTGACCTGCTGGATCTGGTATTGGACCTCGAGGCTACGAACCACCGCGTCGTCGGCCTGCTTCGCGCGCGACAACGAGATTCCGAAGAAGAGCGTGGAGAGGCACAGCGCGGCCAAGGGCACCGTGACAACGAGTATGCCCTTCCACTTGAGTGGACGGTCCGCCCACAGAGCCCTGTGGTCGGTGCGTCCCCCCCTCGTCTTCCCACCCAGTCCGCGTCTGGTCATCGTGCTTGTGTATCGGAGCATTGCCGGCGCAACTGAATCAGTGGGCGCCTTTGATGTGATGCGGTTTAGTCGATGGCGAACTCGAAAGCGAGCGCCCCGACGGTGGCGAAGACCACGTCGAACACGATCAACACCCCGAACCAGCCTCGGGCGGCGACCGTCTCTAGCCCCCCGCCCGCGAATAGATCGGAGGTGAGCTCGACCGCGGCGATGAAGATCGGCACGAGCACCGGCAGGGCGAGGATAGGCAGGATCAGCTCCCGGCTGCGGGTCTGGGCGGCCAGCGACGCGAACAGCGTACCGACTGCGACGAAGCCGATGTCGACCAGAGCGATCACCAGAGCGAGGACGAACCAGCCTGCACCCAGTCCCAGCGAGAAGAACAGCGCAAAGACGGGAACGAGAAGGACCTGAACCGTCACGATGTAGACGAGGTTGCTCACCGCCTTGGCCGCGTACAGCCCGGAGCGATCCAGCGGCACGAGCAGGAGCGCGTCGAGCGCCCCTTCGTCGCGCTCGACCTCGAATGTGCGCGCGAAGCCGATCAGCCCGGCGAACAGCACCGTGATCCACAAAAAACCGGCGATGACGTCTGCCAGCGCCACCGTTCCGCCCGGGATCGACACCGCGCCGCGCATGGCCGTGTTACCGGGTAGCGAAAAGGCCAGCAGCAGCGTGACCGTGAGACAGAAGGCGAGCATGGGCGGGAGCGTGTCCCGGCCGCGCGCTTCGACTTTGAGGTCCTTGCGAATAAGCAGCGCGGTCTTCGACAAGAAGCCGCTCTCGGCCGTCTGGCGAGCCGTCACCGGGCAACCTCGTAGCCGGTCCCGGTCCGCCGTCTGTAGCTGATGACGCGCCCCCGCTGCACGATGAGGCTGGCGTCGGCGAAGGTCTTGACTCTCTTCGCTCCGTGCGTCGCGATGATCGCCGCGCGCCCGGGGGCCCGCCATGCTTTCACCGCGTCGGAGACACGCGCGCTAGCGTCGTCGTCGAGGTTGGCGTAGGGCTCGTCCAACAGCAAGACGTCGGGTTCGTGAAGCACCGCACGCGCCACCGCGGCGCGGCGTTTCAATCCGGCCGAGAGGTGCCCGACCGGGGTGTTCCTCCGATCGTTCAGGTCGAGGAGCTCGAGCACCTCATCGACGCGCGCGGACGCGACGCCGTAGAGCCGGCCGAACAGAGTCAGGTTCTCGCCCACGGTCAGCCGTCCATAAAGTCCCGAGCTGTGGCTCACGTACCCCATGCGGCGGCGGATCGATTCGTCCGAGGAGCGGATGGGCGTGTCCCCGAGCAGCGCGGAGCCGCGGCTGGGTGCGAGCAACCCCGCAAGCACGCGCAACAGCGTGGACTTGCCCGACCCATTGGGGCCGAACAACCCGGTGACGCCTTCGTACAGGGTCAGATCGGTGGGTCGCAGAGCCATGGTGGTGCCGTAGCTGACCGTGAGCCCCCGAAGATGGATCAAGAGGCGGGCTCCGTCGCCCCGACCTTCACCAGTCTCGCCTTGAGCTGCCCTCGCTTCGCCTTCCACTCGTCCTCGTCCAGCTGGCCGTCGCGGTACTCGAGGTCGAGCTGCGCAATCGCAACGAGCAGGTCGGCGCGCGCCTCAGGTGGCCCGGGCTCCCCCTTCGCCGGCTCGCGTGCGACCTGTCGCGTGGCGCGGGAGCGCAGTAGGCCGAGGGCGAGAAGAATGATCAAGAGCGCGGCGGCCGCAAGCGCCCCAAAAGTCAGCGCGGAGTCGCCGTCTCCCCGCGCGGTCCCGAGTATCGGTATCGAGTTGCCCTCGGTGATCGTGTCCCGGCTGCTGTACTGCTTGTAGGTGATGCCATCGATGGTGGCCTCACCGTCGGCCACCAGGCGCGTAGAGTCGATTACGAAGGGAGGTTCGGCCAAGACGCTCAGGTTGAGCGTCGGGTACAACGCGCGCCGGCTGAGATCGACCTGTCCCGTGTTCACTCGAAGGCTGTAGGCGAAGGTGATGTTGGTCTCGTTCGGCGGCACCGCGCTGGTGATGCTGATCCCGGTCTCGGTGTCGAGCAGCTGCGGGATGTCGAGGTCCGAGTCGACGATCTGGATGCCCTCCCTGCGCGCGTCCTCGGGAAAGGAGAAAGAGAGGCTAGGGATGGGTTCGTTCTGCGGTCCCGCCAAGCCGGCCCCCGTTTCGTTCTGCGGTCCCGCCAAGCCGGCCCCCGTTTCGTTCTGCGGTCCCGGCAAGCCGGCCCCCGTTTCGTTCTGCGGTCCCGGCAAGCCGGCCCCGCGACCCACGTAGGCCTCGTCGCTGACGTTGACGATCTCGAACGATTCGATGACGCTGGCGCCGTCCTCGCCTTTCAGGAGGAACACCCTGTTGTTCTGGATCACGATCGAGCGAGGGTCGGTCGTGGTGTTCCAGACCCGCTGGGTGACCTCGATGACGTCCCCGCCCGAGGCAATCGTGACTACGCCTCCGGGAAAGTTACCTCCGTCGAAGCGGGCGTCGAGTGTGTAGGCGCGGTCTTGACCCGCAGGAAGCTCAGGAAACTCGAACCGGCCTTTGCCGTCCGTGATCGTGTCGGCCTCGACGTCCTGTCGGAAGTTGCCCTCGTCGTCCTGCGACCCTCCGAGCAGCCTGATGGCGACGCCACCCTGTGGTTCGCCGGTCGTCCCGTTCGTGACCGTGCCGGTGATCGTCCCGACCTCGTCTCCCTGCGCCACAGCAGTGGGGGCCGGGAGCAGAAGGGCGGCGAAGGCGAGCACCCCCAGGAGCGCGGTTAGGCGCCGCACCGGTCGCAGGGTGCGCCCGGGGCGCGAGCCGCTCCACAGGATGGGCACCTCAGCCGCTCCCTAATCGCGGCGATCTCGAGCTCGAGTTCGTCGTCATCGAGCCATTCTTCCTGACGCGATCGTCGAGACGATCGCTGGTCGGCCTGGCCCCCGCTCGCCGATAGCGGCTGTTCTTCTCGCAGCGCCTCAGTCCGGCGTAGCGCCTCCAGCGCCCGAGCCTCGTACTCGGCCTTCAGCGCGTCCAAGTCGGGCCGCGAGAGCTTGCCGACGGCGTGCTCGTTCTCGATGTCGACGATGGCGACCAGCGCCGACCTCTTGTCGGCCTCAGCCTCCTCCAACTCGAGCGAGGGTAGCGGCGCGTCGCTGCGGGGCCCTCGACGCAGCGGGAGTGCAACCCACGCGAGCACCGTGAGCGCCACGATTACGACCACGAGCACCGGGATCACGACTGCTGCCTCAGGCGACGTAGCTCGGTGTCGAGCAGTTCCCTTTCGTCAGGCGACGAGCTCACGCGCCGTTGCCGCGGTTCCCGGTCGCCGTCCTCGTCTCGGCGGCTGAACCATCTCAGCACCAGCACCCACGCCACTCCGACGCCGGCGAGGACCGCCATCGAGGGAAGAATCCAAGCCAAAATGCCGGCCCCCTCCGACGAAGGCTCGCCTCTGATCGAGGGACCGAAGTCGGATTCGAGCCGGTCCATGATGGCCGACTCGCTCATGCCCTCGCGCGCGTAGACCTCGATGTCGTCCCGCAGGTCGAGCGCTTTCTCCGAGGGACAGTCGTGCAGGGTCACACCGGGACAGTAGGGGGACATGACCTTGCTCGAGATCTCGTTGGCAAGGTCCTCAGGAGACCGGGCGACCGCCGGCTGCGCCACCAGCGTCACGACAACGAGGGCAGCAAGCGCCACGCGCCTCATCGCGCAACCACCGCCTCGCGGCGCGCCGGAGCTCTCTGCGGTGCGGTGGCCGTCACGGGGGAGGCGCCCGACATGATGACGAGCATGCCGGCGAGCATCACGGACGCGCCGGCCCAGATCCACCATGTCAGTGGATTCACGAAGGTGCGGATGACGGCGGATTCGTCCGAGTCGAAACCGGTCATCACGACATAGAGGTCCTCGATGGGATTCGTGCGAATGGCCACCTCGCTCTGGCGTTGCCCCTGCGCGATGTGGAGGTTTCTTTGCGGACGCATGACGCCGAGATCCTCGTCGCCCCGGCTCACCGCAATCTGGGCTTCGAAGATGTCCTTTTCCGGGGTGCTCATGGTGGTCAGTCCGCCGTAGGTGAGCGTGTAGGAACCAACTGCGAGCGTGTCTCCCGGGCTCATCTCGGCGCGGCGTTCGACCTTGAAGGCGTTGCCGGCGAATCCGATCACGATCAGCAGCACACCGAGGTGAACGATGTATCCGCCGTAGCGGCGCCGGTTGCGCATCAACGTGTGAGCGAGCGAGCCGAGGACTCCGATGCCGGCACGTCGCCTGTAGACGCGGCTGCCCCGCAGGAACTCGGAGATGATGGCCGACGCGGTGAAGGCGCACAGTGCAAACGACAGCAGGGCACCGAAGCTCGTGACTCCGGCGAACCCGAACACGATCGCAGTGCCGCCCCCGATGGCCAGCGGCGCGCGCAGCAGGCGCCCCAACGAGCCCTTGCTCATGCGTCGCCACGAGATCAAAGGTCCGATGCCGGTCAGAGCGATGATGGCCAGGCCTATGGGAGTGAAGATCGTGTTGAAAAAAGTAGGACTTACCGACAGCCGGATTCCCGAGAAGACCTCCGCGATGATCGGGTAGATGGTTCCCCACAGCACCGTGAAGGCGGCTGCCACGAACAGCACGTTGTTGGCGATGAAGGCTGATTCACGCGACAGCAACGAATCCAGACGGTTTTCACTACGCAGAGCGTCGAGGCGGTAGGCGACCATCCCGAGGCCGCCGACCAGCAACAAAGCGAGGAAGGGCAGGAAGTACTTGCCGATCGGTCCCTCGGAAAAGGTGTGGATCGAGCTCAGCAAACCCGAGCGCGTCAGAAAGGTTCCGAACACGGCGAGACCGTAGGTCAGCACGATCAAAGTCACGTTCCAGACCTTGAGCATCCGCCTCTTTTCCTGGATGACGACCGAGTGCAGGAACGCGGTTGCGGTCAGCCACGGCATGAACGAGGCGTTCTCGACCGGGTCCCAAGCCCAGTAGCCGCCCCAGCCGAGCTCGGTGTAAGCCCAGGCCCCCCCGAGCACGATGCCGACGCTGAGACAGGTCCAGGCGAACAACGTCCAGCGACGCGTCGATGTAAACCAGGAGTCGTCCAAGCGCTTCGTGAACAGCGCTCCGACGGCGAACGCGAAGGGGATAGAGAATCCAACGAACCCGGCGTAGAGCAGAGGCGGATGAATCACCATTCCGGGCGACTGAAGCAGCGGGTTGAGGCCACGTCCGTCGACCGGGACGTCTCCGGCCACCGGAGCGAACGGATCTCCGGGCAAGGCCACCATGAAGAGAAAGAACGCGGCTATGCACATCAGCACCGCGCCCGCCGAACCGACCAACCTGGAGTTGCGCGCGGGGGCCTTCGCGATCGCGAGTGCGGAGAAGCCGGTGAGGAGCATGGCCCAGAACAGCAACGAGCCCTCCATGCCCCCCCAGAGCGAACTGATGGTGTAGGGAACGCTCAACGACCGAGACGTGTAGTTGGCCACGTAGTTGACGCTGAAGTCACGCGCCAGGAGCGCCGTGATCAGGGCAAACGTCGCGAGCGACGTGAAGCCGAAGGTCGCGTAGAGTGCTCGCGCGCCGGCCTCGCGCAGATCTTTGCGGCCGCTGCGGCTTGCGGCCACAAAGAAGGCGATGGCGGTCAGGGCAAAGACGAGAGCTGCGAGCAACGAGGGTCGCCCGAGTCCCGCGAGAGACCGAAGCGGCGACACGTTAGGTCCTGCGCAGTCGGGCGCCGGCGAGTGAGGCCATTACGTCTCGGCCTTGAATTTCGAAGGGCATTTCGCGAACACCTGCGAGGCGGTAAAGGTGTCTCCGTCGTAACGGCCCTGGGCGATGATCTCGATCACGTCGGAGTCGCTGTAGAACGCATCCGGCAGGGTCGTGTCCGTGGTCACGGTGATCGGGGAAGCTCCGTCGGTGATGTCGAAGCTCGTCCTAACGCCGTCCTCGACCACGGTGTCGTGTACGAGCTCGCCGGTGACCTTGACGTCAGCGCCGGGAGGAGACAAGCCCGCCGCCTGAAGCTCGCTCGAGGTCATGTAGAACGAGGTCGAGCCGGGGCGGGTCATCGCGAACACCACCAGCCCGATGATGGCGAACGCGATCACGCCGCCGCCGAGCAGGAACTTCGCCCGCCGTTTGTCGGGCGCTGAGGTAGCCATCTGCTGCTCCATACGACCGCAACAATAAAGGAACCAGCACCCTTATAGGGCTGTGGCGGCGCGCAATCCACTTCTTTGCCCCGAGAGGTCAGCAGCCTCCGCCGTCTCCTCCGCCCCTCCGTCGAAACCTCCGCCACCGTCTGCTCCTCCGTCCCAGCCCGCGCCGTGGGCCCGGCGACATAGCCGGTGCCGGTCTCGTGACTCCGCCTCGCATTAGACCGGCGCGAGTTCCCCGCGGGTTTCCTGCCGGCTCGCTGGTATAGGAAGAAGGCCCCCAGGCCGCTCAGCGCCCCGATCGCCAGCGCGGGAAGGAGCGCGACTTCCAGCAGGACCAGGAGCGCAGTGACCACGACCGCGCTGAACAAACCGAGAGCGAGGCGGCTTGCGCCCGCATCCCTGCGACCCGAACCGTGTGCCACGACCCACCTCCATGTCGATGCTGCCGCCGGCCACGCTGCCGCTGTTGGTAAGACGGCTCTACCCTCGACAAGGTTGCGTCATGCCGCGCCGAGCCGGGCTCAGATCAGGATTCAGACCCAGGATTCAGACCAGGATGTAGAGCACAACGAACAGCAGGATCCAGACCACGTCGACGAAGTGCCAGTAGTAGCCGGCCGCCTCCGCGGGGCCATGGTGGTCCGCGCTGAAGTGACCCATCCGGGCCTTGGCCGCCACGATTCCGAGCATGAGCAGCCCGCCGGCGACGTGGAGTCCGTGGAAGCCGGTCATCGTGAAGAACAGCGTTCCGAAGACGTTCGAGCCGACGGTGAAGCCCTCTCCGAAGAGCTCGGCGTACTCGATGGCCTGGCCCCCGAGAAAGACCAGCCCCAGCGCGATGGTGATGCCCATCCAGCGCACCAGCCCGGACCGGTCGCCCTTTCGGATGGCGACTACGCCGAGGTGCTGGGTGAACGACGAGGTGACGAGAAAGACGGTGAAGACGGCCGTGCGGAGCGCGTCGATGTGCGGCGTCCCCGGCGTCGGCCAGTCACCCGCCTGCGCCCGGATCGTGAAGTAGGCCCCGAACAGAGCGCCGAAGAACATGAGCTCAGAAGTGATGAAGATGGTCATTCCGAGCAGCGAGCTCGGCGTTCGGCGCCCGGTTGTCGTTGCGACCGATCCGGCCATGTTGGCTACTCTCCCTCCTCGCCGGCGACGAGCAGCTTTTCTATCTCAGCTTCGAGCTCCTCGGCGGTGATGGCCCCAAGCCCCGAAGTTCCCCCCTGTTTGCCGCCGAGCAGCGTCGGGCCCTCGTCGGGCTCGATGTCCGAGTCGAGCAGCTCGTAGTCGGACGTGATGAATACGGTCGTGGGGTAACCCAACAGCCCGAACTCGGACTCGAGCTCGGTGGCGCCGATGACCAGCGGGTAGGTGAGGTCAAAGCGTTCGGCCATCGCCCGGGCGTCGTCGGGGTCGTCCCGCATGTTGATGCCGACGAACTCGACCTCGTCCTGGTAGTCGGCGTAGGTCTGCTGAAAAGTGGGCAGCTCCTCTTCACAGGGCTTGCACCAGGACCCCCAGAAGTTGATTACCACGGGCTTGCCCTCGAGCTCTGAGCTGGCCAACTCGCCGGATCCGGCGAGCAAGGGGAGAGAGAATTCGGGGGCGGCCACGCGCCCAGTGTCTTCGTTGCGGGGCCCCTCCGGGGCGGGTTTCGACAGCAGATTGGTCAGGCCCAGGACGAGCGCGACGCCGACGCCAATCGCCGCACGCTTGCGCCAAAGTGAATCCTGATACCAGGAAACGGTCGTGTTTTCGGACGCCATTGACATCAGGCTACCGGGCTCGCGTCGGATATATTGCGCCTGCAGTGGCCAAGATGAAACCGGCGTTTTCCAGGAAGTTCAGGCGGCGAGCCGTGAGGGGCGCGCTCCTTTTCCTATTGGTTCTGACTGCGACCGCGTGCGCCGGCGCCGACGATGCGCCGCAGTCCGTGTTCAACCCGTCGGGCGAGTTCTCGGAGTCCGCCGATGTCCTATGGAGAGTGACCTTCGGCATCGCCGTCATCGTGTTCGTGCTCGTCCAGGGGGCCCTGATTTACGCTCTGATCCGCTTCCGCCATAAGGAAGGGCGCAAGGCGGCACAGTTTCACGGCAACACGAAGGTCGAAGTCATCCTCACGACCATCCCCGCCTTGATTCTCGCGGGTCTCGCGGTGCCCACGGTGGGCACGATCTTCGAGTTGCAGGGCGAGCAGCCCGACGACGCGATGCGCATCGAGGTCATCGCTCATCAGTTCTGGTGGGAGTACAACTACCCGGACGAGAACGTCACGACGGCGAACGAGCTGCACATTCCGACGGGGCGGGACATCGTGCTCGAGATCCAGGGAGCGACGACCGACCCCGTGGACGGCCTCGCCGAGGTCATTCACAGCTTCTGGATCCCGCGTCTCGCGGGAACTCAGGACGTCGTCCCCGGACACACCAACTTTCTGAGGATCCAGGCCGACGAACCCGGACGCTACATGGGCCAATGCAAGGAGTTCTGCGGCCTGAGCCACGCCAACATGAGGATCGTCGCCTTTGCGCAGAGCCCCGACGATTTCGACGAGTGGGTCGAGGAGCAGAGCTCTCCGGCGGCAGAGACCGCGAGCGGCGATGCGGGGGCCGGACAGGAGATCTTCGCCGAGAACTTCGACGTGAGGAGCACCGTGGTCGAGGACGGGGCCGACGCCTACGCGTGCGCATCCTGCCACGCCGTGCAGCCCGGCCTCGAGGCTCAGCCCAAGATCGGACCGAACCTGACGCACTTCGCCGACCGCACCACCTTCGCGGGGGCGACTTTCGAGAACAACACGGAGAATCTGGCGGCGTGGCTGCGCGACCCCGCGGGAGTACGCCCCGGCTCGAAGATGCCGGCCTTGGACCTCAGCGAAGATCAGATCAACGACCTTGTTGCCTATCTACAGAGTCTCGAGTAGGGCATGCTCGTCTTTGAGGGAGTGAGCTAATGGCTACAGCAGCGGCTCAGGGAAGCCTGTTCCGCAGACCGACGGCGACCACCGGATGGTGGAGCTGGGTCACGACGGTCGACCACAAGAGGATCGGCATCATGTATTGCGCCACCGCACTCATCTTCTTCGTGATCGGCGGCCTCGAGGCCCTCGCCATCCGCACGCAACTCGCGGTTCCGAACGGCGCTGTGCTGACCGCTGAGACCTACAACCAGTTCTTCACGATGCACGGGCTCACGATGATCTTCCTCGTCGTGATGCCACTCGGAGTCGGGATCATGAACTACATGGCGCCGCTGATGATCGGCGCGCGCGACGTCGCGTTCCCGCGCATCAACGCGTTCAGCTACTGGGTCTTTCTGATGGGCGGGCTCTTCCTCTACTCGAGCTTCTTTCTCGGCGGAGCCCCCGACGGTGGATGGTTCGGCTATGCACCGCTGAGCACCGAGCTTCCCGGCAACGGCATGACCTTCTACTCGCTCGGGCTCCAGATCCTCGGCGTTGCTTCACTGCTCGGTGCGGTGAACTTCATCGTCACGATTCTGAACATGAGGGCACCCGGGATGACGCTGATGCGCATGCCGGTGTTCATCTGGATGACTCTGGTGACGGCGTTCCTACTGCTGTTCGCCATTCCGGTTATCGCGGTTGCGCTGTTCGAGCTGATGTTCGACCGGGTCTACAACGCCAACTTCTTCAACCCGGCAGGCGGTGGCGACCCGGTGCTGTGGCAACATCTCTTCTGGCTATTTGGTCATCCCGAGGTCTACATCATGATCTTGCCGGCCATGGGCATCATCTCCGACGTGCTCCCGACCTTTTCTCGCAAGCCCATCTTTGGTTACGCGGCCATCGTCTTTGCCGGTATCGCCATCGGGTTCATGGGTTGGGGCGTATGGGCGCACCATATGTTCGCCGTCGGTCTCGGTCCTGTGGCCAACTCGGCCTTTGCTCTGTCGACGATGTTCATCGCGGTGCCGACCGGCATCAAGATCTTCAACTGGATCGGAACCATGTGGAAGGGCGATCTCCACTTCAACACTCCGATGCTGTTCGCGATCGGCTTTGTGGCGATGTTCATTATCGGCGGTCTTTCGGGAGTCACACACGCGATCGTTCCGCACACGGCTCAGCAGACCGACACCTACTACGTCGTCGCCCACTTCCACTACGTGCTGTTCGGCGGGGCGATCTTCGGCTTGTTCGCGGGCATCTACTACTGGTGGCCCAAGGTGTTCGGCAAGCTGTTGAGCGAAGGCATCGGGAAGTTGCACTTCTGGCTGATGTTCATCGGCTTCAACCTCGCCTTCGGGCCGATGCACATCCTCGGGCTCGAGGGCATGCCGCGTCGCACCTATACCTATCCCGACGGCATGGGCTGGAATCTCTGGAACCTGGTGGCGACCGTCGGTGCGTTCATGATCGCCCTTTCGATCGCGATCTTCTTCGCCAACGCGTTCTTGACGGCGCGCAAGGGGAGAGAAGCGGGGGCCGATCCGTGGGATGGCCGTACGCTCGAGTGGTCGACGCCGTCGCCGGCCCCCGAGTACAACTTCGCCGAGATCCCCATCGTCAAGGCGCGCGACGACTTCTGGCACCGCAAGTACGTCGTCAAGCCCGACGAGTACGCGACTCCCGTGGTCGCCGGTGGGGCGGTCGCCGCCGGCCGGCCAGACGATCACGACCACGACCCCGGACACGGAATCCACCTGCCGGCGCCTTCGCTCTGGCCCGTCGTGGCTGCGCTCGGCATGCCGGTGATGGGCTACGGCGTCATCTACAGTTGGCCGCTGATCATCGCCGGCGGCTTGGTCGTGCTGCTCGGCCTCTTCGGGTGGGCCCTCGAACCGTCGGAGGTCGAGCACTAGTGGTCTGTCGCGTAAATGGCGCCAGCACCGAGAGCGTACCTGCGCGTCGAGGGCAAGGCGCGACGAGTCGAACATACCTGGAGGTACGTGAGCGAGGAGCAACGCAGCCATCGGCGATGCAGGGGCGTTCGAATGCGTCGCCTATTTACGCGGCGGGCCGCTAAATGGCGACTAAGGAGCTGACCCCGGCCGCGCCCGAGCATCACACTTCCACGGGCCTCGACAACACGAAGATGGCGATGTGGGCGTTCCTCGGGTCCGAGTGTTTGTTCTTCGGGTCGCTGATCTCGACTTACCTTCTGTACCGCAACGGCACTGCAGACGGGCCCACGTCCGAGGAGCTCTACGACATCCCTTACACGTCGGTCAGCTCCTTCGTGCTGCTGATGTCGTCGCTCACGATGGTCCTCGCGTTGTCGTCCGCTCAGCGCAAAGACGAGCGGGCGATGCGGGCCTGGCTTTTGGCGACGGCGCTGCTCGGCACGGTCTTCATCGGGGGCCAGATCTACGAGTTCACCGAGTTCGCCCACAAGGGACTGGGTCTCGACGTGAGCACCTTCGGGTCGAGCTTCTATGTCCTTACCGGGTTCCACGGCGCGCACGTCACGGTCGGAATCCTCATGTTGCTGCTGCTGGTGGGCCTGTCACTGTTCGGCAGACTGGGCCCAGATGACGCGCGCAAGGTCGAGCTCATCGGCCTCTACTGGCACTTCGTCGACATCATTTGGATCGTCATCTTCACCGTCGTCTACCTGGTCCCAGTATGAGTGACTACGCCGAACCTCAAGAGGAACTCGAGCTCGAGCACCACCCCACGCCCGCTCAGTACGTGAAGATCGCTGTCATCCTTGGGGTCCTCACCGCGCTCGAAGTGGCCATCGCTTATATCGAGGCGCTCGAGGGCGTCCTCATTCCCATGCTGGCGGCACTGGCGGTCGCCAAGTTCGTGATGGTGGTTGGGTACTTCATGCACCTCAAGTTCGATAGCAAGTTGTTCAGGTACCTCTTCGTAACGGGGCTCGCGTTCGCCTTCGCTGTCTTCGGCGTGGTCCTCGTCATCTTCTTTCTGGCCGAGGGTGGACCCGTCCCCGGTGGGCCCGGTAACTAAGGCCTAGACGATGTCCCCGACTCAAGCGCAAGCGGTCGACCCCTGGGCGTGGCATCCGCACGTCGACATCTGGGTGGGCCTGCTGGTGCTCGCGGTCGGGTACGCGTGGGCGGTCAACGTACTCGGTCCCCGCAAGGCACCCGAAGGAGAATCGCCTGCGACTCGCAAGCAGATCTTGTGTTTCTACTCGGGCGTCATCCTGCTGTGGTTCTCGGCGGACTGGCCCGTGCACGATATCGCCGAGAACTATCTCTTCAGTATCCACATGGTCCAGCACCTGGCGTTCATGCTCATGGTGCCCCCCCTGCTCCTGCTGGGCACGCCGCGCTGGTTGCTGCGCTCGATGATCGGCACCGGTTTTCGTTTCAAGCTCATGCGCAACCTCACCAAGCCGATCGTTGCGCTGCTGGTGTTCAACGTCATGATCGCGTTCATTCACTGGCCGGCGATCGTCGATCTCCAGACCTCGTCGACGGCGGGACACGGCGCCGTGCACCTGTTCGTACTGAGCGCGTCGATCATCGGGTGGTGGCCCGTTGTGGCGCCGCTGCCGGAGCTGGGTCGTCTGAACGACATCGGGAAGATGTTCTATCTCTTCTTGACGTCGATCATCCCGACCGTTCCCGCCTCGTTTCTGACCTTTGCCGAGGGTGTCATCTACAAGCACTACGCAAACGTTCCGCAGTTGTGGGGAATCGACCCCACGACGGACCAGATGCTGGCCGGCCTCATCATGAAGATCGGAGGCGGGCTGCTACTGTGGACCGTCATCGCGGTGATCTTCTTTCGTTGGTACGCGCGCGAGCAACGACAGGAAGCCGAAACCGTTACCTGGGATGACTTCGAGCGCGAGCTCGAAGCCTGGGACATGAGGAAGTAGCAGGGAGAAGCGTGGCCAACGACACAGACAATCGTGCCGGGATGTCCGGCGAAGTTCGCTTCAGAGTTCCGCTCGTGGTCGTGCTTCCGCTCGCGGCTCTCGTCGTCATTGGTGCGCTTGCGGTCGGGTTTGCGAGAGTTCTGTTGTCGCTCGAGCCCGCGGCGGCGACCACACTCTCTCTGCTGATGGCGACCAACGTACTCGGCGCCTGCGCCTTCTACGCGCTGCGTCCCGACACGGCCCGTCGTCGTTGGCCCGAGCTCGCTGCGGTCGCTCTCTACCCTCTGCTCATCGGGATCGCGGTGGCCCAGACGGGTTTCTTGAGCGGTGAGGAGGCCGCGCCGGCGGAGGAAGGCGGCGAAACCGCCGCGCCGGCGGGCGGGGACGGCAGCACGATCGTGGCCGAAGGTACCGCGTGGGACGTCGAGGAGATCAGCGCGAGCGCGGGCGAGGACTACACGGGCACGCTCGACAACCAGGACTCCGTCGTCCACAACATCGCCTTTTACGAGACCGAAGAGGATGTCGCGGATCCCGGGTCGGCCTTCTACACGAGCGATGATGCGGCCGGCGGCCAGAGCATCGAATTCACCGTGCCGGTCCCCGACGAACCGGGAGACTACCCGTTCGTCTGCGATTACCACCCGACGACGATGACCGGAACTCTGGTCGTCGAGGAGGGCGGCGGCGGGGGCGGTGGAGAGGCCGAGGAGGGCGGCGGGGGAGCAGGCGGTCAGGATGCCGAGGACGACGGCTCAGGAGGAGAGGGCGAGGGCTAGCGCTCTGGTGACTGAGAGCGTGAGGCTGTCGTGCTGACGAGCCGCGTCGACGAGTTGCTGGCGCACGGCGACGTCGTTCCTCGCCCGCAGGTGTCCTCGGTGCTGGCGGCGTGGCCCTTCGAACCGTTCGTGTGGCTCGGCCTCGGTCTCGCCGCGTGGTGGTATCTGAGGACCTATGCGCGGGTCCCAGCCTTTCCGGCCGTACGTCGCCTGCACTTCATGCTCGGTCTGGCGGTTGCGGCTGTGGCGCTGGCGAGTCCGATCGCGATCTACGAGGGTGCGCTGTTTTGGGTCCACATGGTCCAGCATCTGTTGCTGGTCATGGTCTCTGCTCCGTTGCTGCTTCTCGGGGCGCCGGTAACGCTCGCGTTGCGCGCGGCCTCTCCCGCCGGCCGCAGGCGACTCTTGCGCGTGCTGCACTCGAAGGTCGTGCGGGTGGCGATTCACCCCGTCGTCGCCTGGAGCGTCTTTGCGCTCGTTATGTGGACGGTCCACTTCACGTCTTTCTACGATCTCGCCCTCGAGAACGAGGTGGCGCACGTGGCCGAGCACATCCTCTTCCTCTCGGTGGCCGCGCTGTTCTGGTGGCCGGTCATCGGGCTCGACCCGACCGCCGCGCGCCTCGGCTGGCCCGGGCGGATCGCGTACGTCTTTCTCGCCATGCCTCAGCAGTCCTTCCTCGGCGTCGCGATCCATCAGGCAAAGGCTCCGCTCTATCCGCACTACGCCACGATCGAGCGCACCTGGGGGCCGAACCCCCTCGCCGACCAGCAGCTCGCGGGAACGATCATGTGGGTCGCGGGCGACTTTCTATTCATCGGCGTGCTGATCTTCGTCGTGCTGGCGTGGATGCGCCACGAGCAACGCGCCACGAGACACCTAGACCGCCGCCTCGACGCCGCCGCGCGCGAGTAACAAGCCCGCACTGCCCACCAGGCTCCGGCTTGGGTCCGCCGAAAGTTCAAAACCATGCACCGAAGGAGCCCATTCGCTCTACGGGCCGGTCACGCGCGTTCATTTACCCAACGACGACAAACGCTCTGGTCTGCGGGATTTCGACCGGAGCGCCCCCTCCCGGAGGCGAGGCCGACTTAGAGGATCAAGACATCCGCGGCGATCGATGCGAACAGTAGCGCCAGGTAGAGGATCGAGAAACGGAACAATCCCCAGGCGATCTTGGTGTCGGGATTGCGGTAGAGCTTGACGGCCATTGCGATGAAGGCGCCGTTGAGAACGAGGGCCGCGCCAAGGTAGATCAGACCAAGTCGTCCGACGGAAAACAGCGCGAGGCACATCGCGAAGAGCAGCAAGCTGTAGAGCAGGATGTGGCGCGTCGTCTCCTTGATCCCGTAGACGACGGGCATCATCGGGACCTTCGCCGCGGCGTAGTCGTCTTCGTACTTCATTGCCAGCGCCCAGAAGTGTGGCGGCGTCCAATAGAAGATGATGCCGAACATCGCGAGCGCCGCGAGATCCACCGTTCCCGTTACCGCCGACCATCCGACCAGCGCGGGCACGGCCCCCGCCGCGCCGCCGATAACGATGTTCTGCGGACTCGAGCGCTTCATTCCGAGCGTGTAGACGAAGACGTAAAAGAGCAGAGCGCAGAGCGCCAGCACGGCCGAGATGGTATTGACCGTGACGACGAGGAAAATGAAAGCCGCCACGCCCAACGAAACGCCGAACAGGAGCGCGTTGCGAGGCGGCACCCGGTGCATCGGCAGCGGCCGCCTGCGCGTGCGTCCCATGACCTCGTCGATGTCCCGGTCGACGTAGCAGTTGATCGCGTTCGCGCCTCCGGCGGCCAGTGTTCCGCCGATGAGCGTCCAGAACACGAGCAGGGTTGAGGGCCAGCCATCCGCGGCCAACACCATCGCCGGCACGGTCGTGATCAGGAGGAGCTCAATGATGCGAGGTTTGGTCAGAGCCACGTAGGCCGCAACGACATTGCTCGCGGTCGGCTCGACGACGTCACCGGGCGGTTCGGGCTCGGGAGCGCGCTGAGTTCCGCGCGCGACCTCGACGGGCAGGGACTCGGCTCGGCTCAAGGTCTTCCACCCTCCAGAACGGGGTCGGCGCGCCGGACGGGGTGCCTCTCCGCGATGCTCTCGAGCGCGGGTTGTGTGACGACGGCAAGCGCAACCAGGCTCGACCAGATGAGACCACCCAGCAACAGGTGGAGGGTCACGATGACGGAGTTGAGGTCCGTCCACACGTTGGCCGCGCCGATGAGGGTCTCGACGACGAAGAACCCGAGGGCCGCGTGCGCGAACTTAGCCCCCAGTGGGTGCGCATCCTTCTGTTTGATCACCTGCAGGCAGAAGGCGAATAGGAGCGCGCCGACGACCACGACCATGGCGCGATGGACGAAGTGCACGAGGAAGACCACGTTGGACAGATCCGGAATCAGCCGGCCGTCGATGAGCGGCCACGCCGGCGGACGGTCCGGATAGGAGCTCACGTAAGAGCCCACCATCAGCAGGGCCAGAACGCTCAGGGCCACCAGCCCGGCCCGGCGGCTGAGAGCTGGGTCGGCCTCGACTCGAAGACTCCCGTCGGCGACGCTCGCGCTGCCCACGATGTAAACGAGCAGAGCGAGTACGCCCATAGAACCGACGAGGTGGATCACGACCGTCTCGGCCTTCAATTCCTGGATCACGACGAGGGCGCCCAGCAGAGCCTGGAAGATCACGAGCGCAAGTGCGCCCAGCGTGGGGCGAAAGATGCGGGGGTTGTCCCGGTGGTGGCGCCACGCCATCACCGCCAGAGCGAGGATCATGAAGCCGACGATCATGGCGACAAAGCGATGTGAGAACTCGATGATCTCGGCGCGCGTGGCCAGCGCCGGAGCGAGGCGTCCTTTGCAGTCGGGCCAGTCGTCGCCACATCCGAGGCCGGATTGTGTCGCCCGAACCAAACCACCGATTGCTACCAGGATGAAGGTCGTGACCAGCGAAATAAGCGAGAGTCTGCGGAAACGAGTCATGCGGAGCCAATGTTAGCCGCTTTCATAGCTAGGAACGCGGGCTACCCTGAAGTTGACATGGGGATCAAAATGAGGCCAATCACACGCTCCTTCGCTGCGCTCGCCGTGACCGCCCTAGTCCTCGGCGCATGCGGTGGCGGCGGCGAGGACGAGAGCGGAGAGTCGTCCGACGCGGGCTCCAAGGACTTCTCCGGATCCTTCGGCGATGCCGAGGTCTACCCCGTCTTCGTAAGCTCCGAGCTGGCGGTCGGGAGCAACCGCTTCATCGTCGGGCTGCTCGACTCGAACGATGCTCCCCTCAACGATCCCGACATCGAGGTGAGCGCCGACTTTTACGACCTGGCCGAGTCCGATGCGGAGCCCGTGACGGGCGCCGACTTCGAGTACGTTGAGTCGGTGCCCGGTAAGAGAGGGGTTTACGTCTCGACCGTCGAGTTCGATGCAGCCGGCGACTGGGGGGCCGAGGTGCGCATCAACGGCAGCGGAGTCGACGAGAACCTGCTCGGTAGCTTCGAGGTGAGGAAGGAAGCGTCTACCCCCGCCCTCGGGGAGAAAGTTCCCGCCTCGAAAACCCTGACCGCCGACGACGCAAAGAACTTGTCCGCGATCTCGACCGATCCACAACCCGATCCTGAGTTCTACGAGCTCTCGGTCGCCGAGGCCCTGGCCGAGGGCGAGCCGTTCGTGCTGGCGTTTGCGACGCCGAAGTTCTGCGCCAGCGCAACCTGCGGGCCCACTCTCGAAATCGTCAAGAGCGTCGCAGGGGATTTCCCCGGCGTGAACTACCTCCACGTCGAGCCGTACACGAACCTCGACCAACCCGACAACCTGCAACCGACTGAGGCAACGGGCGAATGGGGACTGCCGAGCGAACCTTGGGTCTTCGTCGTCGATGCCGAGGGAACGCTCGCCGCCAAGTACGAGGGCGTCGTCAGCCCAGACGAGCTGCGCGTCGCGCTCGACGAAGTCACCTAACGGAGACGGCCGGGGAGCGAGGAGGCGCGCCGTGGCTGAAGCGCCCGTAACCGGCGGTTCGCGCGCACGTCATGGTCCACCCCCCGCATCTACGATGACGGTCGCGAAGAGCTTGCCGTCGCGTGAGTCGATTCCGACGCGCACGGGTTCGCCGGAGGCGAGGTGCTCGTTGATGTGCCCGAGGTTGAAGCCGTAGTTAACGTCGGGATCTATGAAGATCTGGTAGCTCTCGTCTTGATCCTTGACCTCGAAGCTCGTCACGTTTCCGAGCGACTCCCCGTCGACTTCGAGCACGGGGCCGGTCACCTCCTTGGGCGCATTGTCGCCTGAGGTTGTGTTTGAGGAACACGCGGTCATGAGCACCGCCGCGCTCAGTCCACCAAGAACCGCCCTGGGTTTCATCGGTCTAGGGTAGCGTCGCAATGTCCACATCTTCGCCCGCTTACCTCCCCACGCTCGACGCGCTCCACCTCGACGTCGACGCGCACCTCGACGCCTTCCTGCGGCGCAGCTCCGCGGCTTTGCCCGAGAACGGCCCACTGATCGAGGAGCTTTGGCGCATGATCTCGGCCGGCGGAAAGCGGTTACGGCCGGCGTTTTGCTACTGGGGCTACCGCGCCGGGGGTGGCAGCGACTACGACGCGATCGTGGGGGCGGCGGCGAGCCTCGAGCTCCTGCACACCTTCGCTCTCGTGCACGACGACATTATGGATGCGTCCGACGAGCGCCGCGGCCAGGCGACGGTGCATGCACGCCACGGCGTTTCGGTCGGCGTGCTGGCGGGGGACCTCGCCCTCGTGCTGGCCGACTCCTGTTTGTTGGCCGCGGGCTTCTCGGCCGATCCGATGCGCCGGGCGATGGATGCCTATCAGACGATGCGGCAAGAGGTCATCGCCGGCCAGTACCTCGACGTGGTGGTTGCCGGCAACTCCGAGGTGACCGAGGGCGAGGCGAGACGAATCGCGGTGCTCAAGAGCGGGCGTTACTCGATTGAGAAACCGTTGGTGATCGGAGCCCGGCTGGCGGGCGCGGGCGAGGAGGTCGTAGGCGCGCTTGCGGCCGCGGGAGAGCCTTTGGGAGAGGCCTTTCAGTTTCGCGACGACCTTCTCGGTACTTTCGGCGAGCGCCACTCGCTCGGCAAGCCCGTGGACTCCGACATCAGAGAGGGCAAACGCAACCTGCTCTATGCTCGCACCGCTGCGGCGCTCTCGGAACCGGAGCAGAGCTTGTTCAAGGACGGTTGGGGCAGCGGCGAGTCGCTCTCGGAGTCCGACATCGAGCGTCTACGGTCGTTGGTCGAACAATCGGGAGCGAGGGCGTCCGTCGAGGAACTGATGATCGAGCTGGCCGAGACCGCGCGCGCTCGTCTGCGAACAGCTCCCATTGCGCCCGAGCCCCGCGCCGCCCTTCTCGCACTCGCCGAACTGTCGATCAACAGGCTTGTGTGAAGCCTTGCGTGCCGCCAGGGTGGAACGCGCCGGAGATATGGATCCAGGTGAGGGTTGCAGGATGTCCCAGCATGTAGATTTATGCCTCTGAACAACTCAACTGTCTCAGTCGACCTGTCTCACCAAGGAGACCGTAGGAGCGAAGTGGATCCGGAACAGGTATTCCAAGAAGTCCAACAAGAAGAGCAAAGTAAGGGCACGGCGGGTCCCGTCGCCGAGGCTCGTGCGAAGGCCGCGCGCGCCAGGGCCGAAGCGGGCTCACCGCATCCCAAGGAGCCCAAGTGGTGGCCGGGGGCGCAGCCCCACCTCGAGGGCGGTGACGCCGAGGGCGGTGACGAGGAGGCGCCCGCCGATGCCGAACCCGCGGCCGAAGCCGAACCCGCGGCCGAAGCGGAGCCCACCCCTGAACCTGAGCCCACCCCTGAACCTGAGCCCGAGCCCGCAGCCGCTGCCCCCGAGCCCGCTCCCGCTCCGGCCCCCGAGCCCGAGGCCCAACCGGCCGCAGCCGCTCCGGCCGCGGCGGCGTCTGCTCCGGCGGCCGCTACGGCGACGCAGACGCAACCCCAGGCGGTTCCCACCACGGGGGTGAGTTACGGCACCGCCGGCGGCAACCGCATGCGTCCCGAGGACGGAGTCGCCACCCCGGCGCAACTCGACGGGCAGCAGGCGATGTACGAGCGTCGCAGGCTCATCGATGAGGTCATCAAGACGGGCGTGCCGGCGGCGGCGGCGCCCCACCGAGAGCGCTCGGGCTCGGGGGGTCTTGCGATCCTCTACCTGCTCGTCCCGCTGCTCGTGATCGGCTTTCTCGCGGTCAACAGCGACAACGACGCCACGAGCCCGGCCGACGAGGGCGCCACGACGGCGGCCGACGAGGAGACGGCGGGGGACGCCGAGGGCACCAACACCATCGTGGCGGTCAACACGGCCTTCGACACCGAGGAGATCGCCGCGGAGGCCGGCGGAGTCGTGAGCGGCACACTCGACAATCAGGACGGCGTGGTCCACAACATCGCGTTCTACGAGACCGAGGAGGACCTCAGCGATCCGGCCGCGGCGTTCTACACGAGCGACGACGCGGAGGGCGGCGCGACCGTCGATTTCGAGTTCACGGCCCCCGAGGAGCCCGGCGAGTACCCCTTCATATGCGACTACCACCCCAACATGACGGGGACGCTTCTCGTCGGGGACGCTCCGGGTGGCGGTGGCGGTCAGGACGACGGCGGTGGCGGCGGTCAAGACGACGACGGCGGCGGCCAGGGCGGTGGCGGCGGAGACGATGAAGGCGGCGACGCCTGACCCTCTTGGGGGCGGGGACGGGTTTCCCGGCTAGAGTTCGGAAGTCCCGCTTCGTACTAGGATGAGCAGGCTCGTGAAAGTTTTCACAAGCCCTGCCACAGCCACTGCGTTCCCAGCACTCGCCGAGGAGGAAGGAGGGTAGCTCCGTGCCGACAGAGACCGATGTCGCCATCGTCGGGGGTGGCCCCTCCGGAGCGGCTGCTGCTCAGTTCCTGGCCGAGCGCGGTCATTCCGTGCTCGTCTGCGAGAAGCCGACCTTCCCGCGCGAGAAGACGTGCGGCGACGGACTGACGCCGCGTGCCGTCAAGGTGCTGCAGCAGATGCGCATTCAGGAGGAGCTCGCCACCTGGGAACGAGTCCGGGGGCTACGCGTGCGCGCTGCCGGCAAGGTGATGGAGCTCGACTTCCCAACGCTCGACGACTGGGGCAACTACGGGCTGGTCAAACCTCGCAAGGATCTCGACCGGATCGTGCTCGACACTGCCGAAGCGCAGGGCGCGAAGGTGCTCTACGACACGCAGGTCACCGAGCCGATTTTCGAGCGCGGTGTCGTCGCCGGCTTCAAGGCGAAACGGAACGGCGAGACTGAAGAGGTACGCGCCAAGTTCGTCATCTCGGCCGAAGGGGCGGCGACCAAGTTCACGCGTACGCTTGCACGAGATCGAGATCCGAGCTACCCGATGGGGCTCGCGATCCGCCAGTACTTCAACTCCCCGATGGAGAGCTCAGGTTGGTTCGAGGCCTACCTCGACGTCCGGAGCGGTGACGACTCTCTGCCCGCCTATGGATGGGTGTTCCCCGTGGGGGACGGCACCGTCAATGCAGGAGTCGGGCTGCTGTCAACCTACGGGCAGTGGAAGTCCGTGAACTTGAACAACCTTCAGAACGACTTCGTGGCGCAGCTCCCGCCATCGTGGGACATCAACCAGCAAACGGTCTGTAGCAAGCCGCGCGCGGGACGTCTCTTCATGGGAGGGAGCATAGCTCCGCCTCACGGACCCGGCTTCCTGCTAACCGGCGACGCTGCGGGATTCATCAATCCCTGCAACGGCGAGGGGATCGCGTACGCCTACGAGACGGGACGCATCGCCGCTGGCCACATCGATGAAGCACTTCGCTCAGGCTCGTCACCGACGCTCGATGGCTACACGGACGAGCTCAAGCAGATCT
>Ga0136627_1000042_pt1 | contig 33053 bp, 33 predicted proteins | sample AntDrymUQ4892206_2_FD_104652 | JGI IMG/M metagenome (GOLD analysis project Ga0136627, IMG submission 104652) | Polar desert sand microbial communities from Dry Valleys, Antarctica - metaG UQ489 (22.06) | ecosystem: Environmental > Terrestrial > Soil > Desert | place: Antarctica: Dry Valley... | reverse complement strand
CACGACGTCACCCACCACCACAGAGATCGCGAGCACCACCACCCCGACGAGCAGCGTCGAAATCCTGCTCGCGTTGTACTCACCGGCCCCGGCGTGTCCCTCCGAGCCGCGGCGCGCGAACAACCCGGCGTAGACGTCGTTGGCGAGGATGGTGGAAGAGGCGAGCAGGCCGGCGCTCGCGGTGGACATCACGGCGGCCAGGGCCGCGGCCAGCACCAGGCCAAGGACGCCGGTCGGCAGGACTTCAGCCGCGACGCGGGCAAACGCGTTGTCCGAATTGGGGAGGTCCGGGATCAGGACGCGGGCCGCCGTCCCGATCAGGGCGCCCGCGAGGCCGTACAGCAGGCAATAGAAACCCGCCACGCCGCCGCCCCACCGGGCGACCGCGGGGCTCCTGGCCGTAAAGACCCGCTGCCAGATGTCCTGCCCGATCATGAGCCCGAAAAAGAACAGCAGGAAGTACGTGAAGATCGTCTGCCCGCCGATGGAGAACGGGTCGAAGTACGAGCCAGGCAACTCCCCGGCCATCCCGGAGAAGCCGCCAACCCTCGCGATGCTCAGGGGCAGCAGGATCAGGAAGATGCCAACGGTCATCACGCAGAACTGCAGAAAGTCCGTCAGCGTGATCGACCACATGCCGCCCAAAGTCGAGTAGGCGACGACCACGCCGCCCGCTATGAGGATCGCCACCGTCGGCGGCAGGCCGAGGACGACGTCGAAGACCGAGCCGACGGCGATGGTGGACGTAACCGCGATCATGAGCGCGTAGGTCGCCACGATGATCGCGGAGATAAGCCGCGAAGAGGCCCCGTACCTGATGCCGAGCATCTCCGAAACGGTGTACACGCCGAGCCGGCTGAGGCGCGTAGAGAGCAGGATGCCGAGCGCGATGATCCCGAGCCCGATCATGAATACGAGCCACATCCCCGAAACCCCGAACTCGTACCCCAAGGAGACGCTCCCGATGGTGGACGCCCCCCCGAGCACCACCGCGCTCAGGGTCCCGACGTACAACGCCGGCCCGAGCCGCCTCCCGGCGACGAGGTAATCTTCCGTGCTGCCGGCCCGCTTCAGCCCCCAGTACCCCGCCCCGAGCATAACCACGAAGTAGAGCCCCAGGATCAGGTAATCTAGTGCGTTACCCATCCCGGTTCTTCTTCTGGAGGGCGATGAGCCCCAGAAAGTCGTGGGCCACGTTGGCCGCGACGAGCGCCGTGACCTGCCCGGGGCCGTCGTAGGCCGGGCAGACCTCGACCACGTCGCAGCCGACGATGTCGATGCCGGCGAGCCCCCGCACGAACTCCTGCGCCTCGCGACTGGTGTAGCCCCCGATCTCCGGCGTGCCGGTGCCCGGAGCATAGGCGGGGTCAACGAAGTCTATGTCGAACGAGACGTAGGCCTTCGCGTCCCCCACCCGCTCCTTGACCCTCTCGATGACGGCCGATATTCCCAACTCTCGCACCTCGTCCGTAGATACCAGATCGAAGCCCATGTCTTTCGCGTCGTCCCAGTCGCGCTCGTCGTAGATGGAGCCGCGCATCCCGACCTGGATGGAGCGCGAAGGGTCGAGTATTCCTTCTTCTACCGCCCGACGGAAGGGCGTTCCGTGGGTGTACTTCTGGCCGAAGTAGGCGTCCCAGGTGTCAGGGTGGGAGTCGAACTGGACGAGGGCGAGCGGTCCGTGGACGGCCGCGGCGGCGCGAAGTTCCGGCAGGGCTATGGAGTGGTCGCCGCCGAGGACTATCGGGACGACGCCGGCGCGGTGGATCGGTTCGAGCCCCTCGGAGATCTTCTCGTAGCTCTCCCGGATAAAGCCCGGCACGACCGGCACGTCGCCGTAGTCGATCACGGAGAGGTGATCGAAGATGGTGATACCGAGGCCGGAGTTGTGGCGCCGGAGCAGGTGGGAGACGCTCCTTATAGCCTCAGGCCCGAAGCGGGCGCCGACGCGGAAGGTCGCCCCGGTGTCGAAGGGGGCGCCGACGATGGCGGCGTCGGCATTCGGCAGGTCGCGCACGTTCGGGAGGCGCATGAAGGTCCGCACGTCCGAGAAGCGTGGGGTCTCGAACGAGTCGGCGGGTTCGTACCGGGTCAAGGGTCTCTCACCTCCCTGCGAGTATCACGATCCGGCCTCCGACTCCCTCCTGGTCTCGGACTCCCTGATCACCTCTGAAGGGTCCCTCTGCGGGGGTCCGAACGCCTTGCGCAGCGCGTAGGCAATCAACATCACGCCGAGGCTTATGAGGCTCGCTATTAGGAGGGGGCGCAGGTCGGAGATGACGGCCATGCCGATAAGCACCGCCACGATGCAGACTATCGACAGGTAGGTCAGCCACGGATAGAACCACATCTTCAGCTGCAGCCTCTCGGGCGCCTCGCGCTCCAGGCGCCGACGCATCACGAGTTGCGAAACGGCGATCAAGAGGTAGACGAAGAGCGCAATTGCCCCAGACGCATTGATCAGCCACGTGAATATCTCTTCTGGGAAGAAGTAGAAGATCGCGACGGAGACGTAAGCGAAGATGGTCCCCGTGAGGATCGCCCAAATCGGCACGCCGCGCCTCGTCGTATGGGTCATGAACCGGGGCGCGTCGTTGTGGCGGGTAAGCGCGAAGAGCATGCGCGAGGTCGTGTAGAGGCTGGAGTTGAGGACGGAGAGGACGGCGGTCAGGACCACGAAGTTCATCAGCAAAGGCGCGAAGGGTATCCCCATCTTCTCGAACGCCAGGGTGAACGGGCTCTTGATGATGTCCTCGGTGAACCCGGTGTTCCACGGCACGATCGCCGCGACGAAAAAGACAGAGACCACGTAGAACAGCAGGACCCTGTAGATGACCGCGTTGGTTGCCCTGGCGACGTCCTGCCAGGCTCGTTGGATTCGGCGGCGGCGATGGTGACGATCTCCGCCCCGACGAAGGCGAAGATCACGGTCGCCACGCCGGAGAACATCGCCAGAGGACCGTTGGGGAAGAAGCCGCCGTCGGCGTAGAGGTTGGAGAGACCGGGCGAATTCCCGGGCCACAGCCCGATCACGAACAACAGCGCGAGGAGAATAAAGATGACGATAGCGACGACCTTTATGCCGGCGAACCAGAACTCGAACTCGCCGTAGGAGCCGACCGAGTAGAGGTTTGTCGCCGTGAGGAGCAGCACCAGGGCCAGGGCGATGAGCGGGGGCGCCACGCTCGGTATGTATTGCCCCAGGATGGACGCCGCCACCGTGGCCTCGAAGCCGACCACGATGGCCCAGAAGTACCAATACAACCACCCGATGGAGAAACCCGCCCAGTTGCCCAGGGCCATCCGGCCGTAGTCCGAGAAGGAGCCCACCGAAGGCTGGGCAACCGCCATCTCCCCGAGCATCCGCATTACCAGGATGAGGAGAGCCCCGGTCAGCAGGTAGGTCAGTATGGTCGCCGGACCGGCCTGGTTGAGGATCGGGCCGGTGCCGACGAAGAGACCAGCCCCGATGATCCCACCGAGCGAGATCATGGTCATGTGACGCCGCTTCAAGCCAGGTTGCAGTTTGCCTTCTTGTACACCCGTGGTACCTTGCCGCTCCGCACCCGCCTCGGCCATGCCTCCCCCTTCATCGACGCTGCATCCCCAGGGGCGCAGCTTACATGCTACGCCCGTTCCCGTACAACCCGGATAAAAGGGTGCGCCGCGGCCTACCTGGTCCCGCTGAGAAACTTCCCGGGATCCGTATACGGCAGGCCGTGTGCCTCGGCCACCGGCCCGTGCACGAGCTCCCCGCCGAGCGTCGAGAGGCCCTTCGCCAGGTTCGGGTCGGCTGAGGAAGCGCCTTCGACGCCCTCGTCCGCGATTCTGATTAGGTAAGGCAACGTCACGCTCGTGAGCGCGAGCGTCGAGGTCCTCGCCACGGCCCCAGGAATATTCGCCACGCAGTAGTGGACGACGCCCTCCTCGACGTAGGTCGGGTCCGAGTGGGTCGTCGGGCGGCTCGTCTCGAAGCAGCCGCCCTGGTCGATGGCGATGTCCGCAACCACCGAGCCGGGCCTCATGCTCGCGATCATCTCCCGGCTCACCAGCTTGGGCGCCTTGGCCCCCGCCACGAGCACCGCCCCTATGACCACGTCGGATTCGGCCACGTAGAAGGCCGTGCGGGCGCGGTTCGGTATCACGAGGTCGACCCGCCCCTCGAAGATGTCCGAGAGGTATGCGAGCCTCTTGGGGTTGATGTCCAGCACCCTCACTATCGCCCGCATCCCGATGGCTATCTTTGCCGCCTCGGTGCCGGAGATGCCCCCGCCGATGATCGTGACCTTGGCCGCCGGCGTCCCCGGCACGCCCCCGAGCAGGAGCCCCGCCCCGCCGTTGGGGCTCTCCAGGTGGTGCGCCGCCGCCTGCACGGCCATCCTGCCGGCCACCTCGCTCATCGGCGTGAGCAGCGGCAAACTCCCGTCCGGCAGCTCGACGGTCTCGTAGGCGATGGAGTCGATCTTCTTCTCCATCAGGAACTCCGTGAGCCCCTTGTCCGCCGCGAGGTGCAGGTAGGTGAAGAGCTGCTGCCCCTCCCGGAAACGGTCGTACTCCTCGGGAACAGGCTCCTTGACCTTCACGATCAAATCCGCCGCCTCGAACACCTCCTCCGGCCCGTCCACCAGACGCGCGCCCGCCGCCTCATACTCCTCGTCGGTGAAGCCCGCCCCGCCGCCAGCCCCGGCCTCGACCACGACCTCGTGGCCGTGGTGGACGAGTTCGAAGACCCCGTCCGGCTGCATGGAGACGCGGCCCTCCATGTCCTTGATCTCCTTGGGTACCCCCACGACCGTCGCCATGGCGAATCCTTTCATCCAGGGAACATACGACTTTCCTACCTTATAACAACGTTACTATAACAATGCAATGTTGCTGTTAGCACGACCGGTGGTGGATCTACGGCGGCTTGCTTTTCCGGTGGGACGATTACAATAATTATTCAACGATACCGGGACGGACCCGGGGTTTCGACGGGAGGCGGATTGGCGGCTAACGGTGGTTCGGTTGGGTTCTCCATAGGCGAGGTTTCGCAGGCGGTAGGGTTGGCGCCGCAAACCTTGCGATTGTGGGAGAGGGAGCGCCTGGTCAGGCCGCGGAGGACGGACCGGGGGTACCGGGTCTACACGGAGCCCGACGTGAGGCGGCTGCGGGAGATCAAGCACCTCAGGAAGGTCGAGGGATTGAACTTCGCCGCCATCCGCAAGCAGCTCGGCGACGCGCCGGAGAACGGTGAGGCTAACGGGGTTTCGTCGGGGGGATCGGCGGAGGCGCCGGGCGAGCGGCTGCGGCGGCTGCGGGTCAAGGCGCACAAGACGCTCAAGGAGGTCTCCGAGGCAACGGGCCTCTCCATAAGCTTCATCTCGGCGCTCGAACGCGGCGGGTCGGGGGCGTCGGTGGCTTCGCTGCGGAGTTTGGCCGGGGCCTACGGGGTGACCATGCGGAAGCTCTTCGGGGCGGACCTGGAGCAGGCGTCGCCGCTCGTCCGCGGCGGCGACCGGCCGACGATGCAGTGGGACAACGGCGTACGCTTCGAGGAGATGGCCTCGGGGGAGAAGGTCATGGACCCTTCGTACATCCGGGTCCCGCCCGGCGCGGGGAGCGAGGGCTTCTACTCGCACATGGGCGAGGAGTTCATTTACGTGATCTCCGGCCACCTGCTCGTCGAGCTCAAGGACCAGGGAGAGTTCCGGCTCGCCCCAGGCGACACCCTCTACTTCCCCTCCACCACCCCCCATCGCTGGTGGGCCGACAGGGAGCCCGTCGAGGCGGTCTACGTCAACACCCCGCCGACGTTCTAGATCGGAAGGTCGAGGGCGATCAGCAACGCCTGGTCCAACCTCGACGCGGCTTCCCGCGAGAGCGAGCCTCGCCTGCGGCCCAGACGTTTCCTGGAGATGGCCCGTACCTGCTCGCCCAGGGCTATGGAATCCGTCCTCAAACCACCCTCGGGTGTCCTCAAGAGTACCTGGCTCGGGTAGACACGGCGGCCCTCCCGGTGGGAGGTGCAGGGAACCGCGATCACCACGTTGCTCGCCGCGTTGATGGCATCCCGGCTCACGACGATGACCGGACGGGTCCCGGCCTGTTCGGAGTCCCTCGTGGGGTCCAGGACGGCATCGTAGACTTCGCCGCGCCTGACCGGCACGCCTAATCCTCCACGGACCGCAGCGCTTCCCAGGAGGCGACATCGAATTCTTCGGCAACCGTCTCAGCCTCATCCCGGTACGCCGGGTCCTCGGCCATGGGTCCAAAAGCCTCGTCGATCCGGGCACGCTCCATCGCGGAGATCTCTCGCCGAAGGGCAATGCTCAACAACTCGTTGCGACTGCGAGCCCTACCCTCGCGGACCGCCCGATCCATACCTTTCAGCAACTCCTCCGGTAATGCTACGGTCGTACGAACCTTTTTTTCCACCGTTCACTCCAGCACTGATGACGTTATTGATGTCACAAATGATAGCATGGGTGTCGTCTACGGAGTCTGATAGCTTTTTGGAGGATCATGGACGCCGACCGTTACCTCGATGCTTTGCTCTCGGTGCCGGTCCTGTCCGGGCCACAGGTCTCCCCGGACGGAAATTGGGTGGCGTGGAGTTGGTCGCGGGTCGGGCCGGCGGCGGACGCGTTCGCCGCGCCCACCGACGGGTCCTCGCCGCCGGTTCGTCTTACGCAGACGGCGGAGGGCGACACGGTGGTGGCATCCTGGGCGCCGGACGGGGAGGCGGTCCTGGTTACGCAGGACACGGACGGGGACGAGCGGGCGCGGCTCTACCGGGTGCGGCTGGACGAACCGGGCGTGATGGAGCCGTTGACAGGGCCGGACCCGAACTACTACCTGGGCGGCGGGCAGTTGCACCCGAACGGCCGCTGGCTCATCTACTCGGCGAACCTCGACGCGGAGAGCGGGGAGGAGACGCAGGTAGACAGGCTCTACCGGCACGATCTGGAGAGCGGCGAGCTCCTGGCGTTGGCCCGGCCCGAGAAGGGCAGCATCCCGTGGCCCGAGCTGAACCGTCCGGGGACCCACGTCCTGTACACGCGCAACGAACTGGACCCGGCGGGGCAACAGGTGTGGCTCGTGGATGTCGAGGGGCGGGAGGACCGTGAGATCCTGAACTTCGGGGACGCGGTAAAGGTCTCGGCCTCGTGGTTCCCGGACGGGCGCCGCGTCCTCTTTCTCGCGGAGGCCGGCCCGTACCGGCGGCTCGGTCTCTGGAGCCTGGACGACAAGGACGTGCGCTGGCTACTGGACGACCCCGGACGCCACGTCGAAGAGGCCTTTGTTCCGCCGAACGGGGGTCCCGTGGTCGTCGTCGAGGTCGAGGGGGCTGGGATCAAAGCCTCCCTGCTGGACGCGGCGTCGAGCACAGAGTCAGCGGCCCCCGACCTCCCTGGCAACCTGGTGCCGCTGGCCCCCGCAGGGGACACCTGGGTCTGCGAACGCTACGACGCCCGCCACCCCGTGGACCTCGTCCGGCTTGGGGAGGACGGGGAGCCTGCCAGCATCACCGGCCTCCCGGAGAGGACGGCCCTGGACCCATCACGGCTCGCGGCGGCCGAGGACTTCCGGTGGCGCTCGGTGGACGGGCTCGAGATACAGGGATGGCTGTACCGGGCCGCGGGTGGGGGCACCGGGACGGTCGTCCTCGTCCACGGCGGGCCGGCGAGCCACGCCGAGGACCGTTTCAACGCCCAGGTCCAGTACTTCGTCGCGCGGGGCTTTCACGTGCTCGCGCCCAACTACCGCGGGAGCACGGGGTTCGGGCTCCCGTTTCAGGAGTCCATAAAAGAGGACGGCTGGGGCGGACGGGAGCAGGAGGACATAAAGACCGGGATAGAAGCGCTGATCGAGGCCGGCGTCGCGACGTCTGGCCGCGTCGGCGTTACCGGGACCTCTTACGGCGGGTACTCGGCGTGGTGGGGGATCACGCACTACCCCCCCGAGCTCGTCGCAGCCTCCGCCCCCGTCTGCGGCATGACCGACCTCATCGTCGATTACCACGCCACCCGCCCGGACCTCCGCCCCTACAGCGAGGAGATGATGGGCGGAACTCCAGAAAGGGTCCCTGACCGCTACCACGAACGCTCCCCCATAAACTCCGTGGCGGACATCCGGGGCAAGCTCTTGATCGTCCAGGGCATGCAGGACCCGAACGTCACCCCGGAGAACGTGGACGTCGTCGTGAGGGCGCTCGGCCGCGAGGGCATCCCCTACGACCTACTCACCTTCGAGGACGAAGGCCACGGCATCTCCCGCCCCTGGAACCTGAAGGTTCTCTATCCCAGGCTGGCAGATTTTTTCGAGGCCGCGTTCGGTTGAGGCATCGGTTGAGGCATCAGGTTTCAGGCTTCAGGCTTCAGGAAAAGCAGGAAGAACCAACGGCACGGTCGTCTCTCCCTGGCTGGAACCCGGACGTTCTACGAACGCTAGCCATCCACATGCCTTGCAAGACGGACAACAAAGACCGAAACCCGATGCCTGAAACCTGTAGCCTGAAACCTACAAAAAACCGACGCCCCGAAGGACGCCGGCCTGGGGTGAAGGGGCTGGTCTACCGTTACCGGCGGTACACCTTCTCGCAGTCGTCGGCGACCTCATCGCCCTTGTCGGCTTCGACGGTGTCGCGGCCGGCGCCGCAGGAGATGATGTCCCGCGCCGAGCCGCCGCCCGCCGCCAGGATGGTGTCGTTGCCCGCGCCGCCGTAGATGCGGTCCACCGACGTGTCGGTCCCGTACTCGCCGGCGCCGTCGAAGAGGGTATCGTCCCCGTCTCCGCCCCGGATCTTGTCGGCACCCAGGCCGCCCAGGATGTAGTCGTCGCCCGCGCCGCCGGAGAGGGTGTCGCGGCCGGTGTCGCCGTTGTCGTGGCCGCGCTTGGGAGCCGAGCCGCGGATGTCGTCGTCGCCCGCGCCGCCGAGGATGGTGTCGTTCCCGAAGCCGCCGTTCAGCCAGGAGTCGTTGCCGCCGAGGCCCTGGATCGTGTCGTCCCCGGCCCCGCCCGTGAGCTTGTCCACGCCCCCGGTGCCGTCCAGCGTCGCCGCGAAGGCCACGCCCGTCGAGAAGACCACCATCGTAGCCACCGCCGCCATAACCCGAACCATCCGCCCCATGCCCACTCCCTTCGTCCTTGCCCCCGGTCTCTCCGGTTGCTGTAATTTGAACTTTAAAGGCGCCGCGTAACGTCCCGGCGACATCTGGGTAACGCTTCGGTCACGCTTGGATAACACTTCGGTAACAACCGCAAGGCAACCGCAACGCCCGCGCTGGCCCCTCGTACAAAAACTTCCCCCGCAAATCCGGCCCGCGGTACGACGGCACATCTGCCCCGTCCCCCTATACTGCGCACCGTCTTGATCGGCTTACAGTAACTGTGTAGTATTCGTGAAGGACAAGAAACCGGCCGGTTCAGGCTGGAGGAGGTTATCGCATGGACGTGATGAGGGGTCTCGGGGAACACGGGGAGAGCACACCGCTTGCGGGTGTGGAGAACCTTATGTTGCACTTCACACCGTACTCCGAGGACTGGTCGAAGCTGCCGGTCATAGTTTCGGGCGAGGGGTGTTACGTAACCGACGATCGGGGCCGCAGATACATAGACGGGTTGGCGGGGCTCTTCACGACGCAGGTAGGGCACGGCAGGGCGGAGCTCGCCGAGGTCGCCGCGAAGCAGATGAAGGAGCTCGGGTTCTTCCCCAACTGGAGCTTCCAGCACCCGAGGAGTTTGGAGCTTGCGCACAAGATCTCCGAGATAGCGCCCGGGGACCTCAACAGCACCTTCTTCGTCTCGTCCGGTTCGGAAGCGGTGGAGACCGTCATCAAGATCGCCCGTCAGTACCACAAGGTCAACGGGGAGCCGGGGCGGTACAAGATCATCTCCAGGGACGTCGCGTACCACGGGACCACGATGGGCGCGCTCTCCGTGACGGGCCTGCCCTCTTTCAAGGCCCCGTTCGAGCCGCTGCCCTCCGGCTTCTTCCACGTCAAGAACACCCAGCAGGACCCCGAGGGGGCCGCGGACGCGATAGAGCAGATGATCGAGGCCGAGGGCCCCGAGCTCGTCGCCGCCGTCATCCTGGAGCCCGTGCAGAACGCGGGCGGGTGCCTGGTCCCGCCGCCGGACTACTGGAGGCGGGTGCGTGAGATCTGCGACCGTCACGGCGTGCTGCTCGTCTCGGACGCCGTGATCTGCGCCTTCGGACGCCTCGGAGAGTGGTTCGGCATCGAGCGCTTCGACGTCGTCCCCGACATGACGAGCTTTGCCAAGGGCGTGACATCCGGCTACCTCCCCATGGGCGGCGTGGTCGTCAACGACAAGATAGCCCACACCCTCAAAGACGGGGCTTCGATGTTCATGCACGGCTCGACCTTCGGGGGGCACCCGGTCTCCTCGGCGGTGGCGCTGGAGAACATCGCGATCATGGAGCGCGAGAACCTGCTCCAGAACGTCCACGACCTCGAAGGGCACTTCGGGGACGAGCTCCGGCGCATGGCGGCGGACCACCCGGTCGTCAAGGAGGTCAGGGGGATGGGCTTCTTCTGGGCCGTCGAGATCAACCCGGAGAAGGCCGACGGGACGCCGCTCGAAGGAGACGAGTACCAGAAGTACTTCAAGGGCGTGCTCTCGAGGAAGCTCATGGAGGGCGGCCTGATCTGCCGCTTCGACGACAAGGACGAGCCCGTCATCCAGTTCTCCCCGGCGCTGGTCTCTGATCGGGAGGTCCTCAGCCGTATAGCGGAGATCACCGACGACGCCCTCACGGAGCTCGAAAAAGAGCTGGGCTACAGGGGTTAGCGTGGGGGATGCGGGGACCCGCGGCAGGTGGAGGGCGAGGGCTTGACCCGTACCGCCGGTACGCGGAGTAGCGCCCCCGCCAGCCAGAAGGACTACCGTTCGTTCAGCTTCTGGCTGGAGACGGCGGGCGAGGAGATCGTCCCCCGCCCGCCGCTCGGAGGCCCGGCCGAGGCGGACGTGGCGATCCTGGGCGCCGGGTTCACCGGCCTCTGGACGGCGTACTACCTGCTCAAGGGCGATCCTTCATTACGGGTGGTGGTGCTGGAGGCGGAGACCGCTGGCTTCGGGGCCTCGGGCCGCAACGGCGCCTGGTGCAACGCGGCCTTTCCGGTGACCCCAGGCGAGCTCGCGCGGCGCTTCGGCGCGGAGGCCGCGAGGGACCTCCTGCTCGAGATGCGCGGCGCGGTCGATGAGGTCGGACGGGTCGCCGACGCGGAGGGCATCGACGCCCAGTTCTTCCGCGGCGGGCAGCTCCGGGTCGCCAGGGGACCGGCCCAATTACCGGGCATAGAAGGTTCCTACGAGTCCCTCAGGGCCCTCGGCCTGGACGAGGGTCTCGAGTTACTCGACGAAGCGGAGACCGCGCGGCGCGTCAGGATCACGGGCGCAGAGGGCGCGTTGTTCAGCCCGCACTGCGCGACCATCCACCCGGCCAGGCTCGCGCGCGGGCTCGCCCGGGCCGTGGAGCGCCTCGGCGGCGAGATCTTCGAGGGCACCCCCGTCACGGACTTCGAGACCGGCTCCAATCCGCGGCTCGTAACGGACAGCGGCGACGTGCGGGCGCGGACGGTCGTGCTCGCCGGGGAGGCCTACCTGGCACGGTTGCGCAAGCTGCGCCGGCAGGTGCTGCCCATCTACTCCCTGATCGTGCTGACCGAGCCCCTCTCGGAAGAGCAGTGGGCCGGGATCGGGTGGGAGGGCCGCGAGTGCGTGGCGTCCAGCCGCTACACGGTGGACTACCTCTCGCGCACCGCCGACGGGCGCATACTCTTCGGGGGTCGCGGGGCGCCCTACCACTACGGCTCGCGCGTCGAAGACGAGTACGACTTGCACGAGCCCACCCACGAGATGCTCCGCCGCACGGCGCGGGAGTGGTTCCCGGCGCTCGAAAACGCGCGGTTCACCCACGCCTGGGGCGGCCCGCTTGCCATGCCCCGCGACTGGATGCCGACGATGTCCTACGACCCGGCCGAAGGTATCGCGACCGCGCGCGGTTACACCGGGCAGGGCGTGGCGACCGCGAACCTCTCCGGCAGGACGCTGGCCGACCTTATCCTTGGCCGCGACACGGACGTAACCCATCTGCCCACCGTGAACCACAAACCGCGCCTCTGGGAGCCCGAGCCGCTGCGCTGGCTCGGCGCCCGCTACGTGCAGCGGGGCCTGATGCGGGCGGACGACCGCGCCGAAAGGACCGGAGAGCCCCCGACCGGCAAAACCCTGGCCGAACGGCTCGGCAAGCACTAGGGGGCCGGAATGCGGGAGAAGCCCAGAGCAAGAGGAGACGGGTGAAGAGAAGAATCGTCAAGAAACCAGCGACAGCGGAGACGGAAGCTTCCGCGCGCCTCTCGAAGCCCGGAGCCGGAGGGACGGGCGGATGACGAACGGTCCGGCGCGGGGGAACGAGACGGTGGACGCGGTGGTCGTTGGCGCGGGTCTGGCCGGGCTCACGGCGGCCAGGGAGCTGGAGGCCGCGGGGGCGTCCGTGCTGGTCGTAGAGGCGAACGACAGGGTCGGCGGCCGGACGATGACCCGGCACGTCGGCGGGGTAGCCGTCGAGATGGGCGGGCAGTGGATCGGGCCTGGGCAACGGCGCATAAACGCCCTGGCCGGGGAGCTCGGCGTCGAGATCTTCCCCACCGAGGTCCCCGGACGAACCGTCTTCCACGAAGGCGGACGCCGCTCGGAGTACGAGGAAGACGGGGACGTCCCTTTCGGAGATCCGGGCGCGTCTTCCGAAGTCTGGGAGGCCTTCCAGGCATTGAGCCGGCTCGCCGGAGAGGTCCCCACCGACGCACCGTGGACGGCGGAGAAGGCGCAGGAGTGGGACGGGCAGACGCTGGAGTCGTGGAAACTCGGGCACGCGCGGAGCAAGGGCGCGCGGTTCTACTTCGACCTGGCGGTGGAGTCGCTGTACGCCTGCGAGCCGCGCGACGTCTCGCTGCTCGGCGTGCTCTCGGACGTCGCCTCGTCCGGCGGCTTCGGGGGGCTCTTCGAGATAGAGGCTTCGGCGGAAGAGCACAGGCTCGTCGGCGGCGCGCAAGAGTTGTCGGACCGGATGGCGCAAGAGTTGGGAGGGCGCGTGGTCCTCTCTTCTCCGGTGCGCCGTATCTTGCAGGACGACGACGGGGCGCTCGTCGAGTCCGACGTCGTCTCCGTCAGGGCGGGGGCTGTGGTCGTGGCGGTGCCGCCCGTCCTGCGCGGGCGTATCGAGTACGTTCCGGCGCTGCCTGCGGTGCACGATGGGCTGTCCCAACGGATGCCGATGGGGGCCGTGATCAAGTGCCACGCCGTCTACGACGCGCCCTTCTGGCGCGCGTTGGGCATGAACGGCCGGGCCGAGAGCGACACTGGACCCTGCAAGGTTACCTGCGACGACTCGACCCCCGGCGAAGATGCCGGCGTCCTGACCGGCTTCATACTGGGCTCCGACGCCCGCCGGTGGGGACAGAGACCCGCCGGGGAACGCAAACGGGCGGTCCTCGAATGTTTTGCCCGGTACTTCGGGCAGGGGGCCCTCCATCCTCGCGGCTACGCGGAGTGCGACTGGGGCACTGAACCCTACGCGCGCGGCGGCTACGCGGGCGTGCCCACGCCGGGCTTTTTCCTGGACCATGGGCCGGTGCTGCGGGAGCCGGTGGGCCGCGTGCACTGGGCGGGGACGGAGACGGCAACGAGGTGGAACGGGTACATGGACGGCGCCGTAGAATCCGGTCATCGGGCGGCGCGGGAGGTGCTCTCGATGCTCTCCACCAGCGGCGCGGGTTACCATCGGACGGCTTCGTCCGGGGAAGATCTCTCACAGGGAAGGTCCCGAGCAGGGGCCACGGGCACAGGAGGATAAGAGTGGAAGACAGACAGATCAGGGAACGTCCGCCGCGGGCAGAGGAAGATGCCGGGAGGGGCGTCGCCGTGCGGCTGGCGGGGATCACCAAGCGGTTCGGGGAGTTCGTGGCGGTGGACGACCTGAACCTGGACATCTACGAGGGCGAGTTTTTCTCGCTGCTGGGACCTTCAGGGTGCGGAAAGACGACGACGCTGCGCATGATCGCGGGCTTCGAGGAACCGACGCAGGGCGAAATATCCGTTGCCGGCGAGGAGGTCCAGGGCGTCCCGCCGTACCGCCGTCCCGTCAACACCGTCTTCCAGTCCTACGCCATCTTCCCCCACCTCAACGTCTTCGACAACGTCGCCTTCGGCCTCCGCCGGGCGAAGGTCCCCAAGGACGAGGTCGCGAGCAGGGTCGCCGACGCCTGCGAGATGGTGCAGCTAACCGGCTTCGAGAAACGCCGGCCTGGCATGCTCTCCGGCGGCCAGCAGCAGCGGGTCGCGCTCGCCCGGGCCCTCGTCAACCGCCCGAAGGTGCTGCTCCTCGACGAGCCGCTCGGGGCGCTGGACCTCAAGCTCCGCAAAGAGATGCAGTTGGAGCTCAAGAGCCTGCAAGAAGAGGTCGGCATCACCTTCGTCTACGTCACCCACGACCAGGAAGAGGCACTCACGATGAGCGACAGGATCGCGGTGATGAACGAGGGAAAGGTCCAGCAACTCGCCGGCCCCACCACCCTCTACGAGACGCCCGCCAACCGATTCGTCGCCGGGTTTATCGGCCAGACGAACGTCTTCTCCGGCACGGTCGAAGTGGCCGACGGCGATAAGGTCACGCTACGGACGCGGGAAGGTTTGAGGGTCGAGGCCGTGGCGCGCGAACAGGGTGTTCCGAAGGAGGGCGAGGAGGTAGACGCGGCGGTCAGGCCAGAGAAGGTCCGGTTCGGAGAATCGGGGGACAATGTATGCGCGGCCGAGGTAAAGCAGGTCGTCTACCTGGGCGCGAGCACGCAGTACATCGTGGAGTTGGAGGGGGGCGGGAAGCTGGTGCTCTACCAGCAGAACGCCTTCGACGCGGCGGGACCCTCGGAGGGGGACGGGGTCTCCGTGTCGTGGGACGCGCAAAACTGTCTGGTACTAGGAGGTTGACGATGAAGAGGATCTCGCGTGGCAGGTTCCTGAGGACGATGGGCGCGGCCGGTGTTGCCGGCTCGACCCTTTCTGTGCTGGCCTGCCAGCCGAACACGAGCGCGCAGAGCGGGGGCGGCGGGGGCGGCCCGGAGGAGAAGGCGCTCAACTTCTACAACTGGGCTGACTACGTGGCCGAGAGCACCGTGCCGGACTTCGAGAAGCAGACCGGCATAAAGGTCACGCAGGACTTCTTCTCATCCAACGAGGACCTGTTGGCGAAGCTGCAGGCCGGCGGCACAGGGTACGACGTGATCGTGCCAAGCGACTACATGGTCGCGATCATGATCAAGTCCGACGTCGTGCAGAAGCTAGACATGGCCCAGATCCCGAACTCCAAGAACGTCGGCAAGGAGTACAAGGGCCTCTCCTACGACCCGAACAACGAGTACAGCCTCCCCTACCAGTGGGGCACGACCGGTATCCTCTACAACAAGAAGGAAATAGGGCAACTCCCCGAGTCCTGGGACCCACTGTGGGACACGGAGTTCGAGGGCGAGAAGTCCATGCTAAACGACACCAGGGAAACCCTGGGCGCGGCCCTCTACAAGCTCGGCTACTCCGTGAACGCCACCGATCAGGGCCAACTCGAAGAGGCGAAGGCCGAGCTCAAGAAGCAGAACCCGCTCCTGCGCGGTTACTTCGACTCGACGGAGGCCCGACCACTCGTCCAGAACGGCGACCTCCTGCTCGGCCACGTCTTCAGTGGAGACGCTTTCCTCGCGCTCTCGGAGAATGAGGACCTCGACTACGTCATCCCGAAACCGGCGGCGACCCGTTGGACGGACAACATGTGCATCCCCAACGGCGCCGAGCACCCGCAGAACGCCCACAAGTTCATAAACTACATCCTCGATGCCGAGGTAGGTGCGGAGCTCTCGAACTACACGTACTACGCCACTCCCAACGAGGCCGCCCTGCCGATGATCGACGACGCGCTCAAGAAACTTCCGACTTACTCGCCAACACAGGAGCAGTTCGAGCGGCTGCAGGTCATAGAGGACACGGGCGAGGTGACGCGCGAGTACGAGCGCATCTTCACCGAAGTGAAGAGCTCCTGACATGAGGGAGCGCGTGGCAAAAGGCTGGTCAGCGGGTCTCGCGGCGCTGCTGGCGCCCGTCACCCTCTGGCTGGGACTCTTCTTCCTTATACCGCTGCTCATTATCCTGGTGTACTCGTTCGGGACGAGCGGGATCTACGGCGGCATCACTTTAGGCTTCAACCCCGGCAACTACCTCAAGGTCTTCGACCCGCTCTACCTGGAGATCATCGTCCGCTCGTTCGGGATAGCGGCGCTGACGACCCTGATCTGCTTCTTGCTCGGGTACCCGCTCGCGTACTTCATAGTCTTCAAGGGCCGGAGGTGGCGCAACGCCCTGATCCTGCTCGTCATGGTCCCATTCTGGACGAGCTTGTTGATCCGGGCCTACGCCTGGGTCGTGATCCTCGGCGGCAACGGCATCGCCAACAAGACGCTTCAGTTCCTCGGCATAACCGACGGCCCGGTGAACCTGATCTTTACCCCAGAAGCGGTCCTCATGGGCATGACGTACTCGTACCTGCCGTTCATGGTCCTGCCGCTCTACGCCGCGCTGGAGAAGTTCGACGTGCGCCTGAAGGAGGCAGGCAAGGACCTCGGGGCGAGCCGGTGGCAGACGTTTGTGCGGGTAACTTTCCCCCTGAGCCTGCCGGGCGTGATCGCGGGCAGCATCCTGGTCTTTATACCTTCGGCGGGTGAGTTCGTTATTCCCGACCTGCTCGGCGGCTCGCAGACGGTGATGACGGGGAACCTGATCCAGAACCAGTTCCTCCAATCCCGCGACTGGGCCTTCGGCAGCGCCCTCTCGGTCCTGCTCGCCGTCCTCCTGCTCGGCGCCATAATGTTCTACGTCCGCCGCATCGGCTCGGATAAACTGGAGGGTGTCTAGATGGCCGCGACGACGACCAAAGGCTCCCGCAAAGGGACGACGAGCGGGCTGCCGGACTGGGGCCTGCTCCTGGGCTCCGTGCTGGTCTACCTGTTCCTCTACGCGCCCATAGCGGTCCTCATATTCTTCTCGTTCAACTCGACGCGCAGCACGCAGGTCTGGACGGGGTTCTCCTTCGAGTGGTACGGGCAGCTCCTGAGCGACCCGACGATACTTCAGGCGTTCAGGACGTCGCTCACGGTCGGCGTCTTCGCGACGCTCATCGCGACCGTCATAGGCACGATGACGGCGCTCGCCCTCTCCCGCCACCGCTTCCGGGGGCAGACGGCCGCCGACACGGCCATCTACGCCGCGACGGTGATGCCGGAGATCGTGGTCGGGGTGAGCCTGCTCGTCTTCTTCGTGGCCGTCGGCTTCGAGCTAGGCATCACGACCATCGTGATAGCGCACGTGGCGTTCACGATCTCCTTCGTCACGATAGTCGTGCGCGCCCGCCTCGCCGGGATGGACCGCTCGGTCGAAGAGGCAGCCCAGGACCTGGGGGCGAGCCCCGTACAGACGTTCTTCCGCGTTACGCTGCCCCTGATCCTGCCCGGCGTCATGGCGGGCGGCCTGCTGGCGTTCACGCTCTCGTTCGACGACTTCGTCATCACGTACTTTGTCAGCGGGGTGGGGTCGAGCACGCTGCCGCTGAAGATATATTCCATGATCAAGTTCGGCGTAAGCCCGGTCATCAACGCGCTCTCGACGGTGGTCCTCGTGGCGACGCTGTTCCTGATCTTCGGCGGCAGCCGCCTCCTGGTCCGCAAGGAGAACGCTTGAGAGCGCGAGAGACCGGGACAAAGCCTTGACGACCGTCCGCCCCATCCGCGACGCGGACCGCGACACCTGGCTCCCCCTCTGGCGCGGGTACAACGACTTCTACCGCAACGAACCGGCCGAAGAGGTGACGCAGGCGACCTTCCGGCGTCTCTGCGATGGCTCGGACGGTTTCTTCGGGTTGGTGGCGGAGGACGATGACGGCGGCCTCCTGGGGCTGGCGCACGCGGTCTTCCACCCGGCCACCTGGACGACGGAGACCTACTGCTACCTTGAGGACCTCTTCGTCTCGCGCGACGGACGTGGTTCGGGGGCCGGACGGCTCCTGATAGAGGGCGTCTACGCCGAGGCCGACCGGCGGGGCGCGGACCGCGTCTACTGGCACACCCAGCAGTACAACGCCCCGGCCCGTTCGCTCTACGACGCGGTCGGCCACGCGACGTCCTTTGTGGTCTACAAGAGGTAACGGAGGAGAGATGGCACTAAACGGACGCCTGTCCGTCGTCAACCCGGCGACCGAAGAGAGCATAGAGGAGATCCCGACGACGGATCGCGAGGGGCTCGACGCCGTCGCGGAGAAGGCAGGGCGGGGCTTCGAGGAGTGGCGGGGGTTCGCGGGGCTCGACCGGGCCGAGGTCTTTCACGAGATCTCGGCCAACCTGCGCGGGCACGCCGATGAGCTTGCCGGGATCATGACCGGCGAGGGCGGCAAGCCGTTTATCGAGAACAGGGACGAAGTGACGTGGACGGCGGCCTGCTTCGACTACTACGGCGAGATCGCCCGCGACAGTATCGGCTACCTCCCGGCCCCCATCGAGCCTCAGCAGCTCGCCATGGTCATAAAGCAGCCCGTGGGTACCGTCGCCTGCATTGTCCCCTGGAACTACCCGCTCCTCCTGGCCGCCTGGAAGGTCGCCCCGGCCATCGCCGCCGGCAACGCCGTCATCCTCAAGCCTTCCGAGGAAACACCGCTCGGGACGCGGCGCATGATGGAGCTCATGGAGGGGCTTCCCGACGGCCTCTTCCAGGCGGTCTACGGGGCCGGGGAGGTGGGCGACGCGCTCGTGCGGCATCCGGGCGTGGATATGGTGGCTTTCACGGGGAGCCAGGAGACGGGCCGCAAGGTCGGCATCGTCGCGGCGGAGCGTCTGATGCGGGCTAACCTCGAGCTCGGGGGCAAGGACCCGTTTATCGTCTGCGACGACGTGGACGTGGAGATAGCGGCGCAAGGCGCCGTCTGGGCCGCCTGCCTGAACGCCGGGCAGGTCTGCACCTCCTCAGAGCGATTCTACGTGGACAAGAAGGTCGCGGGCGACTTCGTGGAGGCGTCAAAGGAGTTCGCCGAGTCGCTCAACATCGGTGACCCGATGGACGGAGAGACGGACATCGGGCCCATGATCAACGCGAAGGGCCGCCAGAAAGTAGAGGAACACGTTGGCCAGGCGCTGGAGAGGGGCGCGAAGCTCGTTACCGGCGGCGAGCGGTACGGGGAGCGGGGCTTCTTCTACAAGCCGACCGTCCTGACCGGCGTCGAGGCGTCCATGAGGGTGATGAGCGAGGAGACCTTCGGTCCCGTGGTGCCTGTGGTGGAGGTCGATTCCCTAGACGAGGCCATCGAGCTCGCGAACTCGGTGCCGTTCGGACTCGGGGCTAACGTGTACACGCGGGACTTCGAGAAGATGCTGAAGTGCGCCAGGGGGATTCGGGCTGGCACGGTCTGGATCAACGATCCCCTGACGGACAACGACGCCGCCCCCTTCGGCGGCTACGGCGGAAGCGGCATCGGCAGGGAGTTGGGTCGGGAGGGGCTCGAAGCCTTCCAGGAGTCCAAACACGTCCACATCGACCCCAGGGTCGAGAAGAAGGAATGGTGGTATCCGTATGGCAAGGGCGAAGAGCCGGGACGGAGGGTGATGTAGCGTGGCCGAGAGACCGGAGAGCGTAGCGCCGGGCGTCTACCGGGTGGACGCCATAGGCTTTAAGAACGCCATCAACGTCCTGCTACTTGAGAACGACGACGGTTGGACGCTCGTGGACACGGGCCTCGCGAGCAGCGTGGACCGCATAAAGGACGCGCTGGCAGCGCTCGGAGCCGGGCCGGAAGGCTTGAAGCGCATCTTTATCACCCACCAGCACGACGACCACACGGGCGGCCTGAAGGGCCTCCTGGAGTGGGCGCCGGGCGCGGAGGTCGGGGCGACGGCCCACGAGGCTGACGTGATCTCGGGCCGGCGCGGCCTCGACCCGCCGAGCAACGCGTTCCTTCGTTACGTGTCCCGCAACGCGCAGCCGCCGGGTGTGCCGGTCGGCAAGGTGCTGCGGGAAGGAGACGTGGTGTCGGGGTTCCGGATCATCGCCACGCCGGGCCACACGCTCGGGCACGCCTCGCTCCTCAGGGACTCGGATGGCCTGCTCTTCACCGCCGACGCCTTCGGGTGCCTGCCGCGGAAGATACGCGTCGGGGTCCGCAAAACGTTCTGCGCTGACCCGTCGCTTGCCAAACGCTCCGCGGAGAAGCTGCTCGCGGAGGACTTCGCTACCGTCGTCATGGCCCACGGTCCGGTGCTGCGGGCGGACGCGAGAACCAGGCTTCAGAAGACGGTCGAGCGTTGCCGGTACTAGCCGAGATGGACGAAGCGTCAGGCGAGACCGGCGGGATGGACCCGCGCGGGATCTCCTTCAGGAACCTGCGGGCATCGGACCTGGAGCTGATGCACCGTTGGCTCAACGCCCCGCACGTCCGGCGCTGGTGGTACGCGGAAGGGACCTCATACACGGAGATCGAGAATGAGTACCTGCCTTACATCCAAGGCCGGGATTCGGCGAAGCCGTTCGTGATCCTGCACGAGAACGAACCCATCGGCTACATCCAGTCCTACCCGATCTCGGACGACGAAGGGTACGCGAGCCTGGTAGACGTGGAGGACTCGGCGGGCGTTGACCTGTTTATCGGGGAGGCGGAGTACCTTCACCGGGGTCTCGGAAGGCACATTATCCGGGGCTTCCTCTCCGAACACGTCTTCTCGGACCCCGGCGTGGAGGTGTGCGTCATCGGTCCGGAGCCGAAGAACACCGCCGCGATCCGGGCCTACGAGAAGGCCGGCTTCCGGTTCTTCAAGACGATCCAGGTCCCCGTAGAACCCGAACCGGAATACCTGATGAAGCTCACAAGGGTAGAGTTCGAGAGGAACAACGTTGTCTGATCGGGCACATGTCCGCTACGACGCGGTCGTGGTCGGTTCGGGTCACAACGGGCTTGTTGCTGCAGCGTATCTGGCGAAGGCGGGCAAGAAGGTCCTGGTCCTGGAGCGGCGCGGGATCGTCGGCGGCGCCACCGTGACCGAGGAGCCATGGCCTGGGTACAGGATCTCGACCTGCTCCTACGTTTGCCAGTTGCTGCTGCCCGAGGTGATCCGGGACCTGGAGCTCGTCCGTCACGGCTACGACGTCCGCCCGCTGGACCCCCAGTACTTCATCCCCTTCCCGGACGGACGGCACATGATCTCCTACCTCGACGGCGAGAAGACGGCGGAGCAGATAGCCAAGTTCTCGAATAAGGACGTTACCGCCTACGACGCCTACTGGGCGATGTGGGACCGCATCATCGCCCGTATGCGCCCGCTCCTGGACAAACCAGCCCCCGACAACGAGGACATCGAGCGCGCCTTCGACGGTCCGGAAGGCGAGGAGGACTGGCGGACGCTCACGAAGAAAAGCGTCGCGGAGGTCCTGGACGAATATTTCGAGTCGGAAGAGCTCAAGGCGGTGCTGTGCGTGGGGGGCGTGATCGGGACGAACGCCGGCCCCCGCACCCCCGGCACCGCCTACGTCAAGTACCACCACATCATGGGCAAGGTCGGCGGCCACCAGGGCGCCTGGGGCTACGTCCGCGGCGGCATGGGCGCCGTCTCGCAGGCCATAGCCTCCTCCGCACACGAGTCCGGCGCCGAGATCCTCACCGATGCCGAGGTCGCCGAAATAGACATCCGGGAAGGCGCCGCGAAGGGCGTCCACCTCCTCGACGGCCGCTCCTTCGAGGCCGACGTCGTCCTCTCCAACACCGACCCGCACCGGACCTACCTCGGCATGGTCGGCGAGAAACACTTGCCGGACGACCTCGTCGAGGGTGTCAAGGGGTTGCGCGTCGAGGGCTCCGTGGTGAAGGTGCTGCTGGCGCTCGGGGAGTTGCCGGACTTCACGGCGCTGCCGGGAAAGGAGATCGGGCCGCAGCACACCGGCGGCATCGTCATAAACCCGTCTATGGACTCGCTGCAAGAGGCGTGGGAAGAGTGCGAGCGCGGCGAGCCGTCCCGGCACCCGTTCATGGATGGGTACATCCAGAGCGCCACGGAGGACGGGCTCGCGCCGCCGGGCAAGCACACGATGAGCCTGTTCTGCCAGTACGCGCCGTACCGGCTCGCCGAGGGGACGTGGGAGGAGCGTCGGGAGGAGATCGGGTCAAACATCGTGAACTCGCTGGGCGAGTACGCGCCGAACGTACCGGACGCGGTGGAAAGAATAGAAGTACTGGGACCGCCGGACATAGAAGAGCGGATCGGTATAACGGGCGGCAACATCTTCCACGGCGAGATCCTGCCGGATGGGATGTTCTCGGGCCGCCCGGTCCCCGGCTACGGCGGCTACCGCACACCCATCGAGAACCTCTACCTCTGCGGAGCCGGCACCTGGCCCGGCGGCGCCGTCTTCGGCGCGCCCGGCCGCAACTGCGCGATAGAGGTGCTCGAGACCGCCAGAGCCGGACCCCGAACAAGCTGACAAGCTGAAGTGCTGACTAGCTGACAAGCTAAAAGAAAGGAAACACCGAATGCAGACGCAGACCAGGAACATAAAGAACTTCGTAAACGGGGAGCACGTAGATCCCGCCGACGGACGGTTCTACGACTTGACGAACCCCGCCACGGGCGAGGTCTTCGCCCAGGCGCCGGCCTCGGGCAAGGAGGACGTGGACCGGGCCTACAAGGCGGCCGAGAAGGCGTTCGAGGGGTGGCGGGACGCGACGCCGGCCACGAGGCAACTCGTGCTGTTCAGGATCGCCGACGCCCTTGAGGAGCGGGCAGAGGAGATCGTGCGTGCCGAGTCCGAGAACACGGGCAAGCCCATTGGTTTGACGATGGAAGAAGAGATTCCGATGGCGGTGGACCAGATCCGGTTCTTCGCCGGCGCCGCCCGCGTCCTCGAAGGCAAGTCGGCCGGCGAGTACCTGGAGGGCCACACCTCCTTTGTCCGGCGCGAGCCCGTCGGCGTCATCGGCCAGGTAACCCCCTGGAACTACCCGATGATGATGGCGGTCTGGAAGTTCGCCCCGGCGATAGCTGCCGGCAACGCTATCGTCCTCAAGCCCTCTGACACCACCCCCGTCTCGACCGTGATGCTCGCCGAGATAGCCTCGGAGTTCCTGCCGCCGGGCGTCTTCAACGTGGTCTGCGGCGACCGGGACACCGGCCGCGCCGTCGTCGAGCACCCCATCCCCCAGATGGTCTCCATCACAGGCTCCATCCGCGCCGGGATGCAGGTCGCCGAGGCCGCCGCCCGCGACCTCAAGCGCACTCACCTCGAGCTCGGCGGCAAGGCGCCGGTCATCGTCTTCGACGACGCGGACATCGAGGCCGCCGCCGAAGCCATAGCCGTCGGCGGCTACTTCAACGCCGGCCAGGACTGCACCGCCGCCACCCGCGTCCTCGCCGCCCCCGGCGCCTACGACGACTTTGTCGCAGCCCTCACCGAGCAGGCAAAAAACACGAAGACGGGCGCCCCGAGCGACGAGGACGTCCTCTACGGTCCCCTCAACAACCCCACCCAGCTGGAGCACGTCGCCGGCATGGTCGAGAGGCTCCCCGACCACGCCGAGGTAACCGCCGGTGGGCAGAAGGCCGGCAACGGCTCGGGGTACTTCTACTCGCCGACCGTCGTCTCGGGCTTGAGGCAGGATGACGAGGCGTCGCAGAATGAGATCTTCGGCCCCGTCATAACCGTCCAGCCCTTCAGCGACGAGGACGAGGCAGTGAAGTGGGCCAACGGCGTCCGGTACGGCCTCGCTTCGAGCGTCTTCACGAAGGACCATGGGCGGGCGATGCGGGTCAGCAGGCGGCTGGACTTCGGGTGCGTCTGGATCAACACTCACATCCCCATTGTCGCCGAGATGCCCCACGGCGGTTTCAAGCACTCGGGCCACGGAAAGGACCTCTCCATGTACGGCCTCGAGGACTACACCCGCATCAAGCACGTCATGACAAACCTGGGTTCGTAGAGGGCGGCAGGCTCTCCAGGGCGGATGGTCGTGGACGCCTTGACCGGAGACATCCACGCCCTCTGGGTCAGCCGTCCCCGGTCCAACCGCTGTACTCGGGGTAGCAAGTCCTGTACCCGAGCAGCCTGCCGACGAACGTCAGGGCCGCAACCGGCGCGAAGAGCGCCTTCTCCACCCGCGTCAGCACAACCCAACTCCCGATCTCCTGGGCCAGAACCGCGAGCTGCAATGGGTTCCTGGGGACCGGTCCGATGGTCTTCCCCTCCCGCATTAGGCCGACCAGCGTCTCGAACACAATCTCAACGCCCAGTCCGGGACGGATCCCCACCACAAAACAAACTTCCCCCTCGTCATTGGGATTCCACCATGCATGAGGAACGCCCGGTGGACCGCTTGCACTCTGGCCCGGACTCAGGATCGACTCCTGTCCTCCCACGCGGACGCCCAGTCTCCCGGAGACGACCTCGAATTGCTCCTCCTGAAAGTGATGTATGTGCTCGGGAATGTTCGCGCGCGGAGGGGCGAAGTACTCGATCCGCAACGACCCGTCGCCTGTGCCCCGGCTCGATTCAAGGACGTGGAACCTGTGACCGAAGAAGCGGAACTCGTGTCCGATGAGAGAAAGCTTCATTGCCTCACCCGCCCCGATCATATCGTCTCTCCTTCCCCGGCGCCGTGGCGCGGAGACCGCAGGTTCGAGGATGCGGAAGCCGCCATCTGCCAGATAGACCTTCTCTCGAATCTTTCGCGTGTTTCTGTACAGAACGGCATCGGAGATCAACCCACGCGCACCGGCTGCGCGGCGTGCATGTTGCCCGTCCGCAGATGGTGGAGGCCGAGCCAGGCCACGGCCACGTCGAGGACAACGGTGGCAGTGGGTACGGGGACGAAGGTGGACACCGTGCCGATGACGAGGAGGATGGCGGCGGCGCGAGGGTAGACCCTGGCCCTGAGCGTGGCTACACCGAAGAGTAGCCAGCCCACGGGAAAAACTATGAAAGTCAGGCCGAACCCTACCGCCAACAGACCCTGCTCCCCGGCGTCTAGGACCTCGGGGAACCGGGTTGCGAGGTACGGCACGAAGAAAGCCTGGACGAAGAAGAGGCCCACGAGCAGCGCCGTCCCCAGGAAGGCGACGAGGAAACCCGCCAGGCCCAACCTGCCGGCGGCCTCCGACTGCCGGGCGTAGAGACCGACCAGGCCGCCCAGGAGCAGCACCGCGCCGGTCAAGAACAGCATCTGCTGGGCGACGAACGTGCCCGTGATCGCCGACTCGGCGTAGTCGTTGAAGCGGACGAGCAGCAGGCTCAGGGACTCAGCGATCATGAACAGCGCCCCCCCGCCAGGGCCGCCAGCCCACTCCACCGGATGATCGTCGAAGAAGGCATGGCTTACCTCACTCGCGCGGGTTCGGGAGTGACCGTTGACGCTACGCTCGCACGGCCGCGCAGCGTCAGGACGACGCTGGAGAGGGCTATCCAGAGCAGGAACAGCAGGAACGCCGGGCCGAAGTCCGCGTCGAAGAACATGCCGTTGACCAGGCAGGCGGGTGCTGTGATCGCGGCCAGCAACCCGAGCCAGAGGGGCAGTACGCGGGTCTTTAGAATCACTATGGCGACGGCGGCCATCATTACGCCGACCGGGAGCATGGTGATGATGTAGGCGAAGTTGCCCATGTTCTCCAGGGCCTGATGTACCTGGGGACTCAATCCTTCGGTGCGGGCTGCGAAGGCGGGAATCACGCTGACGAGCTTGATCGTAAACTCCACCAACCCCGCCCCGAAAGCGGTCGCCGAGAGCCAGCCATCCTCGCCTTCCGCCCTTCGCAGGAGGCTGTAGAGGTAGCCGAGGAACGGGATGAAGAGGAGCATCCCGATAAGCTCCATCGGAAGTCCTACCGTCTCGTTACCCGACTCGTACACGGAGTTTCCGACCAGTATGAGCACCACGTAAAGGATGCCGCATACGGCTCCCAGCCGGGGCAAGATCCGCCTTTCCATGATCGTCCGCCTTTCCTCGTTTCGACCGTCTCGCAACAAGATAAGAGAACCCGACGGCCGCGGCGTCATGCTGCGCAAGGATTTGTGGGTAAGCCTGGAGGATGATTACCGGAGGGCGGGATCATCCTCCATAATGACGCGGTAGGGAAAGGTAAGAGATAGATTGCAGGACATGAGCATCAAGTTGCGACAGCACGCCGCGGTGTTGGTGGACTGGTTGATCGCCCTCGCGCTGTTCGTGCTGGCGCTGCTCGAGATATGGGCGAGTCCATTCGCGACGGGTCCATATACCGGTCTGCTCTTGATCAACACCCTGATCTTCTTCGTGGTCTGCCTGGCGTTCCTCTGGCGGCGGCGGGCGCCGGTCGCCGTGCTACTCGTAGCCCTGGCCCTGCTCGGCATCCAGGCCAACTTCTTCGATCCCGCGGCGGGCGAGCCACCGCTCTCCAGCTTCATTATCTTCCTCGTTATCTCCTACTCGGTGGCCGTCCACGGAGAGGGACGCCGCGCGGTCATTGCCGCCGCGATCGCCTTCGCGGCGGAGGTCCTGGTAATAGACGTCCCTCGTTTCCTGATAGGCGTAAACGCCGGCGACATCGTCCCCGCCTGGATTCTCTATCTCATGTTCTGGTTTATCGGGAGGACGATCCGCCAGCGCCGGTTACAGGCGGAGCGCCTCGAAGACCTCGCCGCCAGGCTGGAGGTCGAGCGCGAGGAGAAGGCGCGGGTCGCCGTCGCCGAGGAGCGGTCCCGGATCTCCCGCGAGTTGCACGACGTGATCGCCCACAGCGTCAGCGTTATGGTGGTTCAGGCCCAGGCCGCCCAGCGCCTGCTAGAAGGCGAGCAAAGAGAGTCCCGCCAGGCCCTCGGTTCCATCGAGACGACCGGACGACAGGCGCTGACGGAGATGAGACGTCTGCTCGGCATCCTGCGCCGCACCGACGCGGAGCTGGCGCTGGCCCCGCAGCCCAGCCTCGGGCGCCTGGATGCCCTGATCGAACAGGTGCGTGAGGCCGGCTTGCCCACCGAACTGCGCGTCGAAGGTGAGGCCAGGCCGCTGCCACCCGGGGTAGACCTCTCCGCTTACAGGATCGTACAGGAGGCACTAACCAACACCCTCAAACACGCCGGACCATCCCGCGCGAAGGTGATGATCCGTTACCGGGATGAGGAGCTAGAACTGGAGATCTCCGACGACGGCCCCGGAACCGGCGGAAGCGGAGGCGCGGGACAGGGTCTCGTCGGGATGCGCGAGCGCGTCGCCCTCTACGGCGGCGTCCTCGAGAGCGGTAAGAAGGTGGACGGTGGCTACCTCGTCCGGGCCAGGCTCCCACTCGACTCGGATCGGCCGTGAGCGTCCGCGTCATCATAGCCGACGACCAGGAGCTGGTAAGGACCGGCTTCCGGGCCATCCTCAACTCCGAGCCGGACATCGAAGTGGTCGGAGAAGTCGGTGACGGACGAGAAGCCATAGAAGCCGCTGGACGGCTCGGGCCCGACGTCGTTCTCATGGACATCCGCATGCCGGTCCTGGACGGGCTGGCGGCGACACGCCGGATCGTTACCGGACCCGACAGCAAACCTCGGGTCCTCATCCTCACCACCTTCGACCTCGACGAGTACGTCTACGAGGCGCTCCGCTCGGGCGCGAGCGGCTTCATGCTCAAGGACAATCCCGCTGACCAGCTCATCACGGCGATCCGGGTCGTCGCGGAAGGTGAAGCCTTGCTCGCCCCACAGATCACGCGGCGCCTGATCTCCGAGTTCGCGCACCGCCAGCCGCCAACCGCCAGGCCCGAGCAACTCCAGGTCCTGACAGACCGTGAATTCGAGGTGCTCAAGCTCGTGGCGCGCGGCCTTTCCAACGCGGAGATCTCCGACGAGCTGTACGTTGCCGAGACGACGGTCAGGACCCACGTGGGGCACATACTGACGAAGCTCGGCCTGCGCGACCGGGTACAGGCGGTCGTGCTCGCCTATGAAACCGGCCTCGTCCAACCGGGCGCTCTGTAAACTCTGAACCCTCTTCCATCAAGCTATCGAGTCGGTCCGTAGCCCCCATATTTCACATCCTGCCTCGCGAGCGCGGATGAGTCTACGAACCTCCCAGCCCGGCCTCTCTTGCCCGGATGATGGCTTCGGTCCTGTCCGCGACCTGGAGCTTGCCGAGGATATTCGAGACGTGGTTGCGGACGGTCTTGGGGCTGAGGTACAGCTTTCGGGCGATCTCGGGGTTCTTGAGCCCTTCGGCGATAAGGTCGAGGATCTCCCGCTCCCTGTCGCTGAGCTCGGGGAATGCCCGCGGCGGGGCCGCCGGACGAACGCTGGCGAAAAAGTCCACCAGCCGGACGGCGACCTTCGGGCTGAAGATGGCCTCGCCGTTCCCGACCGCGCGTATGGCCCGCAGCATCTCCTGGTAGTTGGCGCCCTTGAGGACGTAGCCGCGGGCCCCGGCGCGCATCGCCTGGAAGACCGTGCCGTCGTCCTCGAACATGGTGACGATCAGGACGTGGACGCCCGGGTTTGCCTCCACCACCCGGCGCGTGGCCTCGATGCCTGAGAGGGGCGGCATGTTGACGTCCATCACGATCACGTCGGGCCGTAGCCCGGCGGCCAGAGAAACGGCTTCTTCTCCCGTGGTCGCCTCCCCGGCGAGCTCCATGTCCTCGGCCGAGCTCAGAAGGGTGCTGAGACCGTCCCGGAAGAGGGGATGGTCGTCGGCGACGAGCACGCGCAAACGGTTCATGCCGGCCCCCGGGACACGGCCGAACCACCATCGGGCAGGGGCAGGCGGGCCAGTACGCGGGTGCCGCGCTCCGGGGTGGATAGTATCTCCAGCGTCCCGCCAAGCTCCGCGGCCCGCTCCTTCATCGAGGACAATCCTACCCCGGCGGGCCGGTCCGCCGGCACCCCGCTGCCGTCGTCGGAGACCTCCAGCTCCAACTCGCCGGCGACCGAGAGGCGAACGAGACAGGAGCCTGCACACGCGTGGCGGACCACATTGGTCAGGGCCTCCTGCGCGATGCGGTAGGCGGCCACCTCGACGGCGGCCGGGAGATCCCGTAAGGCCTCCGGGGCGTGAACCGTGATGCGTAGATCTTCTGTCGCGTATCGGTCGGCGGCCTCGCGGATCGCACCGGCAAGTCCCAGATCGTCGAGCGCGGGCGGCCTGAGCCCGTAGACCAGGTCGCGGATATCTGAGAGTGCGGCCTCCATGTCGGCTTCCAACCCGGCGAGGAGGGCGTCCGCGACGGCGGGGTCCCGAGGGTAAAGCGAGCGCGCGGAGCCGACTTTGAGGGTCTGCGCGGCGAGCCGGGGTCCCAGGCCGTCGTGCAGGTCCCGTCTCAGGCGCCTCCGCTCCTCCTCCCGCGTGCTCACGAGCCGCTCCCTGGAGCGTCGCAGGTCGGCGGTCAATCGGGCTGCGTGTACGGCGACCCCGGCCTGGCGCGCCAGGTCTTCCAGCAGGCGCCGGTCCGAGGCTGAGAAAGTCTCTCCCGGCGCGCGAGGCGAGAGCAGCAGTTTCCCGACCGGCTCCATCTGGTGTGCGAGGAGCAGGACGACGGGCTCGCCCGCCGGAGCCCCGTACTCCGCCACGGCAACGAACCCTCCGTCCTGTTCGACGCGGATCTCGGCGTGGGGCAGCTTCAGCGCCTGGGCCGTCGTCTCGACGATGGTCGCGAGCGCCGCGTCGGGCGCGAGCGCTGCTTCCAGCCGCTGGCCGAGGCCGGAGAGGACAGCGTAAGGGTCGTCGCGCTCGCCGTACAGCAGGCGGTTCACGCCGCGCTGCAAACGGTCCCGGAGCGGCGCGAACAGGACCGCTACGACGCCGGTCGCGGCGAGAGAGATGAGCAGATTGTCGCCCGAGCGGAAGACTTCGCCCAGGTAGCCGACGACGAAGACGTAGACGCCGACTACACACGCCGTTAGTACACCGTAGACGAGGGCGCGGTTGATGAGAAGGTCTATGTCGAAGAGGCGGTAACGCAGGATAGAGACGCCTATGGAGACCGGGATGAGGAGCATGAACAGGGTGACGAGGGTAGTACCGAGCATCTCGCCCCTGGTACCGGGCCGGGCCAGCGAGAACAGGACTTCGCCGAAGAAAATTGTCCCCAGAAAGCCAGCCAGTGCCACCACGAAACCGAGCACGACCCACCTGGTCTGCTGGCGCTGGACGGGGTCCGACACGCGCCGGTAGCGGTAGACCTGGGCGTACACGCCCGTAAGAAGCCAACCCAGCATGAACGCTAGGAAGAGGGGGGCCGGCCAGTTACTGACCGCGAGTGGTGCCCCTGGAAAGACGATCTCGGACGCCACCCCCAGGACCAGAACACCCGCCGGAAAGCGCGTCCAGCGGGGCACGAACCGTCCGTCGGGGAAGAGGTAGAAGAAGAGGAAAAGGGACGCCTTCCCGATGATGCTCAGGCTCTCACCCGCCCGCGACCAGATGGGATCGTACAGTGCCAGCGCGGTCGTGGTGTTCCAGAACGTCGTCCCAAGCAACACGAGGATCAGCACGACCAGAAGCGCCATCCGCTCGTCGGAACGACGCCAGAAGATCGCGGCGGCCAACGCGACGCACACCGCCGCGAAACCAGCTTCCGTGGCGACCCGGTACGCGGCATAGAGGCCGATGGAGAGGCCGGAGTCCTTCAGGTTGGCCCGCAGGGCGTCCGGGTCGATGCCGGACGGCAGGTTGGATAGGGCGATCATCTGTTCGTAGCGCGCGGGGACGGCGACCGCGAACAACCCGACGAGCAAGACGGCCGCCATCACACATCCCACGCGAGACAGGAGGAGCCGGCGACCATGAAGCCTGCCAGGGGGCGATACGGTGGTCTTACCGGCGAGAATCGGTCTGGCAGGCTCCAGGTTCACGGCCGCGTCAGCCTCCTGTCCCGAACTCTCCGCGACGGGTCGAATAATGCCATCCTCCAGGGCACGACGCACCTCCAAAGCCGCAACCCGATAAAAAGGCCCCCGGCAAGCTGCCGGGGGTGGACGATTGAGACTACTGCACTCGCGGTTGGGGTCCCATCCCTACTTCTCCGGCGGAAGGAGTTCGCCCCCGGCTCCACTCCGCGTCCGGCATTGACAGTAGCTTCAGGCCCGCGGTGCCGAACCCGACGAGGGCAAGGACAGGGCCCAGGATGGAGACGATCGCGCCCCCCGGAACGAAGTCCGAGAAGGGGACGAGGAAGATGCAGACGGCCGCCCATCCCGGTACCGCTCCCGAGCGCCACAGACCCCCCGCCACGAAGAGCAGCCCGAGAAAGAAACCGATCATGAACGTAAGCATCACGATGACGAAGCCCGCATTGGGCGGACCGCCCGAGACCAGGTCCGCCATCCGCGCGCGGTCTACGGCCCCGCCCTGCACCAACCCGAGAAGGACGATCTGGAAGCCCGCCCAGACCGCATGGGCGACGACCCCGATCAGGGCGAGGGCGACTCCTATATGTCCGAGGACCACCCCCCGACCACGAACGAGCCGAAGAAGCCCGACAAGAGCCGGCACGAAGAGCACCGAGGAAAACATTATCAGGAGGTTCGCGGCCTGCACGCGACCGGGGCTCTCGACCATCGCATCCACGAGACCGGAGTCTCCTCCGCCCCCATGAACGACCATGGCGCAAAGCAAGACCAGCGGCGCGGCGATCAGGCACAAGCCCGACAGCGTCCGGCGGAAGTTGTCCGCGTCCGTTATCCTCAACATCTCTTCCTCCTTTTTCGGGGGCGATCTGCTCGCCTCTACGAGACACTCTAGGAGGCGTGGCGTCCCGCCGTCATGAGCCCGGAGTACCGATCCGTGTCCCTTTAGGGTCGGGACAAACTTTGGGACATCGGAGCATGACCCTCGTCGGAGCGGTCGAGGATCGGGGCCGTGTAAGGCCGGCGGATCGTGCTTTCGGGTTACGGTCCTCCCTGGCCAAGCCCGGCCCCACGGGCCTGGATGATGGCCTGGGCGCGGTCTGCCACCCGGAGCTTGGTGAAGATGTTCGAAACGTGGTTGCGGACGGTCTTCTGGCTCAGATGCAGTCGATGGGCGATCTCGGGGTTGGTCTCGTGATCGAACACATAGGACTACGATAAAATACTGCGTAGTTTATAGAGGGAGGTAAGGAAGTGGCGACGAAGGGGCGGCCGTTCACGGTGCGGTTGAAGCCGGAGGTGGAGCGGCGGTTGGAGGAGGAAGCCGCGATGGTGCGGCGTCCGAAGACGGCCATGCTGGAAACCCTGGCCGACGAAGGTTTGAAGATGCGCCGGTTTCCCGGCATAGGGCTCGCGGGCCCGGAACAAGACCGGAGGGCTTACGTAATCGGGACGGGGCTCGAAGTGTGGGAGATCGTCGAGCTCTACAGGGATCACGGGGAAGACGAGGGGTCCGTGCTGGGGGCGCATCCCGTAACACAACGGCAGCTTTCCACCGCTCTGGCCTACCATCGGGAGCATCCGGAAGAGGTCGCCCGGCACATCCGGGACAACGACCGGACGGTCGAGGAGTGGCAACGACTGTACCCTAGCCTGGTTCCGCCGCGTGGTGAACACACCGCCGGGTGAGGCTGATGCTTGACGCCCACGTCTCGGGTTCGAAGGTGGGTAGAGCTCTGGAGGAATTGGGGCACGACGTGGCGGCGACGGAGACGATGGAGGGCATCCCAGACGAACTACTCCTGGAGTTCGCGGCCGATGAGGGACGCATCCTCGTGACCCACAACGTCAAGGACTTCTTGCGGATCCTGCGTCAGCGTCCGCCGGAAAAGAGTCACGCCGGACTTGTCCTGATCCCGCGCTCCATCAAACTCAACGATTTCGGGGCCATGATCTCCGGCATACAGGCCACTATCTCGGATCTCTCACAGCGGTGCTCATAAGGATCGATCCTGCGTTCGGTAGCCGCAGTGTGAAAACCACCCCGCCACGTCCTCGAGCGTGACGGCTGAGAGCGCTTCAGAGATGGCTTCATCCAGCGCCTCGCGGGTGCGCGCCCCTGCCTTCCTCACGATGTT
>Ga0136627_1000041_pt1 | contig 33205 bp, 34 predicted proteins | sample AntDrymUQ4892206_2_FD_104652 | JGI IMG/M metagenome (GOLD analysis project Ga0136627, IMG submission 104652) | Polar desert sand microbial communities from Dry Valleys, Antarctica - metaG UQ489 (22.06) | ecosystem: Environmental > Terrestrial > Soil > Desert | place: Antarctica: Dry Valley... | reverse complement strand
TCCCTTCCTTTCATGCGATGGATCGGCGTGAACGACCGGCTGAGGAAGCGCTTCAGCGACCTTGGCGCTATCGCTCTCTGCTCCATCCTCGACTCGGCGCAAATGGGTGCTCCCTTATGAATCTAGTTTCATTCGTGGCATAACTACTTGGTACCAAACTATATTCCCCCGCCACCGATCGACGACTTTCAGGGAGGTACGCGAAGCTAGCTCGAGGTGCTTTCGAGTGGCCGCCCGGCGCGCTCACCGAGATGAGACTGGAGCCTGCCGAGCATGCGCACGAGCATCTCTTTCTCCCGCTTCGGAAGGATCGAGATCATCTCGGCCTGGGCGGGAAAGAGCTCGCTGCAGACATCCTTCAGGATCCCTTTGCCTTTGCCGGTGAGTTCGATCAAGAGCATCCGCCGGTCGTCTGGATGAGGGGTGCGCTTCACCAGGCCCTGTTTCTCGAGGGTGTCGAGCAGCCCGGTCACGGTTCCCCGCGTTACCAGGCGGCGGTCCCCGATCTGGTGCGGAGCCAACGGCCCGCCTGCGCCCTCGATGATCATCAGAACGTTGAATCCGGGACCCGTTAGGCCGTGGCGCCGAAAGTGCTGGTCGAGCTCGGCCACCACCAGGCTTTGGGTGCGAATGAGATTGACCACGCACTCGGTGGCGAGCTTGTCGGCTCCCGGATAGCGTCTGGCGTGATCCGCCTCGACCCGGACTGGATTTCCTCGCATTTTTCGCTCCTGGCCTTATAGTTTGGTAACTAACTAATTATAGCTACCGGATTCGACAACTCGGCGGAGCAGGTGCTTGTGGCTAAGCCGATGCTTCACGTGCCCAATGCAACAACGACCCTCGGGCCGAAGCTGGGAGCCTCGCCCCGTCTCATCCGGCGGAGGCGAGCTTGCTCCGACGGCGCGCCTCGAGTACGAGCATCGCCGCCAGTAGCACGAGCAGGCTGATGAGCTGCGCCAACACAGCGACGAAGAGCCCCAGGACGGGTGAGACCAGCGCGACGGCGGCGACACTGATTCGGTAGGCGACCTGCCGGATCCCCAGAGCGGCCCGGAAGGCGACGTTGCCGGCCAGATACAGCGCAACTCCCGCGCCGAGGAGCAACGCAGGTCCGAGCTCGACCGCACCGCCAACGTCCTCGATGGCGAGCGCGACCCCCGCGGCAACCATGACAACGCCCAGCAGCATTGGGATGTAGGCGTAGAAGTAGGCGTTGACCGACATGCGGACGCGATGGTTGACCGACGCGGCGAGCAGCGCGGCCTCGGCGCGATTGGCGTCCTCGTCGAAATAGGCCCACCACAACGCAGACGCCAGCGCCAGCCCCAGCAGCGCGGCGCCCAACGTTCCGAGGTCGAGTGCCGCGTCGCCGATGCCGATCCCGATCGCCACCACCGACTCACCGAATGCGACGATGAGCAGCAGCCCGTGACGCTCGACGAAATGCGTGGGGTGGATATCGAATCCCGCTCTTCTCACATCGTCCACGGAACGCATGACGTAGATCGACGTCACGTACTGGAAGACGATGGGCACCAGCCACAACGCATAGGCGACCGGGCCCTCCACAAGACCCGCGACGATCACGGCCAGAGCCCCGACGACGTTCAGTGGCACGAAACGCAGCACGGCGGTTCCGTGCGTCTCTGCGTAAAGGCCGGCGTGCACGACAACGACCAGGAGGTAGCCGACACCGAATGTCACCCCGGTATCGCCGAATGCCTCCGGGACGGAGAGAGCACAGATGAGAAACGCTCCCATGCCGCCGAAGAGCAGCAAGCGGCGAGCGGCTCCGTGGGGTGGGACTTGATTGGTTAGCCACGCGTAGCCGCCGTACATCCAGAACAGCACGACGAAGATGAGAACCACCTGCGCCGCGGTCCCGAGGGTGAGGTCGTGTTCCAAGAGCGCGGTGAGCTGGGTCAGGGTAAATACGAAAACGAGGTCGAAGTACAGCTCGATCGTCGAGACTCGCTGCTCGCCCTCGTCCAATCGAGAGGGGCGACTCGCGCTCGACGGGTCATTTGATGTCACTTCCGCACGCTTCTCGACGCCCATACTCCTGCTCGTTCAAGTCGGCTATGGCCCAATCTGGCAATGCTTCAATCCTAGCGATCGTGCGCCTCATCCTCGCGGCGTTATCTTTCCTCGTACCCCTCAGAGGGCGCGGGCGGGGTTGGGGGTCCAACACGCTCGCCCTTGCGAAAGCGTGTTCGCTCCCACCAGAATGGTCGAACCGCTGATTGTCGGCCCAACGATGAGTTTCGTCTTCCGTAGTCGTCTTACCCAGAGACGTCGACAAGCCAGCCACAGGGACGCTCATGACCACCTCGACCAAGCCCATGCCGACACCCAGTTCAATCCAGCGCACCTACCTGGTGCTCCTGCTCGGGAACACGCTGGCGGCGTCGCTCATCTGGGGGATCAACACGATCTTCCTGCTGGACGCGGGCCTCTCGAACCTGGAGGCGTTTGCCGCCAACGCCTTCTTCACGGCTGGGATGGTGCTGTTCGAGGTTCCGACCGGGGTGATCGCCGACACCGTCGGACGCCGCTTCTCATATCTGCTCGGCACGGTAACGCTGAGCGCATCGACGCTTCTCTACGTGCTTCTGTCCCAGATAGAGGCCCCGTTCTGGCAGTGGGCGGTCGTGTCGATCATGATCGGTTTGGGATACACGTTCTTCTCGGGAGCGGTCGAGGCTTGGCTTGTCGACGCCCTCACTGCGACTGGCTTCACAGGCGAGATGGAGTCGGTGTTCGGTCGCGGTGAGATCGTCGCCGGAGGGGCAATGCTCGTCGGTTCGGTCGCAGGCGGGTACATCGCACAGCAGACCAGTCTTGGCGTCCCCTTCGTGCTGCGCGGCGTCGTCCTCATCGTGATGTTCGTGGTCGCGTTCCGGCTCATGCACGACGTCGGTTTCACCGCCGAGAAGGGCGCAGGACCGCTAACCGAGATGCGAAAGATCGCCTCCGCTTCGATCGAGTACGGTTGGCGGGTGCCGGCGGTCAAATGGCTGATGGTCGAGGCCCTGTTCACCGGCGGCGTCGGCATCTACGGTTTCTACGCGCTGCAGCCCTATCTGCTCGAGCTTTACGGGGACCCGGACGCCTACCAGATCGCCGGTCTTGTTGCCGCAATCGTGGCCGGCGCTCAGATTCTCGGTGGGCTGGCGTCGCCCCGGATCCGCAGGCTGTTTCGCCGCCGCACGTCCGCGCTAATCGCGACTACCAGCATCGGCGTGCTCGCACTGGGTCTGATCGGCATCGTCGAGAGCTTCTGGGCGGTAGTCGGGCTGATCGTCGTCTGGGGGCTTGTATTCGCGACCTCGATGCCGATTCGCCAGACCTATCTCAACGGCCTGATCCCATCCCGGCAGCGCGCGACGATTCTCTCTTTCGATTCACTCATGGCCTCCAGCGGCGGGGTCTGGGCGCAGCCGGTTCTCGGACGCGCCGCCGACGTCTGGGGTTACGGACCGTCCTATCTGATGGGAGCGGGGATCTCCGCCCTGGCGCTCCCCTTCCTGGTCCTTTCCAGGCGGGAGAAGGCGGCGGCCGACACCCTCGAAATAAGCGACGTGCAACCCCCGCCCGTAACAGCCGAAGAGACCGAACTGCCGTCGCCGCCCGCGCTGCGCTGATTCTTGCAACCGGGGCCTGCTCGCTCAGACGTACGTAACTGCGGTGACAAGACACCCAAGCGCGGCAACGGCCAGTGAAGAGGCTGCCGGTACCGAGCATGTTGATGGTCCAGACTCGAAGGGTTCGGTCATGTTCGAAGGTCCCCTCGTATTGTGTCCGCAGACAACTACCCGTCAGTCACGGCCGCGCGCATCGTCCCCGCGAGGTGAAGAAGCTCCCTTGGCGTGCAAGAAAAGGCTCACCCACGCATGGAGTCGAGGTATCCCTCCAGACGGTCGGCCAGTTCCTTCGGACGGCTGAGGGCAACACAATGGCTGCCGCCGATTTCATCCGGGGCGATGCCGAGGCGTTCGCGCACGACCCGGCGCATGAAGTCGGCGGGGAAGAAGCGGTCGTCGCGGCACAGCAGGAACTTCGTCGGCACGACGGGCCACTCCTCGAGGGGCCATGGCTCTCCCATGGGCGTTGCGGACTGGTCCCGGCCCTTTTGTAGCGCCTCGGTCGCGAGCTCCGTCGGGACATCGTGAAGGAACAGCGCGATGGGGTCGTTCTCGGCGTCCGCTCTCCCGTCGCGTTCCGCCTGAGAGCGCGCCGCCTCTCCGTACCCCGTGTTGTCCCACCACTCACCGGGCGGTTCTCCCGGTGATGGAATCATCGCCGCCAGCATCACCAGAAGGTCCACGGGCACGCGCTCACAGACCAGCGGCGCCGTGAACCCACCGAACGACTGGGGCACGACGACGAGGTCGGTGCGGTCGCCGATGGCGTCGACCACCGTGTCGGCGTACTCCGACAGCCCTGCCGAGTCGTCATCGCTCGGCAGGTCCATCGCCACGACACCGTGACCTCGCTCGCGCAGCTCGGCCGCGAGGAGGTGCCAGTACCATGCGCCATCCGCTGCGCCGTGGATCAGCACGTACGTTGTCAAGACGCAGTCCGTGCCGGCTGATAGGTCAGAATCAGCACGCCGGTGGTAGAGGTCTTGGAGTCGGTGAGCTTCAGCGGTATCGGTGTACTGCCCTCTGCGAAGAGGCGCTGGCCGCTCCCGATAACGATGGGGTGGATCATGAGCCGATACTCATCCACGAGGTCGTTCTGCATCAGCGTCTGCGCGAGTGCGCCGCTGCCGATGACCTGAAGATCCTTCCCCGGCTGCTGCTTGAGCTTGGCCACCTCCTGTACGACATCCCCCTTGAGAAGGGTTGAGTTCTGCCACTCGAGCGGCTCTTGCAGCGTGGTCGAAGCGACGTACTTGGCGAAGCCGTTCATCGTCGTTGCGAAAGGATCGTCGGCGGGCTGGTTGGGCCAGTAGGGCGCCATGATGTCGTAGGTCCTGCGCCCCATAAGCAGGCCATCCGAACCGGCCATCCCTTCCTCGACGGCGCTCCCTGCAACTTCGTCGAAGTAGGGCATCTGCCACCCGCCGTGCTCAAAGTCCGCGCTCCGGTCCTCCTCGGAACCTCCTGGCGCCTGCATCACTCCGTCGAGTGTCAGAAACGTGCTCACTACAACTTTCCTCATTGTGGTCCTCCTCCTCGCTTCCTTACCGTCGAAGGGGTAGACCGACGCGCTGCAGAAAACTCATCGGTCCGGCACGGAAGCCTTTCGAGGACCTTGGCTCAGCCGTCATAGACCGTGGCGGAGACGAGGTCGTAGCGGGGAATCGGACCCGTGTTCTCGGCTCGACAGGTGAGCCGGTGGTCACCCGACTGAAACATCCGCAACCGCACGTCGATCCGGCCCCCGGTCGTCACCTCGAACACCACTCCCACCGCATCTGCGGTTCGCGTGTAGCGAGCGAGCGAAAGCGCATCGACCTCGGTGTTGGCGAGGGCATCACGCGCGAAGTACTCGGCCGCCTGTACCGGAAAGGGATGGACGCAGCGCCCCCGAAAGTGTTCGAGCGAGAGTGTCGCCTGAGCGTAGTCGTTCATGAGGCGCACCACGTTGTCGGGACGCACGCGCCCGTAGTACAGCCCGTGCGGGAGGCACACGACGTTTGCCGCGAAACGGTCGCCGCCGATGTGGGAGCATTCCCACGCATCCCACCGCGGCTCGCCACAGGCCACTCTCGACACCTGGTTTCCCCGAATCGAGCAACAGGCGTCGTGCTTGCCGTGCGTGCACACCAGAAAGAGGGGGTCGGGATGCGATTCTGCGTCGGCGATCGTCCCGCCCTCTCGCAGAGGCGTGAGGTCCACGTCCAGGAGATCGCCGACGCGGTCGAGCTCCATAGTGGACTGGTGGAGGTCGGCCTCCTCGGTCCGCAGGAAGTAGCAGCGCCGCCGATCCCCCGAGAGTCGCACGCCCCTGCGGATGAGGACGACCCGAACACCGGCTGCGCGAGCTCGTCGACTCAGTTCTCGTGCGACGTCCGGCGGCACCTTGCTCTGTGTGAGCGCGTCGCTCCCCCACGAACCCGGTTGCTCCAACAGCAGCCATCGTCGGACCTGCGACGCCGTGCCGTAAAGCGGTTCGTCGCGCGTCTCCGCTGCATCCGCGCAGCGAAACGTCCTAGCCATCCACGTCGACCCGCAGCAACCCCTCTCGTATCAGCCGCTTCACGAGGACGAGAGCGCTCTCGGGGGTCAAGTACTCGTGCAGATCCAGCACGTGTAAGTGATGGCGCCCGGCAACCTCCTCCATCGCCGGCTTTGCGGCGAGCGGCATCTCGAGCTCCCGGTCGGAAAGCAGCACCTTCAGCGATCCCTCACCGGGGAACAGAGCGCAGGTCGCGCCCCGCCGTCGGAAAATCGGCGTTTGTGCGTCGATCTCGTCGATCATGGCCAGCTGCCGGAGCTGCCCATGCACGATGGGCTGCGAGGTGGACATGATCCGGCGCGCCACGCGTTTCGTGAGCCGCTCCATGTCGATTCCGTCCAGCCAGGTGCGCAGGTTCTCGACGTGATGTTGCACCGATGCGCGTAAAGCCTCCGGATCCATCATCGCTTCCCTCGGCAGTCGTGCGTTGAACACCGACTCGCCTTCGGCCAGCTTGACGACTTCGCGCACGATGTCGATCGAGTCATGGGTCAGGATGCCGACTGTGAGATGGGCCGAGGCCCTCCTGTCGGCGGAGGCCGCGTGCGGGAACCCTTTGGGGATATAGAGCGCCGAACCGCTCTCGATCTCCTCGTCGATCAACGCCAGCTCGGGGTCGTCGCGGTCGTAGACGATCCAGTGCTTGGAACCCGACACCTGCAGGACGAAGACGTCGTGCGTGTCGCGGTGAACGTCGAATCCCTGCGATCCGGGAGGGGTGATGTAGGCGTTGACCTGCAGCCGGTGTCCAAGGGAGAGCTCGAGGTCGCGACAGAAGTCGGTCAGATGGCTCCAGTAGCGATGCAGGGACTCGAGGACGATGGTCGCGCCATCCTCGAATCGTTCGTAGACGAGCGGCCCACTGACCAGTCGCTCGCTCGAACGGGACTTGTTGCCCGGCGGGACCGTGTAAGCCGCAACGGGCAGCGTCCGTCCTCTCGCGACCATGCGCAGATTGGATGCGTGCACGCCGACCGACGCGACCATGTGGTCGAGGTCGTCAATCGACGCGAGGTCGTCGAACGCACCGTCGTTGTCAGGGGCCGCGCGCAACAGCGGCGCCCGGTTCCAGTGCTTCTCGAAGAAGGTTCCGACGTCACCGACGCAGCGTTCGAGCGACTGCATGCTCGGTGGTGGGGCCGAGCCTTCCGCTTTAGGAGTCGGTGCCGTCGGCGTCGCCGTCCGTGCTATCGGTCGTGTCGCCGTCGGTTCCGTCCGCGTCGCCGCCGGCGGTGTCGGTGGTGTCACCGTCGGTGCCGTCGGCGTCCTTGGTGTCCGGGTCGGCCTGTATTGCGGCGGTTCCCGCCCCCGCCCTGTTCCAGGTGGTTTTGATCTCTTCGTCGGTAAGAACCTTCGGACCCATTCGAACCACCTCCGGTCTCTGCCTATTGACCTCTCAAGCCTAGTACAGTCGTCTGCACCGCCCGCCCATTAATACAAGCGGCCTGCCAGATGCAGCTTCACCCGGCCAGGGGCTCTCGAAAAACTACACTTCAAGGGCGCGCGTTGTCGGCTCTCATGAGAGGCGGTTCATGCGAATGAGAATAGGTCTGGCTCAACTGAATTCGATAATTGGTGCCGTCGATGAAAACCTTGAGCGAGCCCACAAGGTTGTCGCGGAGGCGAAGAGCAAAGGCGTCGACCTCATCGTCTTTCCCGAGCTCTTTCTCACGGGCTACTCGCTTGCGGACATTGAACAAGATGTCTCATTGGACGTCGACGACGACCGCATCTCGGCCCTAGCCGCCGCAGCGAACTCAACCGGGATGCTGATTGGATTTCAGGAAGGGCGACGCCGTCCTCACACCTACAACAGTGCTGCTTACCTCGAAGGGGGCCGCGTCGTCCACACGCACCGAAAGGCTTACCTCGCGACCTATGGTCCGTGGGAGGAGTCCAAGCATTTCACGCCGGGGTCGTCACTTAGAGCCTTCGATACGAGATTCGGCCGGATGGCGACCTTGATTTGTTTTGATGTGTGGCAGCCGGCCTTCGTCTTTGTTGCGATTCAGGATGGGGCGCAGGTGTTGCTCGTGCCCGCCAACAGTGTCAAGAGGGAGTTCGCGGATCAAACGGAGAACCAAGACCTGTGGTCGGACATTACGCGCTTCTATGCCTCGATTTTCGAATGTTACGTAGTGTTCGTTAATCGTGTGGGGAACGAGGGCGAACTAAAGTTCTGGGGAGGTTCGCACGTCGTAGATCCTCAAGGCAACGTCATCGCGGAGGCACCGAGGGATGAGGAATCGTTATTGGTCACCGACATCGACTTGGGGGCCGTGGACAAGCGGCGCCGTGAGGCTCCCCTCCTGAAGGAGGCTCGCCTCGGATTGCTCATGAAGGAACTTGAGCGTCTGGCCTTCGGTGGAGGACACCTGTAGTGAGGCGGGCGAAGGACGCAAGGGGAGTCCTTCGCCCGCCACTGTGCGGCTATTCGATGAATCCCTCAGAGATCAACCATTCCTGGGCAACCTGCTCTGGGAAACCACCATCCACATCGACCTGGGCGTTTAGTTGGGTCATCGTCTCGGAGTCCAAAGCGGCGGCGAGATCGGCACCGATCTGCTCCACGTCGGGGTTCTCCTCGACGACCGCCTCATTGACGTTCAGTGCCGGAACGTAGCCGGGGAAGAAGTTCTTATCGTCCTCCAGAACCGTCAGCCCGAGTGCAGCCATCCGGCCGTCGGTGGCGAACACCTCGCCGAAGTTGCACGGATCGCCCTTGTCGACGGACGGGAAGATAACGCCAAACTCCACCTCCGCGATGTTCTCCTCCGGAATATCGAACCCGTAAGCCTCTGCTAGTCCGGGCAGTCCATCGTTGCGGTTGAGAAACTCGGACGCTGCACAGAGCGTCGCCTCATCGGGGTTGCTCGCCGCAAACTCACTGAAGTCCGTCAACGTCTCGACACCGAGCTCCTCGATTGCCTCCTCGCGAGTTGCGATTGCGTAGGTGTTGTTAAATCCGGCGGGCTCCAGCCACTCAATGCCGTTGGACTCCAGGTCTTCCTCCGCGACCGCCTCATACTGCTCTTGATCATCCGGAATGGCATCGGCATGGCCCAGATGAGTGATCCAGCCGGTACCGGTGTATTCCCAATACATGTCGATCTCACCCGACGTGAGCGCTTCCCGTACTACGTTCGAACCCACTAAACCAGTCTGGTCATCTACCGTGGCCCCTGCAGCCTCGAGGGCCTGGATAGTGATCTGGCCCAGGATGAGTTGCTCTGTGAACTCCTTGGACCCTACGGTCAACTCGGCTCCGGAGAGATCGTATTCCGAGAGCGAGCCCCCGGCGCCTCCGGCGCTTCCGGCGCTTCCGCCGTTCTCGTCATCACCTCCACACGCAGCGGCAAACACCATCAAGACAGCCACCAACGCCACCAAGCGTTTGCGGTGCTCGAGTAGGAATGTCATCTCGTCCCCCTTCCGTCGAACATCACCACTATTTACGTTTCTTACAAGCACAGCTACAGCCCCTTCGGTCTAAGAACGTCCTCGGCTATTCCCGCAACCCAGTCGAGGAGGAGAGCGAAAGCGGCGGTAATCACGGCACCGCTCAATGTGACAACCGGCCGGTTTGAAGTGAGACCACCTTGGATGATGTCGCCGAGGCCTCCCCCATCGACGAAGGTCGCAAGGGTGGCGGTGCCGACGTTGATGATCAACGCAGTGCGGACACCGGCAAGGATCACCGGGACGGCGAGTGGAAGTTCGAGCCGGGCCAGAACCCCGAGTTTAGTCATTCCCATGCCGCGCCCCGCTTCGAGGATAAACGGATCGACCTGCTCGAGGCCGACCATCGTGTTGCGCAACACCGGCAGGATTGCGTATGCGACGAGCGCGATGATCACGTACTTGAAGCCAATTCCAAACCATAGGGCGAACAGAACCAGCACGCCGATCGATGGGACGGTCTGACCGGCATTTGCAAGTCCCAGAAACAGGGGCGTCACCCTTCTGGTTGAGGGGCGGGTCAGCATGATCCCGAGCGGTATGGCGATGAGGATCACAAGAGAGGTGGACATAGCCGTAAGCTGAAGGTGCTCAATCGCAGCGGTAACTATCCTTGGCTGAGTGAGCAATCGGGCCTCGATATCATCGAGTTCCTGGCCGCTCACGTAGACATACAGTGCAAGGCACGCGAGGGCCAGTAGCCCCGGAATCGTGACGTAACGAGCCACGCGTCCCGGCCAGCGAGCGGGAACGACCGTGGCGCTCGCGGCCTGGAGTGACGGCGGCTCGGGTGTCGCCATAGACATCAGCTGGAGTCACCGGTCATGTCGGCACCCGCCAAAGCGCGCGACTCATCCCGGGCCGCCACCCTCATCGCCTGGATCGACTCCATGATGGTGTCGATGTCCACCGCTCCCGCGTAGGCCCCCGAATCGTCCACCACGATCGCGCACGCGACGCGCGACTTGAGCATCTCGTTCAGGGCATCCGACAACGTCGTCCCCGGACTGACGATCGCCTCCGGCGGGAGACCCGTTTCCATCAACGGTTTGTCGGTACGGTCCAGACTCCGGGCATCCACCCAGCGCCTCGGACGGCGCTGTTCGTCTAGCAACAGGACCGCGCCCTGATCGGAGCGGCGCAGCGCCTCGAGCACCTCTCCCCGGGTAGCCGTTTGGGGCGAGGTAGGCCAGTTCGCGAGCTCGACGTCTCGCACGCGTTTGAGATTGAGGCCCTTAAGTGATGCTCCATGGCCGATGAAATCTTCGACGAACGAATCGGCGGGGTCGGAGAGGATGTGCTCAGGCTTGTCGTACTGAGCTATGCGCGACTCGTCTCGAAGGATCGCAATGCGGTCGCCCATCTTTATTGCCTCGTCGATGTCGTGCGTAACGAAGACGATCGTCTTCTTGATCTCCTCCTGGAGACGCAAGAACTCGTTCTGTAGCCTGTCGCGCGTGATGGGATCGATTGCGCCGAAGGGCTCGTCCATAAGCATCACAGGCGGGTCGGCGCTAAGCGCGCGAGCAACACCGACGCGCTGACGCTGCCCCCCGGAGAGCTCCTTCGGGTAACGCTGTCGATACTTGGCCGGGTCCATACCGACGAGGTCGAGCAGCTCATCCACTCGCCGGTTGACCCTGCTCTTGTCCCACTTCAACAGTCCGGGAACCAGCGCGATGTTCTGGCCGATGGTCATGTGGGGAAAAAGGCCGATCTGCTGGATCACGTATCCGATCCGGCGTCTGAGCTTGTCGGGATCGGCGTCGGTGACGTCGTCGCCCTCGAGAAGTATCCGTCCCCCGGTCGGCTCGATTACCCGGTTGATCATTTTGAGAGTGGTGGTCTTTCCGCACCCGGAGGGGCCGACGAGGATGACGATCTCCCCTTTGGGAATCTCCAGCGTTAACTCCGAAACAGCGGGCTGCTTCTGCCCCGGATACTTCTTCTCAAGTCCTTCCAGGCGGATCATGACTTCTGCATCTGTCATCGAAGCCCCCTTGACGTCGTCAGCTTGCGGAGCGCGAGGAAAAAGACATCAAACAGAACCCCCAGGACGATGACACCAAGCACCGGAGCGAGCGCCTGATAGACCGCGAAGGGACTGCCTATTCTGGCCAGGGCACGGAAGATGTCCTTGCCGAGGCCTGGGCCGTTGATAACTGCCGCGATCGCAGCAATGCCGACGGTGATGACCGTGGACACTCGAATCCCAGTGATGATGATCGGCCACGCTATCGGCAACTCGATGCGCATCAAGCGCTGCCGTCGGCTCATCCCCATCCCGATCGCGGACTCGATAACCGCTGGGTCGACCGATCTCAGGCCAACGATTGTGTTTCGCACTATCGGCAGCAGTGCGTACATCACCAGGGCCACGACGGCAGGTGTGGCTCCGAGCCCAAGAGGTCCGATCAAGAGTCCAAACAAAGCGAACGACGGAATCGTCAACATCGTGGCCACCACCGCGAGGGTGATCGCGGCCGGCCGGGCCGTCCGGTAGGTGCCGACACCTAGTCCGACGCCGATCACCGTGGCGATGACTATGGATACAAGAACAAGCTGGGCGTGTTCGAGGGTTGCTAGGAGCAGCTCTTCGGACTGGAACTCGAGATACGTCATGAAGTTCTTGAGAAACTCCATTACCCCTACTCTCGCGCGCCGGCTAGACGGTGGGATTCAATCGATGGACTCATTAACATAGACAGTTCGTCCGCCGCGCGCTTCGTCCGCAACGCACTCTCCTCGATTCGATCCTTGAGCCGAAACTTGGGCGCCGAAATATTGAAGGACGCACTGACGCGCCCGCGAAAGTCGCGCACTGGCGCGGCTATGCCTATAAGGCCGGACTCAAACTCCTCGTCGGAAAACGCCCAACCTTGCGCCTTGCATACACCTAACCGCTCACCCAACTCTTTGATGTTGTGCGGGGCGTTAGGACCCTTCGACTGCCATCCCACCCCATCGAGCAGCGCGCTCAGAGTTTCCGGGTCGAAGTCGATGAGCAGGGCTCGTCCCGCCGAAGTGCAGTACGCGGGGACCGTCCGACCAACCCAGCCCGCCGTTTGAACCGCGTGGGAAGGAGATTGCGAGAGCAGCGTGAGCACCTCCGATCCCTGCAAGACCGATAAGTGAGCGCGTTCACCCACATCCTTGACAAGCCGCTCCAGCAGTGGACGTGCCGCCTCGAGAAGACGCTGGTCGGCGGCACCGGCAGCCAGCGTGAATAGCCGCCACCCAAGCTGATATGCAAGTGAATCCGGGTTCCGTTCGACGAAACCCGAGCCGGCGAGGGCCTTGAGGGTCCGGGACACCTGGCTCTTATCGTGGCCGGTGCGCTCGGCGATTCGGACGACTCCCAGGCCCCCATTGTCGAGGGCGTCTTCCGATCCGAGGGCAAGAAGAATCTGTAAACCGCGATTCAGACTCGTTCCCCCAACGCCCCCCATGACAGTAGCGAGCCTCCCTGAGCTCCCCCGATGGACAGTACGAGCCTAAGCGCGTGTGGTGACATTTACAACATTAGTTGCAAGATCTGCAACTGGAGAGCCCTTTTCCCCAGGAGTTGCCCTAGTTGTCCCTATGTCTTAGGACTCAGCACGCGGGGTCGCGAGACAGAACTCGTTCCCGGCCGGATCTCTCAGGACAACCCAGCGACGTCCTCGCTCTGAGACGACCCGCAGCTCCTCCGCTCCCAATATTGCGAGGCGCTCAGCATCTGTAACGACATCGTCGCTTTCGATATCCACGTGCACCGGAGACTTGGCCACCTTAGTCTCCGACACCCTCTGAAGAATGATCTCGGGCCATCCGGGCCCATCGTGACCGAGCACGACGAACGGTCCCGACACGCGCGCTCGCCGGTACCCGAACCCCTCGACCCAGAAGCGCTCGGTCCTCTCGAGCTCGTCCTCGCGCGCGTCCAGTGTGATCGCACGAAATCTCAAAGGTCAACCTATGTCTTCGGCGTCGACTTCTTGGGATCTATGAAGGGCTTCCTCACTACCGTCGCCTTCGTCTCGCCAACAGCCGAGCGGACCGTCAGAGAGGAGCCGAGCTCGGCATGCTCGATGGGTACCAGGGCGTAGCCAATGTTCTTCTTGAGCCGTGGTGAGTAAAACGAGGACGACACCTGGCCGATTCGTGCTTCGCCTTCCATGACCATGAGGTAGTCCTCTATGTAACCGATCATGGGATCCCCTTCGATCTCGACCCCGACGACCTTTCGGGTCACTCCCTCCGATGCGATACGGGTGAGCGCCTCTTTGCCGACGAAGTCCGCCTCCTGGTCGAGTTGGACCGTGTATTCCAGACCTACCTCATAGGGATTGAGAAAGGCGTAGTCGCTGTAGGAGTTGTTATCGAGCGCGATGTCGGAGCCATAGCTCAGGATCCCAGCCTCCACGCGCCGGATCTGACAGGGACCGATTGGTGACAGATTGTGCGGCTCGCCGGCCTCGAGGATAGTGTCCCACAGCTTCATCGCGTCGCGACTCGCGTTTCGCAGGTAGATCTCGTAGCCCACCTCGCCCGAATATCCGGTGCGAGAAACAACGACTTCCATACCTTCGAGCTCGAACTCGTCCATGAAGTAGTACCTCATGTCGAGAATGCGATCACCGAACAAGTCGTTCATCAAGGCCTTCGACTTTGGACCCTGTATCTGGACGGGCGCGACGTCTGGCTCTCGGATCTCGACATTCAAACCGGAGTTCACTGCCACTCCCTTGGCCCACAGCAGGACGTCGCCGTCCGCGACGGAAAGCCAAAAGTGGTTCTCCCCCAGACGAAGCAGCACGGGGTTGTTGAGAATGCCTCCGTCTGCATCAGTGTTCAGCACATACTTGCACTGCTTGACCTCGCACTGTGTTAAATCACGAGGGGTAATCATGTTGGTGAACGTGAAGGCGTCCGGACCGGTGATCTCGACCTGGCGTTCGACGCCAACGTCCCAGAGGGTCACATCGTTGACGATCTTCCAGTACTCGACGAGCATGTCGTCGTAGTGACGCGGGTGATACATGCGATTGCACACGCTGTAGGACTGCACCCCGTGACGGCGCGACGCGTAGAAGTAGGGCGACTTACGAATGCGCGTGTACATATGAATCTTCGGATTGTCATAGGGGATCCGCATGACCTTCTCCTTAGTCGAGTGGTTTGTCTCTCTTCCGCTGTACGTCGGCTGCCTGGTTTTCTTCTAAGTCCTGGACCAGTTGATTCCTCCACTCCTCCGTGGCGGCCACTTCATTGAAGGTGTACAGATGAAAGCCCCTTATCCTGAGGGCCGGGTCTCCCAATCGGGGGGCCAGACCGCCGATGAGGTCGTCGGGGCGATACCTGGACTTTGCCAGCCGCATCACTAGATTCGAATGCTTCGTGAGAAACCGAGCCGAGTCGCCAACGCCGATCTTCATCGAGAAGGCTAAGAGTCTGCGTGCGTGGGTAGCACCGGGAAGTCCGATGTACACCGGCAGCCGAATGCCCGTCTTGCGAATGCTTTCGACCCAGCTGACTATCGCGCCCGGATCGAAGCACATCTGGGTTACCACGTAGGTAGCGAGCGGCTCCTTGGCCTTTAGTTCCTCGATCAGCGAATGGTCGTCCAAAAAGGGATGCCCCTCGGGGTAGCCGGCCACACCGATGCTCTCGAAGGGATGACTCATGTCCTTTAGGGCACCCAGTAAGGACAGAGTCGAGGAGAACCGGCCCGCCGGCTCTTTAACGTCCCCCCCTACAACGAATAAGTTCACGACTTCGAGACTCGTCAGTCGTTCGACGACTCGGTGCAAGTGAGCGTCGTCCCGCACCAGTCGCGCCGAGATGTGGGGTATGACCTGCAAGCCCCGGCCTCGCAGCTTCTCGGTGAGGGTGAGCGTCTCGGCGATGCCCCCCGTAGGTGAGCAGGTGATCGTGATGGGTGTGTGTTCGGAAAAGGCGCCCAGCCGCTTGTCGATTCCGGGAACAGGGAAGATCTCGAAGGCTGAACGCTCTAGAAGTCCTGCAAGGAGCTGCCTGCTCTCGTCACCGGGCCAGAGGTTCGTCGACACCTTGGCATCAGCTGACAAGCCCGGTTCGATAGATGAATGCTCGTTCATCACCTACGTATCAACTCCAGGGAAAGGGAGAGTTGCTGACCGGGTGGAGTTCACCGCGCTGAAAACGAGAAAAACGAAACGGTTCCAGGAGCTCTTGACGTTCACCAAGAGCCTCCTTTGCAACGAGAGCCCCCACGCCGATCATCTTGTAGCCGTGATTCGAATCTGCAATAACGAGCGCGTTCTCCCGGAACGAATCGAAGACGGGAAAACTGTCCGGGGTAAAGCAGCCGATTCCTCCCGAAGGCTCACGGCTGTAGAGGTGCCTCGTTCGCTCGAAGCGCTTATGGCAGTGGGCAAGGCCCGCGGTCCACGTTCGAGCAAAGTCGTCGCCGACGATGAAATCTGGGCTCGCCGGTCCGTATGGATCGACCGCGACCTCTGGCGCGGGGCGATCAACGACGAAGGGCATGGCCCCGCCCTGTACCCCGCCGAAATTGAAATCGGGCTTGTAGTAGATGCCCCACATCTCTTCGGTAACCAGGGCACCGTCATCGTCATACAGCGGGGCGTCCGTGTCGACGTGAATCACCGGCGGCATTTTCCCCTCGTTGTCCATTAGGAAGCTGGGATCGACTCCCAGCGTTCCCTCTTGCAGCGACCAGTACGTCCACATCGGTAGTCCCTTGTGCATGCTGCCGTCCGAACCCTTGATCGAGATTCGCTCGGGCAGATCCAGCATCCTCCAGATATCTCTAATCCAGGGACCGACGGCAACGACGAGCTGCTCGCACTCCATCCTGCCGCGCTCGGTTTCGATCGCAGTGACCGCATGGTCGATGTCGAGACCCGTGACTTGAACATTGGTAAGCACCCGGACGCCCTCGGCACGAGCCTTGGCGGCCAGTCCTTCCAGTGACGCCCTGTTGTTGGCATAGCCGCCACGATGCTCATGCAAGACGCTGGTGATGCCCTCGGCCTGCCAGTCGAAGAAGATGTCCTGCATGTAGGCGCGGCTTTCCGATTCGCCCTCTATCAACGTCGACGGGTAACCGATCGCCTGTTGCTCCTCGTGGATCCGAACGATGTCGTCATGCATCGCCTCGGGCGATATCTGCATGTAGCCGACATCGTGATACGCGAACTCGTTGGGATCGGATTCCCAGACGGACACGGAATGCGCCATGAGTTGACGCATCGCAGGCTGAAAGTAGTTGTTGCGAACGACGCCACAGGCGATCCCCGACGCTCCCGCACCGATGCCTGCCTTGTCGACGACGACGACGTCGCGCCCGTCACCTCTGCCCTGCGCCTTCAAGGCCTTGGCGAGGTGCCAGGCCGTCGAAAGCCCGTGAATGCCGGCACCGATGATCGCGAATCGAGCGGCCCGAGGAACGGGCTTGGCGTCGATATGACCCACGGATCCCTCTTCCACTTGTTGCCTTATGGGCAATACCGTTTCATTTTCGGTAGGGTGCACGCTAGCATGACTTGCCTCGAGGAGCCAGCCGTTCGTCACATCGCCTCCGTGGAGCGCGCCGTCGCGGTGCTTGACGCCCTTGCGCAGTCTCAGTCGGACCTCGGAACCAACGAGATCGCCCGGCGCACGCGTATCAATGCGAGCTCCGTGTCGCGCTTGCTTGCGACGCTTGCGAGAAAGGGACTCGTTGCACAGGTGGCCGAGACGGGTCGCTACCGTCTCGGGCTTCGTTTACTCGAGCTTGGGAACGCTGCCTTGTCGCGCGTCGACATTCGAGACACTGCGCGGCCTCATCTTGATGAGCTTGCATCGTTCACGGGTGAGACGGCCACGCTGTCGGTTCCCGGCGAGCGGGAAGCGATCACCATGGACTTCGTCGAGAGCCTTTCGTCCGTGCAGAGCGTTGCCCGACTCGGTCGCCCGAGTGTTGCCCACGCCACTGCGATAGGGAAGGTCCTCCTCGCGTACGGGGGGAAGCTGCCCGAGAGCCCCCTCATCGCCTACACCGAGCGGACCATCACGGATCGCCGAAAGCTCGCAGAGGAAGTGGCCCGCACCGCGGAGCGAGGCTGGGCTCAGGCGGTGGGTGAACGTGAAGTAGATCTCAACGCTCTCGCCGCTCCTATCATCGGTGGACAAGGAGAACTCAAGGGCGTCCTAGGAGTGCAGGGCCCCGCGGGACGCTTCGGACGTCAGGCCATGCGTTCGGCCCTCAAGCCTCTGCTTTCCAGCGCCACCGCGCTATCCGGGAGCTGGACAGAATGAGACGTCGCAACGGCCCCCGCGGCGCTTCCCGATACTCGGCCTTCGATCTCGTGCGTCACGGTGTCTCTGGTTCGCGATGGCCGAGTGTCTGGCGAGCACGCGATCTCCAGCCGAGCTACGACGTCGTCGTCATAGGCGGCGGAGTCCACGGCCTCGCGACTGCTTACTACCTTGCCGACCATCACGGCATCACGAACGTGGCGGTGCTGGAGAAGAGTTATCTCGGGAGCGGGGCCTCGGGACGCAACACCGCGATCATTCGGTCCAACTACCTGACACCCGAAGGGGTGCGCTTCTACGATCGCTCGCTAAAACTCTATCAGACGCTGGCCGCGGATCTGAACTTCAACGTGATGTTTTCCCGGCGTGGACACCTAACGCTTGCCCACAACGACAGTTCGGTTCGAACCATGCGGTGGCGCGCCGAGGTCAACAAACTCGAGGGCATCGAGTCCGAGGTCATAGGTCCGAGCGAGATCAAGAAGCTCGTGCCGTACCTCGACACTTCGGGCGGCGTTCGGTATCCGATACTCGGTGCGCTGTACCACCCGCCGGGCGGAACCATCCGCCACGACGCAGTCGTCTGGGGATACGCACGTGCTGCGGATGCCCTAGGCGTCCACCTGCATCAGAAGACAGAAGTCACCGAGATCGATGTCTCGAGTGATCGCGTCGTGGGTGTCCGGACGAACCAAGGCTCCATCGCGACTTCCGTGGTCGTGAACTGCACTGCCGGGTGGTCATCCCTTATCTCCAAGATGGCCGGAGTAGAGATGCCAATCAAGACCTTTCCTCTGCAGGCCGCCGTTACCGAACCGGTTCGACCCTTTCTGCACGCCGTTGTGGTGTCCGGAACTTTGCATGTCTACGTGAACCAGACCGATAGAGGCGAACTTGTCTTCGGAGCGAGTGTCGACCCCTTCCCCTCGTATTCCATGCGAGGCTCGCTCGAGTTCACCGAGGGCGTAGCCGGCGACCTTCTGGAACTGATGCCGTCGCTGGCGGCGATGCGCGTGCTCAGGCAGTGGGCCGGCCTCTGTGACGTAACCCCAGACTTCTCACCGATCATGGGGCCAACACCAGTCACAGGGTTCTATGTCGACGTCGGCTGGGGAACCTATGGGTTCAAGGCAGCTCCCGTCGCCGGCGAGGCAATCGCCCAGCTGATCGCAACCAAGGAGACTCCTAAACTCATCGCAGGCTTTGACCTCGCTCGCTTTTCCGAAGACAGGCTGGTGGCGGAAAAGGGAGCGGCGGCCGTTGGGCATTGATAGCCGATGATTACGATTCCCTGCCCCTACTGCGGACCGCGCAATACATCCGAGTTCCGCTACGTCGGCGAGCAAGGAAGTCGCCCGGACCCGAACCGCACGACTCCGGCAGAGTGGCGCTCGTACCTGTACACACAGTCCAACGAGGCGGGTTGGGTCGCCGAGACATGGTGGCACGGATCCGGCTGCAGGCGATACCTGATCGTCGAACGCCACACGGTTACCAATGAGGTGCGCACGATACAGCCCTCAGCCGTTCATCCCCGGCATTGCCTCCGACATGAAGCCGACTCGGGCGAAGAGCTAACCGCCGAGAGGGATCCCGCCTGATGCGATCGACCGCCACAAGGGCTAAATCGATGCGCCTTGGCCCCCAGCCGGGCGAGGTCATCGACCGGGAGCAGCAATTTACGTTCACATGGAACGACAAGCGGTACTCGGCGTACTCGGGCGACACGATCGTCTCTGCGCTGTCGGCTGCGGGCGAGCGCATCTTCTCTCGGAGCTTCAAATACCACCGGCCCAGAGGAGTACTGACTGCGAGCTACCTTGATCCGAACTGCATCCTTCAGGTCGGCGACGAGCCCAACGTGCGCGGGGCACACCGACGCGTGACACCCGGCCTGGCGGTGCGCTCTCAGAACACTTGGCCATCCCTACGATTCGATGTCAAAGCGGCCAACCAATCGATCGCTCGCTTCCTGCCGGCCGGCTTCTACTACAAGACATTCATCAAGCCCCAGCGGCTGTGGCCGGCATACGAAAGTGTTCTGCGAAGGTTCGCTGCCGGCGGCACCGTCTCGGCCGCGGCGCGCCACGGCTACTTCGATAAACGTTATGTCCATCCCGACGTAATCGTCGCGGGTGGGGGTCCCGCAGGGATGGCTGCGGCCCTCGCGGCCGCCGAGTTAGGCGCGCAGGTGGTGCTGGTAGAGGAAGAACATGAACTCGGGGGGCACCTGAAGTGGGGAGACCACGAAGAGCTGCAGATTCTCGACGCGCTGCGCGCTGAGGTCGATGCAGCATCCAACGTCGAGGTGATGCTCGACTCCGTGGTCACGGGCCGGTACGACGGTAACTGGGTTTCGGTGCTGCAACGACACCTCCCACACGCTGTGGAGCGGCTGGTAAAGGCGCGCGCCAAGTCTCTTGTTGTTGCCGCCGGACTAATCGAGCGGCCCTATGTTTTCGAGGGAAACGATATTCCCGGTGTGATGTTGTCTACCGCGGTTCGTCGGCTCATCAACCTCTACGCCGTCAAGCCCGGTGAGAGGGCCGTGGTCTTCACGGCCAACTCTGAGGGCGACGCGGCAGTACGCGATCTCCAGCGCGCCGGCGTCGAGGTCGCTCGCGTCGTGGACGCGCGGCGAGGCAACCACATCATGCGGGCGCGGGGGGGCCGAGGTCTTCACTCGGTCGATTGCGATGACGGACAGAGGGTGAGATGTGACCTGCTGGTCACGGCGGTCGGATGGACCGCTCCGACATCGCTTCTCAACATGGCAGGCGACCGTCCGATCTACAACCAGTCGGCGGCTCGCTTCTTTCCCTCGGAACTTCCCGATGACGTCCTTGCGACCGGCGGCATCGTCGGCGACGGAACGCTTGACCAGCTGATCGACCACGGCCGCGCCACAGGCCGTGTGGCTGTCCGACGGGCGGCTGTGGTCGCCGACGCGCTTTGTGCGGCTACCCCGCAGTGCCGCGAGCCCGAGAAGGCTCCGGGAGCGTTGGTCTCGGTGCATGAGTCATTGCCCGAACTTCCGATCGATGAGCATCCGGCGCTATTTCGAGCCGCCACGCACGGAATCGTCGACTATTCCGAGGACGTGACCTCCAAGGATCTCTTCGGCGCGGTGGAAGAAGGCTACGACTCCATCGAGCTCGTCAAGCGATACACGACGGCCACGATGGGACCGGCTCAGGGAAAGCTCGAGACCGTCAACGTCGCCGCGGTTGTCGCTGAAGCTACCGATTGCCCTATTGAGGAAATCGGAACGACCGTGTGGCGTTCTCCATACAGCCCGGTCACACTCGGGGCTCTGGCCGGACGAACCTTCGAGCCCGTCAGATTCTCGCCCATGCAGCCGTGGCACGAGCGCCACGGCGCCAGCCCTCTCGTGGCCGGGCAATGGATCCGCCCAGACCACTACGGCGATGCGGCGGCCGAGGCCCGTAACGTACGGACAAACGTCGGCCTGATCGATGTGACGCCGCTCGGCAAGTTCGATCTGCGCGGCCCCGACGTGCCTCATCTACTGAATCTCTTGTACGTGAACAAGTGGTCCAAACTCGAAGTAGGCGCGGTGCGCTATGGCGTGATGTGTGCCGAGGACGGAGTTGTCTTCGATGACGGCGTCACCGGACGCCTTGGCGAAGATCACTACGTGATGACGGCGACATCTTCAGGCGCAGATGCCGTGTGGGAATGGATAGAAAACTGGCTTCAGACCGAACGACCGGATTGGCGGGTCCACGCAACACCCGTCACCTCCGCTTACGCAAGTATCAACGTCGCCGGTCCAAAGTCCCGAGAATTGCTGCTGCGGGTGGCGGAAGGTATCGACCTTTCTCCGCACACTTTTCCGTATATGCGCGTCCGTTCTGCGCGCATCGCCGACATAGATGATTGCTTCATGTGGCGCATCGGGTTCACCGGGGAACTCAGCTATGAGATCCATGTGCCGGCCGCCTACGGGATGTTCGTTTGGGAAACGCTCATGGAAACCGGCGAGGATCTCGGAGTCCGACCCTTTGGTGTCGAGGCTCAGCGCATCCTTCGCCTCGAGAAGGGTCACCTCATTGTTGGCCAGGATACCGACGGACTCACGAAAGCCTACGCAGCAGGACTCTCGTGGGCGATCAAGCTCGACAAGGATGACTTTGCGGGCAAGCCCGAGCTCGTATGGCAAAGCACGCGTGAGGACTACTTCCGGCTCGTGGGCTTGCAGCCTCTCGATGAGTCGCTTGTCCCTGCAGAAGGGAGCCAGATCATCGACGACGACGGCTCGATAGCCGGGCGCATTACCTCCAGCCGGATGTCACCGGCACTCGACCGCTCGATCTGTCTCGGGCAAGTTGCGCCTCACCTCTCCGCGGCAGGAACAACGGTGACGGTAAAGCTCCCCGATGGGAGCCGGATGCCGGCGACGGTGACGACACAGCACGCGCACTTCGATCCTGAGGGGGCGCGACTTCGTGGTTAGCGAACGGCGGATCGCCAGAAGCCCGATCAAGCCAGTACCGCCCGTGAAGATGATGCACGGCTGGGAGGTCAGCGCTCGTCGTAGTAGCCGCGCCCTGCGCATAACCGACGCCACTCCGCTTGCTAAGACACTCGTGCGGGCGCCTGCAGACGGCGGGGCCGCCCAGCTGTTCGATGTTCCCCTGGGCCATGCGGCTCGAAATGAGACGGGGGTACTGGTATCGACCGCTGCGCCCGGCGAATGGTGGTTGATAGGCGCTCCGCAGGCAGACCCGAGTAAGGCGATCGAGATCGAAAGTGTTGAGCGACCGGAGTTGGTGAGCCTTCTCGACCTGACGCATGAACGCGCCGCCGTACGCCTGACTGGTGGAACCGCACACAAGCTTCTTGAGAAGGTGTGCGCCATCAACCTCTCCGAGCAAGTCACGCCCAACGGTGCTGCTCTTCGAAGCTCCGTGGCGCGTGTCGTCACCGATATCGTGCGCGACGACTCCAACGGAGAACGCTCTTACCTGCTTCACTTCGAACGCTCCTACGGCCAATACCTGTTTGACGCGTTGTTGGACGCAGGCAGGGAGTTCAGCGTTGACGTGGACGGCTTTGTGCCGCCCGGGATCTAGAAACGGAGGTGCGTTGATGGGATTTCCGTCCGACTTGCAGATCGCTCGCGAGGGATCGCTCAAACCGTTGTTTGACGTCGCCGGAGAAATCGGCATCGGCTCCCATCTGCTCGAGCCGTACGGCGAAGGTGTTGCCAAGATCAAGCTGGAGGCAATCGAAGAGCTCGCCTACCGACCTCGGGCGAAATACGTTGTTGTTTCCGCCGTCACCCCCACTCCACTGGGCGAGGGAAAGACCACGACCACCGTCGGTCTGGGTCAGGGATTCAGTCACATCGGGAAACGAGCAACCGTGGCGATCCGCCAACCTTCGATGGGCCCGACCTTCGGCATCAAGGGAGGGGCGGCAGGGGGAGGCTATAGCCAAGTCGTACCAATGGAATTGCTCAACCTGCACCTGACCGGCGATATGCACGCTGTGACCGCGGCACACAACCTGCTCGCCGCGATCATTGATAACCACATCTACCGCCGGGACGGAGTGGACATTGAGCAACACAGCGTTACATGGCGGCGCGTGCTGGATGTGAACGATCGGACGTTGCGCAACATCGTTGCCGGCCTCGGCGCTCGAGCAGACGGCATCCCCCGACAGACCGGCTTCGACATTACCGCCGCCTCTGAGGTCATGGCCGTGTTGGCGTTGTCAAGCTCGCTGCAAGACATGCGCGCAAGGCTGGGCCGCATAGTGATCGGCTCGAACGCCAAAGGAGAGCCCGTGACGGCCGAGCAGCTGAAGGCGGCCGGGGCAATGACGGTGGTACTGCGTGAGGCCATCAAGCCGAACCTCATGCAGACTCTCGAGAACACCCCTGTGCTGGTTCATGCAGGGCCCTTCGGGAACATCGCGCACGGCAACTCCTCGATCGTCGCCGATCTCTTAGGTATTCACGCGGGCGACTACCTGGTCACCGAGGCCGGGTTCGGCGCCGATATGGGCGCCGAACGATTCTTCAACATCAAATGCCGCACATCGGGTCTCCGTCCGGATGCGGCGGTCCTCGTCGCGACCGTGCGCGCGCTCAAGAGCCATTCGGGCCGCCATCAGGTTGTCGCCGGTCGCCCTCTGCCCCCCGCCATGCTCGAAGAGAACCCGGACGACGTCCAGGCCGGTGCCGATAATCTCCGCAAGCAGATCCAAAACATCCGCCTTCATGGAGTGGAACCGGTCGTGGCGATCAACTCCTTCCCCACTGATCATGCTTCCGAGCGCGCCGCGATTCGTGACATTGCCGAAGAGCAAGGGGTTCGAGCTGCTGTGTGCACGCATTTCCAGGATGGTGGCCGGGGGGCGACGGAGCTCGCCGAGGCTGTTGCCGAGGCGGCCGAAGAGCCGAACAGGTTCAGTCTTCTATACGAGGACAATGCCACTCTCGAGCAGAAAATTCATACCGTCGCGACCAAAATCTACGGTGCCGAGCGCGTTGAATACGATCTGAAGGCCGCTCGCCAGATCGAGTCCTACGAAGCGAACGGTTTCGGGAATCTGCCGGTTTGCATCGCCAAGACACACCTTTCCATTTCCTCGAATCCGGCGCTCAAGGGAGCACCCACCGGGTGGGTGCTCCCCGTTCGAGAGGTACGAGCCTCGGTCGGAGCAGGGTTCATCTATCCGATCTGCGGAGACATGCGGACGATGCCGGGACTCAGCTCGCGTCCCGCCGCTGAGGTCATAGACATCGATGAGGACGGTGAGATAGTGGGGCTCTCTTGAGGGAAGACGACCCGGACAACGGCAACCTGAACACCGGCGAATACATTGCCGGTTTGGACCCAATGAAGTCCGGGTCTTCAGGCAGCTCGTCCTTTCTCGAGCAGACCATTGAAGAGTTCCTTGACGACCTCTCCGCGCGCGAGCCAATCCCCGGGGGAGGCTCAGTTGCGGCTGTGGTGATTGGGATGGCCGCAGGTCTCGCGGCGATGGCCGCACGTTTTTCGGACGGGCAGCTGCCGGACGCGCTGCGAATCGCCAAGACCGCTGACGTTCTGCGCACGCAGGTTGTGTCATTCGCGCAGGAGGATGCGCTCGCCTATCAACAGGTTTTGGCTTCTTATGAAGCACCCTCCAACGGAGATCCAGCCACACGACGGGAAGCGATCCGGTCTGCGTTATCCGGAGCCGCCGACGTTCCGCTGAAGATCACGGACGTCGGGGCGAAGGTCGCACAGCTTGCCGAAGAAGTCGCCCGGCGGGGCAACGGCAATCTGAGGGGCGACGCAGTTACAGGTGCGCTGCTCGCTCACGCCGGAGCACACGCTTGTGCGCTGCTCGTAAGAATCAATCTACGCGGCATGGAAGACGAGAGAATCCCACAGGCTCAGATGCTCGCCGACATCGCTGCGAATGCCGCACGACGGGCTCTGGCTGAGGACGCCTAGCGTGCCAAGGATTGTCGATGCAAGCAAACAGTCTTGATACGCCTGACCGCGTTCGGTTCATTCGTACGCCAGTGCCGACGACTCTCACGCCCTATGAAGTGGCGCGCACCTTCCGTCGCGATCCGAGACCCTTCGTCCTCATAGGCGACTGGGCAGGTGGTGGCGCCGTCATCGGATCAGCCCCTCTCCGAGTCGCGCATGCTGACGACGATCCCTTTGAACTTCTGAACCAGCTACCCACCGTAGAGCGAGCGGTGAATGGTGCAGTTGGTGGAGGTTGGTTCGGGTATCTGGGATTTCGACTTGGGGGCAGAGTCGAGCGACTGCCGCCACCGCCGCCCCGGCGCGTGCCGCTGCCCGAGTTCAGTTTGGCCTTCTACGATCACGTCCTTCACTACGATGAAAACAGGGGCAGCTGGTGGTTCGAGGCGTTGTGGAGTCCTCGGCGAGGGGCACTAATCGAGCGAAGGCTCGAGTTGTTTCGTACTCGACTGTCTTCTCCTCCGGTAACAGCCAACCCTTATCGACTTCAGGGCTTTACTCCCGTCCCAAACCCCGAGGAGCACAGCAAAGCCATACACCGGTGCATCGACTACATCCATGAAGGTGACATCTTTCAAGCCAATCTCTGCATCAGACTCGAAGCTAATTTTGACGGCGACCCACTCGATCTCTTTCTGAGTTGTGCAGGGCAACTACATCCGGGGTACGCAGGCTTCGTCGGAGGTCCATGGGGGGCCGTGGCAAGTCTCTCCCCCGAGCTGTTCTTGCAGCGCAATGACAGAGACATTCGTAGCGCGCCCATTAAGGGAACATGCCTGCGATCACGTTCGGAGTCGGCGCTCGAACGACAACGGCTCCTTGAGTCGAGCAAGGACTTAGCCGAAAACGTAATGATCGTCGACTTGATGCGGAATGACTTCGGGAGGGTCTGTGCGCCCGGCTCAGTAAGGGTGCCCTCGCTCGCCCAGGCAGAAGCCCATCCCGGAGTGTGGCATCTGGTATCCGAGGTGACCGGAAGGCTAAGAGATTCGATCGACGATGCCACCCTTCTGCGGGCGACGTTTCCCCCAGGCTCGGTATCCGGTGCTCCCAAGATCAGGGCGATGGAAATCATTTCAGAGTTAGAAGCGACCGCACGGGAGGCGTACACGGGAAGCCTCGGATACGTGAGCCCTGTGGCTGGTTTAGAGCTCAACGTCGCGATCAGAACCTTCGAATTCGGGGCCGGTCAAACCTGGCTTGGTGTCGGTGGAGGCATCGTTGCCGACTCGAACTCCGCGGCGGAGGTCCAGGAATGCTTCACCAAAGCGCAGCCTCTTATTCAAGCAGCCGGAAGCTCTTTGGAAGCTTCCGGCCCTAACAGCGTCCGGAGTGGACGGGACGAGCCGCTCAACAAGCGTCCGGCGCAGCCCGATCCGTGCCTCGGCGTATTCGAAACGCTCCTGGTGATCGAGCAAACTGCGGTTGAAATGGACGCTCATCTCGAACGCCTAACCACTAGCGTTGAGGCACTCTACGACCGGTCGCTTCCACTGAAGGTCCAATGGGAACTTGAGGAAGCAGTGCGAGAGTCTCGAGGAGTCCAGCGTTTACGACTCTCGGTCTGGCCGCGCCTCGATGGGCATCTTGAATCGGACATCCACATGCAAGCAGTCGACTCACAGTTTCATGATGAGCCTGTGAGAGGCAAGAAACTGATCATCGAGTATCTAAGTGGCGGCCTCGGTTCTCACAAGTGGCGCGACCGCGACCTCCTCTCGGTACTCGCCACCAATCACGCGTTGGCCGAGAATGAAGAAATGCTCATCATCGATGACAACGGTGAGGTTCTGGAGACCGCAAGCGGCAACATCTTTGCACTCTTGGGCGTCACGCTTGTCACGCCTGCCGCCGACGGCCGAATACTTCCAGGAGTAACTCGAGCGCGCATCCTTTCGCTTGCTCGCGGTCTTGGGGTAACGACGACGAGCAAGGCCATCAGGCTCAGCGATCTCGCCTCCGCAGACGAGGTCTTCATCACGAGCTCTATTCGTGGCGTCGCACCCGTGGTCAGTTGTCGGGGCGTCGGTACGTGGCCGATCGGTTCGCTCACTACAGAATTGATACGAGAACTATCTCAGCAGTGGTCGAGGTCCTCGCCGATCTCGAGTGGCTTACCAGCACCTGCTCGAGGTGGTCAGAGAAACCATGGAGCCGACGCAAGTCTCCATCTGGCCGGAGGCTCCCAACCGAGTCAGAAGCGGTGATTCTTAGGCGCACGTATCGTCAGTTCCTCGATGCGTGCAACCTGCATGCTCGGGGGCTGGGCACGCCGGGCCAGAGACGACGCTCCCGAGCTAGTATTTTGCGCCTGGCACGATACCGCAAATGGCATCAGAGTCCATGCAGTCTATCGATGATGCTGGCTCGCTGATACGTCGCTCCAGGCGCAAAAGTGGGCTCCCAGAGGGCGCTCGCAAGGAAGCTCGGTACGTCTCAGTCGCTCATCGCGCGCTGGGAGAACGGGGATGTCTCCCCAAGTTTCGATTCGGTCATCGCCGCCGTTAGAGCGTGCGGTTTCGAACTGCAGTCGCACCTCTCTGCCTACGACCCGGGCCTCGATCGACTGATCCTTCGGAACCTGGCCGTGTCGCCGGCGAAACGGTTACAGCGAATGCTGAACGGCAGTCGGCAGATTCGCGCACTGCAGAAAGCGCGTCCGGTCGATGCCTCCTTCCCGAAGGGACGTCCGGGTATGGAGAGATCTCCCTGAACAAGGTCATCTTCGATCTAGACGGTCAGATGATCCCGGTCGCGTCGCTCGAGGACATCATCCGTTCCAAGGAAGCCGCCAAGCGCCCTAAGGACGTTGCACACCTTCCAGCCCTTCACCGACTACAGGAGCTGCGAGGTCGTCAACAGGGCTGGAACGACCCGGGCCCATAGTTCAGTGGCCCTGCACCGCGTGAGCGTATTCCTTCGGGGACCTGCCCGATTGTCGGCGTTTCGGGTATTGCGGCGCAACAGGTGTTTGCTCGAGACCAGCCGGTCGGGATGACTACCCTCCGGGACGGGTCGTAGGGTCTCCTCCGAGAGCCGGGACACCCACGCAGCAGGTATGAATGAAAGGAACTCCTCAGACGGTCGACGATGGCGCCTACATTCACCTCCAAGCGGGGATGGTCGTGCCTGAGGTGAAGTTGCCGGCGACCACTGGAGAGCCCTTGGACATCGTCGCTCCGTCGGCGTTCACGGTCATTTTCCTCTACCCGATGACCGGCGTCCCCGGCGAACCGCTGCCGGACGGATGGCTGGAGCTGCCGGGAGCGTTCGGTTGCACCGCGGAGTCGTGCTCTTACAGAGATCTCATCGAGGAGTTCGAACGCGTCGACACCACCGTCTATGGAGTCAGCACCCAGACCTCGCCCCAACAGCGTGAGTTCGCCGAGCGAGAACATATCAACTATCCGTTGTTGAGCGACTCAGAGCATCGTTTGGTGGACGCTCTGGGGCTGCCGCTCCATGAGGTTGGCGGCCAGCCACCACGTATTAGACGCGCAACCCTCATCTTCGACAGTCACCGCGTCCTACATGAGGTCATGTACCCGGTACCGGACCCCGCCGCCAACGCCCAACACGCGCTGGCTGCGGTCGAGAAGCAGACCATAGGCCGATGAGGTGCTGTTGAAACATGTCGTGTCGGCGGATGGCTTCGACATCCCGCCGGGAGTGGGATCACCGCGCCGGCGAGGTACCCGGCCGGGCGCCGGGTGGCTGTTCTTGCGCATAAGACAAGGGTTCCGCGGCGACGGCCGGAGGGGAGCTTTCAACGGCAATTCAGGATCTCGTCGATGATGAGTCCGTGGACAACGCATACGACCTCGTGCTGAGGGATCTTCAAGGGAACTCGTGAGGCTTCGCGACCTTCGAGGCCATCCCGTCATCCTCAGCTTTCTGCGCTACATAGGGTGACTCTTCTGCGAACGCCATCTCGTGAAGATGGCCGAGCATAAGGATCGCCTCGACAGAGCTTCCGTCGTCGTGCTGGTGATCGGATTCGAGGACCCGCAGCGGCTTGCGTGGGTCAAGCAACGGATCGAGAGCCCGTTTCGCTTCGTCGTCGATGAAGAGCGGATCGCGTACGAGGCCTTCGGATGGGGCGCGCATCCTGGCCGCGCACCTACCTACACCAAGGGTGGTGGGAGGTTACGCGCGCATGCTCGTAGGAGGAAGGAAACCAGACCTCCGTCTCGGCCAGGACCGTCGTCAGTTGGGTGGCGACGTGGTGCTCGATCGCGACGGGCGGATCGTGCTGTCCCATCCCGAGAGTGGTCCCGAGGATCGCTCTGCGGTGGGGAGGATCGTAGCGGCGACCCTGGGACGAGACTGAGGCGCCGCTGTGCCCAAGGGTCGGCGCGTCACCTTAGTAGCGCGGCCTCACCAGACCTGCTCACGAGGCCTCCCGGGCGACTTGTTCTCGCTCCACCGTAAGGGGGATGCTCTTCTCGATGCCGAAGAGATGGTCCAGCGACGGCCAGCCGGGCCCCAGCAGCGCGACCACGATGAACCCGGCTATCAAAGCCAGGTCCAGCTCGGCGCCGGGGAGCGGAGCGCCCATGGGGGCGATGAGGCCGAGGTCGAGCTTCACGAGGAAGATGGCGAGCACCAGGATGACGGCTTGCACCAATGCAGCAGCTCTAGACAGAAGACCAACTACGAGCATGGCCCCTCCGATGAGCTCGGCGTAGACCTGAAGAGTCCCCAGTAGCTGAGGAGCCGGAACGCCCAGGGGCTCGAGCACTCCCTCGCTATATGCCCCGATCCCACCGACCAGCTTCTGGTAGCCGTGATAGGACATGATGACCCCGACGATTACGCGCACGATCAACGGGACTCCCGCCGCGAAGCGGCTCGTAGCCGACATCGCAGCCCTAGCGTGAGCACTCATGACACAGGTCTCCTTTACTCGGACTCTTCGTGGCGTCCCATGACTCTTCACCGCAGCGAAGCCGGGCCGCAGCCGAATAGCTCGAAATAGCTCTAAACGCCCCTACGATCAAGGACACACTGGACGACTGTCTGATTGCACCGCGCGGCGGCGCAATCACGGGCATGGTCTGTGAGTCCCCGGAGGTAGAGGTCGTCGAGCTGAAGAGAGAGAGCGAAGATTCAGTTGCCCGAGAACCGAGTCTGAGATGCATGCCGAGGACCTCCTGCGGGGGCCGGGCCCTAAACGCGCGGCGGCCGCCGGCGCCGCCGTCCTCGTCCTGCTGGGAGTTGGCGGCGTCGGCTTCGTCGCGCTGAGAGGCGAGGAATCTCCCTCCCTGGGCACGGAGAAGGGTGGGGAAGCCGAACCGGCGCCGCTAGTCGACCCGACCGAGATCCGAGAGATAGTGCCGCGCGACGCGATCCCGGCTCTCGACGAGCCCCGCTTCGCAGCCGTGGATGACGTCGACTTCCTTCAGGCGCGCGAGCCCGTCATCGAGGTCGAGATCGACGGCGACGCGCGCGCCTATCCCCTGCAGATCCTCACCTGGCACGAGATCGTGAACGACACGGTCGGAGGCACTCCCGTCACGGTGACCTTCTGCCCCCTGTGCAACACCGCAATCGCATTCGAACGGCCGACGATCGAGGGTGAGACGACGACCTTCGGCACCTCCGGCAGCCTCTACAACTCCAACCTCGTCATGTACGACCGGGCGACGGAGTCCTATTGGCCCCAGGCGACGGGCCAGGCGGTGACGGGGCCCCTCACTGGTGAACAGCTCGAGCGCGTTCCCGCCCAAATCGTGTCGTGGAGCGACTTCCGCGAGGCCTATCCCGACGGCAAGGTCCTGACGCGCGACACCGGTCACGACCGCGATTACGGCACGAACCCCTATCCCGGCTACGACGACATCGACAATCCACCGTTCCTGTTCGAGGGGGAGGTGGACGGCCGCCTGGCTGCCGTCGAGCGCGTCCTCGGAGTACAGACCGAAGACGAGATCGTCGCGTTCCCTTACTTTCGGCTGCGCGAGGCGGCCAAGGGAGAGCTCGCAGCGGTCAACACCAAGGTCGGTGACCGGCCCACGCTGATCTTGTGGAAAGCGGGAGTGGCGTCGGCCCTCGATGAGACGGAGATAGCGACGTCGAAGGAGGTCGGGGGCGCGGGCGCCTTCGACCGCGAGCTTGGCGAGCGCACCCTGAGGTTCGAGGTGCGCGACGGCCGCGTCGTGGACACTGCAACCGCGAGCGTCTGGAACATCTTCGGCCGGGCGGTCTCAGGTCCACTCAAAGATCAGCAGCTCAACGGCGCCGACGCCTTCGACACCTTCTGGTTTGATTGGGCCGCGTTTCACCCGGACACCCGCTTATGGCCTGGGGGATGAGGAGTGCGCTCGAGCGTGCACGACGAGTTCCTCCAGGAGACGCTGCCCTGTCTGGACCTCGTTTACAACCTCGCCCGCCGCATGGTGCGGGATCCTCACGCTGTCGAGGACCTCGTCCAGGAGACCTACACCCGGGCCTTCGAGGCGTGGACCTCACACCGCAGGCCGCGCAACGTCGAGTCGTGGATGGCGACGATCTGTCTCAACCTGACGAGGTCATGGCTGCGCAAAGCGTCGACGCATCGAGAGTTGCCGACCGACGAGATTGTCGGCGGCACGTCCGGCGCCACCGCCGAATCCGAGGCACTGCAGCGACTGGGATCGGATGCGGTTCACGCCGCCCTGCGAGAGCTTTCCGAAGAACAACGCGCCGCGATCACACTCATGGACCTGAACGGTTTCACCGCGAAGGAGACGGCTCGGATCACGGGCGCACCGCGCAATACGGTGCTCAGCCGGGTGCACCGGGGACGGAAGAGGCTGGCCTCGCTGCTGGAAAAGAAGGTGACGATCGATGACGAAACATGATCCCGAGCGCAACGCCTCGCTTTTTCTCGGTGGAATGATGTCCGGCCGCGCTCGGCGACGTTTCGAACAGCACATCATCGGATGCGAAAATTGCTGGCGCGAGGTAGAACTGGGGCGACGCGGTCGAACGCTTGCGGAGTCGTCCCGGGAGCTGGCGCCGCAGGAACTGCGCGAGATGATCCGCTCGACCGTCGCAGCGACTCCCCTCCCCGGAAGAGGGCCGATCTCTAGGAAAAGGCTCGGAGTGTTGGCCGCCTCCACCGCCGTGGCGTTCGTGCTCGCCTTCGTCGTCCTGCAGCCGCCGCAGCCGCAGGAGATCGAGGTGCTCCTGGCCGACTACGACGGGTCCGAGCAACTTCACCGGGGCGCGCGGGCAACTCTGCCCCCGATCCTAGGCGATCTCAAGCTCGAAGAGGTCAGGAGGGGCCGAGTCGAAGAGATGTCCGTGGTCGTCCACGAATACTCCGATCCAGCCGGGCACGTCGTGACGGTCTATCAATCGGACTCCAGGTTCCCCGACGCCCGGGGTGCCGAGCACAGCGCGTCGATGGCGACCTGGAGCGTGAGACTCAACGGGACGGTGATGTTCTGCGCGGATGAACCGGTGCCGTCGCTCGTGATCGGCGACGACGAGCGGGAGGTGCGTCTGGCCACAGCCGAGCTCGAGCTCAGATGAGCGAGGCGGCGCGTCCCCCTACTGCTCAAGTTCTTGCGAGGTGTCGTGAGATGTCGTGGTGTTTTTCAGATTGCGCCCGTCCGCAAAATAGAAACGGAAGGAACGCGTCGACCTCCTCCTGGCGCCCGCGGTAGCCAAGAAGTCAACGATCGCACGCAAACGGCATCGTTGATGGTGCTGTCGGTCGCGAACGCGAAGGTCCGCAACGCGTCGTAAACGTTCCTTCGGCACCCTCACGT
>Ga0136627_1000040_pt1 | contig 33545 bp, 37 predicted proteins | sample AntDrymUQ4892206_2_FD_104652 | JGI IMG/M metagenome (GOLD analysis project Ga0136627, IMG submission 104652) | Polar desert sand microbial communities from Dry Valleys, Antarctica - metaG UQ489 (22.06) | ecosystem: Environmental > Terrestrial > Soil > Desert | place: Antarctica: Dry Valley... | reverse complement strand
TGCTCGAAGTTGTCTCCGGCCTCGCCGGCCGCGTCCGAGACCGCCCGCTCGGCCCGCTCTCCCACTCTTTCCATGCCTCTCACTCCTTCGGTGGCTCTCAGATTTTCCGAAACTTGGCCGCGTAATCGCTCTTGAAGATCCATGCTTCCCGTCTTCCATCCCCCTCCGCACCCGCATTGTACTATCCACCCACTCAAACTCCATTGTACTATCCACCCACTCAAACTCGCTACGAAACGGAGGCATCGCATGAACGGCAAAACCCCCATCATCCTCGACGTGGACCCCGGCCACGACGACGCGACCGCCATAATGCTCGCCTGCGGCTCCGAAAAACTCGACCTCCTCGCCGTAACCACCGTCGCCGGAAACGTCCCTTTGGAGAAAACCACGAGGAACACGCTGAAAATCCTCTCCCTCATCGGAAGACCCGACATCCCCGTTTCAGCCGGAGCGTCCGCTCCACTCGAACGCCCCCTCCACACCGCCGAGAACGTCCACGGCGAGAGCGGCCTCGACGGGCCATACATACCGGAGGCGACCTTCGCCGCCGACGAACGGAGCGCAACGGAGCTTCTCGCGGACACCATCGAAAGCTCCCCCGAACCCGTCGTCCTCGTCCCGGTCGGGCCACTCACGAACATCGCTCTCTTCCTCCGCGAACGCCCCGACCTCAAAGAAGACATCTCGCGCATCGTCCTCATGGGCGGGAGCGTCGGCCTCGGGAACACGACCCCGGCGGCGGAATTCAATATTTACGTCGATCCCGAAGCCGCGAGGGAAGTTTTCGCCTCGAACCTCCCCATAACCATGTGCGGCCTCGACGTGACGCACAAAGCGGGCGCGGGGCCGGAAGAGCGGAAGCGACTCCGCTCGCTCGGAGAGGTCGGGGGCATCGTCGCAGAGTTTGTGGAATTCTTCGCCTTGACATACGAAAAAATCTACGGCTTCGACGCGCCGCCCCTCCACGATCCCGTCGCGGTCGCCTCCATCATCGAGCCGGGAATTCTACAAACGCGCCCGATGCACGTCGCCGTCGAGTGCGGGAGCGATTTGACCCGAGGCGAAACCGTCTGCGACCTCCACGGCGTTATGAAAAAGAAGCCCAACGCCGAGGTCGGCGTCGGGCTGGATCGGGAACGCTTCTTCGAGCTTTTGTACGACTCTTTGGAACGCCTTTAAGCGGCGCTCCGACGAACAAGGAAGACTATGAGGATCGATCCGATGGCGAGGAAGGCGAGGCCCGCGGCGGCGAGCAAACCGGGGCCGCCCGTGTCGGGAACCTCGGTCGCCGCGGCAACGTCCGCTTCGATCACTCCAGCCGCCACCCGGTCGCCGGACATGCCGGGTCCCGTCTCCGGGTCGTCATCGGTCACGTTGTCGTCGGGCATATCGTGGATGACGAGCGCGGTTCCGTCGCCGCCGAGGATGGAGTTCTCCCCCTCGCCGAGCATGATGCGGTCGTTCACCGTCTGATAATTCGCCGTCCCATCCTCGGAGACGGTTATGTTCTCGAGGTCTCCAGCGTGAGGGCCTTCGGGGTTGTCGAAGCCATGCTCCGCGTCCGTCGGGTTGAAATGATCCCCCGCCGCCTCGAAGTCCGGCTCTATCTCACCCGTCTCATGGATGTGGATGCCGTGTTCGCCCGGCTCGACTCCACTTTCAACGACAACGTCTATGACGACGCCCTCCGGCCCTTCGGTGAAGGTCGCCGTCCCGACCGGGTTTCCGTCCGTATCCTCGAGTTCCGCCGTCGCCGCGCTTTGCTGCGCCGCCGCGGATCCCGCCACAGCCGCCACCGCAAAGAGCGTGGCCGCCACAAACATCGTGAACATCGTCGTCCGCTTAAACATCCTTCCTCCTTCGTGTCTCGCCTTCATGTCGACCACGGAGGGGCCGCATACCCCCTCCCGACTCCTCCATCCCACTACCACCGGGGTAAAGAACCATGACTATCTCCATGCTCGGACTCTCCTTAACACGGAACGTCCCTTGCCGAATACTCGTTTCCCGATATCCGGCCCGGCTACTCGGGGCGCGGTGCATCTTTCAGGCCAATTTACGCGGCCTCCCCCGGAGCGTAACACACCACGACCCACACCCGATGCGAGACGGAAAGCGGGTCTTCGGGAAAACGGGAGGCGAGGATATTTCTGAGCTTCTCGTCGAAGCTCCGAACCTCTTCTTCCGAAAGGCTCGCCGCCACCCCGGCGCTCGCCCGGATGCGCCCCCGCCATCCTTCATGCGAATATGGCACATCCACATCGAAAGAGAAGATCTCGATCTCCTCGAGCCCGGCCACCGCGACATCCGAGAGCCACGCCGGATAAATCCCGGCCCCACCGCCCATCCCCCACTCCGGATTATGATCCTCGACGAGCTTTTCGGTCGCCTCGACGACGTTGCCGGGGAGAGGAAGCCAGTCGACGTGCGCGACGACGAGCCTCCCGCCCGGCTTCAAAACGCGCCGAACCTCCCGAGCCGCCGCGCTCCGGTCGAACCAATGCCAGCATTGCCCGGCGGAAACGGCATCGAAGGAGCCGTCCGAAAATCGGTTCCCTCCGCCTTTCCGACGACATACTCCACCGAAACCCCGGCCTCCCGGTCGAGACGCTTCGCTTCCATCATAAGCTCCTCGGACGGGTCGAGTCCGATCGCGCCGCAGCCGCGGAGGGCGAAGCCGCGGGCGAGGGTTCCGGTTCCCGTTCCGAGGTCGAGTATCTTTTGCCCCGGAAGTCCGATGCCGTGTTCGGCGATTCTTTCGAAGAACTCGGGCGGGAATCCGGCGCGGTGCCTTCCGTAGTCGCGCGCCGTCTTTCCGAAATCCATGCGTCCTCTCCGGCTATTCCTCGTGGGAGGATTGCTCGCGGCGCTTCGGGGAGAAGAAGGTGGAGAGGGTCGGAAAGGGAATGTCGCTGACCATGAGGACACCGAGGGAGGCGACGGCGGCGAGCGCGACGGCGGCGGACGGTTCGACCATCGCGAGTCCCGCGAGCGCGACCCCGGCGGGCGGTATCGGGAGGCCGAGGAAGCGGCTCCCGTTTTTGACGAGGGGGAAGCGGGCGAGCCGCGCCGCGCCGCACACGACGAAAGCCGCGCACGCCGCGACCCCGAGCGAGCCGAGCGACCCCAAAGAAGCGAAGAAGAGCGCGAGGGCGGGCGCCGCCCCGAAGGAGACGATGTCGGCGAGGGAGTCGAGGTTCGCCCCGAACTCGCTCTCGGCATCGGCGTTGCGGGCCACCGCGCCGTCGAGCGCGTCGAAGACGGCGGCGACACCCACGAGGAGCGCCGCCCGCAAAAAGTCCGACTGCGCCGCGAACACGAGCGCGGAGAACCCCGCCGCGAGGTTCCCGAACGTCGCGAGCGTGGAGAGCGTGAAGATGTTTCGCAAGGTCATCCCCGCCTTCTTCGGGCCACGGGCGTGAACCCCGCCTTCGCTTTGTCTTTCGGCTCCACGAGGGGTTCGTATTCGTCGGCGGGGAGGAGGATGTCGGTGCGCGACCCGAAGTGGATCACCCCGATGCGCTCTCCCGCCTCCACTTCGTCCCCGACCTCGATCCACGGCGTTATGCGGCGGGCGATCATGCCCGCTTTCTGGACGAGGACGAACCTCCCGCCCTCGCCGTCGAAGAGCGTCTTATGACGATAATTCCCGCCCGAATCCTCGAAGAGCGCGGGCGCGTACCCGCCGCGTATCTCCTCGAACTTCACGGCCTTCCCCTTCATCGGACTCCGATTCACATGCACGTTGTGGAGCGAGAGGAAGACGCTTATGCGGAGGGCTTTCCCGCCGAGCCACGCCTCCTCGACCTCTTCGACATCCGTGACGAGGCCGTCGGCGGCAGAATATACGGTTCCCGGCTCCGGCTCCGAACTCCGCTCCGGATCGCGGAAGAAATACAAAATCGCCCCCGCGAGCGCGACGAAGGCGAATCCGACCCTCTTTCCGAGCGCGAGAAGGACGAGGCCGGGGACGAGGGCCGGGAAGAAATACCTTTTCGCGACGTCCCATGTTCGGCGAGTCATGCTCTCCCCTTCACCGGGTCTTCGCACGCGAAGAGGAGGGCGGGCGGGATGTTTATTGGCGAGAGTCTTTGTTTCACGGTGGCGAAGCGTCGGAGGAGTCCGGCGGAGATGGCGGGCGAATATTGCAAAACGAGCATCGAGCCGGAGGGGGCGAGTATGCGCGGGGCGAGGTCGAGTATATCTTCGCGCACGCTTTCCGGGAGCGTGGTGAAAGGCAAACTGCTCACGATGATGTCGGCCTTCGAACCTTCGAGATACTCTTCCGCGTTCTCGGCGGAGTCGGTTATGACTTCGAGCTTCGGATCACCGAGCCTCCGGGAAACCTCCCTCGCCATCCCGCCGTCCACCTCGAAGGCGAGGAGCTTCGCGTCCGGGTGGAGGCGCTTCAAAATCCCCTCGGTGTACACGCCCGCCCCGACCCCGAACTCGAGGACGGTTCGCGCGCGAGAGAAATCGCCGAGGTCGAGGAGGTCGTTCACGGCGCGGCGCGAGGTCGGCCATACGGCCCCGACTTGGCGGGGGTTCGAGATCATCGATCGCGCGAAGAGCATCCGTCGTTTTATATCAAGCAAGTTTTGTCCGTCGCCATTCGACATTGTGAAAGGACGCAAGTTTACAATAGCCGCCGGGACATTGATGTGAAGCCTGAAACCCACAAAGAACTCGCCTCGCGCATCCTCGCCGCTTCGCCGAGAGCCGGGGCCACTCGCGTCGTCGCCGTGGACGGCCCGTCCGGCTCCGGGAAGACGACCTTCGCCGGAAGGCTCTCCGCCGCCCTCGAATGCCCCGTCCTCCACATGGACGACATGTATCCGGGATGGGACGGCCTCGCCGAAGCCGTCCCGCTCCTCGTAGCGTGGATCCTCGAACCCCTCGCGAAGGGACTCCCGGCGAAATACCGCCGCTTCGACTAGCACGCGATGGAGTACGCCGAGTGGAACGAGATCCCGGCCTCGGAAGTCCTCATAGTCGAGGGCGTCGGATGCGGGGCCGAGACCGCGTCACCATACCTCACCTTCCTCGTGTGGGTCGAGGCTCCGAAGGAGCTTCGCATGAGGCGCGGCATCGAGCGCGACGGCGAGGCGTTCCGCCCGCATTGGGAGAGATGGGCGAGGCAGGAAGAAGCGATATTCGGGGCGAACCGCACGAGGGAGAGGGCCGGCCTCGTCGTGGAAGGCGCACCCGACGTTCCACACGCCCCGGAGCGGGAGTTCGTGGGTCGCTTCGCTCCGGTTCTTGGTTTTTAGTTCTTGGTTTTTGATTTTCCGCGAAGCATCCGACGAAATCCGGTCTTTTTCGGAAAGGCGGCGAGCGTCGGATCGAAGGCAGCCCCCGTGGGCCATACGAGGCCCGTTCCCCCGACAACCGAAAACGAAGAACGACACAAGCCGTGATCCGCTTCGCCATACTTCCGTCCCACCGACAATACAATCGTGGCGTGAAAGATGAACACGGACACGCCATCGTCCTCGGAGCCGGGGTTTCGGGACTTCTTTCGGCCCGCGTCCTCTCGGAGAGCTTCGATCTCGTGACCGTCCTCGACCGGGACGTTTTGCCGGACGGGCCGGGGGATCGGAAGGGGGTTCCGCAAAGCCGCCACCTCCACAGCCTCGCAACTAAAGGGAGCGAGCTTCTCGAGTATTTCTTCCCCGGCCTCGACGCGGAACTTTCGGAGGCGGGATGCCCGAGTGTGGATCAAAGCCTCCACGCCATCACCGACACCCCCGAAGGACGCCTCCCGCGCTTCGCCTCCGGCGTAATGATGCGGGCCGCGAGCCGCGATCTCCTCGAATGGAGGGTACGCCGCCGCGTGGAGAACATCCCGAACGTCCGCTTCGTCCACAAAATGGAGGCGACCGGACTCATCCGAGGAAGCTCCCGAAGCATAAAAAGCGTCGCCGCGAGAAGCCGGGACGACGGCTCCGAGACGACGTTCGAGGCGAACCTCGTCCTCGACGCGAGCGGGAACGCCTCGCGCGCCCCGGAGTGGCTCGAAGCCATCGGGTACGAGGCTCCGAAGGAAACCGTCGTGGATGCCCGCCTCGGGTACGCGACGCGGTGGTACGAGGTTCCCGAAGGCTTCGATGCAGACTGGAAAAGCCTCGCGGTTCTTCCGGGGTGGCCCGACAATCCGAGGGGAGGCTCGCTCCGGCGCGTCGAGGGGAATCGGTGGACAGCGGTTCTCGTCGGCATCGGGGGCGATTATCCGCCGACGGGCGAGGATGCGTTCGAGCACTTCGCCGCGAGCCTCCCGAGTCCCATAATCCACGACGCCATAAAGAACTCAAAACCTATATCCTCCGTATACGGATACCGTCGCACGGCGAACCGGAAACGCCACTACGAACGCGCCCCCCTCCCCGAAAACCTCCTCGTCGCCGGCGACGCGGCGTGTGTTTTGAATCCGACGTACGGGCAGGGAATGACGACGGCGGCCCTCTCGGCGATGGCGTTGAAAAAGGTTCTCGACGAACGCCGCCCCGAAAATCTGAGCCGACGTTTCCACAAAAAACAGGCGAGCACCGTATCCCCGGCATGGACGGCGACGGCGACGAGCGACCGCCAATGGTCGGCGGCGGGCGTCAAGGAGCTCGGGCGGGCGAGGCGATTCCTCCACCGCGTCTCCGGCGAGGTGATGCGCCTCGCCACCGAGGACGAGGCGACGGCAAAGACGCTTCTCGAAGTGAAGAATTTGACGGCTTCGCCCGCCTCGCTCGCCCGGCCCGGCATCCTTTTGCCCGCGCTCGCGCGTTCTCTCCGCTGACAAAGACTCGCCGAGGGTGGAATCCTCTCGCCACCTTCGCCTCCACCGACCTCACGAAGCCCCGCTCCCGCCCTCGCAGCGGAGTCCATGAGGGGGATCCACCACCCGAAAGCGAGGCTCCGGTCGGCGGATGTCAGCGAACGGCTCCCGACTCACGGCGAGCGTCGGCGAGCTCGAGAGATCGCACGACGAAACCGTTGAGTTCGAGGAAGGCCGGGATGTCCGATGGCTCCGGCTCGGCGTGGTTCATGGCCGCGGTCACCGTGAGCCGGAGTTCGGAAACGTCCCCTTCGAGCGCCTCCGACTCGGCGACGGGGAAGTATCGGTCGCGGGGGGCGGTGGCGATCTCGACGGGAGCCTCGATGCGGCTCGCCCCCGTAGCGGGAGACAAAGTGTTTATCTCCTCGCGCATTCGGGGCGAGATGTCTTCATAAAGTTCGCCGAAACGCTCCGGGGCGTCGTTCGTGAGGAGTTCGAGGACGGCTTTGGTTTCGGGGTCGAGGTTCCCCTCGCGCACAATTTTGAAGGCGGGGAGGGCGGCGAGGGGTTCGTCGGCCTCGTCGGCGGGCGGATAATAATGGCGTATCTCGGGGATGAGGGTGAGAAGGGACGCTCTCTCCTCCCCCTCCGGAAGCATCGCGGCGAGCGAGCGAGCCGTGAGGAGTCGGAGATACGGCGGCGTTTCGTAGCGGAAAGCCCCGTCCTCTCCGGGATATACGTCCGTCGTCGCAAGGCGCGTGACATTCTCGAGGTCGGTGTATGGAGCCACGACGGAGACGACCGAGACACGCGGCGCGAGCGCCTCGTCGGCGGCGGCGAGGAGCGCGAGCGAAGCCCCCACCGACACCCCGACGAAAGCGACCCGTCCGTCGCGCGTTCCGGGTTCGTCGGCGACGCTCCGGGCGACATCCACGGTCTCGGAGACGGTCTCGGTGGATATTTCCCCGGTGCGAAGCCCCGACACGTCCGGGATGTACACGACGTATCCGGCGCGGGCGAGGCCACGGGCGAGCTTCCCGACCGTCGGCTCCTCGCGTCCGGGCGGAACCGCGCCGTTCATGAACACGATGGCGGGATGCGGCCCCTCGCCGCCCGGTCTCGCCACGAGCGTCGGAACCCCGGCGACGATTTCATCCGAAACCGAAGGCTCATCGGTGAAACCCTCGACGAGGGGCGAGGCGGGGTTCTCGATCACCGCCGAGAGCGTGACGGCGGCCCGGTACTGCGCCGAAACCGAAGGCCACACCGCCACCACGAAGACGACGGCCACGACGGCGAAAATCCCCGCCGCCACGAGAACGAAGCGATGAAAAGGAAATCTCCCGTCTTTCCGTGCCATCCGGTCGGCGCCTCCTCGACCGAAGTATACAAACGCGGGAGCCGGATGGCGGGAGCCGGGTTGCCTTCGGCTCCTTCCCGCCCTTCGGAAGCGCGGCGCTTCCGCCGGACGTCGCCGTTCGGACGGGCTTCGCATGGGGGCGCCGTCGCGCCGAATTCGGTGGTTGCCGCGAATGCCGCCTCCGCATTTCCCCCGACTCCCGAAGCGAGCGACGCGACGCGACCCCCGATTCCCGACCCCCGGTTTTCAGGAAACGAGAACCGCCTCGTATTCGATGTCGGCGTTCAATGTGGCGTGGACGGAGCAATATTTCTCGTGCGAGAGCGAGACGGCGCGGTCGAGCTGTTTTTCGTCGATGCCCGCCCCTGAAACGACGTGCCTCACTTTTATCCTCGTGTATCGCCTCGGGTGTTCGTCGGCGCGGTCGCCTTCGATCTCGACGCGATACTCCTCGACGGGGGTGCGTCGCTTTTCGAGGATGGCCGCGACATCGAGCGCGGAGCATGCGCCGAGCGACGTGAGGAGAGCCTCCATCGGACGCATCCCGAGCGAAAGGTCTTCGCTCGCGTCTATGAGGAGATGGTCGCCGCCCTCGTTCGTCCCGACGTATCTTTGGTCGCCGCCGATATTTTGGATGTTTATCTTCGTGGTAGCCATGCTTTCCACTTTACCTCACGACTCCTCCCGCGGTGCTCGGCGGCTCAGGAAATACAAAACCAGTCCGACGGCGAGCGCAGTGAGGAGGGCGAGGATCTCGAACAAAGATTGCTGCGTGAGAAGCACGACGCACAACGTCGCGGCGACGACCGGTATCGCCGGGCCGAGCGGGAGCCGGAACGAGGTTTCCGAGTCGTCGCCCCGAACCCGGAGGATGGCGGCGGAGACGCATACCATGAGATATTGATAAAGCCTCGCCGCGACGTTCAATAATATAAGCTGCGCAAAGGTTCCCGTTACGGCGAGTACGATGACAAGGGCGCCCGTTAGCCAAATGGAGGCGGCGGGGGTCGAAAACCTCGGATGGACTTTCCCGAGGAACGCCGGGATCATCCCCTCGCGCGAGAGGGCGTACAAGCTCCTCGGGGCGATGAGGGCGACCCCGCTTTGCGTGCCGCCGATGGAGACGAGCGCGCCGATGGTCATGAACACGAGTCCCCCCGCGAACATAAGCCCCCCGACCGCGGCGAGCGGCGAGTCGGCCTCGGCCAAATTCGGCTCGATGCGAAGCGCGGAATATTGTATGAGCATGTAAAAAACCGTCACCACCGAGAGCGTCCCGATCACCGCGATGGCGACCGTCCGCCTCGGACTCACCATCTCGCCCGCCGGAATGCTCACCGCCTCGAACCCCCCGTACGCGAAGATGATGACGAGAACCGCCATAAGAAACCCCTCCGAGCCGGGCGGCACGAGGTCGAGCGTGAAGTTCTCCGGCGCCCCCGCGAAGGTGAGTCCGGCGATGATGAGGACGGTGAGCGGCACGAGCTTCGCGACGGTGAAGACGTTTATGACCCGCGACCCAAGCCTCACCCCGAACGTGTTCAAAAGACAAAACGACACGACGAGGAGGATTATGATGAGCGGCGCGAACGTCTCCGCCGGAGTCCACAAAGAAGACAAATAACTCACGAAGCCGTCCGAAAGAACCGCCCATCCGACGAGGTACGTCAGCCACACCGACCACCCGACCGTGAACCCCGCCGTCCGTCCCATCGCCTCCTCGGCGTACACGACCGGGCCGCCCGTCCGGTCGAAGCGCGCGCTGAGTTCCACATACGCGAGCCCGATGAGGATGACCACCATCCCCGCCGCGAGATACGCCCACACCGCCGCCGGGCCCGCGATCCCCGCGACTTGTCCGGGAAGGAGGAAGATCCCTCCCCCGACCACACCATTGACACCGATGAAAAGCATCTCCGGCGTCCGAAGCACTCTTTGCAATTGCTCCCTCATACACCGAACCTCGAATCCATAGTAAATTTGTCGGGTTTAAAACACAGGCGTAAAGGAATACCACACGGCGGGGTTTTGTCATCCCGTGTGAGTGCGTTCTTTTTCATCGGCGGAGGCGGCGAAGTGTTCGTATGAAAGGCTCCCGGCGGTATGAATGGCTTCAATGCCGGAGGGGGAGTCGCCCGAGGCGAGGGCGGCTATGGCGAAGGCGCGTCCGTCGGGGAGACGGCGGAGCCGCACACGCCGCAAAACCGATCCCCCGCCTTCACCATGCTCCCGCAACTCACGCAATATACGGCTCGCTCGGCCATTTCCCCTCCTTATGCTTCTCCGCCGGAGACGGAGTCGAGTTTCCATGCGCCGTCTTCTTTCACGAGATCCCACACGAGCGAGAAGCTCGGCGCCCCGGTCTCGTCCTCGAAGGACACATCCACGGCGGCGGTCGCGGAATCCCCCGAAACCGAGAGGACTTCGACATAATCCACCGCCGCATACGTTATGCCATACGACTCCTCGTCGGCGACCCATGTGGCCTCGTCGTTAGAGCTTCGGAAGGTCGGCCCGAAATACGAGTACGCCCCATAGAAATCCCCGGCCCCGATCGCGTCATAGTGAGCGTATATCGTGTCCTCGATGGCGAACTCCTCCGAGAGAAGGTCTTCGTCGAAAGAATCTTCGCCGTCGTACGAAGTGAGTCCGTATTCTTCTTGAATGCCGCGCAAATACTCGATGTCGCTCTCGGAGAGGTGCCGCCAGTAGCCACCGTACTCGAAGTACACCTCGATGCCGGGGACGGTTTCTTGCGAGCCGTCGGTGTACGTGAGGAGGACGTCGGCGACGAAGCTCGCGCCCTCGCCGCTTATGTCCGATATCTCCGCCGACTCGACGGGGGCCGCGCCGCTCGCATCCTGTCGAGCCGCCTGAACCGCGACCCACTCATCCTCGGTGAACTCGAGTTGCGACTCGGAGTCGAGGAGATAATACGTCGCCGCCCAATCCTCATTCCCGACGGCCTCATAGTATTCGGTGATGAATTCTTGCTCGGCGCTCTCGGAAGTGTCGGGGGTCTCCGCCATTTCGCCGCCGTCGTTCGGGGCTTCGACCATCGTGGAGAGAGTTTGGCGGGCGATGTCGCCGGAGGGGTCGGCGAGGGGGGTCGTGAGCGTGTATATGTATCCGTCGCGCTCGAACTCGCCCTCCCAATATGGCCCGGCGTTTCCGCCGCCCATTGTCGGCTCCATGTACCGGAGGGTCGCCTCGGTTCCGTCGGGGAGGGCGACCGCCTCCGAACTCGCCTCCGCGAAGTATTCGTTCGGCTCGGGGTCGTTCGGGGAGGCGGTGAGGGTTCCGACGGTGTATGCGCGGACAAAGTCCTCGACGACATTCCCCGTCGGCTCGGCGAGGAAGAGGACACCGTATTCGTCGCCCGAGTATGCGGCGTCCACGGCGGTGTTTCGGAGGTCGGAAGGGAGTTCGGCGGGGAGCATGATCGGGGCGGTCGTCGTCTCCCGGAGCGTCGGCAAAATCGCGTCGAAGGCCGAATCGGGCGTCGAGTCGGGGGAGGTCATGGTGGAATCCGGCGGCTCCTCTTCCGGGGAGTCCCACTCGAAACCCTCATCGAAATTGTCGAATAAAGTCATCTCGGGTTCCTCGGGCATTTCGAAGAGCGGTTCATCGTCCATCGGCTCCTCGAAGGCCATCGGGTCGGTCGGGAGGGGATTTTGCGGGGCGGAGGTCATCGCGAAGACGGGGAGGCTCGCTACGAGGAGGATGCTCGAGAGCGCGGCGGTGGATGCGAACGCGAGTTTGGGGCGCGGGGCGAAGCTCGACCACTCCCCCGCGAGGAGTCCCCCGAGTCCGCCGAGTACGGCTCCGGCGACGGGGAGGAGGAGCAGCATCCACGCCAGCGAAGCCCGGACGGCGACATCGAAGCTCGCGCCCGCCACGGTCAATTCCGCCGAAACACCGACGAGAAGCGCGGCGATAAATGCCACCGCCGTGTACGGGACGGCGACGGCGGCTCCCTGCCAAATTCGGTGTTCGCCCCTCGCGCCTCCGGCGGCGACCATGCCGCCGAGGAATATGCCGATGGCCGGGGCGATGGGGAGAAGCCGCCATTCCCACCCGAACGGCCACTCTCCGAGGAGGGCGAGCCGGAGCGGAACGTCCGCGAGAGCCTCGCCGAGGAACGGGACGCCACTAAAATCCGGCGCGCCGTGCAAACCGACGGGGAGGCCGTGCGCGAAGAGCCACAAATTACCGAGCATCGCGGGAAGCAAAGCCACGAAACCCCCGACGCCGGAGAGGAAATCGCGCGCCGAACCACCCGATGAAGAAGGCTCGGAGACATTCCCCGGAACGCCCTCGGTCGGGGAGGCGCCGCCTTGAAAAAGCGTGAGGACGAGCGCGAGGATCCCGGTCAGAAAAATCCCCGTCGTCGCCGCGACGAGGGTTCCGCGAAGTATTTGCCGGATGCGGGCGGGGAGCATGGGGAGGCTCGCGGCGGATGCGGCGACGGCGGTCGCGAGTCCGACCCACAAAAACGCCCGGACGGCGGTGGAGAGGGGTTCGGCGGCGACCCGTATCGTCGCGCCACCATCCTCTGCGGAGACGGCTCCGAAGAGGGCGATGAGACCGGAGATCGCCGCATACGAAAACGCGGCGGAAAGCGCGAAGAGCCACGGATTCCCGACGCGGCCCGCGACGGCTCGTCCGATAAAAAGAGCGGCGACGAAAGGAAGCAAAACGAAAGATGTGATCGGGAGTCCGAGCTTCGCCGATCCGCCGAGTCCGAAGAGTTCCGGGATTTGCGGCACATCCACTGAAACCGCCCCGCCGTGCGCGAGGGCGAAGATCACAAACCCGACGCCCCTCGGAACGAGCGGGTCTTCAAAGGCTCCGCGAGCGAAGAGCAAAGCATAAATCCCCGCCACGAGAAGCGCCGCGCACGCGACCGCGACGATCACACCCGCCAGAGCATCCCGCCCCGAAAGCGAACGGAGCCGCGAGGAGACCCCATCCACCCACGAAGGCGACGACGAGCGGGAACGATCCACGCGGCGCTCCGGCGGCGAACCGGAGAGGAGCGTGCCACACGAGCCGCAAAAAGCATATCCGGGCGTTGTCGGCGTTCCGCAATTTCCGCAAAAACGTTGCGTGTTCCCCATGTTATCCGACATCTCCCACCCCTTTCTCGCAGATCGCCGCCTGTGAAATATGTGGATGCTCCCCTATAAATGCGCCGCCTCCCGAGGCGACCACCCGAAGTGTAACGATCGCTCCACGATTTTGCATGAGTGAACTTGCTTATTTCTCGATGTTTTATGGAAGAGTACGGGTGTTTTCCGTGCCGGGACTTCACGCACTCTTCCGAAAGCATAAACTCACGCCCGTTTGGAATTCGAGTGGAAGGATTTTGCGATGGTGGATTTGCCGGAGAAGGGAAAGAGCCTCCCGAACGTGGAGTTCACGACGGAGGATGGCGGGAAGCTCGCCGCTTCGGAGCTTGGCGGGCGGAAGACGGTTTTGTATTTCTATCCGAAGGACGACACGCCGGGATGCACGAAGGAGGCGTGCGCGTTTCGGGACATGATCCCAGACTACGAGGCCGCTGGCATCCAGGTCTACGGAGTGTCGCTCGACTCGCCGGAGTCGCACCGTAAGTTCCGCGAGAAGCACGGCCTCACATTCCCCCTCCTCACAGACGAGGATGGAAAGGCATCGGAGGCGTTCGGGGTCCTCAGCGAGAAGGGTCGGGCGAAGCGCGTAACCTTCCTCCTCGACGAGGAGGCGAAGGTGGCGAAGGCGTACGAGGAAGTCTCGCCGGAGACGCACGCGGCGGAGATTCTCGCTGACGCCGCCTCTCTGTAAATCCGGGGGGGGTCGGGAGACACTCGCTTCGCGTTCCGCCCGTTTCGTGAGCCGGGGAAACTTCGACCAACTTTCCCTCCGAGAGCCTGTCCGGCATCCTCGCCCGACGGACTCTCGCCGAACTCGAACGGAGATTTCGGTGGCACGAGTTTCGAGCGCATGCCCTTCCCGACTCCCGAAGTAAGCGAAAGCGAACGGCTCCCGAAGCGAGCGAAGCGATGCGACCTCCCGACTCCCGGTCTTCCTCAATCGGCGAGGAGGCGAGTGAGGCGGAGATGCACCCCCTCGTCCTCATCGGTTACGTAGAAAAAGCGGCCGTCCTCGGTGATGGCGATGCCTTCCACCCGCGGAAGCTCCGGGAACTCGCGGACGAACTCGGCTTCGAGGGCGCCGGAGTGAGCATCTTCAGGGAGGATGCATCGGAAGTGGCTGGCGACTGTGTCGCGGCCGGGCGGGTAGTCTTTTATGAGGACGCTCCCGCCTTTTTTGCTGTCTATGTTCCCGGTTACTACGTGGAGTTCCTCGCCTTCGGGGGTTTTTCGGATGGCGAGGTCGCGTACTCCGGCCATCGCGCCGCTCTTCCCGACGGCGTCCACGCTCCAGAATCCGGTGACGGAGGGCATCGCGGATCCGGGTTCGAAGAGGCGCTCGATGCCCTCCATCTCGACGAGGAGGGGGTGTCCTTCGGCGGTGGTCGGGAAGCGGAGGCCGAGGAGGAGCGTCCCGTCGTGGCGGAAGGCCGCCCCCTCGAAGTTGAGCGGCCAGTCGCCCTCGCGCACGAGGCCGGCCCACTTCTTCTCCTTGTCCTCGCCGCGCTCGATGGTGCCTTCGATGAGCGCCGCCCTTGACTCCGGGCCGAGTTCCATGAGGGCGGGGGCGCTTCCTCGCAGCGCGTCGTTGACGAGGCGGTGGAGGACGAAGCTCTCCCTATGGACTTCGATCTCAACCGCCGGGTCGGTGAAGGCGTGGCGGACTTCATCCTCCCGGAAGCGGGCGACGAAGCCCCGCTTCGGTTCGAGGGGGCCGCTCTTCCCGCCGAAGAACGAGCCGAAAACATAGATCCAGCCATCGAAGCGGGCGACCGATTCCGAATCCTCGGTTTTTTTGGTGTCGCCTGTGAGCGCGGCGTGGAAGCGGTCAATCTCCCATCCGTCGGATATATCCGTGCCTTCCTTGTGGCCGATGACACCGACGCAGTCCTCGACGCGGCCCTCGTCCATCACGACCCAGAAAGCGAACTCCCAGCCGTGCGCTTCGAGGAGCGCGTCGTTCTCCACGGTCAGGAGGCCCGAAGCCTCGTTGGGATATAGATTCAAGTCGAGTTGCTGAAGCCCTCGCCCTTCGGTCGCCACTCTCGGCCTCCCTTTCCACGCTCACGGTTCCCCGATCCACATAAGGTTACACGAGTCCGGGTATACACGACCACGCACCGGAAACAACCGACGACCACGAAAGGAAACAATGTCCCTCACACTATCCACCGGCCCCTTCGGCCCGAAGCGGCGCGGGAATTTCAACTTCGACACCTCGGCCCTCAAACCCCACACGTTGTACTTCGAGGATACTCCGAAAAGGATACGAGCCGTCTTCGGCGGCGAGACCATCGCCGACAGCCGCCAGGCGAGGCTCCTCTTCGAGACGGCCATCATGCCCGTGCATTATTTCCCGAGGGAGGATGTCCGTATGGATCTCCTCGAACCAACCGACCACACGACGCATTGCCCGTTCAAGGGCGACGCGAGTTACTGGACGATAAAAGTCGGGGACGCCGAGGCCGAGAACGCGGCGTGGGGATACGCGGAGCCGCAGCCCGAATCCGCGTGGCTCGACGGGTACGTCGCGCTTTACTGGGACAAGATGAACCATTGGTTCGAGGAGGACGAGGAGATACTCGGCCATCCCCGGGACCCGTACCACCGCGTGGATGTGCTTCGGAGTTCGCGGCGAGTCAAAGTGAGCGCGAACGGCGAGATCATAGCCGAGAGCGCCCGCCCGATGGCGCTCTTCGAGACGGGCTTCCCGCCGCGCTACTATCTACCGTCCGAGGACGTGAACACAGACCTCCTCACCCCGAGCGAGACAAAGACCCGCTGCCCGTACAAAGGACTCGCCTCATACTGGACGGTCGAGGCGGACGGAGAGAGGATCGAGGACGCCGTGTGGACGTACCCGGAACCGCTTTCGGAGGCGGAGCGAGTGAAAGACCATCTCTGTTTCTACGACGGGAAAGTGAGTGTGGAGGTGGAGGATTCGTAGAGACGTCCCGGCGAACCGTCTCTTCGTAATAGAGGCGCGCCACCGACACGCCTCTACGTCGGAGGCATCCCCTTTTTCCGAAGCTGCTCCATCGCTTCATCGGTCTTTTCGAGTCCTTCGAGGTTCATGCCCAGGAGGACTTCGGGGGACTTCGTGAATTGTACGCTCCCATATTCGACGACTTGCCAGTAATTTCCCCACGGGTCGCGGAAGTCGAGGCCGCGGCCCGCAAGGAGTTCGCCACCGGCTTCTTCGACCGCTTCCCGCATTCCCGTCCGGTCGTCCACGACGAGGCCGATGTGGCGATGTTCGTCGGGGCTTTGCGTCCTTCCTTCGGAGATGGCGAGGAATTGATCGCCCGCGTCTATGAAGGCCATCTTCGGAGAGCGTCCTCGAAGCTCGAACTCGAAAATCTTTCCGAAGAAGGCGAGGGCTTCCTCGATGTCGTCCACTTCGACGGCTATGTGGTTGAAGCCGACGAGGCGAGGCACGAGGCTATCCTTTCTCCGCCGCCTTCTCCACGTCTCCGACTGTGATCCTGTCGCGCGAGCCGGTGCCTTCGACGCCTGTGAGATCCACGCCAAGCTCCTCCGCCTTCCGCTTCGCCGACTCGGTCGCCTTCACCGAAGCCCTCGGAGAGAAAATCCCATCATCCGCCGAAACCATCGGCGCGTCCGACGACACTCCGATCGGCTCTCCGTCGCCTTCGATCTCATCATCCGCCGAAACCGTCGGGGCGTCCGACGACTCTTCCATCGGCTCGCCGTCCCCCTCGATCTCATCGGCGGCGGATATGACGGGCGCATCCGAAGTTTCTTCGGAAGGCTCGTCGGCACTCTCGCCGAGACGCTCATCTTTGGAGACGATGGCGCCGTCCGCGCCGATGGTCACGGCTGATGCGGCGTCCGAGTCGCCGTCCGGGAGGGTCTCGATCCTCGATTCGACATCCCGGAGAATATTCTCGAACTCCTCACGAGACTTTTCCTGTGACTTCCGGAGCTTCTCGACGGACTTCTCGAGCTTCTCGTTTCGCTCGCCAAGCTTCTCGACGGCCTTCCGGAGCTTCTTCACGTCCTTCGCCTGCTTCTCCGACTTCTTCGCCATTTCTTCGATTCCTCTCCGGCTCGTTTGTGAAACGCGGCTTCCGAAAGCGATTATATGGCGGTGGCGGCGATTATCCCATGCGCCGCTTTCTTTTCGGATCCGAGGTCGAGTTGCTCCATCGCATTCGGCGCAAATTGCCCACTCATCTCCGGCCCCTCCAAAGAATCCAAAACCGCGTGGATCACCGCTTTCACACACGGCACCGCCACGCTGTTCCCCGCTTGCTTCCGGGTGGCGGCATACCCGCAAACTATCTCGTAGCTTTCCGGGAAACCCTGCAAACGGAGCATCTCCCGCTCCGTGAGTCGGCGCTCTCCATTCACGAGGAGATAATTGTACGAAGCTCCGGCCCGAAGGGCGCACGAGAAGGGATGCGCGCTCACGTTGCCACCCTTGTTCTCGTGCCAGACGGTCATTCCGGCGGGGGCGGGCTTCCCCTCGCGCTTCGCCTTCCGGCTCTCCCGTATCTTCGGCGACGCATGGTAGAAAGCGGGGACATCGCCTTCCAATATTTCTTCGAGCGACGCGGCCTTCCCATTCCCTCCGGGCCAGTCGAAGCGGCGAGGCTCGCGGAAGCCGACGATGAATACGCGCTCGCGTTTTTGCGGCACTCCGAAATCGAGGGCATTGAGAATGCGGTGTTCGGCGTGGTATCCGAGTTCGGCGAGCGTCCTCATTATGGTCGAGATGGTCCGTCCGCCGTCGTGGGAGCGAAGCTGTTTCACGTTCTCGAGGACGAATGCCTTCGGCCTCTTCTCTTTCAGGATCCTCGCGATGTCGAAAAACAAAGTGCCGCGCACGTCGTCGAAGCCGCGGCGGTCGCCGATGATCGAGAACGCCTGGCACGGGAAACCCGCGAAGAGAATATCGTGATCCGGCACGTCCTCGGCTCGGACTTCCCCAATGTCTCCGGTCGGAACCTCCCCGAAATTGGCTTCATATGCCCTTCGCGCATCCGGGTCGATCTCACTCGAAAACACGCACTCGGAAGGCATCCCGCGCTCTTCGGCGGCTTGACCCATGGCGACTCGAAACCCGCCGACGCCGCAGAAAAGGTCGATGTATTTCAAAGGCTCGTCCATCGCGCCCATCATAATTCATTTCGAGTCCGAGTCCCGAAGCGCATAGCATGAAAGAAACTCCGGAGAATGATTCCCCGGGGTCTCCGCCATTATTTTCGATGAACGATTCCCTACAAAGCACTCGGCAAATATGAAGGCCGCGAACCCTCGAACTTCTCGATGTCCCTTTTGTGGACGGACGAGAAGCGGCTCATTGTCGGAGAGGCAAATATCTCACCTGCCCCTCCCACTCGCCTTCGAGGCTGTACTCGGCGATAAGCATGATCTCTTCTATCACAATACCCATCGGCACGCCGCAGCCCACCTCGAAAACACCGGGCATTGGCTTTCCTTCCCGCACCCTTTCATAGGCGTGCCGGGTTATGGTCGCCACGTCGTGGGTCAATAAAATCCGGCCTTCCCGCGCCGACCATTCCAGTATGGTCGGGTCGTCCGCGCCGGAAAGACCCGCATCCTGTACGCGGATGATGTCAACGTCCGGGTCGCGACGGAGAACGCCGCGCAGGATGTCGTTGTTGAAGTTCTCGTCGGCGGCGAGAGGCAGCAAACTCTATCCGGAACGCCGCGACGCGAGCCGATCGCGAACGCCTTCCGGATCGAATCGAGCCTCGTTTTCCCGCCGGACGAGATCCGCCCTCCGCTCCCGCTCGCGGAGATATTCTTCGACCTCGTCGCGATGGCGAAGATAGTATCCGACCACCGAATACACATCCGCCAGCCGGAGAGAGGGATATTGCTGCGCTATCTCCTCGGCGGTCGCCCCCTCGCGAAAGGCGGCGACCACAACGTCGAGCGTAACCCGCGTGCCGCCGACACGCGCGACATCATCGCGGTCAACCGCCAAAGGTACTCGTTCAGAAATAAACGTGAGTGTCATGCCGTTATTGTCTCACAGCACCTTCGGCAAATATGAAGGCCGCGACCCCTCGAACTTCTCGATGTCTTCCCCATGAGCGAGCGTGAGGCCGACGTCGTCGAGGCCGTTCAATAAACGGTGTCTCGTGAAGTCGTCCACTATGAATTGCTCGTCCACGCCGGGGCCGCTCACGGTGCGCCCTTCGAGATCCACCGCGACTTCGGCTTCCGGGTCTCGCCTCACTTCTTTGAGAAGCGCCTTTATGGTGTCTTCGGGAAGTTCGACGGTCAATACTCCGTTCTTCGTGCAATTGTTTTTGAAGATGTCGGCGAACGACGGCGCGACGACCGCCCCGAATCCATAGTCGGATATCGCCCACACGGCGTGTTCCCGGCTCGACCCGCACCCGAAATTATCCCCGGCGATGAGGACGACCGCGCCGTCATGCTCGGGTTTGTTCATGACGAAATCGGGGTCTTCTTTCCACTCGGCGAAGAGGAAATGTCCGAATCCGGTGCGCTCGATGCGCTTGAGCGCGTCGCTCGCCACTATTTGATCCGTGTCCACATCGGAATACCCGAGCGGCAATGCTTTCCCTTTGACGGTCTTCACAGCCTCCACTATTTCACCTCCGCCGGAACATTGAGTTCGTTCGGCGACGCGAACCTCCCCATGACCGCCGTCGCCGCCGCCACGACCGGGCTGACGAGGTGCGTCCTTCCGCCACGTCCCTGCCGACCCTCGAAGTTCCGGTTCGAGGTCGAGGCGCATCTTTCGCCCGGCTCGAGAATATCCGGGTTCATGCCGAGGCACATCGAACATCCCGCGTTCCGCCAATCGAATCCGGCGGTTGTGAATATCTCGTCGAGACCCTCTTCCTCGGCCTGTTTTTTGACGCGCATCGAGCCGGGGACGACCATCGCCCGGATGCCTTCTTTGACTTTGTGGCCTTCGAGGACGGCGGCGGCGGCCCGGAGATCCTCGATCCTCGCGTTCGTGCACGAGCCGAGGAATACGGTGTCCACCTCGATGTCCCGAATCGCCATCCCGGCTTCGAGCGCCATATATTTCAAAGCCCGCTCATGCCCGTCGTTCTCCGGCTCCGGCACCTTCTCGTCGAGGCCGACGGTCTGCGCGGGGGTCGTCCCCCACGAAACATACGGGACGAGATCCGAGGCTTGTATGACAACTTCCTTGTCGAACTCGGCTCCGTCGTCGGTTCGGAGGTTTTTCCACTCTTCGACGGCGATGTCCCAGTCCGCGCCTTTCGGGGCGTGTTCGCGGCCATTCACGTATTCGAAGGTCGTCTCGTCGGGGGCGACGAGTCCGGCCCGGCCACCGCCTTCGATGGTCATATTGCACATCGTCATCCGGCCCTCCATCGAGAGGCTCCGGATGGCTTCGCCACGGTATTCGATGACGTGTCCGACTCCGCCGCCCGTGCCGATTCGGTGGAGGATGCCGAGCATGAGATCCTTCGCCGTAACGTCCTCCGGCAAATCCCCCTCGATGGTGACGGCCATCGTCTTCGGACGGTTTTGCGGCAAAGTCTGCGTCGCAAGCACATGCTCGACCTCGGAGGTGCCGATGCCGAAAGCGAGCGCGCCGAACGCCCCGTGCGTCGCGGTGTGGGAATCCCCGCACACGATGGTCATGCCGGGTTGCGTGAGTCCCATCTCGGGGCCGATGACGTGGACGATGCCTTGTCCGATGGAACCCCATCCATGGAGTTCGACGCCGAAGTCGTCGGCGTTCTTTTGCATGGTGTCCATTTGCTTCGCGGAGACTTTGTCTTTGATCGGCATCCCGAACTCCGATGTCGGGACGTTGTGATCCATGGTCGCCACCGTGAGGTCGGGGCGGCGAACCTTCCTCCCGGACATCCGAAGCGCCTCGAAAGCCTGCGGACTCGTCACCTCATGAACCATATGGAGGTCTATATAAAGAAGGTCCGGCTCGCCCTCCGCGCTCCGGACGACGTGCCTCTCCCATATCTTCTCGGCCAAAGTTTTTGGTGTTTTCGGTGTTTCGCTCATCTCACTCCTCGTTTCCTCTCGAACTCGTGATGGTATTCCTTCGCGTCTATCGTGGCAACATATTCCGCCTCGCCATGATGTTCAGCCGCACATAGTCCGCGAAGAGCGGACCGTCCATCGCAGCCATCTCCTCCGCGACCGCGAGCGCGAAAGGTTCTTTTTTCTCCTCCGGCAAAACCTCGACATGCCCACGCAGGATTATGGCTCCGAGGTACGAGGCGAGCGTCTCGACGGAATCGAACTCCGTCGGCTCCTCGTGGAGCCACACCCGCTCCGGCTCGAAGCCCGCCTTCCGAAGCCTCTCCTCCGTCGCCCCGGCCCCGGCGTAAAGTTTGTCGTCCATCCAGTTTTCGAAATGCGGCGCGAAGGGGTCCCGGCCCATAACCTTTCCGGTCGCCTCGTTCACCCGCGAGATGTTTCCTTCGCCCCCGCACTGCGCGGCGAGGATGCCGCCCGGTTTCAGCGCGGCGGCGAGTCGTTCGAACAGCTTTTCGTGGGCGGGGATCCAATGAAACGTCGCCGTCGAGAAGATGATGTCGGCGGGTTCCTCGACTTCGAGTTCGAGGAGATTTTGCCTCGAAAAACTGACTCGCTCGTCTCCGGCGAACCTTTCCTTCGCGGCTTCGACCATCGCGTGCGAGCCGTCCACCGCGAAGACTTTCCCCCTCGGGAGGCGTTCGAGGAGTTTCTCCGTGACTCGCCCGGTTCCGCATCCGGCGTCAATGACCGACTCGTCGCCGCGAAAGTCGAGCTTCGCGAGAAATTCCTCGCCCCACCTCGTCATCGGGTTGGCGAGGATTTCGTACGAGGAGGCGTTCCATTCCATTGTCATGGGGCGTCCTTTCGTCCCGAGTACACCGCGAAGCGTTCGTTTTCGTATCGGCGTTCGACGGACGCGAACCCGGCCTCCCTCATCCATCCGACTTGCGATTCGAGGGTCGCGCATTTGTCCGTCTCCATGCGTCGGAGCGCGGAAGAAATATCCTCCTCGCCCGCGCCGAGTTCCCGCGCCCGACGCAGCCACGACTCGTGATACCTCGCTTCGATCTCCGGCGTCCCGCCGAGGATTTGATCCCCGTTCACAAACACACCCCCATCCACGAGCACGCGATGCACTTCCCGGAAGAGCCTCCGCTTCGCATCGTCCTCGACGTGGTGGATCGAGAGCGCCGAGACGACGACTTCATATTCCCCCGGCAACGGCTCCCTCGCATAGTCCATGAGACGAAACGTATATCGTCCCTCCGACTCGTCCGAAAAGCGGCTCCTCGCGGCATCGAGCATCTCCTCCGAGAAATCCACCATCGTGACCTCCGACCGAGGGAAATTCCGCCCGACCATCGCGCCGAGAAGCCCCGTCCCCGCCCCGAGGTCGAGTACCCGGAACGAGTCGCCGAGGCCCGCCGGAACAAGCTCCAGAATCGCCCCGTAAAATTCGTCGAAGCACGGGACGAGTTGCCGCCGCGGGAGATCATAACTTTCGACCCCCTCCCCGAACAAACCCGCGACCCCCACCACACTCATTTGCTTTGTCTCATTATTTGAGATATTATGTTCATTAATTGGTCAGTTTATATGAAGGGGCGAGAGTGGGCAAGCGGAGTGGGGTGGGGGTACTCGACAAGTCGGTTTTGATCCTCTCGTTTTTATCCGAGGCGGGTTCTTCGAGTTTGGCGGGGGTGGTTTCGGGGACGGGTATTCCGCGTCCGACGGCGCATCGGCTTCTTTCGGCTTTGGAGGCGCATCATCTCGTGGCTCGGGAAGGGAAGAAGTTCGCGCTCGGAATGCGTCTTCTCGGGTGGGGTGCGAGGGCGGCTCCGGCGCGGGATCTCGTCGAGTCGTCGCGTCCGGTGCTCGAAAAACTCCGGGATGAGACGGAGGAGAGTACGCAACTTTACGTGAGGGAAGGCGATCACCGGGTGTGCGTCGCTTCGTCGGAGAGGTCGGGCGGAGGGCTTCGAGACACCGTTCACGTCGGGGCGATCATGCCCCTCGATCGAGGCTCCGCCGGGAAAGTCCTCCTCGCGTGGGCGGAGGAAGGGGCGAAGTTCGAAGAAATAAAAAAGCTCGGGTGGGCCGAGAGCGTGGCGGAAAGAGAGGCGGGAGTCGCAAGCGTGAGCGCGCCCGTTTTCGATGGGGACCGCAAAATCGTGGCGGCGGTGTCGGCGAGCGGCCCGATCTCACGCCTCGGGGAGAGTCCGGGGGAGAGGCTTGCGAACTCCGTCGTCGCGGCGGCGCGGGAGATCGAAGTCGCCCGCTTCGCGCGGCGGGAGGCGGGGGTGTTCTCGACCGCCTCCCCGTGAGTTCGAAGCGACCGTTTCGGGCTTCCGGTTTTTACGAACGGTCGCGGGTTTTCCAAAGAGAAGCGAGGATCGAAATTATCACGGTGAGGGCGATGAAGGGGAGCGAGATCCAGATCGGCACCTTCTCGTCGAAGATGCCCGTATAAAAGAACTTCGCTCCGACGAAAACGAGGATGACGGAAAGCCCGATGCTCAAATACACGAACCTCTCCATCATCCCGGCGAGCATGAAATATAGCGGGCGGAGTCCGAGGACGGCGAATGCGTTCGCCGACCACACGATGAACGCGCTCGACGTTATGGCGAAGATGGCGGGTATCGAGTCCACGGCGAAGACGACGTCCGTCGTCCCGACGACGATGATGACCGCGAAGAGCGGCGTCGCCACGAGCTTCCCGGCGTGGCGAGTGAAGAAGCGGTCGCCCTCGAAATCGTCGGTCATCGGGACGAGGCGGCGCGTGAGCCGAAGGACGGGGTTTTTCTCGGGATCCACATTCGCGTCGTTGTGGAACGCCATTCGGATGCCCGTGAAAATGAGGAACGCCCCGAAGACGAAGACGATCCACTCGTACCGGTCGAGAAGCTCCGCCCCGACCGCGATGAACGCCCCACGCAAAATCAGCGCGCCGATGATGCCCCAGAAAAGCACCCGATATTGGTACCGCGAAGGCACCGCGAAGAACGAGAAAATGAGCGCGAAGACGAACACGTTGTCCACCGAGAGGCTCTTCTCGACGATGTATCCGGTGAAATACTCGCCCCCGCGCTCCGGCCCCGCCACGAAGAGGACGACCACGCCGAAGAGGAGCGCGGCGGTGATCCAGAAAACGCTCATCATCGTCGCCTGCCGAAAGGAAATCTCCCGCGACTTCCGGGCGAAGACGAGGAGATCGAGTACGAGAAGCCCGACGATGAGAGCCGTGAAAGAGACCCACGCCCACAACGGAAAAGTCGTCATCGGCCATCACCGCCCGAGAACGTTTCGGCTTTCGCGGCGGCGTCTCGCGGCACGCGAACGCGGCGACCATAGAGTGGGTTCGGGGTGGTCGGGGCATACCTCATATTTCGGCTCCTCGGCTCGTCGTTCACAACAAGCCGGAAGTCTCTCCACCCTCTTTACGAGTGGCGGCTCCGCCGGGCGCGACCGTCGCGCCGTATTGACGACGAAACCGTGAAGGATACTCCCTCCCGGGCGATCCGAAGTCCGGATCGGGGAGAAGTTTATCATGCGAAGTCCGCTCGGCGACGCTGGAGTTTCCCGACTCCCGGTCTTTCCGGGCAAAGCGACCCGTGGGCGGAGGATTCCGCCGATTTGCCGGAAAAATACGTATTTCGAACCATATAAATTTACAGGTGTGCTTTCTTTCGGAGCGTGTGAACATACTTTCGAGGGGTCGCGAGTCGTCCCTTCACCGTACAGGGAGCGAAGAAAGGGAATAGAAAATGGACACACGAACCATCGGATCGAGGTCGGCCATCGTCGCGGCTTTGCTCGCGGCTTTCCTCGCCCTCGCATTGTGGCACTCCACCCCGGCGAAGGCGGCGGAGTTCACCGTGGATGATGGGGACGTCGCCGGACTCAAAACCGCGATCAACGCCGCCAACTCGAACGGTGAGGCCAACACCATACGCCTCGCCGCGAACGGGACGTACACGCTCACGGCGGTGGACAACACCGAGACCACCGGCAACGGAATAGCCTTCAACGGGCTTCCCATGTTGACGACCGAGATCTCGATAGTGGGAAACGGGGCGACCATACAAAGAAGCGACGCCGAAGGCACGCCCGCGTTCCGCATCCTCCGGGTCTCGGATGACGGGAACCTCACGCTCGAAGGCACGACTATCTCCGGCGGCGACTCCGGCAACCGCGACGGCGGTGGCGGCATCTTCAGCCGCGGCATCCTCACCGTCTCGGACTCGACCTTCTCGCAAAATACCGGCGCCGACGGCGGCGGCATACAAAACGTATTCGGCGAGATCGAAGTCTCGGACTCCACCTTCACGGGGAACACCGCCAATCGGCAGGGTGGCTCCGGGGAAGGCGGCGCCATACACACCTTCGCCCGCGACATCGTCATCTCCGGCTCCACCTTCTCGGAAAACTCCGCCGGTAGAAACGGCGGCGGCATATACCATCAGCGAGGCGCCCTCACCGTCTCGGGTTCCACCTTCTCGGGGAACACCGCCAACGGCGAGTTCGACTTTCAAGGCGGCGGCATATTCGCCGAAAACGAGGGACTCACCGACGGATCGGGAATTCCGATTGAAGATCCCGAGGATCGCACGACCATAACCAACTCGACCTTCACCGGAAACGAAGCCACCGGGACGGATGGAGCATCGGGCGGGGCGATACAAAACACCTTCGGCCTCACGGAGATAAACTTCTCGACCATCACCACAAACACCGCGCAAAGCGGCGGCGTCGACTCCACGGCGACGAGGATCTCCTCCTCCATCGTCGTCGGAAACTCCTCGGACGTGGACAACATGGACGGAACCCGCCCATACGAGAGCGGCGGATCCAACCTCATCGGAGACGGAGAAAGAGCCGCCGACTTCGACGGAACCGAAGACCGAACCGGGGTGACGGTCGCCGAAGCGTTCGGCACGGAATCTCCGAGCCTCGAAGACAATGGCGGCCCGACCAAGACCCTCGCGCTCGAAGACGGAGCCGAGGCGATAAACGCCGCGAACCCGAACGCCTTCCCCGCCACCGACCAGCGCGGCGTGAAGCGTCCTCAAGGCGACGCGCCCGATGTCGGGGCGTTCGAGGTCGAGGTGGATCTCGCCGTCATCGAGCCTCGCCTCACTTTCGGCGGCAAACCTTCGACCATTTACCAGCCGAGAAACGTCATGAGGATGGGCAAGCTCATCGCCCCGCCGGAATACTCGGTGGCGAACCGGAGGATCGTGCTTTTCAGCCGCACCGAAGGCACGCGCTTCACCCCGATCCGGGCGACGACCACCGACGCGAATGGACGCTACGAGTTCCGGGGACTGAGGCCGAGGGTGGACACTTTCTATCTCGCGAGATACGTCGGAAACCCGGACGAAGGACTCCGGGCGACGGGAAGCCCCGTGAGAAAGGTGAACGTGAGGATAAATTAAACGAACCGGAAAAGTTTCCACGAAGAGGCGGGCGCGAAGCGATGCGCCCGCCTCTCGCGCAAGAAAAGTGGTTTCATGAAACCCGGTACGCGAACATCCGGTATCCGTGAGACTGTTTCACCGCCGGAAACGTCGTGAAGGCGACGCTTTTCTCGACGAGGCTCCACTTTCCATCCGCTTCGAATGAGTCCATTTTCTCCCGGAAACCGCCGTTTTCGTACACATCTTCGCGTACTCCGAAGACCATCCATCCACCGGACTTCACGACCCGGACAAGCTCGTCGAGGGACTCGGGCGGGGCGTGCCCCTCGGTGAATACGCCGATGGAGAATGCCGCGTCGAAGGAATCGTCCGGGAAATCGAGCGTCTCTCCGAGGGTCATCTTTCGGAGGTTTTCGTACGCGCCCTTCTTTCGGGCGATGTCCATCATCCTCTCGGAGAGGTCGATTCCGGCGAGGTTCGTGTATCCGAGGACGCGAAGGGTGTCGCCGAGGATGCCCGTCCCGACCCCGGCATCGAGGAATTTCCCGCCCGGCGGGACGTGCCGCCCGATGAACCCGGCGGCGACCGACGGAACCATGTATCCGAGGGAGAGCATGTCGCCCTCGTAGTCGGCGGCCCACTCGTCGTATGCCTCCGTGAGTTCGTCCTCGCTCGTCGCGCCGTATACCCGTTCGAGCCGTTCTTCGCGAAGTTCCCTTTCCGAAGTACCGATGTTTCCTCCCTCGCTCGGTTCGCAAAAGAGCATCATATACGATCCTCCGGGTGAAACGGCGAGGCGATGCGGATATACTTTGCCATTCTATGAGTGGCGGCGAAGCAAACACGAATCGGTTCCGATGGCGGAGAAGGCTGATTTCATAGCCCTCCGGCTTTCCCCTCTTCGAACACAGAAAGCTCACACCATGCAAAAACAACGAGTCTTTTCGGGCATACAGCCGAGCGGAAACCTCACCGTCGGAAACTATCTCGGCGCGCTCAAAAACTGGGTCGCCATTCAAAAAGAGTACGAAAACTATTTTTGCATCGTGGATCTCCACGCGATCACCGTCCCGCAAGATCCGAAAATCCTCCGCCAGAAAATACGCGAGGTCGCCGCGATATACCTCGCCGTCGGCCTCGACCCGGAACATTGCGTCATCTTCCGCCAAAGCAAAGTCCCCGAACACACCGAACTCGCGTGGCTTTTGAATTGCATCGCACGCTTCGGGGAGCTTTCGCGGATGACGCAATTCAAGGACAAAACGCAAAAAGGCGGCGCGGACTCGGCGAGCGCGGGCCTTTTCGACTATCCCGTTCTCATGGCGGCGGACGTTCTTCTTTACAACGCGCACCTCGTCCCCGTCGGCGACGACCAAAGACAGCACCTCGAACTCATGCGGACGCTCGCGAGGCGTTTCAACCACACGTATGGCGAGACGTTCGTCGTGCCGGAGGCCATGATCCCACCGACCGGAGCGCGCGTCATGGGCCTCGACGACCCGACCATGAAAATGTCGAAAAGCTCCCCCGCCCCCGCCCACTACGTCGCCATCCTCGACGAGCCGGACACTATCCGAAAGAAAATACGGCGCGCCAAAACCGACTCCGGCTCGGGGATAACCGCGACCGACGACAAACCCGCCATCCGAAACCTCCTCGACATATATTCCGCGATGAGCGGAAAGACGATCTCGGCCCTCGAAGCCGAATACGAAGGAAAAGGATACGGCGACCTCAAAAAAGACCTCGGGGAAGTCGTCGTCGAGGGGCTCGCGCCGATCCGGACCCGCGCCCTCGAACTCCTCGACGACCCCGGCGAACTCGACTCGATCCTCGACTCCGGCGCCGAAAGGGCGAAAAAGGTCGCCTCATCCATACTCCGCGGCGCGCAAACGAAGATGGGCGTGGATTGATGGGCGAGGGATGAGCGAAGAAGCCGGACGAATCGAAGCCAAGATCCTCAAAGTTTTGTCGGCCATCCCACGCGGAGTCCTTTATTCGACGACGGATTGGGGCAGGATTTTGAACGAGGACAAACGCGAGATACGAAAGACACTCGACGCTCTCGAAGCGGAAGGCCGCATCGAGGTGGTTCGGAGCGAGGAGGGGCGTCCGGACAAGCCGCTTTATAAACTGAAAAATGCGTAAACTCGAAACGACACTCGACCGCATAGACCGGAAGGGATACGGAGCGTACAAAGATCTCTCCGGCTCCCACGACTTCGACGACTTCACGCTTTTTATAGACCGCGTTCAAAGAGACCCTTTCGCCCCGCCCTCCCTCGTCCGGGTGAGGACGAAAGCGAACCGCTTCGATCCTCCGCTTTTCGAGAACCCCGTCCGGCGCTTCGCCTTCGAGGATTTCTTGACCCGATGCGTGGACGAGGCCATCCGAAAGGTCGTCCGCGGAAACCGAGGCTCCGGCGGGAGCGGGCGCATCGAAATACAAAGCCCCTCGCAGATCGTCCTCCCCCGAACCGCGATGGTCGTGGATGGTGAATATATCGAGGCGAGGATGGCCGTCGGGCTTCCGGCTCGCGGTCGGAGCGTGGACGCGAAGGCGGCGAAGGACATGCTCCTCGAAGAACTCCCCGAAATCGTACGCCGCGCTCTCTCGCCGGAGAACGTGGACGCGGAAACCGCACTCCGGCATGTCGAGACGGTCGAGGACGCGGAGAGTTTGCGCGATCTCCTCCCCTCCCTCGGACTCGTCGCGTTCGTCGCGGACGGCGCGATGCTTCCTCGCGAGAGCGGGGCGAGCGACCGTCCGCTCCGGGAAGGCTCCATACCCTTCGAGAGTCCACCGGAGATGCGCATCCCCGTCGAGCTTCCGAACCGGGGAGAGGTTTCGGGGATGGGGATTCCCGAAGGCGTCACACTCGTCGCGGGGGGCGGTTTCCACGGGAAAAGCACGCTCCTCGAAGCTATTTCGCTCGGCGTGTACGACCACGTTCCGGGGGATGGGCGCGAGTTCGTCGTGAGCCGGGGGGACTCGGTGAAAATACGGGCCGAGGATGGGCGGAGTGTTTCCGGGGTGGATATTTCGGCCATGATCGGGGATCTCCCCGGCGGGAAGGACACGAGCCGATTCTCGACTCCGAACGCCTCCGGCTCGACTTCGCAGGCGGCGAACATTTCCGAGGCTCTGGAAATCGGGACGTCGCTTCTTCTCGTGGACGAGGACACGAGCGCGACGAACTTCATGGTCCGGGACGAGAGGATGCGCGAACTCGTCCGGAAAGAGCCGATCTCACCGTTCATCGAACTCGTGAAACCGCTCCACCGGAGCCTCGGCGTATCCACCATAATCGTCGTCGGAGGCGTCGGCGGCTATCTCGACGTGGCCGACCGCGTAATTTTGATGGAGGATTATGCCCCCTCCGAGGCGACGGCCCGAGCCGCCGAAGCCCGCGAGAAGTTCCCTCCCCGCGCATCGGCGACCCCGGCGTCGGCGGGCGGCGCGGACGTGGAGAATCCCTCCCACCGGACGATCCGAGCCTCCTCGATAAACCTTCGCCGGGGAAAGAAAGAGACGGCGAGAGGGCGGGGAACGGATGCCATCGAACTCGGAAGGGAGCGCGTGGATCTCTCGCACCTCGAACAACTCGCCGAGCCGGGGCAAACCGAGGCCATCGCCCGCGCCATCGGGAACTTCGCCGCCGGAAAGAAAGACCGGAGCCTCCGCGAAGCGGTCGAGGAGGCGCTCGCGAACATCGAGCGCGACGGCCTCGGCTCGCTCGGGGGCTTCCGGGGGCATCCCGGCGAGATGAGCATGCCACGCTCGCAGGAAATAGCGGCGGCGATGAACCGCGCTCGCTCGCTTCGGGCGGACTCTCGCTGACGCTCGGTCGCCAGCCGCGCGATGGATCCGAGATCCCGAAAGGACACGATCCGGAAAGGAAGGTTCCGACAACCCCGTCATGGCGCGACATGGTTGATACGGGATCCGGGCAGTCGCTTCCGCATACGTCCGATGTCGCGAATCGCCGAGCCGCAAGTCAACGCTCTTCGCCGCTCGCCTCCCGAAAACCGGAACTTGGTCGGCGGATTCCGCATGCTTTGGGAGCCGCCTTTTTTCACAGCGGAAGGCTCCTTATACGCAGTCCGGTTGACCATCTTCTCCCGGGGTTCGTACTCGTCTTTCCCGGCTCGCGGAGCCACCCGCCCGGACTCCAAATTATCCGATCAACCCACCGGCTCCCCCCCTCCGCCGGACTCTCCGGGGAGGCACGCCATCGTCGCGAGCATTATGGCGACGACCTTTTCCTCGCCATCCTTCACCGCGCTCACTTCCGCTTGGACGACGGAGATGTTTCGTCCGGGTTTTTGAACCGTCGCCCTCGCGATGAGCTTCTCCCCGACAGCGGGACGAAGCATGTTCATTTTGAATTCGACGGAGAGGACGGACGAGTCCTTCGGCATGAGGGTGTACGCGGCGAATCCGGCGGCGTTGTCGGCGATGGTGGAGGTCGCCCCGGCGTGGAGGAATCCGTCGTGCTGGCAAAGGTCTTCGCGGAACGGGAGATGCACTTCGCAGTATCCCGGCCCGACCTCCCGAAGCTCCGCGCCGATGGTCTTCATGAAGGTTTGCCGCTCGAAGCCGTCCCTCGCTTTGCGGGCGAAGTCCTCGTCGGCGGGCTTGAATTTCGTCTCGATGTCCTCGGCTCCTCTCGGTCGAAGCGTTCACTTTGAATGGCAGCGTGGGATTCTATTCGACGCGAGGTATGTTTTGCGGTGAATTCCGCCCCGCGCTGCTATTATTAATCGAGTATGCAGTGGGAAGAAGGAGAAACGGTCGAGGAGCGGGCGGAGGAAGAGACGCCGTCATGGTTCCGCCTGAAGGCTGTCGCCGTGCATCTTTACACGGCGAGCGGCGTCGTGCTCGCGCTCCTTATTTTGGCGGCGGCTTTCCAGGGAGAGGCCCAGAAAGCATTGTGGCTCATCCTCGCGACCCTCGTCATTGACTCGACGGACGGGCTGCTCGCGCGGAAGTTCCGGGTGAAGGAGGCGTTGCCGTACTTCGACGGGGCGATGCTCGACAATATCGTGGACTATATAACTTATGTGTTCGCGCCGATCATACTTCTTTGGAGCACCGGGTATTTGCCCGCCGGGGACATCGGCCTCATCATCGCCGCCGTGCCGCTCTTGGCGGCGAGCTACCAGTTTTGCCACGTGGATGCGAAGACCGACGACCATTTCTTCCTCGGCTTCCCGAGCTATTTCAACGTGCTTGCGTTTTACGCCATCGTCTTCGAGATGTCTCCGGGGGCTTTGACCGCGCTCATACTTTTCTGCTCGCTGCTCGTGTTCGTCCCGATCCGGTATATATATCCGACGCGGACGGCGATCTTCCGTAAGCTCTCGCTGACTTTGACGACGTTGTGGCTCGTGAGCTACGCGGTCATCCTCGTGCAGTTTCCGGAGCCGACGCCCCTCATCCTCGCTTGCTCCATCGCGTACCTCGCGTATTATTTCGGCCTCTCCCTCTTCCTCCACGTGAAGACGGTCCTCGACCGCCGCCTCGAAGAACGCGAAGCATAAAGCGGAAAGCGGCTCGCCTTCGGCGAACCGCGCTTGTCAGCATTTCAGCCTGCCGCTTTCAAAGCGGGTTCTCGGAAGAAAGCTGCCGGATTCCGTATCATGCCTTTATTGGCGAAATGGAGATGGGAAAGGATTTGCTTTGACGCTCAATGAACAGCTTTTGAAACGACTCATAGAAACCCCCGGAGTGCCGGGACGGGAGGAGAAACAGCGCGAGATCGCCCGCGAGCATCTCGGCTCGCTCACCGACGAGGTACGCACCGACTTGCTCGGGAGCGTCATCGGGACGAAGAACGGGGGCGATTTCTCGGTGATGGTCGCGGCTCATATGGATGAGATCGGGTTCATCGTCAAATACATTGACGACAAGGGTTTTTTGCGTCTCCAAACCCTCGGAGGCCACGATCCCGCGAACATGGTGAGCCAAAGAGTCATCGTCACGACATCGGACGGCGAGTGCCTCCGGGGCGCGCTCCAGCCAGCCAGAAAGCCGCCGCACATCGCGGGCGACGACGCGAAGAAGCTCCCGAAGGCCGAGGAGTTCTTCGTGGATCTCGGGCTGGAGGCCGAAGCCGTGAAGGAAAAGGTGCGCGTCGGAGATTTCGTGACGATGGATCGGACGCTCGAAAAGGTCGGCGGAAACTATATTGCGAAGGCGATGGACGACCGCATCGGGCTCTTCGTGATGTACGAGGCTCTCCGCGAGATGAACTCGAACGAGGCGACCGTCCACGCGGTGGCGACTTCGCAGGAAGAAGTCGGGCTTCGCGGGGCGACCGCGAGCGGGTCGGGGCTCGAGCCGAGCGTCGTAGTCGCGCTCGACATCACGCTCGCGCTCGACGTGCCGGGCGGCGGGAACGAGAATGAGATATCGAAGCTCGGGGGCGGGGCGGCGATAAAGATAATGGACGGTTCCCTCATCTGCCACCCGAAGCTCGTCGAACATTTCCGGGCTATCGCGGAGAGGGAGGACATCCCCCACCAGATGGAGATTTTGCCCCGCGGCGGCACGGATGCGGGCGGCGTCCAAAGATTGCATGGAGGCATACCGGCCATAACCCTCTCCATCCCATGCCGATACGTCCACTCGGTCAATGAAATGGTGAACAGCGAGGATGTCCGGGCGTGCATCACGCTTCTGGCGCGGTATCTCGAAGAGGCGCACACCGGGGATTACGCGCTTTAGGGCGGGGAGTCGGAAGCGCCCTCGCCTTCCCGCCCGGCGAACTTCCGGCGTTTCGAGGGGAGGCTTCGATGGCGGGAGGTTCACTCTCCCCATCTCATCACTTCTTCCCGGAGCGGATCTCGCAAAGCGG
>Ga0136627_1000039_pt1 | contig 33712 bp, 28 predicted proteins | sample AntDrymUQ4892206_2_FD_104652 | JGI IMG/M metagenome (GOLD analysis project Ga0136627, IMG submission 104652) | Polar desert sand microbial communities from Dry Valleys, Antarctica - metaG UQ489 (22.06) | ecosystem: Environmental > Terrestrial > Soil > Desert | place: Antarctica: Dry Valley... | reverse complement strand
GCAGGCGCCGCACATCGGAGGTCCGCCAGCGCTTGTCGGGCACCTTGTCCTCGAGGTAGGCCATCGCCGCGTGCAGGCCGTCGACGCCCGCGATCCTGAACGCCTCGGTCACGATCGGCGCCTCGTCGGAGGGCTCCAGCGGCCCCGAGATCGGGTTGTCGTTCTTGTCGTGGCCGGCGACCGTCACGCGAAAGCCGAGTGGCGTCGGACCGATCCACACGCCGCGTTCGATCGCTCGCCTCTGCGCGTCGCTGAACTGCCGCTTGTAGCGCTTCCACTGCCAGCGAGCCAGCACGAGCAGCACCCCGAGCACCATCTCGCCGGTGTCGGTGGCGGGGTCAAGCCCGAGGTCGAGGATCGCCAGGCGCCCAGGCGCGATGTCGTGGATCTCAGCCACGACGCGCAGGGCGTCGCCCACGTCGGCGCGCGAGAGCCGGTCGACCTTGGCGACCACGATGCCGTCGATCACCCCGTTGCGCAGGTCCTCAAGCATCCGGTCGAGGTCTGGCCGGTTCATCGTCTTGCCGCTCACGTCACGGTCGAGGTAGCGCTCGGCGATCTCGACGCCGCGCATCTGCGCCCAGCCGTCGATCTGCTCCCAGGCGTCGTCCTCGGAGATGTAGTTGTCGGCGTCCGGGTCGCGCCCGTTGAGCTGACTGACGCGGTGGTAGGCGCCGTAGCGCTTGGCTTCTGTGGTCGCCGGGGTCATGCGAGGTCCCCGGGCCAACGTGCGCCCTTCGGCACGCGGACGACCATGCCGTCGGGCTTCCCGGAGGTGCCGGTGAGACCGTAGGCCCACTCATCGACCTCGACCACAGGGCGACCGCCCTCGGGGAGCGGCTGGCCGAACTCCGAAATCAAGCTGCGGACCAGCTTGTGTTCCTCATAGGTCGGCGCGTGCCCGATCCCGGGCTCGGCCACCTCGATCGGCTCGAAACCATGATGCGCGACCCACTGAGACTGGTTCGCGTATGCCCTGATGGCGTCGAGCACGCGTGCGGGGTTCTGCATGGTGTGTGCCTCCTTGCGATTGCTCTCTCTGGGGGGATTTCCCATCCTCCTAGTTTAGCGCCTAAAAGACACTTCCTGTTCGGCCTCTCGATGGACTACCACGTGTTCATCCTCAGCCGGATCCGCGAGGCGGTCGACGGCGGCATGTCGACCGATCGCGCCGTTGCGCACGGGATCAAGAGCACGGCGGGCGTGGTGACCAGCGCGGCGGCGGTGATGGTCGCGGTGTTCGCGATCTTCGCCACGCTGAGCATGCTCGAGTTCAAGATGATGGGCGTCGGCCTGGCCGTCGCGATCCTGCTCGACGCGACGCTCGTGCGGGCGGTGCTGCTGCCGGCGACGATGAAGCTGCTCGGCGACTGGAACTGGTACCTGCCGAAGCGGCTGCACTGGCTGCCCGAGTTCGAGGCGGAGCCCTCGAAGGCGTAGCTTGCGCGCATGAGAATGCGCGCAGCAGTGCTCGAGTCCTTCGGCGAGCCCCTGGTCGTCGGGGACGTCGAGCTCGATGACCCCGAGGACCACGAGGTGCTGGTGCGCCTCGTGGCCTGCGGCGTCTGTCACACCGACCTCTACACGGCGTCCGGCGTCGACCCCTCCGGCTACGCCCCGTGCGTCCTCGGCCACGAGGGGGCCGGCGTGGTCGAGAAAGTCGGCGCCGACGTCACGCTGGTGGTCCCCGGCGACCACGTCGTGACGCACTTCTCCCCACAGTGCGGGGAGTGCGTGCACTGCCGCTCGCCCAAGACGAACCTCTGCCTCGCGATCCGCGAGCCGCAGAACGCGGGGTACCTGCCCGACGGAACGACCCGCCTGAGCCGCGACGGCGAGCCCCTGCGTCACTTCATGGGCACCTCGACGTTCGCGGAGTACACCGTGATGCCGGAGATCGCGCTCTCCAAGGTGAATCCCGAGGCGCCGCTGGACGGCGCCGCGCTGTTCGCCTGCGGCCTCTCGACCGGCCTGGGCGCGGCGATGCAGACCGCGAAGGTGGAGGAGGGCTCGACGTGCGTGGTGTTCGGCGCCGGCCTGGTCGGCCTCGGCGCCGTGGCGGGCTGCCGGCTGCAGGGCGCCGAGCGGATCATCGCCGTCGACCTCTCCGGGGAACGGCTCGAGCTGGCCCGCGGCCAGGGCGCCACCGAAGTGCGGGTCGGCGGAGCGGACACCGTCGACTGGATCCTCGAGCAGACCGGCGGGTTCGGCGCGGACTTCACGTTCGAGGCGACCGGCAACGTCCAGGTGATGCGCCAGGCCGTCGAGTCCGCCCGCATGGGTTGGGGCCTGTGCACCGTGACCGGCGTGGCGGGCAAGGGCGAGACGCTCGACGTCATCCCGCGCTACCTGATCACCGGCCGCCGGATCGCGGGCTCGTCGTTCGGCGGACTCAAGAGTCGCGAGCAGGTGCCGCCGCTCATCGACCGCTGGATGGCCGGCGATCTCGACGTGCAGCCCTTCCTCTCGCACGCGCTGTCGCTCGACGAGGTCAACCGCGGGTTCGCGCTGATGGAGGCCCAGGACGGGATCCGGTCGGTCATCGCCTTCTGAGTAGGCTGCCGCGCACCATGGCTCGAATCGGAGTGCTCACCGGGGGTGGGGACTGCCCCGGCCTCAACGCCGTCATCCGTGCGGTCGTGCGCAAGGGCATCAACACCCACGGGCACGAGCTCGTCGGCTTCCGCTACGGCTGGGCCGGGGTGCTCACCGCGGACGCGATCGACCTGACCAACGAGAGCACGAGCGGCATCCTGCACCGCGGCGGCACCATCCTCGGCACCTCCCGGACCAACGTGTTCAAGGAAGAGGACGGGCTGCAGCGCGTCCGGGCGTCGCTCGAGCAGCTCTCGCTCGACGCGCTGATCCCGATCGGCGGCGAGGACACGCTCGGCGTGGCAGGCAAGCTCTCGGACGCCGGGGTGCAGGTGGTCGGCGTCCCCAAGACGATCGACAACGACCTGGCCGGCACCGACTTCACGTTCGGGTTCCAGACCGCCGTGCAGATCGCGACCGACGCGATCGACCGGCTCCACACGACCGCCGAGTCGCACAACCGGGTGATCGTCGTCGAGGTCATGGGCCGCCACGCGGGCTGGATCGCCGCCTACGCCGGACTGGCCGGCGGAGCCGACGTCGTGCTGGTGCCGGAGCGGCCGTTCGACATCGAGGAGGTCTGCGAGCGGCTGCAGCGCCGCCATGCCCAGGGCCGCAACTTCTCGATCGTCGTCGTCGCCGAGGGCGCCACGCCCAAGGACGGCGGGCTGCTATCGGAGTTCACCACCACCGACGCCTTCGGGCACGTCCGGCTGGGCGGCATCGCGATCGCGCTCGAGCGAGAGATCGAGGCGCGCACGGGATTCGAGGCGCGCATGACCATCCTGGGCCACGTGCAGCGCGGCGGCACGCCACTCGCCTATGACCGCGTGCTCGGCTCGCGCTTCGGCGTGGAGGCGATCGACGCCGTTCACGAGGGCGACTTCGGCAAGATGGTCGCGCTGCGCGGGACCGAGGTCGTCCGCGTCCCGCTGACCGAGGCGCTGGCCGCGCCCAAGCTGCTCGATCCGAAGGTGTTCGAGACCGCCGAGGTCTTCTTCGGCTGACGCCGGCAGCCTTCTCAGCGCACGCCGACGAGGTCGACGACGAACACCAGCGTCTCGTCGGGCCCGATCGCGCCGCCGGCCCCGCGCTTGCCGTAGGCGAGGTTCGGCGGGATCGTGATGCGACGGCGCCCGCCGACCTTCATCCCGGCCACGCCCTGGTCCCAGCCCGGAATGACCTGGCCCTTGCCGAGGCCGAACTTGAACGTGTCGCCGCGATCCCAGGAGGCGTCGAACTGCCGGCCCGTATTCCACGAGACGCCGACGTAGTGGACCTCGACGATCTTGCCCTTGATCGCCTCGTCGCCATCGCCGACGGCGATGTCGTCGAGCTCGAGCTGGTAGGACGGCGACTCGCCGGACGGGACGTCGACCTGGGGCTTCTCGTTCGTGGCCATGGCGGACACGGTACCCGGATTGACTCCCGGTCCCGAGCGTGGGAAGGTCGCGCCGAACGAGAGGAGGCGCCGTGGCGGGGCATGGTTCGGAAAGCTATTTCGTGCTCGGCGAAGGGCTCCTCACGCAGAGCGCCGGAGGCCGTGAACGGACGCTGGCAACCGCCGTCGAGGCGCAGGCGGCACCCTTCCGCTTCTCGCGCATGGGCCCGCGCGGCACCGCGCTCGGCGAGGCCAACCGCAAGAAGCTCGCCAGGGCGATGACCGCGGGCGGCGGCGGCGCGGGCGAGATCCCGGCCGGCTACACCTACCTCGGGCAGTTCGTCGACCATGACCTCACCTTCGACAGGACGGCCGTGACCTTCGGCCAGAACGTCTCGCCGGTGAAGCTGCTGCAGGGACGCTCCCCCAGCCTGGACCTCGACTCGCTGTACGGCGCCGGTCCGCAGGACCCCGCGTCGGCGAAGTTCTACCGAGACGACCGCCATCTCAAGCTGGGCAAGACGGTCGCCATCGGCGACGACGCCGCCAAGGACGGCCACGACCTGCCCCGCGGCGCGGGCACGACCACCGCGCAGAAGCGCCGCGCCGTGATCCCGGACTTCCGCAACGACGAGAACCTCGCGGTCGCCCAGACGCACCTGGCGATGATCCGCTTCCACAACCGCGTCGTCGACACGCTCGACGCCTCGGTCCCGCCGGCGCAGCGCTTCGCGCACGCCCGGGAGGTCGTCGTCAAGCACTACCAGTGGATGCTGCGCCACGACTACCTGCCGCGCATCTGCGCGCCCGGGATCGTGGACGCCGTGTTCGCCAACGGCCGCAAGGCCTTCGAGGTCGGCGCGCCTCCCACGGACGTCCCGACGATGCCGATCGAGTTCTCCGTCGCCGCGTTCCGCCTCGGGCACGGGATGATCCGGCGCGCCTACAACTGGAACCGCCGCTTCGACAACGGCAGCGGCGAGCTGTTCTTCCTGTTCGACTTCTCGGCCACCAGCGGCACCCTCGGAGGCTTCAAGCGGCTGCCGAGCAACTGGATCGCCGACTTCCGCCGGCTCTACGACTTCAAGGAGGCCGGGCGCGCGGACCTGGCGGTGCCGGAAGCCAAGTTCAACCGGGCGATGCGGATCGACACGACGCTCGTGAACCCGCTGCGCAATCTGCCGAGCGGGTCCTTCGGGGGCCCCGAGGTGAAGTTCGACGACCCGCGGGCGAACCTCGCGTTCCGCAACCTCACCCGGGGCAAGATGGTCAAGCTCGCGACCGGCCAGAAGATGGCCACCTTCCTCAAGAGCCGCGGCGTGGCGGTCAAGGCGCTCACGAAGAAGCAGATCCTCGACGGCAGCGGAGGCGCTGACCTCGGCACCCTAACACCCGTGCAACGCGACGGCGTGGCGCGCAACACCCCGCTCTGGTTCTACATCCTGCGCGAGGCCGAGCTCAACGACGGCAGGCTCCGCGGCGTCGGAGCGCGGATCGTGGCCGAGACCTTCCACCGCGCGATGGAGGGCAGCGAGCACTCGATCGTGCGTGACGCGAGCTGGCGACCCACGCTCGGGCCGGACGCCGACACGTTCCGCATGGTCGACCTGCTGCTGTTCGCCTGCGAGGGCAAGAAGGCACTGCTTGCGCCGCTCGGCTGAGCGCGGCGCGCTAGCCGGCGCGGCGACCGCTGGAGCTGCCGCGACGGCGGCTATGCCGTGCCGAGGGCGATCGACTCCTCGTCAATCGCGACGCGCTCGGTCTTCCAGTGCGTCGTCCTGCGACGGCGGCCCAGCAGCGCGGCGGGTGTCGCCGTGACGGTGATGACCAGCATCAGCATCCAGTAGAAGAGCGGGTACATCGCCGCCCAGAGATAGAAGCGCCCGACGGAGGGGTTGTAGTGCCGGTCGAGCCACAGGCCGACCCCGAGCTGGACCAGCGCCACGGTCGCGATCACCATCCCCCAGAAGTTCGGCAGCGGGTTGGCGCCCAGGGGCGCGAGGCCGATGGCGTAGGAGAGGGCCCAGAAGCCGATCATGGTGACGGCGGTGTACGCCCACATCACCGAGACGATCGCCTCGATGAACACGGGCCACAGCCGGCGCGTGCGCCAGTCGCCGAACATGGATGCGTTGCGGTGCAGCACCTGCGCCAGGCCGGTCGCCCAGCGCTTGCGCTGGACGTAGAGCCCCCGGAGCGTCTCGGGCACCTGCATGGCCACCACCGCGCGCGACTCGTAGCGCACGTCGTAGAAGCGCCGCTGGAGCTTCCAGGTGAGCGCGATGTCCTCGGTGGCCATGTCCGGGTCGAACAACCCGACATCCACGATCGCCCCCTTGCGGAACGCGCAGATCGCGCCCGACACGGTGAGGATCCGGCCCCAGACTCGTTGAGCGCGGCGCAGGACCGAGACGATGGAGGCGAACTCGGTGGCCTGGACCTTGGCGAGCAGCGAGGCGGTGTTGACGACCTGCGGGTTCCCCGCCACGGCGGCGACCCGTCCGTGGCGAAAGTGGCCGGCGAGATGGCGCAGGGTGTCCGGCTGTGGCTGGATGTCGGCGTCCACGATCGTGACGATGTCGCCACGCAACACCGGGATCGCGTCGTTGAGCGCCATCGCCTTGCCCTCGTTGAAGCGCTTCTCCACGAGCCGGATCCGCCCGTCGGCGGCGTAGGCACGCAGCAGCTCTGGCGTGCGGTCGGTCGAGCCGTCGTCGACGACGACGACGATCTCGTAGCGCGGATAGTCGAGCGCAAGCAGGGCGCCGACCGTCCCTTCGATCACCGCCTCCTCGCAGTAGGCGGCGACGAGCACGGAGACGAACGGCAGCGATGCATCCGGCTCGGGCGGCGGGAGATCGCGCTCGTTGCGCTTGTAGAAGATGAGCGACGTGAGCGTCCACATCACGCCGGTGATGATCGGATAGCCGGCGACGAAGCTCAGCGCCAGCCGGTAAGGGGTCGTTCCGGCGAACCACTGGAGCACGAGCTCTAGCGTTTGTGCCATCCAGCTCATCTCCCGGCCCGGTAGACCTTCGCCTGCCCGTCGATCTCGACGACGAGATGCCCCACCTCGAGCGCGGCGGCCGCGCCGCCGTCCATCTGCCAGCGGATCGGCCGCCCCAGGCGGTCCTGATCGGTCGGCGGCGGCACGTCCGGACGGCCGCTGCGCGGGCCCTTGCGACGGTAGATCGCCTGGTTGTGACGGATCCACCACAGGGTGACGGCGAGCACGGCGCCGCCGACGAGTGCGAGGTACTGCACGGAGTAGACGACGTCCCCGCCGCCGGCCTTGTGGTCGCGGACGAGCAGGACCCAGAGCATGACCATGACGAGCCAGAAGAAGAGCCCGATCGCCTTGTGGAACGCTTGACGCATATGTGCGGGTGATCGGCACGGCGGCCGCAGCCCTTAGCGACACGTGCGCGCTATCGTCAGGCGCCGGATGGCCACCGCCTCGTTCCCGGCGGCAGCGCCGTCCGAGACCCCTCCTCCGAGGGGACGGGTCGTGCGGGTCCTGCCGGCCGCGGCGACGATCGTGTGCGTCGCCGTGCTGCTGCGCCTGGTCTATCACCCGTGGTATCTGAACTACGACGCGCGCTTTGCCTTGCTGTGGGCGCGCGATCTCGTGCGCGGGCACACGCCCGAGTACACCGCGGACTTCGCTCCCACGCCGCATCCACTGGAGACGGCGGTCTCCGTGCTCGCCACGCCGTTCGGCGACAGCGGCGACCAGTTGATGCTGTGGCTGATCCTGCTCTGCTTCGGCCTCCTCGTCTGGCTGACCTACCGGCTGGGGGCCGAGCTGCTCTCGCCCTGGGTCGGTGCCGTGGCGGCGCTCGCCGTGCTCACGCGCCCGGCACTCGAGCGCGACGCGCTGCTGGGCTACCAGGACACCGCCTTCGCGTGCCTCATCGTCGGCGCGGCGCTGCTCGAAGCACGGAGGCCGCGTCGCGGCGAGGCGGTGCTCGGCCTGCTCGTCGTGGCCGGCCTGATGCGACCGGAAGCCTGGGTGCTGGGCGGCCTTTACGTGCTGTGGATGTGGCCCGCCGCCGACAACCGGCGCCGGCTGACGCTGGCCGCGCTCGCCGCGCTGGCTCCGCTCGTGTGGGCGGCGAGCGACTGGCTCGTCACCGGCGACGCGCTGCACTCGCTGCACGGCACGGCCGCGCTGGCCGAGGCGGTCGACCGGCGCCGCGACGTCCTCGACGCCCCGTACTGGACCGTGCAGTACTTCGGCTTCACGCTCCGCGAGCCGCTCGTGGTCGGAATCCCGTTCGGGCTCCTGTTCGCCTGGCGTCATCGGCGCCGCGAGGCGCTGCTGCCGCTCGCGGTCGTGGCGGCGATGACGGCGGTGTTCATGGTCGGGCCCGTGTTCGGACTGCCGCTGATCGGCCGCTACGTGCGCACCCCTTCGGTTCTGCTCACGCTGTTCTATGGCCTCGCCGTGTGCGGGTGGCTGCTGCTCGGCGATCCGCGCGCCCGCCGGCTCTGGCTCGGCGCGGGCATCTTCACCGCAGCGCTGTCGGTCGCCTTCCTCCCCTGGCACTTCGGCATGCTGGCCGACCTCGAGCGCCGACTGGACCGCGACGGGACGATCTACGCGGAGCTGCGCGACGCCGGCCGGGCGCCGGAGGTGCGCGGCGCGATGGCGGCCTGCGGTGGGCGCATCTCGAGCTCCGATCGCCGCATGCTCCCCCACTTGCGCTACTGGCTGGGCAGCGATCCCGGAACGGTGGGGACGACCGCGGCGAACGCCAGCCCGCTGCGCGAAGTGCTGCTCGTCCCGCGCCGCGTGCCGCTGATGCGGCGCACCGACCAGGAGAACCTTCCCCCGATCGAGGCCGCGGACGGCTACCGCGAGATCTACCGCAACGACGCCTGGCGTGTTCTTGCCGCGCCGCAGTGCGCAGGGGCTACCTGACCGTCACTCCGCGTCCCCCTCCTCGTCTCCGTCGAACCCGACCGGCTGCTGCGACGCGTCGAACGCGAGCCACGAGGCGACGCTCTCGCCGGCGAGCAGCAGCCCGAGCGCCGCGGCCGCCACCCACAGCCCCACGGGTGCCGCGCCCGCGACCGCCACGAGCAGCCCGGCGACGAGGCGGCCGTCCCAGCCACCGGCCGCGCGGTCGAGCCAGGCGGGCGGCAGGGTCCCCTGCTGGCGGCGCCGGTAGACGAGGTCATAACGGCGGAAGGCGATGGTCGCGACGAGCGCGAAGGCGGCCGGAACCGAGGACGGGCCCGCGATCGCGGCGATCCACAGCAGGCCGGCGCACTCGACCGCGCAGAGCACCGGCGACACCGCCCAGCGCAGCCGGTCGAACAGCAGCCGACCGCCGGAGACCCCGCCGCAGAGCACCGCCCAGGCCACCACGGCGGCGACCAGGACCCAGGACGCGTTTGTGCCCACGGCCGCGATGGCGACGGCGAGCGGCACGGCGGCGGCGGCGGCGAGCGCGACCGGCGGAACGGCGGGCAGCGGGAAGCGGGCGAGCGCCAGGGCCAGCGGCCCGTCGTCGCGGTAGGCCGTGAGCGGACCGGGTGCGCTCCCGGCGCCCGCCACGAGCGAGGTGTCGCCACGGCGCCCCAGCGACCGCAGGATGCGGCCGATGCCCGTGTAGAGAGTCGCGAAGCCGCTCCACGCGAGCAACACGACGAACGTGACGCGAGCGTCGAACAGGGCAGCGGTGAGCGAGATCAAGGCGAAGCGCTCTCCGATCGGGAGCACGACCACCTTCTTGACCCAGTTGCCGCGCGCGAACTGCTCCGGCCCCCGCATCGAGGGCAGGCCGCTCCGCTTCATGAGCGGTTGGCGCAAATTCGCGCCGACCGACTGGTCCTGGGCGGTGTTGAACGTGAAGTCCATCGCGTGGCGTACCGTCTGGAGCGCCATAGCCGCACCCGCGAGCAGCCAGACGTCGTCGCCCGCGCTCGCAGCGCCGGTGGCGAGCCCGGCGTAGACCACGTACTCCTTGCCGCGATCGAAGATCGAGTCCAGCCAGGCGCCGAAGCGCGAGAACGTGCGCGTGTAGCGAGCGAGCTGCCCGTCCACGCAGTCGAGCGTGAAGGCGACCTGGAGCAGCACCGCGCCCGCGACCAGTCCCGCGCGCTCACCCGTCGCGAACGCGACGGCGGCGAGTACGCCGACTGCCATGGACAGCGTCGTCACGGCGTTCGGGGTCCACCCGTGCCGCGCGGCCCAGCGCGCGAGGTACTTCGAGTACGGGCTGACGAAGAAGGTGGTGAAGAAGCCGTCGTTGGCCTTGACGGCGGAGTCGAGCAGCGCCTGCTCCTCGTCGTACTCCCCGATGCGGGACGCGGCGAGCGACACGTCCGCGGGTGCGAGCGGCCGGGCCCAGAACAGGCGGCGCAGCAGGCCGGTCTCGACGGGCACCGAGGCGCGCACGAGCCCTTGGAGCAGCAGCGGGACGGCATCCTCCCGCGCGGCCGCCAGCCGGCGGCGCAGCTCGGCTTCATGCTCCGGCGTCAGCTCGACCGCGTGGGGCGCGGGCTCGTCCTCCTCCGTCTCGTCATCGGAGTCGTCCCCGTGGAGCGCCGACCGCCGGTGCAGCGCCTGCCGCCACTGGCGCGCCTTGTCGTCGAAGGCGCGCTGCCAGGTGTCGGGCAGCGGGCCGTCCAGCACGCCGGCCAGCCGCGCGGTCACTGCGACCAGGTCGGGGCGGTTCGCCTCGGCGACCTTCAGCACGCCGAGGAAGGTCTCGGTGGACTGCTGGACGCGGTGGTAGGGAGAGGAGGCGCGCACGATCAACCCGCGCCGTGACTGCGTGCCGAACGCGATGAAGCGGGGGATCCGCCGTCGTGTGGCGAGGATGCCGGTCGCGATGCGCGGGTCGGCCAGCAGGCCGGCGAGCGCTTCGCGCTGCGTCAGCACTTCTGCGTTCGCGATCACGAGCGCGCCGGCGCCCGCGCCGGCGACCGCGCCCACGGCGCGCACGTCCGCGGCCGGGTCGCCGCATCGGTGCACGGTCACCGCGAGCGGGGAATCGTGCAGCAGGGACTCGATCTCCGCAGCCCACGCCGGGCGGACGAGAACGTGCGCCTCAGCCACCCCGAGCGCCGCGAGCTGCCCGAGCAGGCGCCCGAGCAGCGTGGTGTCCTCCCAGCCCAGCGCCGCCGCCGGACGTCCCGTCGCGTCCGCGGCGGTGGCCAGCAGCACGGCCTCCGTCAGCACACCGGCCGCCCCGCGGCGACCCAGGTGCGCGGCGAGGAATGATCGACGATCAGGCAGTCGACGCCGTCCGCGACCAGCCGCTCGGCTTCCGCCGGCGTCGGGCACCACGCCGCCACCTCGAGGCCCGCTTCGTGCGCGACCGCGACATGCCGGGCGGCCGGTCGCTCGAGACGCGCCACCGGGACCGCTCCGACTCCGAAGGAGGAGACGTGCGGCGCGATGACGTCGACACCGAGATGCACGGCGGCGGGGATCGCCTTGCGGAGCGGGTACCGCAGCCAGGTGAGCAGGCCGAGCGCGAGCTTCGGCGCCCGCTCGCGGACGATCACGAGCGCGGCCGGGTCGAAGCTCGTCACGAGCACGCCGCGGCCATTCGCCGCATCGGCGAGCAGGCCGGCCACCAGGGCGGCGGTCGTACGACCGCGCGGGCGCAGCGCATCCTCGAGCGACGTCTTGATCTCGATGTCGACGCCCGCGTCGGCGGGTAGCGCGTCGAGCAGGTCGGCGACGCGCAGCAGCCCCAGCTCGTCGGTCTCCTCCGCCGGCAGATCGGCGACGAAGCGGCCATCCTCGAGAACGGGATCGTGCCGCGCTACGAGTACGTCGTCGACGGTGATGCGCACGTCGACCTCAACCCAGCGCAGCCCGGCTTCGAGCACGGCCAGGAACGAGCCGAGGGTGTTCTCCACCTGCTCGCACACCGTTCCGACTCCCATACCGCGGTGGCCGCACAGCACGGGCGGCTCGGCAAAGACCGTGGTCATGAATCGGGTAGCTTGCCAGCGGATGTCTCCCCATGCCCCCGCCGGCGTGCGCGCCCGACCGCTGGTCTCCTTCGTGTTGGTCGTCCACCGCGAGCAGGCATACCTGGAGGAGTGCACCGCATCGCTGCTCGCCGATGCGGGCGTGGGCGTCGAGCTGATCGCGATCGACGACGCGTCACCCGACCAGGCGCCCCGCCTGCTCGACGAGCTCGCCGATCGCGACGGCCGCGTCCGCGTGCACCACGTAGCCGGCCGGATCGGCTTGGGCGAGGCGCGCAATCTGGCCCTGGACATCGCGTCGGGCGACTACGCGTGGTTCGTGGAGACGACGGATCTGCTCTCGCCCGCCGCGCTGCCGGACATCGCCGCGCGGCTGCGGACCGAGGCGCCGGATCTCCTGCTGGTGCACCACGAGCGCAGGGAGCCGCTGGGCGGGCGCCGCGCGGGGCCGCACCGCAAGCGGCTCGCGCGCGCTGCCGAGCGCGGCCCCGGCCCGCTCGACCGGCATCCCGGGCTGGCCGAGGCGGCGCCGCGCGCCTGGGACAAGCTGCTCCGGCTCGAGCACCTGCGCCGGCTCGGCGTGCGCTTCGGCGCCGGGGGCCACGCGGAGCTGAGCGTCACCTGGCCGGCGCTCCTGGCCGCCGAGCGGATCGCGGCGACCCCGACGGCGAGCTACCTGCGGCGGCGCCCCCCCAACGCGGTGCGCGACCGCTTCGTCGAGGGCACGCCGTTCGACGTCTTCGACCGCTACGACGCGGTGTTCGCCTTCATCGCCCGGCACGGGGAGATCCCGGACGAGCGGCGCCGGCTCGTGCTGCCGGCCGCCGTGCGCGATCAGCTTTCGCTGCTCGGGCTGGTGGCGCCGGACGAGCGTCAGGCGTACTTCCGCAGAGCGTCCGAGGGCTTCGCGCGCCATCGCCGCGGCGACGAGCCCGACCCGGGCACCCGGCTGGAGCACCTGCGTTCCACCCTGCTGGCGCACGACAGCCACGTCGGCTTCCAGCTGCTCGAGGAGGCACTCGACGCGCGCCGGGCGCTCCAGCGCCGGCGCACGGCGGCCGTGCGCTTGCGCGGCCGGGTCACCGAGCGCGTGCGCCACGAGGAGCGCAAACGCCACTACCGCGTGCGGCGCGGGCAACCGATCGACTCCGAGCTGGCGGTGTACGCCGCCTATTGGAACCGCGGCTACTCGTGCAACCCGCGCGCCGTCTACGAGAAGGCGCGCGAGCTGGTGCCGGAGATACGCGGCGTATGGGTGGTGGAGCCCGACGCAGTGGCGCTGCTGCCGCCCGGCGTCGACCACGTGATCGCCGGCACGCACGAGTACTACGACCTGATCGCGCGGGCGGGCTACTTCGTCAACAATGTCAACTTCCCCAACGACTTCGTCAAGCGCGAGGGCACGGTGCACGTGATGACCCACCACGGCACGCCGCTCAAGCACATGGGGCTTGATCTGCAGCAGAGCCGCGTCGCGGGCTCCCGGATGAACTACACGGCGCTCCTCGAGCGCTGCCGGCGCTGGGACTACAGCATCTCGTCGAACCCGTTCTCGACACTGATCTGGGAACGGGTCTACCCGGTGCCCTACGAGTCGCTCGAGGTCGGATACCCACGCAACGACGTCCTGGTCGACGCCGACGCGGACGCCGTGCGCCGGATCCGCGCCGAGCTCGACATCCGGCCGGACCAGCAAGCGGTGCTCTACGCGCCGACGCATCGCGAGTACCGGGCCGGCTACGTCCCGGTGCTCGACATCGCCGCGGTGGCCGACGCGCTCGGGCCCGACTACGTGCTGCTGGCCCGCCTGCACTACTTCTACGGCGCCGACCCCGTGCTGCGCGCGCTCCATCGCGACGGCAGGGTGCGCGACGTCGCGGCCCATCCCTCGATCGAGGAACTCTGCCTGGCGGCCGACGTGCTCGTGACAGACTACTCGTCGCTCATGTTCGACTACGCCGTCCTGGACCGCCCGATCGTGATCCATGCTCCCGACTGGGAGGTCTACCGCGCGACGCGTGGCACGTACTTCGACCTCATGGCCGAGCCTCCCGGATCGATCACGCGGACAGAGGCGGAGCTGATCGGCGCGTTCCGCTCGGGCACCGTCGCCGGCGCGGACGCGGACCAGGCGCGGGCGGCGTTTCGTGCCCGCTTCTGCGCGCTCGAGGACGGGCATGCCGCGGAGCGCGTGGTGCGGCGGGTCTGGCTCGGCGAGCCCGCGGCCGTCGCGCCGCCCGCGGTCTCGCTCGCGTGATGGCGAAGGCCGGCGCTCGGCAGCTCATCCTCGTCGTGGGCGTCGGGCGGAGCGGGACGAGCCTGCTGGCCGGGATGCTCGGCCAGATGGGCTTCCACATCCCGCAGCCGGAGGTCCGGGCGGACGACACCAACCCGCGGGGGTTCGGCGAGCCGCGCTGGGTCGTCGACTTCCATCACCGGCTCATGCGCGAGAACCGCGTCACGGTCAACGACTCGCGACCCGCCGCATGGGAGCGCACGTACGCCAGCGGCCGGCGCCCGGCGGTGCAGAGCGAGCTGCGCGCGTGGCTCGGCGGAGAGGTGCAGCGCACCGACAGCGTGGTGGTCAAGGACCCGCGGACCGCGTGGTTCCTGCCGCTGTGGACGCGCTGCGCGGAGGAGCTGGGAGTCGCTCCCGCGTGCGTCACCATGCTCCGGCACCCTGCTGAGATCATCGCGAGCGCGAAGCAGTCCTACGGCGACTGGCAGAGCGACGCGAGCCGTGCGTCCGCCTGGTTGAACGTGATCTTGGAGACCGAGCACGCCACGCGCGACGGCGACCGGGCCTTCGTGCGCTACGAGGACCTCCTCGTCGACTGGGAGCGGGAGATCCGCCGGATCGGCAGGCTCATCGACTCGCCGGTGCTGTCGGGCGCCGCGCGCGAGCGGCTGCCGGAGGTCGATCGCTTCGTCGACCCGACGCTGCACCGCAACCGGGTGCGCTGGGACGCGCTCGACGTGCCCCCTCGCGTGCGCGACCTCGTCGAGGACGTCTGGCGGCGATTGCAGCCGCTCGCCGGCGACGACGGCGACGCGCCCGCGACCCGCGCCTCGCTCAACGAGGCCCGGACGGCGTACGCCGCGTTCTACGCGGAGGCCGAGACGATCGCCCAGTCCTCGATCACCGCCGCGCAGCGGCGGGGTCCGCAACGCGCGAAGCGGCCTGGACCACCGCCGCCGCTGCGCGTGCGCCTGGCACGCCGGCTGCCGGTGCGGTATCGCCGGCGGCTGCGCGGCGCGGTCCGGTCGCTGCGCGCGGCGACCGGACCGCGCCGCGGACGATGAGCGTGCCGCGCATCAGCGTCGTCGTGCCGATCTACAACGTGGAGAGCTACCTGGCCGCCTGCCTGGACTCGGTCGTCCGCCAGTCCGTCGAGGACCTCGAAGTGGTCATGGTCAACGACGGCTCGACCGACGGCAGCGAGGCGATCGCCGAGGCGTACGCGGCGCGTGACGCCCGCTTCCGCCTCGTCAACCAGGAGAACGGCGGCCTGAGCGCCGCGCGCAACAGCGGGATGGGTGTCGCCGCAGGCGAGTTCCTGGCCTTCCTCGACTCTGACGACGTCCTGCCGCCGAACGCCTACGAGCTGCTGCTCGGCGCACTGGACCAGAGCGGTTCGGACTTCGCGACCGGCAACGTCCACCGCCTCACGCGGTGGGGCACCTACCAGGCCGCGTTCCTGGCCAGGACATTCGCCCGCACGGAGCTCACGACACACGTCACGCGGTTCCGGCCGCTGATCGCCGACCGGATCGCGTGGAACAAGCTCTGGCGGCGCTCCTTCTGGGACCGTCACCGCTACCGGTTCCCCGAGGGCAGGCTGCACGAGGACATCCCGATCGTCGTGCCGGCGCACTTCGCCGCGCGTTCGGTCGACGTCATCGCCGACCCCGTCTACTACTGGCGCGTGCGCGAGGGCGGGGAGCTGTCCATCACCCAGCGGCGGCTGGAGCAGCGCGCGCTGCTCGACCGGCTGTCGGCGGTCGAGGACGTCAGCCGGCATCTCGCCCGCAGTGGCCCGCGCCGGGCGAAGCGCTGGTACGACGAGAGCGTCGTGGCCGACGACCTGCGCCTGCACCTCAACGTGCTCGACCGCGCCGACGACGAGTACCGCGAGCTGTTCCTCGATCGCGTCAACGCCTTCCTCGACGGCGCCTCACCGCGAATCTACAACCGGCTGGCCGCGATCGACCGGCTCAAGTGGCATCTCGTCCGCCGCCGCCTCATGCCCGAGCTGCTCGAGGTTTTGCGCTTCGACAAGGAGGAGCTCGGCGGCACGCCGCCCGTGCGCCTGCGCCGCCGGTGGTACGGCGACTACCCCTTCCGCGGCGATGCCCGGCTGCGGATCCCGCGCTCCGTCTTCCGACTCAAGCACGCGGACCTCCCCGGCTCTGCGCACCTCGGGGAGCTTCGGCGCGACGGGAACGAGCTGAAAGTGAGCGGGTTCGCCTACGTCACCGGCATCGGCGCCCCTGCGCCCGACAGCCAGCGCGTGCGGGTGACCGCACTGCGGCCCGGACGGCTTCGGCGGGTGCGACTGCGGCTCAACCCACTCCGGCTGAAGACCGTCGCCATCCCCCGGCCCGACGCCACGGCGCGGAGCATGCAGCCGCTGAACGACCTGTCCTGGTCGGGGTTCGAGGCCACCATGCATCCGCGCGCGCTGCACAGGAGGAGTCGCCGGGAGGAGGAGTCGTGGGAGCTCTACGTCACCGTCAGCGCCGGTGGGATCCGGCGGCGCCGGGCGCGCTTCGTGATCGACCCCGCCCGTCCCCTGCGTGCCGTGGAGCTGCCGGGCGGCGAGGACGCCGTGCTCCGAGCCGTGCCGACGGAGGCCGCGGGAGTCAACCTCGACGTGCACCGGCGCTGGGCGACCGTGGACGCGGTCGCGCTGTCGGGCGTCGATTCCCTCGAGCTCTCGGGCACCATCCGACCCGCCGTTCCGCCGAAGGCCAAGCTCGAGCTCAGGCGGCGGGCCGACGCCGTCGCTCGCAGGTATCCCCTCACGCCTGGGGAGAGCGGGTCGGCGAGCCGCTTCCGCGCGCGGGTGTCGTTGGGCGACCTCGCCGCCGCCGGGCCGCCGCCGGAGGACGAGACGGGCGCCGATCGCGAGGAGGGCATCGCCTGGCAGCTATCCGTGGTGGGCGCGGGCCGGCGCGTCCCGGTCCTGCTGTCGAGCACGGTCGCACGGGGCGTGTGGCGTCCGGGGGCGCGCGAGGTGGGGCTCGTGGAGACGGCGCAGGGCGACGCCGCGCTGGTCGAGCGCACGCCGCGTGCGGTCGTCACCGGCGGCGGCTGGACCGACGACGGCCGGCTCGAGCTCGAGGGCGAGCTGCCCGCGCCGGCCGCCGTCGAGCTCGTGCTGCGCAACCGCGACGGCATCCAGGAGCACGTCTTCCCCCTGCGTACCGACGGCAGCCGCTTCACGGGCGCCATCACTCCGGCGCGCGTCGAGTCGCTCGCCGGCGCACTGCCCCTGCGCCACGGCACTTGGCGACTCAACTTGCGGTCGGCCACCGGATCCGGCGCGGCCCCGGAGGCGCCGCTGATGGCGGCGCGCGCGCTGCTCGAGCGCATGCCGTTGGAGACGGTGGTGGCGCACAAGGGGTTCGCCTTCGGCGCGACGGCGCAGGACTGCGCCGCGCTCGTCGTCGAGCGTGACCTTCCCGACGACGAGCGGGGTCCGTACCACCAGCGGCGCCTGCGCACGACGGCCTACCTGAGCCAACGCGATCAGCCGGTGCGCGATGCCGTCGTCTACTTCAGCTTCGGCGGGCGCCAGTGCTCCGACAGCCCGCGAGCCATCCACGAGGAGCTCGTCCGCCGGCGTGCGCCGCTGGAGCATCTCTGGGTCGTGCGCGACGGCGCGTGCCAGGTGCCGTCCAGCGCCGGCGTGCTGCGCGACGGCAGCCGCGAGTTCCACCAGGCACTCGCCCGTGCGCGCTTCCTGGTGGCCAACGACCACCTCCCGACCTGGTTCAGGCGCCGCGACGACCAGGTCTGCCTGCAGACGCTGCACGGCACGCCGTTGCGGCGCCAGGGCTTCGACTTGGCCGCGCATCGCGGCAAGGCCCGGCGTCTGTTGCGCGGACTCGATCAGCAGGTGGCCAACTGGCAGTACCTCGTGTCGCCCAACCGGTACTCGACGCCGATCCTACGGGGAGCCTACGGGCTCGAGGACGGGCTGATCGAGACCGGGCTGCCGCGCACGGACGCGCTCGCGGGTCCCGAGCGCGACGCACACCGCCACCGTGTGCGAGGGCGCCTGGGCCTGCCCGACGACGTGCGGGTCGTGCTCTACGCACCGACCTACCGCGACGACGCGGTGGACCGCCGCGGGCGCTACCGCCTCGACCTGCGGGTCGATCTCGAGCAGCTCCGCCGAGCCGCCGGCGACGACGCGATCGTCCTGTTCCGCAAGCACCCGTTCATCACGGACGCCTCACCGCCCACCGGCGACGTCCGGGTGCGGGACGTGTCCGCCTACCCGGACGCAACCGAGCTGCTGCTGGCCACGGACGTGCTGATCACCGACTACTCGTCGCTGATGGTCGACTTCGCCAACACCGGGCGTCCGATGCTGTTCTTCGCGTACGACCTCGACGCCTATGAGGAGGCGGTCCGCGGCTTCTACGTCGACTTCGCGGAGACGGTGCCCGGCCCGCTGCTACTCACCTCGGACGAGCTGACACAGGCGGTGCGCGACCCCGACGGCGCGTGCGCCGGGTACGCGCGACGCTACGAGCGGTTCGTGGCGACGTTCTGCGAGCTCGACGACGGCAACGCGGCGGCCCGCGTGTGCGACCGCGTCTTCGCCTGGTGAGCGGAGCCTCGGTTACCGTCTCGCCCGATGCCGACCGAGCTGCCACCCGGGCGCTACCTGTCGTGCGCCTTCCGCGTCAGCCCCGACGCGGGGGGCCAGACGCGCGCGCTGCTGATGCGCAACCGGACCCTGGCGACGCTGGGCGGCGTGCGTCCCGACGTGCTGACGTTCGGCGCCGCGACGGACCACGACGAGCGGCGCGCGACCCTGCTCGAGCGAGGGCTGCTGATCGAGCCGGTTGGGCTGCTCAACATCTACGAGCACTTCCGCGAGCGCGGCTGGGGCGACCGGCCGGCCACGGGAGAGCCGTTGCCCGACCTCAGCCGGCATCGCGTGGAGGAGGAGGCGGCCGCCGACGGAAGCCCGTGGCGGATACGCTACCGGGTCCCGGGCTCGCGGCGCGCGGTCTACGACTACCTGCGCCGTGACGGCTCGCCCTACCTGCGGATCCCGTCCTTCGGCCTCAGCGACCGGTCGAGCTGGCCGGACAGCATCCAGCAGATCGGCGAGAGCGGCGAGCTGCTGGGCGAGTTCCGCACGATCGGCCAGTGGTTCCGGCGCTGGATCCGCGATCTGGCGGCCGATCACGAGCGCACGTTCGTGTTCATGGACTCGCGCTTCTTCGTCCCTCACGTGGTCCCGATGCGGGGCAAGGGCATTCATCTGATCTATCTGATGCACAACCTCCACGTACAACCGCCGTACAACTGGGACTCGCCCGCGAGCCGGGTGTACGAGCGCGTGCTCGCGCGGATCGGGGGACTCGACGCGATGGTGACCCTGACCGAACGCCAGCGCGACGACATCGCCGCGCGGCGCGGGCGCACCCGCAACATGTTCGTCGTCCCGAATCCGGTCGACATGCCGCCGCCGCCCGCGAAGCGCGTCCGCGATCCGAATCAGGTGACGATCCTCGCGCGGCTCGCGCGGCAGAAGCGCCTGACGCACGCCATATCCGCGTTCCACCGGGTGCTCGAGGCGGTCCCGAGCGCGCGCCTCGACATCTACGGCGACGGCCCCGAGCGCGAACGGCTGCAGGAGGAGATCGATCGCCGCGGGCTGGGCGGCTCGATCACCCTGCGCGGCTTCGACTCGCGCGCCGGCGAGGCCCTGTGGACGTCGAGCGCGTTCCTCATGACGAGCTTGTTCGAGGGCTATCCGCTCTCGACGCTGGAGAGCATGAGCCGCGGCTGCCCTGTCGTCAGCTACGACATCAAGTACGGCCCGCGCGAGCAGATCACCGAGGGCGTCGACGGGTTCCTCGTGCCGGAAGGTGACACCGCGCAGCTCGCGCGACGCGTGATCGAGCTGCTCCGGTCGCCCGACCTGGGGCGCCGGATGAGCGCGGCGGCCCTCCGCACGGCGCAGCGGCACGGGTCAGCCGACTTCCTGGAGCGCTGGGCGGGCGTCGCGCAAGCCACGATCGACCTCAAGCCGGCCCGGACGCGCATCGACGGCATCGAGCTCGAGCTCACGCGGCTGCGTGCCGTACCCGGCGGGCGGGCGGCGCGCCTGGCGCGCCGGGGGCGCGACTTCACTCCGACGCCCGCGTCGCGCGGCAGCGCGGTCCAGCTCACGGGCGTGCTCCGGGTCGACGGTCACAGCCGGCGCTCCCAGCTCGACTCCGCCCAGCTCGGACTCGCGGCGATCGACGAGAGCGGAGCGGTGACCGAACTGCCCATGCACGTGCGCCACACGGGCAACGAGTTCCGGCTCGACGCGATACTCCACCCGGCCGACGTCTTCCGCGGCGCCACGGAGGCAGCGACCGTCGTCCGGTTGCGACTGCGCTTCACCTGGCAGAACTCGGCGTGGGAGACCGAAATCGCGCGGCCGGCAGGCGACCGCGACGCGATCGAGATCTCGTTCACCGCCGCCAACGCGCTGCGGCTCACCCGCTCGGCGGCCTGACCACGGGCCATCTAGACTCGGGCGCCGAGATGGCTCCCGGAGGCACCCACACCGGCCCTCCCGACTTCATCGGCGTCGGCACGCAGCGCTCGGGCACCACCTGGTGGTTCATGTCGCTGCTCGAGCATCCGGCGATCCGCGCCCCGCGCTACGGCAACAAGGAGCTGCACTTCCTCTCGCGGTTCGCCGGCCGCGAGATGACCGACGAGGACATCGATCGCTACCACTACAAGTTCCCGCGCGATCCGGGCGAGCTCGTCGGCGAGTGGACCCCCCGCTACATGCACGACTTCTGGACGCCGCGGCTGATCCCCCGCGTCGCGCCGGACGCAAAGCTGCTCGTGCTCTTCCGCGACCCGATCGAGCGGTTCCGCTCCGGCGTGCCGAAGGAGATCATGGTCGACCGCCGGCGCCCGCTCGACTCGGTCGTCGCCGACGCCATGGAGCGTGGTCGGTTCGCATCCCAGCTGCGCCGGCTGCGGGCCGAGCATCCGCAGGCGGAGATCCTGATCCTCCAGTACGAGAAGTGCGTGGCTGACCCGGTCGGCCAGTACCGGCGCACGCTGCGGTTCCTGGGTGCCGACGCCGACCAGCCGCCGCCGGACTTCCAGCGGCGGCGCGGGCGGAGCCAGGCGAAGGCGAAGACGCCGCTCTGGCCGGACCTGGTCGAGGGCCTCGAGGCGACCCTGGAGCCGGAGGTCGCGCTCCTGGCCTCGATGGAGCCCGAGATCGACGTCTCGCTGTGGCCGAACTTCGCCCACCTCGCCCACGCAGGAAGCACGGATGCCACGGACGCGCTTCCGGCTTGAGCGCCCCCCTGGGCCGCCCGACTTCATCGGCGTCGGCGCGGAGGACCCCGGCGCCGACGGCTGGCACGCGGCGCTGATCGAGCATCCGCAGATCGGTGGCCCGCGCGGACGCGAGCGGGCGCTGCACTTCTTCGACGCCTTCTGCGCGCGCGAGATGCACGAGTCCGACATCGCGGAGTACCACGGCCACTTCACGCGCCGCGCCGGCGCGATCAGCGGCGAGTGGACCGACCGCTACATGTGCGACGGCTGGGTGCCCCCGCTGCTGCGTCGGGCGGCGCCGGACGCGAAGCTCCTGGTCCTGCTCGGCGACCCGATCGAGCGCTATCGGACGGCCTTCGCCGAGCGCCTGGCGGTCAAGGTCGAGGGCAAGCGGCTGATCATGACCGACGTGGTCGACCGCGCGAGCCACGCCTTCCAACTCGCGCGCCTGGGCCGCTACTACGACCGCGACCGCATCCTCGTCCTGCAGCACGAGCGCTGCCGCAGCGATCCGCTCGGCGAGTACCGCCGCACGCTGCGATTCCTCGGCGTCGCCGACGACGTCGTGCCGAAGCGCGTGCGCCGGGCAGTCGCGGACGCCGGCGGGTCTGCGCTGCTCGACCGCCCGCAGCCGGCTGCGCCGCTACCGACCGCGGCACTCTGGCCGGAGCTGGAGGCCGCGCTGCACGCCGCGCTCGACCCGGAGGTCGAGGGGCTGGCCGCGACGGTGGCGGGATTCGACGTCGGCCTGTGGCCGAACTTCGCGCACCTCGCGCACCTCGCGCACGCGCGGGCCGGCGAGCACGCCTGAATCCGTCACACGTCCTCGAGCGTGACGGCGTCCTGGCCGACCTCGAGGAACTCCGTGTAGGCGTCCACGACCGCCTCGGGCTCGTCCCACATCCGCAGCTCGCCGCGGTCGAGCCAGATCGCCTGGTCGCACAGCTCGCGGATGCTGCCCAGCGCGTGGCTGACGAGCACGATCGTGTGGGCCTGCCCGCAGAGCTCGCGCATCTTGTTGGCCGACTTGCGGCGGAAGCGCGCGTCGCCGACCGAAAGCGCCTCGTCGATCAGCAGGATGTCGGGATCCATGTTGACCGCGACCGAGAACGCCAGCCGGCCGTACATGCCCGAGCTGTAGGTCCGCATCGGCAGGTCCATGAACTCGCCGAGCTCGGCGAACTCCACGATGTCCTCGTACTTCGCAGCGAGTTGCTCGCGCCCGAGCCCTGCGGCGAGACCGCCGAGGCGGACGTTGTCGCGACCGGTGAGGTTGCGGTTGAAGCCGACGCCGAGCGCGAGCAGCGTGCTCACGCGGCCGAACACGTCGATCCGCCCGTCGGTCGGGGGGAGGATGCCGGCGATCGCACGCACCAGCGTCGACTTGCCCGCGCCGTTGGCGCCGACGATACCCAGCACGGTGCCGTGCGAGATCTCGAACGAGACGTGCTTGACCGCCTCGATCTCGCGCCAGATGCGCTCGCGGCGACCCAGGCGCCTGACGCTGCCGCGCAGGGTCGGCCGCTTGTCCAGCGACGTGCGGTAGGTCACCGAGACGTCCTCCACGCGGACGCTGGGAGCGCTAGAGGCGGACAGCGAACTCACGCTCCCGCGAGATGAAGAAGAGCGAGCCGACGAGGAAGACTCCACCGGCCCAGGCGGCCGCCACGGCGAGCTGGTGCACCGACGGCGCCTGCCCCAGGTTGACGACGTCGCTCCACGCCGACAGGAGCTGGCCGAGCGGGTTGAGGTCCAGCAGGAAGCGGTACTTCGCGGGCATCTCCTCGGCGAAGTACAGGATCGGGGAGACGTAGAGCCCGAGCCGCAGCATGTACGGCATGAGGTTCTTGAGATCGCGGAAGTAGACCTGGAGCGCCGCGACGATCATCGCCGCGCCGCTGGAGAGCACGATCAGCAGCGCGACCAGTGGAATCGCCCACAACAGCTCGGGCCCCACGGACAGACCGGAGGCGAGGTGCAGCGGCACGTAGATGGCGACGGTCGATAGGAAGCGCTTGAACGCGCTGACCACCGAGGCCAGGGGCAGCAGCACGCGGGGAAAGGCGCTGTTGAGGATCAGCCGGCCGCCGGAGACCACGGACTTGGTCCCGTCGCGCACCGCGTCGGATACGAGGTGGTAGGCGAAGATCCCCGCCACGAGGTGCGCGAAGAACCCGGGGCGGCTGGACCCGCCACGCACGATGTCGACCAGGACGAAGTAGACGCAGGCGAGCAGCAGCGGGTTCAGCACCAGCCAGAGCTGGCCGAACGCGGTGTTGTAGTGCTGCGCGCGCAACTTGGTGCGCGAGAGCTCGTTGGCGAACGAGCGCCGGCGCCACGCCTCGCGGACGTACGGGCCGAGCGGCGGGAGCCCGATGGAATGAGGCTCGTAGACGTGATGCTCGGAGGCGAAGTCGTTCTCGCGCTGATGCGGTTGGGCGGCGGTGGTCACGTTCGTCTCGTCCTACATGATGGGAGGGCGCCCGGCTCGCGCCATGCGCAGCAGGGTCCGGGCGCGCAGCCGGCGGCGGCCGGGGCAGGGCCCGAGCATCCCGTCACGGTAGCCGCACGCCGCCTCCTGCACGGCGCGCCGGGACTTCAGGCGGGGAACGGTGCGCAGCGCGAAGACGGTCACGTACAGGGCACCCAGCGGCAGCGGCAGGTGGCGGCGCGCGAGCCAGACACGGTTGCGCGCACCGAAATAGTAGGAGTAGTCGTGCGGCGTTCCGGTCGGCGAGGGGTGAAGCACCACGATGTCGCCGGCGTAGCGCACGCGGTGGCCGGCGTCCATGACGCGCCAGCCGAGGTCGATCCCCTCGTGGACGAACCGGAAGTCGGCCGGCCAGCCGCCGACCTCGTCGAACACCGCGCGGCGCATCCCGACGGCTCCCTCCCACACGACCGTGATCGCGCTGGAGCGCGTGCGGTCGCCCACCCGCAGGCGCGGCACCCAGTCGCGCGCATACGGACCGCCGTCGCGCGGCGCCACGCCGAGCTGGAGCAGTCCCAGCCCGGGATCGGCCGCGAACGCCTGAGCGACCCGCGCCAGCGCGTCCGGCGCGTCCAGGCTCGCGTCGTCGTCGAGGAAGAAGAGCAGCTCGCCGCCCACCTGAGCCGCGCCGGCGTTGCGTCCGGCGGGTATCCCGTCGTCGACCGTCAGGGCGAGCACCCGCACGCCGTCGGGCACCCCACCGGGACAGCAGCCGTTGCCGACGACGACGACGTCGGTCGAGACGCCCTGCTGGCGCAGCAGCGACTCGACGGCCGCCCGCAGGTCCTCCGGGCGCCGGCCGGCCGTGAGCACGACGCAGCCGAACGCGGGCGTCACCGCAGCCGCTCCGAGGCGAGGATCGCGAACAGGTGCCCCAGCGCGGTGATGACGGCCACCGGCACCAGGGCGACGACCAGCACGCGGGTCGCCTGCAGATCCCCGAGGGCCAGGTCCAGCATCGCCGCCGCGACGGCCAGCAGCGTGGCTTCCACCGCGACGAACGCGCGGAAGAAGGGGAAGAACCCGAGTGCGCGTCGCAGCCGGCGCAGCCCGGACCCCCGCGGCTCCGCGACCGCGACCGTGTCCTGCACCACGGGCTTGCCGGCCTCTGAGCGCGCGACGTGCACCAGCGCGCTCTCCGTCCGGACCATCAGCGCGAGCACCGCGGCCAGCAGGCCGAGCGTGGTGTAGGTCCCCAGCGCCTCCCAGCCGCCGTCGGCGCGGATGCCCAGCCCGATCGGCAGCGCGGTCTCGGTCACGTAGTGGCCGAAGCGGTCCAGGTAGATGCCGGCGGGCGAGAACTGCCGGCGCCAGCGCGCGATCTCGCCATCGACGCAGTCGAGCAGGATCTGGCCCTGGATCAGCACCGCCGCAGCCGCCGCCGCGAGCAGCCCGGGCAGCGTCAGCACGCCTGCCGCGAGGACGCCGACCGCGATCATCGCCCAGGTCACCGCGTTCGGGGTCACGCGGGTGCGCAGGAGCGGGCGCGTCAGGTAGGGCGACAGGCGCCGGACGTAGAGCCGGCCGGCCCAGTGCTCGCCGCTGTTGCGCGCGAACAGCGAGGCGGGCTGCGTGGTCGCGCGCAGCTCAGCGATCGAAGGCCTCGAGGAAGGCGCGGACACGCTCGCTCACCCCCCGCTCGTCGAGCGCGAGGTGCTCGAGCACCGTGTAGCGGTCCGGCCGTGTCGCGGGCGCGTGCAGGACCGCCTGCACGAACTGCGCCTCCGACAGCCCCAGGTCCGCCGGCAGGCGCGGCAGCCCGTGGCCGGCGAGGCACGCGTCGACGGCGCGCGCCATCGATTCGTCGCCGCGGAGGAACGACGTGAACAGGGTCGCCGCGCCGGCCAGCTCGCCGTGCCGTGCGACGCCGGGATAGAGGTGGTCGATCGCGTGCAGGATCTCGTGGTCGCCGCCGCTGCACGGCCGGCTCGAGCCCGCGGTCGCCATCGCCAGGCCCGAGAGCACGAGCGCCTCGGCCAGGGCGACGAGGAAGTCCTCGTCGTCGATCCCGTCCGTGCGGTGCAGGATCGCCTTGGCCGCGGTCTGGGCGAACGTGACGGCCAGCCCGTCGACCGGTTCCCCGCGCTCGCGCCCGGCCAGCCGCCAGTCAGCGATCGCCGACAGGTTGGAGAGCACGTCCCCGATCCCCGAGCGCCGCATGCCGGCGTCCGAGCGACGCACGTAGTCGAGGTCGACGACCAGCGCGATCGGCATCTGCACGCCGTAGGAGCCCTTGCGGCCGCCCTCCTCGAGCGACGCCACCGGCGACGCGATGCCGTCGTGGGCGAGGCTGGTCGCGACCGCCACCATCGGCAGCCCGCTGAGCGTGGAGGCGAGCTTGCCCACGTCGAGCGTGCGCCCGCCGCCGATCCCGACCACCGCGTCGTAGAAGCCGGAGCGCAGCCGCTGGGCCAGGTCGTGGGCCTCGGTCACGCCGCCGTCGTCGATCGTCCAGATGTCGGCGTTCTCGAGCTCGGGTCGCAGCTTCTGGGCGATCTCCTCCCCCAGCCCCGGCCCGACGACCACTGCGACGTGGCCGCCGGCGGAGATCCGGCGGTCGGCGAGCAGTGGGGCGAGTTGCGCGACCGTCCCGGGACCGATGTCCACGAACAGCGGCGCCCCGATCATCCGCGTCAGCAGCGGCATGCGATCCCCCGCGCACGCTCGAGATCCGCGTGGTCGTCGACTTCCGCCCACTCCACGGCGCCGATCGAGGCGACGCCGATCTGCCCGCCGCGGTCGGCGTACTCCTGATAGCCGTCCTCGTAGTAGAGCTGCGGATCGCGTTGCCAGACGGCCTCCAGCGCGTCGACCAGGAGCGGGGCGGCGGCGCCTTCGATCAACGTGAGGCCGATGTACTCGCCCTGCGCGGTCGCAGGGTCGAGCGCCTTGTTGATCCGCATCAGGTGTCCGTCCGCGGAGAGCTGGACCTTCATCTCCTCGTCGCCGAGCGCCTTGACGTCGTCGAGTGCGAGCAGGATGCCCGGGCCGCGCGACGCGAGCAGCGTAGCCTCGACGCTGGGTGGATGGACGGTGTCGCCGTTGACGAGCAGGACGCCCGCGCCGAACAGGTGGCGCGCGCACCAGAGCGAGTAGGCATTGTTCCACTCCTCCGCCTTCGAGTTGCGCACGAGCTCGAGCTTCACGCCGTGATCGCGCTCCAGCGCCGCCTTGCGCGCCTCGACGGCGCCGGCCGCGTAGCCGGTGACGACCGCGACGTCGTCGAGTCCGGCCGCCTTGAGGTTCGCCAGGGCGATGTCCAGGATCGTCCGGTCCCCGTCGACCGGCACCAGCGTCTTGGGCAGCGTGTCGGTGTAGGGCGCCAGACGCCGTCCGGCCCCGGCCGCCAGCACCATCCCGATCACTCCGCCTCCTCTCCTTCGTAGTCCTCCCGCGGCGCGTCCATCTGCCGATTCGTCACGTCGCCGAGCAGCTCCTCCCAGCGCTCCGCGACCGCGGCGACCGCATAGGCTCGCGCATTCTCCACTGCCGCAGCACCGTAGCGGCGCCGCTTCGCCACGTCCTCGATCAGCTCCAGCATGCCGTCGGCCAGTCCTTCGACGTCTCCAGCCGGCACGAGGATCCCGTCATGGCCGTCCCGCAGGATCTCGCCGGGCCCTCGCGGGCAGTCGAAGCTCACGACCGGCAGCCCCTTGCTCAACGCCTCGACCACGACCATCCCGAAGCCCTCGAAGCGCGAGCTCAGGACGAACAGGGAAGCGGCGGCCATCGCCTCTCCCAGGCGCTTGGTGCGACCCATCAGGAACACGCGGTCATACAGGCCGCGCTCGAGGATCATCCGGCGCAGGTCCTCGCGCCGGGGACCGGAGCCGTAGATGCGGAGCTGCCAGTCAGGGTGGGCCTGCGCCACCCGCTCCCAGGCGCGGATCAGCAGGTCGAACCCCTTCTGGGTCTCGAGCCGGCCCGCGGCGACCGCGACCTCGGCGTCGAGCGGCGCGATCCCACCGGCCATGGAGGGCACGGCGTTGGGGATGCGCTCGATCCGGACGGCCGCGCCGGCCAGCGCGGCGGCGTAGTCGCGCTCGTCGGCCGCGGTGAGGACGGTGAGCACGTCGAGCGCGCCGTAGCCGCGCCGGATGTCGGCCGCGAGCCGGGGCCGGTGCGAGTGGAAGTTCATGTGCTCCTGCCCGACGGTGACGACCCCCGGGGCGGCCAGGCGGGCGGCGAGCAGGTTGAACGCGGGCCGGGTGGTGACCAGGACGCCGCTGCGGATCCCGCGCAGGCGGCGCAGGAGCATCGCGTCGGTCCACAAGCTGGCGTACGGGTAGGCGTAGTCCTCGGGATGGATCAGAACGCTCGGCAGCCGTCCGAGCAGCCGCTGGGGACCGGTCCGGGCGGCCGAGGAGCGCTGGTCGTCGACGACCGCGACGCTCGCGCCCGCCGGGAAGCGGAGGAACGGCCTGGGCCGCCGCCGTATCAGGCTGATCACCTCGACGTCGCGCCCGCTCAGCCCTTCGGCGAGGTTGAAGCTCGTCCGCACGGTGCCGCCGAGGCCGTAGGCATGCAGCAGGAGGATGTGGACCTTGGCGTCGCCCGCCGCGGGCGCTCCGCGCGGCAGCGCCGCGGCCAGCCGGAGCGCCAGCCGGTGAGCGGCGACCGCCACGCCGCCGAGGGCGCGGCGGCTGCGCGACTCGGCACCTGGAGCGCCGGGCGCCGGCGGCGCTTCGGTTCCCGGCCGGGAGACGCGGATCGAGAGCTTGTCCTCCACGGTGTAGTAGGGCCGCAGCTCCAGCCCCGCGACACGAATGGCGGGGAAGACGACGATGTCGCGCTTGGCGGGCAGGTCGTCGCGGTGGGTGCCGAGCCGGTGCCCGCCGACGTGGAGGTCCCACACGCCCGGTCGCGCGAGCGGCGCCAGCTCCAGACGCGCGCGGAACCGTCGGTCGCGCAGCTCGGCGGCAACGCCGAGCTCGGTCCCGTCGCCGCGGTGACGGGCGATCAGCTGGGCCTCCGTGCCGTCGAGCACTTCCCCCTCGACGACGAGTCCCGTGTTCTCCACCCGCACGCGGCGCGCCTCGGCGTGGGGCGCGAGCGGCGCGAGCACGATCTCGAGCCCGCCGTCCGCGGCCCGACCCGCCTGAGCGCGAAGCAACGCGGTCGGGCCGGCCACGACGGCGACCGCCCCGAGATCCACTCCGTCGCCGACGCGCAACCTGACGAGGGACTGTCCCGCTTCGGGTTCGTCGCCCGATCTGAACGGTGCCTGGCACGCCTCAGGTTGGGCGGCGACATCCCAGCGGCCCGGGCCGGCGGCGGCGAGGTCCGCCAGCTCCAGCTCGGCCTCGAGGTGGTCCGCTCCGGCGTGCAGCGGCCGGCGCAGCGGCTCGGTGCCGTCGCGACGCAGGACGAGCGCGGCCGCCGACCCGGCGACGCTGACGAGGAGCCGTCGCCCCTCCTGGATCTCGACGCGCCGCGCGACCGCGCCCGCGGTTCCGCTGCCCGCCACGCGATCAGCGTACCGGGGCCTGGCCGCGGCTCAGCAGCTCCGGTCGCCCCAGGCGGTGCAGGCGAGCGTGAGGTCGGTGTAGGTGCTCAGGCGCACGGCGTCGCCGGCGGCGCGCAGGATCGACCGCGCGAGGCCCCAGTGCTTCACGAGCGCTGTGTCATTCTCGCGCGCGCCGCGGACCGCTACGCGGATCGAGCCGCTCGCCGGCAGCACCGCGCCGGCGCCCAGGTGGTAGCTGTAGGGCGGGCGCTTGAGCACGTACCCCTCCAGATCCACGGCGCCGGCGGTGAGGTTCGTGAGCGTCACCGACTCCCGCCGGCCCAGCGGGTCGGCGCTGACCGCCACGGTGCCCTGGGCCGGGTCGTAGCAGCCGATCCGACACGGGTACAGCATCTGGGCCCGCACGTTCCCGAGCGGGTCGAAGAGGTAGGCGCCGTCGCCGAGCGCGTCCTCGTCGTTCGTCACGTTCGCGAACACCGGATAGCCCAACCCCCACTGGAACACCGTCTGGCCGGCGGTGTCGATCACCGTCGGCGACTCGGCGTTCCGCTCACCGCCCACGTCGAGGGTCACCGTCGCGCCGGGGGCGATCGCCGCCTCGGCCGGGAAGGTGTAGCGGCGCAGGCCGGTGTCGCGCACGTACCAGCCGCCGAGCGCGACGGGGTTGACGGGATCCAGGTTCTTGATCGCCACCCACTCACCGCCCGGATTGACTTTGTCGTCTCCGTCGGCGTCCCAGTTGACCCACAGCTTCAGCGGCGATGCCGAGCTCGGCCCCAGACCGCATCCATCCGGGTCGAACAAGCCCCGCTGGAACGCGATCGCCTGGCGCCCGAGCTCGCGGTAGGCCACGTTCGGGGCCGACTCCACGCGGGCGGGCCACCACAGCGCCCGGCCCTCGCGGAGCAGAATGCTGCCGGCGTCGCGCCAGCGGCCGCGGATCCTGACGGCGACAGTGCGCTTGAGGCGCTTGCGCGACCGGCTCTCGGGATCCTCGGCGGCCAGGCGGACGACCCGGCGCCCGGCGCGGACGAGCTGCTCGAGCCGCTGGGTGGCCTCGACCGCGTGGCAGTCGCCCTGGCGGCCGCGGGCGCCGTAGGCGCTCTGCTCCATCGCCTGGATGCCGGTGATCCGGACGCGGCTGGCGCGCGACGTGCCGTCGTAGGCGACATCGACGTCCAGCGTGTCGCCGTCGTTGACGGAGACGACTTTGCCGGTCCACACCGTGCATGAAGGGCCCGGCTGCCCGGCGACGCAGGCGCCGCGCGCGGCGGGCGCGGAGGCCGGCGACAGGCCGAGCACCACGGCCAGCGCGAAGAGGATGAGCAGCGCACGGCGCACGACCACCTGCAACCCCTCCGATCGGCCTGGAGTTGCGGCTCAGCGGCCCATGCGGCGCAGCCCGAGCAAGGCCAGAGCGCCGAGCACCACGAACATCCCGACGAGTGCCACCAGGCCCGGCCAGGTGTGCGCGAAGCTGGGCTGGATTCCGCTCACCGTCGCCTGGCGGGCCAGCTCGAGCACGTAGGTGACCGGGTTGAGGTGAGCGACGCTCGCCAGCCAGCCGCGCAGCAGGACCTCGGGCGTGTACGCCGTCGAGAGGAACACCGCGAGGAACACGCCCTGCTGCATCAACGGCCCCGCCTGCTGCGTGCGGAACATGAGCGCCATGAACACACCCCACAGCGCGGCGACCGTGCAGAACCCGGCACACGCGACGTAGAGGGCGATCAATCCAAGAATCCCCCCGGGCAGCTCGGCGCCGAGGGCGAGGCCGACGAGCAGCACCACGGTCGCCGGCACGAGCGAGCGGCTCACCCCGCCGAGGATCGGGCCGACGAGGAGCACCGGGCGCGCCACCGGGGCCACGAGCAGCCGGTCGAACCAGCCCTGCTCGATGTCGCGCGCGAGGTTCGAGCCGGTGGCCGCGCCCGCGAAGCCCGCCCCCTGCAGGCAGGAGAGCGGCACGATCCACGACATGTAGGAGTCCGTCGGGAAGCCCTCGAGACCCGTGAGTCGCCCGAACTGGCCCGTCATGCCGAGCAGGAAGACGACCGGCGCCACCGTCGCGGGCAGGAGCGCTCCGCGCACGCGCAGCACCTCGTTGAGCGACCGGCGCCAGAGCACCAGCGCGACGTGGAGGGCGGAGGGTGCGGCCGGCGCGCTCATAGCGCGCTCATAGCGTGCGCAGGCGCTCGGAGAGCGCGAAAGTCGCCAGCACGGTGGTGGCGACGGCGAGCAGCACGGCCGCCGCGAGCCCGGCCCATGGGTCGCCGAGCGTCGCGTCGCCGGCGAGCAGCCCGCGCACCGCCTCGACCACGTAGGTCAGCGGGTTGTAGACCGCGGCGTCGCGCAGGGCCGGAGCGAGCAGCTCCCGCGGGAAGAACGCCGGCGCGGTGAAGAGCAGCACGAACACGAACGGGAAGATGGACTGCAGCAGCGAGAGCGAGCCGGTGCGCAGGGCGATCGCGCCGGCGATCCCGCCGATGCCGACCGCCGTGATCGCGGCCAGGACGATCGTCGCGAGGACGGCCACGACCCCGCCCGGGTAGCGCGCGCCGAAGGCGAACGCGACGGCGAGGAAGAAGATCGACTGCAGCAGGGAGAGGCCGAGCGTCCCGGCCTGCCGGCCGAGCACCAGGCTCGTCCGGCGCACCGGGGCGGCGAGCAGGCGGTCGAAGAACCCGAACTCGACGTCCGCCGCGAGCGCCGTGCCGCTGGTCAGCCCGGCCAGCAGCGCGCCCTGGATGACCGTGCCGGGCACGATGAAGGCCAGATAGGACGCGACGTCGGGAAACCCGCGCAGGTCCTGGGCGACGCTCGTCCCGCTGGCGATGACGGCCAGCAGCATCAGCGGCAGGACGAAGGTCGGCATCAGCAGCTGCGCGCGGCGGAACTGCACGCTCAGCGCGCGGCGCCCGAGCGCGACCACCACGCGCCCCTCACGGCCGGCGGCTTCGCCGATCACCCGGGGGCTCCTGCGGCTTCCGGCTCCGCGCCGCGCGCCTCGGCGCCCTCCAGGTGCGATCCCGTGACTGCCGCGAAGACGTCGTCGAGCGTCGGCGTCTCGACCTCGATCGACTCGACCATGACGCCGTGCTCGTCCAGCGCCCGAATCGCCGGAGCGATCGCGCCCTTGCCGGCGGCCGTCCTCAGCACCACGCGTGCCGGCGCGGCGGCGTTCGCGGGCTCCAGGCTGCCGAGGCCGGCGAGCGCGGCGCGGGCGCGCTCGGCGCTGTCGGGCTCGGCGAGCTCCACGTGGAGCGTCGGCTCGCCGACGCGGGCCTTCAGCGCGTCGGGCGTCCCCTCGGCCACGAGCCGGCCGGCGGCGATGATCCCGACCCGATCGGCCAGTTGCTCGGCCTCCTCGAGGTACTGCGTGGTGAGGAAGACCGTGGTGCCCTCGTCGTTGAGCGTGCGCACCTCGCGCCACAACGCCCCGCGGCTCGTCGGATCCAGGCCCGTCGTCGGCTCGTCGAGGAACAGCACCTGCGGCCGGTGCACCAGCGCGAGCGCCAGGTCGAGCCGGCGCCGCATACCCCCGGAGTAGCCGCCGACCCGCCGGTCGGCTGCCTGCGTGAGCCCGACGCGCTCGAGCAGCTCGTTGGCGCGGTCCTTGGCGGCCGGACCGCGCAGCCCGTGCAGCGCTCCCTGCATCCGCAGCAGCTCGCGGCCGGTCATGAGCGGGTCGATCGCGGCCTCCTGCAGCGCGACGCCGATCGAGCGCCGCACCGCGTCGGCCTCGTGCACGACGTCGTGCCCGGCCACTCGGGCGACGCCCTCGGTCGGCCGCAGCAGCGTCGTGAGAATGCGAACCGACGTGGTCTTGCCGGCCCCGTTGGGACCCAGGAAGCCGTAGATCTCGCCCGGTGCGACCTCCAGGTCGAGGCCGTCGACGGCGCGGATGCCGCCCTTGAAGTCGCGCACGAGGCCACGCACCTCGACGGCGGGGACGCGGGAATCGAAGTCGGACACGGAAGGGAGAGCCTACGCGGCGTCGCGTTCCGGCTGATGCCGGTGGCCCGGGCCTTATGGGGTGGTGGCCCGGTGACGCGCCGGTTATGATCGCGTCCGGGAACGGAGTCGGCATCGGCTCCTTCCCCGTGCAAGCAAAGCGGCGTGGCGCCCAGGTCCGCGCGTCTCAGGGTGGAGCGACTAGCGCGCGTTGTAAGGTCCCGGGCTCGATGTCCCCCCGCCAGTCACAGGTTCAGGATCCTACAGGAGCCGCTCGCACCGCGCTCTCGATCGGCTTGGTGTCGCTGCTCAAGGAGCACTACG
>Ga0136627_1000038_pt1 | contig 33891 bp, 36 predicted proteins | sample AntDrymUQ4892206_2_FD_104652 | JGI IMG/M metagenome (GOLD analysis project Ga0136627, IMG submission 104652) | Polar desert sand microbial communities from Dry Valleys, Antarctica - metaG UQ489 (22.06) | ecosystem: Environmental > Terrestrial > Soil > Desert | place: Antarctica: Dry Valley... | reverse complement strand
TCTTCGGAGAAGATGACGAAATCGAGGAGGCGGTCGTCCGCGGCGAACTTTTCGACCTCCCGGCGGGCTATCCGGCTCTCGCCGTTCCGCAAAAAGACATCCTCGCCGTCGGGACGGCGAACCCTCCGGCGGACACCGAAAGACGGCGAGGGGAATCCTCCGCCCGGCGAACCCCTCCCGCCCCCGAAGAAACCGTCCACGGAGAAATAGTCCGTTTCAGCGACTCCGGACGGACACTTCCGATGCTCGACGTTTTCGAGGGCTTCGATCCGGGGGGCGAAAGTTTGTACCGCCGCGTCCTCATCGCCGCGTGGACGGCCTCCGGCGAGACGCTGTCCGTGTGGGCATACGCCATGGGTTCACCACCCGGAAAACGCCTCCCGGACGGAAAATGGCCGCCTTCCGAAAACCAGTCTCCGTAAAAAAACAATTCACCCGGGGGATACCCCCACGAGAGCTTCCCCCACTCGTCCGGGACGGCTCGGCGGAGTCGGCATGAAACGGAATCCGGGCAAGAATTCCGTCACAGCGGCGCGGCTTTTCGTAGAGCCGCGCATCATGCCACGTCTCCACCGGGCGGCCATGCCCCTCCCGAAGCAGCGAGCGAAGCGAAGCGCCTCCCGACCCCCGGTCTTTTCGCTCCGCGGATTGCTAAACTTGCCGCGTGAATTCGACGGGAACGGCGAAGCGGGCGGCGCTCTCCATAGACATCGGCTCGTCCTCGGTGCGAGCCTCGCTTTACGACACATCGGGCGAGGCCATCCCCGGCGCGGAGTCGAAGCTCGGCCACGACCTCGAATACACCTCCGACGGCGCGGCGACGAAAAACCCGGAAGAACTCCTCGGCCTCGCCGCGAACGCGGTGGACGAGGCGATGGCGAAGGGTGGAGGCGTCGAGATCATCGGCGTCGCCACAGGCACTTTCTGGCACTCCCTCCTCGGCGTGGACGAGAACGGAGACCCGACCACCCCGGTATTCACATGGGCCGACCGACGCTCGGCGGACGCGGCGAAAGAACTCCGGGCGAGGCTCGACGAGGATGCCGTCCACCGCCGGACGGGGTGCGTCCTCCATTCGAGTTATTGGCCCGCGAAACTGGCGTGGCTCAAAAAGGAAAGCCCCGAGGCATTCGGAAATACGAAACGGTGGGTTTCGCCCGGCGAGTATATTTTCCTCCGGCTTTTCGGTGAGGCGAGGGTCGGGACTTCGATGGCCTCGGCGAACGGCCTCTTCGATGGGTTCGGGAGGCGGTGGGACGATGAAATGCTCGACGCGATCCCGATCTCCGAAGACCATCTCTCGAAAATATCCGACGAGCCGATGCGCGGCCTCCGGGGCGAATGGGCCGAAAGGTGGCCGAGGCTCGCGGACGTTCCGTGGTTCCCGGCGGTCGGGGACGGGGCGGCCTCGAACATCGGGTGCGGGTGCGTCGGGAAAGACCGTCTCGCCCTCATGGTCGGGACGAGCGGAGCGATGCGTATTTTATGGAAAGCGGAGTCCGTCGAGCCTCCGCCCGGCGTGTGGCGATACCGCGCCGACAGCGAGCGGGTCGTCATGGGTGGGGCGTTATCGAACGGCGGAAACCTCGTCGAGTGGCTGAGAAATACGCTCCGCCTCCCGGAGCCGGACGAAGCCGAAAAGCTCCTCGCGGCGATGGAGCCGGACTCTCACGGCCTCACTTTTCTGCCGCTCCTCGCGGGGGAGCGCGGCCCCGGATGGGCGGATCTGGCGAACGGCGTCGTCTCCGGACTTTCGATGGCGACCGAGCCGATGGACGTTCTTCGGGCGGCGATGGAGTCGGTCGCGCTCCGGTTTGCGATCATCGCCGAAATGCTCGAAAAAGCCTCGCCCGGCGAGAAGGAAATCATCGCGACGGGTGGCGGATTAATAAACTCCCCGGCGTGGACGCAGATAATGGCCGACGCGCTCGGGAGGCCGGTCAAGCTCTCGAACGTCGAGGAGGCTTCGAGTCGGGGGGCGGCTCTCCTCGCCCTCGAAAAGCTCGGGGAGATCGAGATAGACAAGCTCGAAGCCCCACCGGGGGAAACGCTCGGGCCGAATAAAACAAACCACGAAATTTACGAGAACGCCCTTCGTCGGCAAAGGCGTTTGTATGACGCGGTGGTTTGAAAGCGGGTTGCTTCGCTTCGCGCTCGTCAGCGAGTCAGGAAAAGCCTCCGAAAGACCGAGCCGGGTTCGACCACGCCGCACATGAAGGCCGAAACGGAATACGGGCGATCGCTTTTCGCTTCTTTGTCGTCCATGAGAGCGCGGGAACGCTTCGCGGGTCGGCGAGTACGCGACTCATACGGCATGCGGGTGGAGGGATCCACGTGGCGCGGTGTTCGTGGAGACGTGGCGCTCCATGTCTCCACGGGCGAGGGAAGGCTGTGGCGACAAGGAAGCGGTCGCCCATGTTCCGTATGAAACGCGCGAAACAAAAGCCGCCAGCCGGAAAGTGGCTGGCGGCTGACAACTAATTGCTGACTGCTTGAATTACCTTTCATTCATCGGGACGTAGTCGGCTTCGCGGGCGCCGGTGTAGATTTGGCGGGGGCGGGCGATGCGGAGTTCGTCATCGTTCATCATTTCGATCCACTGCGCGATCCAGCCGGGAGTGCGGCCGATGGCGAAGAGGACGGTGAAGGCGTTCGTGGGGATGCCCATCGCCTCGTAAATTATTCCCGACCAATAATCCACGTTGGGATAGAGTTTGCGGCTCGTGAAATATTCGTCGTCGAGGGCGTGCTTCTCGAGTTCGATGGCGACGTCGAGGAGCGGGCTTTGCTTTCCGGTCGCTTCGAGGACTTCGTCCACGTGGCCGCGGATTATTCGGGCGCGGGGGTCGTAGTTTTTATACACGCGATGCCCGAAGCCGATGAGCCTCTCCTCGCGGTTTTTGACGCCTTCGAGGAAAGCCGGGATGTTCTCGACCTTCTCGATGCGGTTGAGCATTTGAAGGACGTCCACGTTCGCCCCGCCGTGGAGCGGGCCGTACAGGCCGGAGATGCCCGCCGCGACGGCGCTGAACGGGTCAACGCGCGAGCTTCCCGTCATCCTTACAGCGGAGGTGGAGCAGTTTTGCTCGTGGTCGGCGTGGAGCATGAAGAGGACGTCGAGGGCTTTTTCGAGGCGAGGGTCGGGTTCGTACTTCGGCTCGGCCATCTTGAAGAGCATCGAAAGGAAGTTCCCCGCATACGAGAGGTCGTTGTCCGGGTAGACGTACGGAAGCCCGAGCGAGTGGCGGTACGCGAACGCCGCGAGAGTCGGCATCTTGGCTATGAGGCGGACGGCGGAGACGTGGCGTTGGAATTCGTCGTCTATGTTTTTGGCTTCCGGATAAAACGTCGAGAGGGCGCCGACGGAGCCGAGGAGCATCCCCATCGGGTGCGCGTCGTGGCGGAACCCGTCGAGGAGGCGCTTCATGGACTCGTGGATGTACGTGTGGTGCGTAACCTGGTAAACCCACTCCGAAAGCTCCGACTCGCTCGGGAGATTTCCGTGGATGAGGAGGTACGAGACTTCGAGGAACGAAGACTGGTCGCATAGCTGGTCAATGGGGATGCCGCGGTGCTCGAGGATGCCCGCCTCGCCGTCTATGTACGTGATGGCACTCCGGCAGTTCGCGGTGTTCGTGAAGCCGGGGTCGTACGCCATGAGTCCGAAGTCGTCGTCGCTTGCCTTCATGCCGCGGAAATCCATCGCCCGGACGGTTCCGTCCTTTATCTCGACATCGTACGTTTTCCCGGTGCGGTTGTCGGTGACCGTGAGGCTGTCATTCGCAGTCGAAGTCGCTCCGTCGGTCGCGTGGTGAGACTCTTCCGTCACAGTAACTACCCCTTTCAAATATTAGCTTCGGCCCCGCCATGAGACTTACGGGGCGCCCGGAACACTATTATATGTGCAAAGTGGACATAACGAAAATCCAAGCCGCGCAAACGAAACATCATGCACATAGTATTCCCACGACGCCGAAAACCAGAAACCCGCACCCGATGCGCTCGTAGTGAATGGAAAGAAACCTACCGGGAGGCGACATGGGCCGAACGCACGAAAACTACGGAATGCAAAGAGAGTACGCTCGGACGGGCGGCGGAGCCTTCGACTCACCGTACCGCCCACCGACGATTTCGGCGACGAAGAACGAGAGGACGTGGGCCGTCCTCACGCACCTCACGACGTTCATAAACACCTTCACCGGCTTCCTCGGCCCGGTCGCGGCGTTCGTCATATGGCTCGCGAACCGAAAGAGTTCCCCGATAGTCGCGTCTCACGCGATGCGCTCGGTGGTCTATCAAGTAGTGTGGCTGACGGTGATCGCCGCCGGATGGGCGATCACGACGGCCCTGACCGCGATCCTCATCGGATACCTCCTCTGGCCCGTGATGGTGCTCATAACCATCGCCCCCTTCATCCACGCCTCCGTCGCCGCCTACGACGCATGGAAGGAAAACAAAGTCTATTTGTAAAGTCCCGCCCCGACACCTTCCAAATAAGCGATCGCATCCTCGACCGAAACCACGTCGGCGTACTTCGCCTGGATGTCGAAGAGGTTCGCTTCGTGGGGAGCCTCAGCCCGGTCGCCGACACAATCGCGAGGGACGAGCGTCGGGTAGCCGAACTGGAGGAGATCCACAGCCGTCGCCCGGATGCACCCGCTCGTCGTCGCCCCGCAAAGAACCACGGTGTCTATTTTCTCGTGCGCGAGGATCGAAGCGAGGTTCGTCCCGAAAAACGCCGACGCGCCTTTCTTCAAAATAACGGTGTCCTCGTCCTTCTTTCCGAGGCGTTCATCAAGTTCGATCCATTCGCCGCCGATCCGGAGTTCGGCGAGGGCCGGAGCCTTCTCGATCCACAACGAACCGTCCCGCAAATTCGCCTCGAAGCCGATGGTCGTGAAGACGATCGGAGCTTCGATCCCACGCGCCGCGTCAATGACCTTCCGGGTCGCCTCGACCTCGCTCGTCATATCCGCCCCGAGAGAGCATTCCGGGTCGGTGAAGCCGCGACTGAAATCCACGACGAGGACGGCGGGACGTTCTCCGAGCGTGATGCTCCCTCCGAATCCCGCTCTCTCGTAGACTTCTCTCGTTCGATCGTCGGTCATGGACGCCTCTCTCGTTGCCATGTCTGGGGCAACATCAAACGAAGCAGTTCGAGACCTCCCTTTATGTCCTCATTCAGAGGAAAATTGCGAGATGGCTTGCGTATGTTCAGGTAGGCGGCGGGGATTTCGGAGAAGCTTTCGTCGTCTTCTCGAATGAAGGCTTTATAACAGTATCCGTTCGATACCATCACCATCCGGCACCCCGATATGCCTTCCGCGTATTTCTTAACTTGGTCAGGCGCATCAGTCGTCACGCCTGAAGTAAAGCGCTTTACTTCTATAAGAAACGCGCAGTTTTCTCGATTCGAATCTTTCTCACCTGCTTCATATGGACTCGAAAAGCAAGCTATGTCGATTCTCTTTCCGCTTTTTATTCCGAGTTTGCTCGGTGTTAATTTGAGCCTGATCCTTCGCTCATCCCATCCAAGAGCTTTCAGAAGAGGCACCACCAAAAATGCTCGTACCTCATCCTCTTGAACATCGGGCCAATTTTTGTAGCCGGAGTCGTAATATTGATTTGCAACGCCTTGAATTTGCGTGAGTCTGTTTACGAAATCGCCAGCAAAGTTATTCTCCAGACCTTCTGAAATCAGATAGCTTTGGATTTCATCAAACTCTATTTCTTCCGGCTCATTTACGTCTTTTCCTGGCTCTCCAACTGGCGGGTTTCCGAGTGCAAGAATCTCGTCTGCTCGTTCCTTTATCTCACGCTCCTTGATTCGCGCTAATGAACGCGGCACCAAACCCTTTACTTGACTCAGATCTTCAGGGGCTTCATACCACTTCACGTAACAATAGTTTGGGAGATCCCACCCCACAAAATCCCGAAGCCATTCTATATCGTGCGAGCCTTTAACCTGTTTTTCTGTTGGATGCTCGACCACCTCCCCCACAGCGATGATTTGATTTATGCCTCTTCTCAATACAATTACGTCGCCTTCATCGACGTCTCTCATTGGATCCTTATCGCCGCCAACGAAAGCCATGCCGAGATCTATGCATTCTTCAGAGTAATCCCTGTCCCCGGAGCCCGAACCGACTTGCCAATAATCAACCATCTCTCCCTTTCCCCATTATCTTTCGGAAGTACCGCTCTCGAAGTTTTCCCGAAGTATTCGAGCTAATCGCCTTCACGCAACTTTTTGTGATCGTACTCTGGATCCATGAGTATTTCCCCTCGCAGCTCTCGCATGTCCCTCCGCTGGCGATCCCGCAACTCCCGAATGTCCCGCCGCTTGTGATTCGCCACGAACTCCCGCAATGCGAGATCCACAAGCTCCCGCTTCGTCTTCACGTCCGCATACTCGAACGCCTCTTCGACAAGCCCGTCATCCAAAACAATGTTCGTCCTCAAAATACACACCTCCTCGTGTGCATCGTTATACACCGCGAAGGCGGCGGAAAACAATCCCCGCCGCCCCCGGAAAACCTCCGCCTATCTCACCCCATCTCCTTCGAGAGCCACTCGTCGAAGTCGCGTCGCTCGTCCGCGATGCGGCGGCTGAGTTCCTCGCGCTCCGGCACATCGCCTCGGTCGAACTGAAGAAGCTCGGGACGCGACGACCGGATGCGTTCGCGTTCAGCTTCGGTCGCCGATTCGTCTACTTTCCCGTCGTCGCCGATGACCACACCGTACTCGTTCTTCGCGGCTTCGCGGCTGACGAGGTTCCACCGGACGTCTTTGGCGACGGCCTCGGTCGGGCGTTCGAGCGGGTCGCCGAGGCCACCCGCCCCGGCGGTCTCGAAGACGAGGATGTCCCCCTCGAAAACGGGAACGTCCCGGACTTTGGACGGCATGGTTTTCTCGTCGCCGTTCTTCCGGACGAGGGTTTTCCTCGACGGGCCGCCGGGCTTTCCGCCGTCCACGCCATACGGGAAAGTCTGGGCGCGGTCGTCCTGATACGTGACATGTCCGTCGGCGAGGAAACGATACACGCGCTTCACGCCGCACCCGCCCCGGAACTGCCCCGCCCCGCACGAGTCGCGCCGAGTCCGGTATTCCTCCACGATGAGCGGATAGTATTTCTCCATATACTCGACCGGGACGGCGAGGAACTCCGGCCACCACGAATGCCCGTCAAGGCCGTCCTTGCCGGGCCGGGCCGGGATGCCACCGTACAAAATCTCCATCGTCTGGAACGGCTCGCCGCTTTTCTTCGTCCCGGAATACACGAAGTTCGGGCTTGTGCCGTACGAGCCGGAGACTTTGAAATTACCGATGGCCTTCGCGTACACCGCGCCGAGTACGTCGAATTGGCGGGCCATGACGACGAGGCGGTTCGAGAGCGGGGCGGGGAATTTCGGCTGGAGGACGGAGCCTTCGGGCAAAGTAACTTTCACCACGTCGCAGTATCCGTCGTTGAAGAGGATCGTCGGGTCGAATGCCATGATCATGAAAACCCCGACGAACATTTGGAACATCTCGCGATTGAGCAAGAAGTTGACCGGGCCGGGAACTTGCCCATCGGTCCCCGTCCAGTCGAGGTGGAGCGTGTCCCCCTCGCGCCACATCGTGAGCTTCAGTTTTATCGGGCCGTTCCCGAGTCCGTCGTCGTCGGTATAGTCCTCGAAAACGAACTTCTCGCCCTCCGCCACATTGTCCCGGAAGAGCTTTATGACGCTCGCGCGAGTCCGGTCGAGGAGCGCATCGCACGCTTCGAGATACGTGTCCCTCCCGAAGCGGTCGCAAATATCTTTCACCCTTTGCGCCCCGGCGGCGGTTCCGGCGGATATCGCCATGACATCGGCGCGTGTTTCCCTCGGAGTGCGCGAGTTGTGGCAAAACATCCGAAGGACTTCCTCGTTCAATTTCCCGGCCGCGTAAAGTTTCACGGGCGGCATCCGGATGCCCTCTTCGTAGATCGAGCGTGCGTCAATCGGGATGCTCCCGGCGGTGCTTCCGCCGACGTCCATCAAATTCCCCCACTGGAGCGCGTACCCGATATGCTCCCCGGAGTGGAAAATTGGCCGCACGAGAAGAAGGTCGGGAAGATGCGACGTGCTTCCGGCCATCATATACGGGTCGTTCACGGCGATGACGTCGCCGTCCTCGAAGTCTTCGACGCGGTACGGCGAATTCTCCATGACCGTACTCACCGAACTCCCGAACTGCCCGACGACCATCCGGCCTTCCTTGTCGGCGATGAGCGGGAACTCGTCGGCTTGCTCGCGGATTATGGGCGAGACGGCGGTCGTCACGAGGACGCGATCCATCTCGTCGCGGATGTTTTTCAGGGCGTTCTCGATGATGTCGAGGGTTACGCGGTCAATGTCGTGTTCGCGGACAAAATCCGGGGTGGCTTCTTCGATCATTTGTCGCTCCTTTCGGTCGCTTCGCTCCGGTTGTTGGTTGGTCGCTGGCGCTCCCGGTTATTGGTTTTTGTATTTGCCAACAACCAATAACCACAAACCAACAACCAATAGCTAAAGACCATCTTCGATCAAAATATTCCCGTACCGATCCACCGTTCCCCGATGCCCCGGCTCGATGACGGTGGTCGCGTCGTCCTGCGAGACTATCGCCGGGCCTTCGATGACGTTCGCCGGATGGAGCTTCGCCCGGTCGTATACCGGCGTGTCCTTCCATCCGCCGAAGTACACGCCCTCTGTTCGGAGGATGGACGGTGAAGCGTCGCCTCCGTGTCCATTGCCGGAGACTTCGACGAGGGAGACTCCCTTTATTTGCCCGCGCCCGATGACTCGGATCGTGGCTATTTCGAGCGGGGAGTCGGCGAGCTCGAAGTTGTATCGGGTGCGATGCGCCTCCTCGAAGGTTTCGCGGAGGAAGGCGCAGTCTTCCCCGGCTATTTCGTAGAGCGCGAATTGGCATGGGATTTGGATGTTTTGCATGTAATAACGGCAGTCGGCGTAAAGATCGAAGACGCGCTTTTCCTCAGCCACGCCTTCCCCCGCGAGCCATTCGTCGGCCTCGGCGACGAGGGACTCGACCCGTTCGCGCATCTCGGACGACGGGGTTTCCTCGGCAATTTGCAAATATGTTTCGGGGAACTCGTTTTGTATGTCGGAGGAGAGGAAGCCGAACGCGCTCATCACGCCCGGAGTCGGCGGGATGACGACGGGCTTCGATCCGATGAGCCGCGCCATCGCGCTCGCGTGCATCGGCCCCGCCCCCCCAAACGCCACGAGTCCGAAACCGCGCGGATCATGTCCGCGCTCCACGCTCACGACCCGAAGCGCCGCATGCATGTTCTCATTCACTATTTCGAGGATCGCCTCGGCGGCTTCCTCGACGCTCATCTCGAGTGGCCCGGCCACAGTCTCGACGGCCTTCCTCGCGGCTTCCTCATCGAGTTCGAGTTCGCCGCCGAGGCGGGCTTCGGGCGAGAGTCGGTGGAGGACGACGTTCGCGTCGGTGACGGTCGGGGCTTCGCCGCCCCGGCCATAGGCGGCCGGCCCCGGCTGTGCGCCCGCGCTCATCGGCCCGACTTGCAAAGCCCCGCTCGACGAGAGGAACGCGATGGAACCCCCGCCCGCACCCACCGAATGGACGTCGGCGGCGGGCATTTTGAACTGGAAATACCCGATCTGAATTTGCCTTTGAACGAGTGCCTCCCCCCCGAGGCAAAGCGAAACGTCCGTACTCGTGCCGCCCATGTCGAAAGTCAAAACGTCCGGCACGCCGATGGTCCGGGCGAGGTATGCCGAACCCGTGACCCCGCCCGACGGCCCGGAGAGCGCGATTTGAATCGGGCGTTCGGCGACGGCTTGCGTGCTCATCGCGCCGCCGTCGGAGCGGACGATGGAGAGGTTTCCGGTGAAGTTCTTCTCCTTTATGGACTTCTCGAATCCGTTCATGTATACGATGGTCTTCGGCTGGACGGCGGTGTTCACGACGGTCGTCAAAGTCCGTTCGTACTCGCCGTACTCCTGCCCGATCTCCGACGAAATGGACACCGCCATCTCCGGCGCGACTTCCTTCACGATCCCCCTCGCCCGCCGCTCGTGGGCGGGATTGAGATACGAGTTCATGAAGCTGACGGTGATGGCCTCGACGCCGCGCTCGACGAGTTCGGAGACGGCGGCGCGAACCTCGTCGTCGTCGAGGCCCCGGATCACATCCCCGTCCGCCCCGATGCGCTCGCCGATACCCCTCGTGTCGGTCGGGTCGGCGGGCGGGTCGGGTTTTTCGAGGATCATCCACCCGTAAAGCGGCCCGGGCGTCCACGCCCGCGCGAGAAGGAGGTTCTCCTCATGCCCCTTCGTAGTTATGAGTCCGACGCGCGAACCGGTGTTCGTGAGGATGGCGTTCGTAACGACGGTGGTTCCGTGGAAAAGGAGGTTCAAATCGGTGAACCCGATGCCGACTTTCCGGCACACGCTCTCGATGCCGGAGACGACCCCCTCGGACGGGTCGTCGGGCGTGGTGAGAACCTTCCCTTCGGTGAGTTCCCCCGAGCTTTCATCGAAAATGAGGACATCGGTGAAGGTTCCGCCTACGTCCACTGCGACGTTGTACATGCTTCGCTCCCTTCGGTCGCTTCGTTTGTCGGCATTTCAGCTTGTCAGCTTTTCGACGGCGAGCGCATCTTTCGCGCTCGCACCGCCGTTTTGGTTTCGTCTGTTCGTCAATTTCGCCCCTTTCCCCGAAGCCGTAACGCTTTTCTTCGCCTCGCGCCTGTCCGCGGTCAGCCTTTCATCGGTCGGCGAATCCTCCGAATGGCCGCGCCGCCGCATTTCCGGCGTTCCGTTCCCATCGAGTCCGGCTCCTTTCCCCAAAGTTCATATGCTGCTATTTGATTTTGCTGCCAGGCTGAAATGCTGACAAGCGAAGCGGGCTGACCAGCTAAAAATTCCCGGCTTTGTACACCCTTCCGGGGAGTTCCTTTTCGAGCTTTCCGGAGAGCCACTCCGCCACTTCGATGAGGGAGTCGAGGTTTATTCCGGTGTCGTATCCCATGCCGTGGAGCGTGTACACGAGGTCTTCGGTGGAGATGTTTCCGGTCGCCTTCGGGGCGAAGGGGCATCCCCCGGTCCCGCCCACGGAGGCGTCGAGAACCTCCGCCCCGCACTCCACAGCCGCCACCGCGTTCGCGATGCCGGTGTGGCGCGTGTCGTGGAAGTGGCACCCGACGGTCGCCTCCATCCGGCGGAGTCCCTCGACGAGTTCTCGAACCTGGCTCGGAACCCCGACCCCGATGGTGTCGGCGAGAACGATCTCATCGGGCATCTCCGCCGCGACCTCCTCGGCGATCTCCAAAACTCGCCCCGCTTTCACCTCCCCCTCGAACGGACACCCGAACGCCACGGAGAGCGTCACCGCGACCCGTATTCCATCCTCTTTCGCCCGCCGCGTGAGTTTCCTGGAAAGCTCGATGGAGTCGGCGACGGTGGAATTCTGGTTCCTCCGGGCGAACTCCTCGGTGACGGGAAAGGCGTACCGCGCCTCGTCCACGCTCGCGGCGATGGCCCGGTCGTATCCCTTCTCGTTGAGGACGAGTCCGGCGTAAACTGAGTCCTCGCTCCGGTTTATCTTCGCCATGACATCCTCGGCCCCGGCCATTTGCGGGACGCGCTTCGGATTCACGAAGCTCACCGCCTCCATGCACGACATCCCCGTCGCCGAGAGACGGTCGCACAACTCCGCCCGAACCTCCGGCGAAAGGTTCTTCCCCTCGTTTTGGAGGCCGTCTCGCGGCCCCACTTCCATAATGCCGATTCCCACTAAAATACCCCCCGGTATTCCATCGCCGATATTTCCTCTCCGCTCAGACCGAGCAGTTTTCCATATACCTCCCCGTTATGCTCCCCGAGCGACGGCCCCGTCGAGCGAACCTCGCCCGGCGTCTCCGACAGTTTCGGGACGACGTTTTGCATCGGGATATTCCCGATCTCCGGGTCTTCGACCTCGACGATGTTCTCCCTCGCGGCGTAGTGGGGATCGGCCATCATGTCCTCGGCGGTGAATATTTTGCCCGACGGAACCCCGGCCTCCGCCATCGCTTCGAGAACCTCTTCGGAGACTCTCTCTTTCGTCCACGCGGAGATCATGGCATCGAGTTCCCCCATGTTCTCGCCCCGCGCATGATGCGTGGAATACCGTTCGTCCTCCGCCCACTCGGGATGACCGAGCGCGTCGGCGAGCCTCCCGAAAACGGTGTCGGCGTTTCCGGCGATGAGAACATAATCATCATCCTTCGTCGGATAAATATTCGACGGCGCGACGAACGGAAGCACGGTCCCGGTGCGGCCTCTCGTGTGTCCGGTGAGCGCATGCTCCGGGATCGTGCTTTCCATGAGCGAGAGGACGGCCTCGTAAATCCCGACGTCCACAATCTGCCCGCGTCCGCCGTTATGCTCCCGCGAATAAAGAGCCGTCAAAGCGCCGAGCGCGCCGAAGGTCGCCGCGAGCGAGTCTCCGAGGCTGATCCCCGCTCGTGGCGGCGCGGCGTCCGGAAACCCCGTTACGTGGCGGATACCCCCCATCGCCTCCCCGATGGCCCCGAACCCGGCCCGGTCGCGGTACGGCCCCGTCTGCCCATACCCGGAAACCCTCACCATCACGAGTCCGGGGTTCGCCTCCCGAAGCTCCTCGTACCCCATCCCCCACCGCTCCATCGTGCCGGGCCGGAAATTCTCGACAAGCACATCCGCCTCGGCGATGAGACTCCGGGCGATTTCTTGCCCCTCCTTTTCCCGAAGATTGAGAGTGACGGACTTTTTGTTCCGCGCGATGACGGGCCACCATAGTGTGCGACCGTTTTTCTGGTGCCTTCCCCACACGCGCATCGGGTCGCCTTTTCCGGGCGGCTCCACTTTTATAACCTCGGCGCCGAAGTCCCCGAGGAGTTGTCCGCAAAACGGCCCGGCGAGAAGGCTCCCCATCTCGACGACGCGGAGTCCTTCAAGTGGTTTTTTGGTTTCACTCACGGTTCGCATCCTCCCTCAGCGCCTTTATGACGAAGTCCCGGCCTTCGTATACGTGTTCGCGCATGACGATCTCCGCCCGTTCGCCGTCGCCGTTTTCAAGCGCGGTGAGAATTTGGCGATGATAGTGGTTGGAAATCGCCCGCTCCTTCGGCGTGTACAAATGAAACGCCTTGAAAACGAGCGGGACTTCGACGGTTCTTTGGATGAGCTTCCCGAGCCTCCCGTTCCGGCTCGCGGCGACGATGGCCCCGTGGAAAACCTGGTTGACTTCCACGATGCGGCGTATCGCCTCCTCCCGGTCCACAGCCTCCTCCGGCGATATGCCCGCCTGCTCCTCGACAACCTCCCCGATCCGCGAGAGTTCTTCGCCTGTGATACGGTCGGCGGCCCGCCTCGCCGCATACCCTTCGAGGACGGCCCGGAGGTCGTATATGTCCCACACATCCTCGATGGAGAACGAGCATACGACCGCGCCCCGGTTCGGCGCGATCTCGACAAGCCCCTCGGCTTCGAGCATCGTCAATGCCTGACGCACCGGAGTCCGGCTGACACCGAGCCTTTCGGCGAGATGCTCCTCGATGAGCCGCTCGTCGGGGCGGTACTCGCCCTCGATGATCAAAGCCCGCATCCTCCCGAGAACCCCGCCCATCCCCGCTTCACCGACGACTTCCCTCAAAAACTCTCCTCCGAACTCTTTTCCGTGAACGAAATTGTATACAGAAAGACGATGTGAAGTCAAATATCCGAAGTTTCCGGCTAGTTTTGTATACAAAAAATGCAAACGGAGACTTTCGCGGGGGTCAGTATAAAATGGAGGTTCACGGACTGAGCGAGGGAACATGGAAGAAAGAGCGGACGAGGAAAACGGGCGCGTTCGGCGGATGACGTGGGAAGAGGGTCGGGAGCTTTTGGATCGCACCGCCCAAAAGCATCTCGGCATAAGCGGCGAGGAGTTCATTGAACGGTGGGACAAAGGCGAGTACGACGACCCGGATGATCGGACGAAAAACCCTCCCGGCGTGATGGAACTCGCGATGATCCTTCCATTCGTCAGGTAGATTTCGTCGTGTCGAACAGCCCCTATGAAGCCTTCGATGCGTTCCGGGCTTCACTGCAAAGAGCCGTTTCATGCGTGAATCGGGAGGCTCATGTGTGGGTGGTGGTCGGGACGAACGGATACTCTCCGGGACAAACGCACGCCCTCGTCCCGAACCTCGGACATCCCGTGAAAATGCGCGGCTCCATCGGCTTGAATTTGGTCACGAGGACATGGTACCGGGTTGTGAGAGGCGAGGACGACCGAAGCCTGTGGAAAGTCGCGGTCATCGCATACTCGCACCGCCTCGAAACCGCCGACGAGAAGGAGATCGTCTCATACCACTGGCACCCAGGCGAGGGGTCGAAGGTCGTCCATCCCCACATGCACCTCGGAGCGGGGATCGGCGCGGATCTCGGAATGCTCGACAAAACCCACATCCCGACCGGGGAGATACGCCTCGAAGAACTCATCCACTTCACCATCCACGAACTCGAAGCCGAGCCACAGCGAGAAGACTGGCCGGAAATCCTCTCCGAATAAATCATGTGATCCACGCCGCCGTTCGCCGTTCTCCCCGCTCGAACATCTCTTTCATGAGATACGATGGGGGCATGAAGTCGTCCTCTTTCAAAGTCGGCGTGTCTATTGCCGCGATCCTCGCCCTTTTCCTCGCCGCCTGCGGGACATCCGGGGAGAACGGAGCTTCCGAAGGAGCCAGTGAAACCGGAGAGCGGAAATCCTCCGAGACGGCTCCCGAAGCGGCGTCCGAGAACACTCCTCCGGCGGGGGCCGAGGGCGAGTTCGAGACGGACTTCGCCCGGCACGATGTCTCGTACGAGGAGATTTCCTCCGGCGGGCCTCCGAAGGACGGCATCCCGGCGGTGGACGAGCCGCGATTCATCGAGATCGAGGAGGCGGACGAGTGGATCGAGGGCAACGAACCGGTGATCCTCGTGCGTCACGGGGGCGAGGCTCGGGCTTATCCGCTTCAAATCATCACGTGGCATGAAATCGTCAACGACGAGATTGGCGGCGAGCCGATCACGGTGACTTTCTGCCCGCTTTGCAATACGGCCATCGCCTTCGAGGGGGAATTGGATGGGCGGGAACTCGACTTCGGGACGACGGGGAGGCTCCGGTTCTCGAACCTCATCATGTACGACCGCCAGACCGAAAGCTGGTGGCAGCAAGCAACCGGAGAAGCGATAGCCGGGGAACTCACCGGGGAGAAGCTCGAAACCATCCCCGCCCCCATCGTCCCGTGGGACGACTTCCGGGAGGCGCATCCCGACGGCGAAGTCCTCTCCCGCGAAACCGGGAACAGCCGGGACTACGGGCGAAACCCATACGTCGGATACGACGACGCGGACTCGTCGCCCTTCCTTTATGACGGCCCCGAGACACCGGGCGAGCTTCCGGCGATGGCCCGCGTCATCACGGTGGACGACGAGAGGGAACCCGTCGCGTTTCCATACGAGACCCTCATGGAAACCCCCGCCGTGAACGACGAGATAGGCGGCGAACCCGTCGCGGTTTTCTGGCGGGAAGGCACGGCCTCCGCCCTCGACGAGGATTCCATAGACGCGGGCCGGGACGTGGGTTCGGCGGGCGTATACTCGCGGGAACTCGACGGGGATACTCTCACCTTCCGCTCCGACGGAGAGGGAAAAATCCTCGACGAGGAGACCGGGAGCGAATGGAATGTTCTCGGGGAGGCCGTGGCCGGGGAGATGGAGGGGAGCGATTTGGAGCCTGTCGTGAGCATTGACCATTTCTGGTTCTCGTGGGCGGCGTTCCGCCCCGAGACGCGAGTGTACGAAACATAAAGAAACATAAAGGAAAGGCGGCTATGAAAAGACTATCCATGTTGGCGATATTCCTCGCGGCGATGTTCGCGCTCTCCGCGTGCGGCGGGGCCGGGCCGGGATCCGGACAGTCGGATGAAGAAGCCCCCCCGCCCGAACCTACGCAAGCCGAAAGCGAAGCTCCGTCAAACGGCGACGGGACGCAGCCGGAAGAAGATGCTTCCGAAGAAGCCACTCCGTCGGAGAACGCGGCGGACGGTTCGGAGGAAGGCGTTTCGTCCGACGCCCCGTCTTCCGGGCCGAGCGCGACGACGATTCAAGGAGAAGAGGTGAGCCTCGGAGGAGGGGGCGATGTCACGGCGCTCTTCTTCATGGCGGGGTGGTGAGGACGTTGTATGGAGGAAGCTCGGGCGTGGTCCGAGGTTCTTCCCGCCTACGAGGATCGTGGGCTAAACATGATTATGATCTCCATTGACCCGTTCGAGACCGAAGAATCCATAGAAAACTTTTTCGCCGGAGCCGGAGTCGAGCCGCTCCCGACCGTCATAGGCGGCGGCGACATCGCCGAAGAGTTCGGGGCGAACGCGCTCGAGACGACCATCATCCTCGACGAGGATGGCGAAGAAACATACCGCGATGTCGCCGTCACCGATGCGGCGACCATACAAAGTGAATTGGACGGCGCGCTTTGACGGCGCTTCAAGAATGGGCCACGCAGCTTCTTTCGAGCCTCGGAATGCTTCTCCCGGTCGGGTTCGCGTTCGGGGCGGGGATCGTGGCGGCGGTGAACCCGTGCGGGTTTGCGATGCTTCCCGCATACCTCTCGCTTTATCTCGGCAGCCAGGAAGAAGGGTTCGAGAAAAGATCCACGCTCGGGAGGGGCGCGCGGGCCGTTCTCATCGGGGGTGTCGTCTCGTTCGGGTTCGTGCTTCTCTTCGGGGTCGCGGGGGCCATTGTGGCCGCCGGGGGGAGCGCCATCCTCGGAACGATGCCGTGGTTCGGGACGGCGATCGGGGTATTCCTGATCGGGATGGGATTGTGGCTCCTCGCCGGACGGACGGTGTACACGGCGTTCTTCGAGCGGATCGCCGAGCGAGTCGGAGACCCGAAGGATATGACGATCCGGGGCTTCTTCCTGTTCGGACTGGCGTATGGCCTCGCGTCGCTGAGTTGCACGCTCCCCGTGTTCCTCGCGGTGATGGGGAGCAGCCTCACCGCCGGAAGCTTCGCCTCGGGGGCGGGGCAATTCCTCCTTTACGGACTCGGCATGACCTCCGTCCTCATCGCCCTCACACTCGCGCTCGCGCTCTTCAAATCAAGTGTCGTATCCCGGCTGCGAAGCGTCATGCCATACGTGCAAATAATATCGGCGATCCTCCTCGTCGTCGCCGGAGCGTACATAATTTATTACTGGCTCCCGGTTTTCACGGGTGGTTCATCGCCCGTCTGAAAGCCGGGTCGCATTCTCCGCGACGCACCCGTCCGACGCCTCGGAGGAGATCCACGATCTGTCTATCCACACCCTCGTCGGCGGGGAGGTTCACGCGCTCCTGTCGTCCACCGGATATGCGATGTCGGATCTCAAAGTTTCTCGGGCGAAGGCGAGGGCCGCTCGCACCCCTTCGTCGGTGAGCCGGGGATGCGCCTCGATTATTTGCCCGGCCGGCTCACCCTCGGAGAGCTTCCCGAGGATCATCTCCACCGTGATGCGCGTCCCGCGAACGACGGGCTTTCCCATCATGACCTCGGGGTTCGAGACGATCATATCCCGGCTCATCTCATGCTCCGGTTCCTCGCCAGCCCGTCGAAAACCCTATTTCCCCGACGGACTCGTCGCCTTCACGCTTTCGAGGGCGGACGGGTCTTCGAGCATCGAGAGGTCGCCGGGGTCGCGCCCTTCGGCGACGGCCTGTATCGAGCGCCGAAGCATCTTCCCGCTCCGCGTCTTCGGGAGGGCGTCCACGAAAAAGACGTTTTTTGGACGCGCTATTTTCCCGAGCTTCGTGTCCACTATTTCTTTGACGGACTTCTCGAGTTCGGCCCGGCCTTCGTCGGTCTCGACTTTCCCGGCGTTTTGGGGGATGGCGTAGGCGAGGACTTCTTGTCCTTTGTATTCGTCCTTCACGCCGACGACGGCGGTTTCGGCGACTTCGGGATGGTCGGAGATGGCCTCTTCGATCTCCCTCGTGCCGAGCCGATGCCCGGCGACGTTGATCACGTCGTCCGAACGACCCATGATGAAGTACCGCCCGTCCTCCTCCCGCATCGCCCAGTCGGAGGTCGTATAAAGTTCCCCGTCCGGGAAGTCCGAGAAATACGTCTCCACGAAACGCTCGTCGTCGCCCCACACCGTGGACATGAAACCCGGAGGCGTCGGAGCTTTGATCGCGAGGATGCCGCGCTCTCCGGCCCCGACCTCCTCACCCGTTTCCTCGTGCATGAGGCGAATGTCGTATCCGGCGCACGGGAATCCGGTGGAGCCGGGGGTGGCGGGGTCGTCGTCGAGGCCGGGGTTCATCGAGGAGAGGATCGGCCACCCGGACTCCGTCTGCCAATAATGGTCGCGCACGTCCGTCCCAAGCGACTCCGACACCCACCGCGAGGTCGGCTCGTCGAGCGGCTCCCCCGCGAGATAAAGTTTGCGGAGCGTGCCCGTGTCGTGATTCGTCATGTATTCGGGGTCTTGTTTTTTGAGGGCGCGGATCGCCGTCGGCGAAGTAAAAAGCGTGTCCACGCCAAACTCCTCGACGATCCTCCACCATACCCCGGCGTCGGGTCGGATGGGAAGCCCCTCATAAACGATGGATGTCATGCCGTGAAGAAGCGGCGCGTACACGATGTACGAATGGCCGACGACCCACCCGACGTCGGAGGCGCAAAAGAACGTCTCGCCCGGCTTCGAGTCGAAGACATGCTCCATCGAGGCGGCGAGCGCGACGGCGTACCCGCCCGTGTCCCTTTGAACGCCCTTCGGAGTCCCCGTCGTGCCGGACGTATAAAGGATGTATGAAACCTCGCTCGACTCGACCCATTCGCACGGGACTTCGGAGCCGAGGTGTTTCTCCCGAAGCTCCGCGTAGTCGAGGTCGCGGCCTTCGGTTGTGGACATATCTTTGTCGAGGCCGCGGTTGTATATGATGATGTTTTCGGGGGGGTATTCGGCGGTTTCGCATGCTTCGTCAACGAGGGGTTTGTATTTGACGACGTTTCCTCCGCGCATTCCGGCGTCGGCGGAGATCATGGCCTTCGGCTTCGCGTCGTCGATCCGCTTCGCGAGGCTTCCGGCCGCGAACCCCCCGAACACGACCGAATGTATCGCCCCGAGCCTCACGCACGCGAGGATGGCGAAAACCGCCTCGGCGGTCATCGGCATATAAATCACGACCCGGTCGCCCCGCCCGACCCCGAGACTTTTCAGGCTCGCGGCGAGCGCGTTGACTTCCTCGTAAAGATCGCGGTATGTGTACGCTCTCTTTTCGTCGGTTTCGGAGGAGATGTATACGATGGCGTTTTGGTCGCCGCGCTCCTCCAAATGCCTGTCCACCATGTTGTGGCAAAGGTTGGTTTCGCCGCCGACGAACCATTTGGCGAAGGGCGGGTTCGAGAAGTCGAGGACTTTATCGAAGTCTTTGTGCCAGTCAATGCGTTTGGCTTGCTCGGACCAGAAAGCGTCGTAATCCTCGATCGAGTTTCGGTGGAAAGATTCGTATTCCTTTATGCTCATGAAGTCTCCTTTGAAAAGCGCATTCCCGTTCCGGCGTTAGCGTAGCATACGACCCATCGGAATCGTTCCCGCGACATCGGCTTTGAAACCCCCCTCGACCGGACGCTCCATTCACCCCTCGCCGTCGTTGGTTAGCGCCAAAACCAACAACCAAAAACCAAAAACCGGAGCGGAGCCGAAGGCGGAGCGACATCACACCTCGACCCGGTTTTTCCCTCGCGTCTTCGCTTTGTACAGCGCGGTGTCCGCTCTTTTGACGAGTGTGGTGCCGCTGTCCTCTTTGCGAAGCTCCGAGACTCCGAAGCTCGCGGAGACGCCGCCGCCGAAGCGGAACTCCTTCTCTTCGATGGCTTCGCGGAGTCTGTCGGCGAGGTTTCGGGCGGCGGTCTGGGGAGTTTCGGGGGAGATCACGAGGAATTCCTCCCCGCCCCACCGGGCGAGTTCGTCGGTTTGGCGGAGGGTTCTTTTCGCGAGGCGCGACAGGCTGGCGAGGACGGCGTCGCCCACGTCGTGTCCGAAGTCGTCGTTCACGTTTTTGAAGTCGTCTATGTCGAAGACGATCACGTACAGAGGATGCCCGTGGCGGCGGCTCCTCTCCATCTCGTCGTCGAGGATGCCCACGGCGCGGCGGCGATTGCACAGCCCCGTGAGCTCGTCGGTCTCGGCAAGTAGCTTCATTCTCTCGGTCGCGACCTCGGCCTCGCGGAGGCGGTCGCGCAGCCGGGCGATGAAATAAAGGAAGGATATGACCACCGCGCCCGAGATATAAAGCTGGTCGAGCGAGAGCGAATCGAGGTTCGTGACCGACCCGGCGACCGCCGGGAGCGAGACGGCGACTACGGCGAGGTAAACCGCCACGGAACGGGCGAACGCACCGGTTCCCTCGTGGGCCATGAAAACCACGATATAGACCGCCGGAATCCACAGGTAAAAGCCCCGCAAAGCCGAGTCCGCCTGTTCGGGGGAGGCGGGGATATAAAGCGCGTATGCGAGGACGCCGAGGAGCAAAGCCGCCGGGATGAGGTAAAGCGCCTCCTCGATCACCGAGAACCGCATCCTCCCCGTATGCAGCAAAAACAACACCACGGCCTCGAAGGTGGCCGCGACAATGAGCAAACCCCGGATGAACGGCGAAGCGAGTCCCGTGAACTCGTTGATCGCCAGCCCCAAAAGCGAGCCAGCCAGAGCCGCGAGCAAAATTACGACATAAACGCGCCGCTTGACCTTGTCCTCGAAAGCGCCCGCCGTCAACGATGCCTCACCCCTCCGTGCGAGATCTTTTCTCCCATCGCCAAAAAGGCGCGGCCCCTCCACCCACGCAAACTCCGTCCATTCTAACCGCTCCCTCGCCCCACAGTCCACCCGGCGAAGCCGCCGGGCGAGCCGCTTTCAGACTATCCCATCGTCGGAAAGACTTCCGATCTCTTCCCCCGAAAGCCCGAGGATTTCTCCATAAACTTCCTCGTTGTGCGACCCGAGCGTTCCGCCATACCATTCGACTCCACCCGGCGTCGCCGAGAGCTTCGGCGCGAGGCCCGGCATCCTCACCGACCCGACGCCTTCTATTTTTCCTTCGAGGAGCATTTCGCGGGCTTCGTAATGCTCGTCGTCCACGATGTCCGCGACCGAATATATCGTCCCGACGGGAACCGAAGCACCGTCGAGGATGCTTTGTATCTCCTCCACGGTGCGACGTCCGGCCCATTCGCCTATGAGTTCGTCGAGGTCGTCGGCCCATTTCGAGCGGTCGGCGTTCGTGGCGAAGCGTTCGTCGGAGCCGAGTTCGGGCCGCCCGACGGCTTCCATGAGCCGCTTGAAAATGGCGTCGCTGTTTCCGCCGATGGCGACGTACGACTCGTCCTTCGTCCGGTACGTGTTCGATGGCGTGATGCCGGGCAGCACGGCCCCGGTCCGCTCGCGCACGATGCCAGCCACGTCGAACTCGGGAACCATTGACTCCATGAAGCCGAAGACCGCCTCGTACAATGCCACGTCCACGACCTGCCCCTCGCCCGAGCCGCGCACGTCGCGGGCATGGACGGCCATGAGCGCGCCGATCACCGCGTACAGGGACGCCATCGAGTCGCCGAGGCTGATCCCGCTCCGAACCGGGGGCCGGTCGGGTTCCCCGGTCACATAACGGATTCCACCCATCGCCTCCCCGATGTTCGCGAAGCCGGGCTTGTCTTTGTACGGCCCCGTCTGCCCGTATCCCGAAACCCGGACGAGGATGAGCCGGGGGTTTATTTCGTGGAGGACATCCCACGAAAGCCCCAGTTTCTCCATCGTCCCGGGCTTGAAATTCTCGACGATGATGTCCGATTCGGCGGCGAGCCTCTTCGCGAGTTCGATGCCTTCCGGGTGGCCGAGGTCGAGGGTGATGAGCTTTTTGTTCCTCGACTGGAGCGCCCACCACAAAGAGTCGCCCGTGCGCTCGTCCACGTACCGCCAGTTCCGGAGCGGGTCGCCCGTTCCCGGACGTTCCACTTTTATGACCTCGGCTCCGAACTCGGCCATCATCCGCGTCGCGAACGGCCCGGCGATGAGCACGCCGAACTCGAGGACGCGGAGACCTTCGAGAGGACGATTTCTTTTCGCAAACTCCCCCACGCCCTCCGTGGTCATCGGACGGAAAGCTCCGCGGAGCGTTCGGCGCGGGCCGCCTCCTCCTTCGACGGGGTAATGAGGAGGGAGCCGACGACGCAAATGGCGAGGTTGAGGAAGAGGCCGATCACACCTCCATGCACCCCGTACACCGTCCCGAAGCCGAAGAGAGTCATCCCCCCGGCGAGCGAGGCTCCGGCGAGCATCCCGAAGAAAACGGGCCACGACGAGAGGCGCTTCCAGTACAGGCCGAGTATGAAAGCCGGGGCGATTTGGACGATCAGCTCGAACTTGAGGACGAAGATGTTGTAAAGCGTCGTCGGCGGATTCCACGCGATCACAAGCAGGATGGCGACCGCCACGATACCCCATATCTTTCCGACGAGAACCTGCTTCCCCTCGCTCGCGTCCGGGTTTATATGGCGGGCGTACAAATCCTTCGAGATCATGGATGAGAAGCTGAGAAGCGCCGAGTCCGCCGTCGAGACGATGGCGGCGACGATGCCCCCGAAGAGGAGGATCATCATGACATAGAAAAACAAGTTTATCGCGGCGACTTCGTTGGCGATCATGCCGACGAGTTGCTCGGACTCGCCCTCGCCGAGGTTCGGGAACAGGCTTATGCCGACGATCCCGACGACGAAGACGAGTCCGGTCGTGATCGGGGGCATCCACGCCATCCCGGCGAGCGACCTTTTCAGCGTCCTCTCGCTCTCGGCGGCGTATATCCTTTGAATCGCGTGCGGATACACCGCCGCCCCGAAGCCGACCATGAGGACGAGGCTCAGCCAGTTCGCCGACACGTCGAGGGGCGGGACGGACGCCTTCTCCGGCTCGTTCTGGATGAGATACTGCGTCGCGTCCCCGAGGCTCCCCCCGATCAAATACAGCGAGCCGCCGAGAAGCACGGCGACGCCGACGAGGAGCGCGACGCCTTGCATGACGTCGGTGAACGCGACGGCCTTCATGCCGCCCATCCACGCGTACGTGAGCATCACCGCCACAAAGAGGACGACCCCGATCTGGTACGGGACGGTGTCGCCCGTGAGGCCGGAGATACCTTGCCCGATGGCGACGAGTTGCTCCAATAAATAGTTGCCGATCCCCCACAGCATGAGGAGGACGGCGAGGAGGGTGACGGCGGTTGACTGGAAGCGGTGCCGGATCCAATCAGCCGGAGTGACGAATTCCTCCTTCTTCGCAATGGCATAAAGCCTCGGCGCGAAAACGAGATACGCCCCAATGATGAACGTCATGAACATGATGGACTGGAGCCACGGGAACCCCGTCCGGTACGCCGTCGGCGCGTACCCGACAACCGTGTTCCCCGAATACTGCGTCGCATACAACGTGAAAAACAGAGCCACAAACCCGAGTCCGCCCCCCGCCAGATAATAGCTTTTCACGCTCTCGCGGACGTTCGGCTGCCCGCGCCCCGCGAGGTACCCGATGAGGAGCATGACCGCCGCGTACGCGACGAGCACGATGATGCCGCTCGCCCCCCCGAAAGTAAGGTCGTCCACTGCTCACTCCCCCCTCTCTTCGGACTTCTCCCGCTCCTCTTCCTCCTCGACCACGTCCCACTCATGGAGGCGCAGCCAACTCAAATACCCGCAAAGAGCGAGCGAGAACACGACGGAGATGAACGCCCAGTAAGGAAGCCCGAGTATGATCGGCGCGACCGTCCCGCCCGGCAAATACCACGGTATCGCCGCGAGTATGATGAAGGCCATGACGATCCATATCCACGGTTTTCGTATCGGCTCTTTGATCGGTCGGTTTTCCGTCGGTCGGTCATGCATCGCCACTCCCCCTTGCGTAACTTGCCGTCGGCTTCGCATGCGGGCGTTTTCCATCTTCCCTCGCCACGCGGATATCATACCCGATCAGCTCCGGAATTTATCCCGATGAAGCTCCACCCCCACAAACCGGGAAACCGGAAATGACAAGGCGGGCGGAGGTTGGGCGAAAGCCGGACGTGTACGCGCCACACAGGCGAAACCGGCCGACCGGGTTCCGCACCGGAGCGGCGTGCCTCGGGAACCATGCGTGCATCGGCGCGGAAGCTGGCGGCCCGCTAAGCGACGCGGAGCGCGAGGATGGCGATGTCGTCGCGGGCGACTCCGTTCTGGAAATCGAGGGCGGCGGCTTCGATCTTTCCAGCCACATCCTTCGCCGAGAGTCCGCCGCATCCGGCGACCGTTTCGGAGAGCCTCTCGTCGCCGAAAAAGCCGCCATCTTCGCTTCGGGCTTCGATCACCCCGTCGGTATAGAAAACGACGAATTCCCCTCGCTCCAAAACGACCTCGCGATACGAGAACTCCGGATCTTCGAGCGCGCCGAGAATGGTTCCGGTCTCCGGGAAATTTTCGACCTTGCCGTCGTTTCGGAGGATGAGCGGCGAGGGATGCCCGGCGCACGCGACCCGGAGAACCATCGCCCCGCCCCCACCAATCTTCGACTCGAGTTCACCGTACACGGCGGTGAAAAGCCTCTCGCCCCCGGTCTGGCGAAGTATCTCCTCGTTGAGCGTCGAAAGAACGAGCCGTGGACGTTTCACGCGCATCGCCGCCGTCCGGATCGTGTACCGGGCGAGAGAGGTGAGCGAGGCCGCCTCCGGCCCTTTGCCCGCGACGTCGCCCATCACGAGCGCCCATCCGTCGTCCTCGATGGCGAACACGTCGTAGAAATCCCCGCCGACCTCGACGCCCTCTCCGGCGGCGACGTACTTCCCCTCGACCTCCGCGCCGGGTATGGACGGGAGGCTCGGCGGGAGGAGCGCCCGCTGGAGGACGCGGGCGACTTCGGTCTTCGCTTCGAGAAGCCCCTCGCGCTCCTCCTCATTCTCTTTGGCGATGGTCGCGTCCCACGCGATGGCGGCGAGTCCGCCCGGGACGGGATACGCCCGGAGGTTGAACCACGCATCCGTATCGAGTCCGAACTCGCGCGGCTTCAAAAGCATCTCGAAGGACTCCCGGCTCTCCATCGCACCGAGGAGCCTCGCCCCGAATTCGGAGCCGACCGCACCGGGGAAGATGTCCCACACGGGCTTCCCGACTATGTCCTCGCCGCCCCCGAGCATGGTCGCGGCGGCGGGGTTTATGTACGTGAAACGCCACTCGGCGTCCACGGCGATGAACGGATCGGGGAGATGGTCGAGCATCCCACGGAGGTTCGGCATTTCGGGCTCCATTCGCTCCTTCATGCCACGCCCCGGCACGAGGCCGAGCCGACGTCCGGGTACACATCGAAGACTTTATCGAGGCCGGTGACCGAGAGGGTTCTCGCGACGGGGGAGGATTTCACGACGAGGCGGACCTTTCCGCCGTCGGAGGCGAAATCGCGCGTCGCGCCGACGAGGGCGTTTATGCCGCACGAGTCCATGAACCCGACCCCGCCGAGATCCACGACGACCACGCCGGGGAAATCCCCCTCCGCCCCGCGCACGGCCTTCCCGAGGACATCTCGAAACCGAGGGGCCGACATGAGGTCGAGATCCCCCGCCACCTTCACCACGGGAACCTCGTCCCGATGGTGAACCAACGCCACAAAGGGAGCTTCCTCGAACGCCACCCCCACCGCTCCTTTCGCACTCCCGGACATCCACCTTACGAAACATTAATCATACCGGGAGCCACGGTCAAGTTTCGGCGCCTTCGAGAATCGCCGTGAAACAGCGGCGAACGCAGAATGATGGTTCGCGCGGAGTCCCGCAAGATGGCGCAATGAAGCCGGAAGCGTGGCCGCAAGAAACGGGTTCCCTCGAAAACGAAGGAACCCGGGTGAAACTGTCTTTCTTTCGTTTTACCGCTTCGAGAATTGCGGGCGCTTGCGGGCTTTTTTGAGGCCGTACTTTTTGCGCTCGACGGCTCGGGGGTCTCGGGTGAGCATCCCGGCAGCTTTGAGTTCGCCCCTCGCGTCTTGTGATTCCTCCGCGAGGGCGCGGGCGATGCCGTGGCGGACGGAGTCGGCCTGTCCGGTGAGGCCGCCGCCCTCGACTTTGACGACGACATCGTAGTTCGTCGCCGAGTCGAGGAGTTCGAGGGGGCCGCGGATCGAACGCTGGTAAGCCGGGCGCGGGAAATAGTCGTCATAAGAACGACCGTTCACCGTGATCTTCCCGTCTCCGGCGAGTATTCTCACTCGCGCGACGGAGGTCTTCCGCCGTCCGGTTCCCGTATAAAGAGTTTCGGCCATTATCTGTTCACCTCGTAGGTTTCGGGGGTTTGGGCGGAGTGCGGATGCTCCGGCCCGGCGTAGACTTTGAGCTTCTTCATTTGCTGGCGGGCGAGGCGCGTGCGGGGGAGCATCCCCTTCACGGCCTTCCGAACAATGTCCGTCGGCTTCTTGTCGCGCATCTCCTCGTAGTTCATCTCGCGCAGTCCGCCGGGGTAGCCCGTGTGGCGGCGGTACATTTTCTGCTCGGCCTTCTTGCCGCTCACGGCGACCTTGCCCGCGTTCACGACTACGACGAAATCGCCGACATCCACGTGCGGGGTATACACCGCCTTCTTTTTGCCGCGAAGGATCATTGCGATCTCGGTCGCGAGCCGCCCGAGGGTTTGGCCTTGCGCGTCAACGACATACCATTTTCTCTCGACCTCATTGGGCCGCGCCATATAACTCTTCATCATCCTCCGGAGTTTCTGCAAAGTTCAAAGGAGCGTCAAACCGTGTGATACTAGCATATACAAAGGGATCGGTCAGCCGGAGTGGGCGGCGATTTCCTCGGACAAATGATTCCTTTCCATACCGTCGAGAACGCGAAAGTGAGGCATGCACATGGCGAACCGGAGCATCACGGTTTCATTGCCGGAGGAAGTTTTGGAGAAGGCGGAGGAAATAGCGTCGAGGCGAGGAGTATCCGCGCCGGAGCTTTTGCGAGGGATGCTCGACGGTCTCGTATCGGAGGAAAGGGAGTATCGCGAGGCGGAGGCGCGTTTCTTGAGGAGGATGGACGAAGGCTTCGACCTCGGCACCGGAGGCGATGTCGGGTGGTCGCGGGACGAATCCCATGAGCGATGAGGGCGTGGGGTACCGGACGCGGCACGTCTCACTCGGCGACCGTCCACCCCGGCCAGAAAATAGCCGGGATGGAAATCGTAAACCCCTTTATTTGACCCGCGCAATCGCCACCCCGTCCACATACTCGCGGATGAGTGGAATGATGATCCCATCGAGCCGCCCATCCGAGGCGAACTTCTCATTGAACGCGCCCATATTGTCGCCTTCTTCGAGAACGCTCCCGCCCCGAACCACATTGTCCGCGATCACGAGCGTTCCCGGACGCGAGAGTTCGAGCGAGAGGTCGAGGTACATCGGATACCCTTCCTTCTCCGCGTCTATGAACACGAGGTCGAATGGTTCTTCGCCGCCGTTTTCGGCCATCGAGCGAAGCGTCTCCTTCGCGTCGCCGACACGGACTTCGACCTTCTCAGAAAGCCCCGCCCGCTCGAAGTTTTTGCGGGCGACTTCCGCATGTTTTTCATCGAGTTCGAGGGAGATGAGAACTCCGTCGTCCGGCAAAGCGCGGGCGAAGTGGATGCCGCTGTATCCGCCGAGTGTCCCGATCTCCAAAATCCTCCGCGCCCCCGAAATCTCCGCGAGGAGCCGAAGAAACTTCCCTTGATTCGGGGAAATCTGAATCTCCGGCAATCCCGCATTCTTCGCGTCGTCGAGAGCCGCCGAAAGAGCGGCATCCTCCCCGACGAAAAGACCTTCGATATACGAATCTATCCGCCCGAGCATTTCATCGTTCATAGAATCTCCTCTCCCATATCTTCCGACAAGCTCCACCCATCGTACCCCACCCCCACAAGCGTGAGTCCTTTTGCCCCCGCCGACACCCCCGCCTCCCGACGCTCCCCGCCCGAGAGAAGCCCCTCGAAAGAAGAGAAATCCCGGCTCCCGTCGGCGACCTCGATCATCGTTCCGACGAGCGTCCGAACCATCCCGTACAAAAACGAATTCGCCGAGATCCGGTACATAAGGAGATCGCCGCTCCTCTCCCACCGCGACTCGAAAACCTCCCTCTCGAAGCGCGAGTGATGCGTCTTCGTCGGCGTGAAAGCCTGAAAATTATGGACTCCGAGCATGAGACTCGCGCACTTTTCCAAAGCGTCGAGGTCGAGGTTTCGGGCGATGTACGTCGCGTCCCGGCGGCGGAGCGGGGAGCGAACCGGGGCGTTCACGATCCGGTACTCATAACTCCGGCTCGTCGCGCTCCGCCTCGCATCGAAGGAGTCGGGAACCTCGACGCATTTTCGGAGCGCGGCATCCCGAGGAAGCACGGCGGTCGCCCGGTACGCGATGTCGGCGGGCGAAAGCTCCGCGTCCGTCTCGAAGGAGATCACTTGCCCGCTCGCATGAACCCCCGCGTCGGTGCGCCCGGCGACGCTCATTTTGACCGGGTGGCGGAGGATGGTTTCGAGCGCCTTCGAGAGTTCATCCTCGACGGTGCGGGTGTCCGGCTGGCGCGCCCATCCGGCGAAATCCGCACCGTCGTATTCGACGAGTCCGGCGAGTTTCACAATACGGCTCCGACAACGGCGATAACGGCGACGAAGGCGAGGGCGAGTCCGTCGCGGAGTCGGAAGCGAAGTTCACGGTACCGTGTCCTTCCGTCGCCGCCCCGGTATCCCCGGCTCTCCATCGCGTCGGCGAGTTCGTCGGCGCGGCGGAAGGCCCCGACTGTGAGCGGGACGAGGATGGGGATGATGGCTTTCACCCGCCGGATGAGTCCGCCCTCGGAGAATTCCGCGCCTCGGGCGGCTTGCGCGCGCATGATTTTCTGCGCCTCCTCGTCGAGCGTCGGTATGAAACGTAATGCGATCGTCATCATCATCGCCACTTCGTGCGACGGAAACCGGATTTTTTTGAGCGGTGAAAGGAGATCCTCGATGCCGTCCGTGAGCGCGACGGGCGGCGTCGTCGCCGTCAAAAGAGCCGCCGAAAGCACGAGAAGAAGTATCCGAGCGGCGAGAAACGCCCCATTCGACACCCCGCCTTCGTACACGGAAAGCCATCCCCACTCGAAGAGAACGGCTCTTTCGCGTGAGAAGAGGGCTTGAAAAAGGAACGTGAGCGCGACGATGAACGAGACGGGCTTCAAAAAGCGGATGAAGGCCGATGCCGGGACGCGACTCACGGCGAGGAGTGACAAAACCACCGCCGCGACGAGGAGGAAGCCGTAAAAAGAGCCGACGAGGAAAAGGGCGGCGACGAACCCGACGGAGGCGAGGATCTTCGCCCGAGGGTCGAGCGTGTGGAGCGGCGACTCACCCGGATAAAACTGCCCGATCCCACGTCCCACGACTCATCCCCTCTCGATGCCGGACGAAGAACTCCGCGCTCGGCGCGTTCGGGAACCGGATTCCGGGAAACTCGACTTCGAGAAGCGAGATTCCGAATTATGTCTCGCGCGGCATACGTCCGATGGCCGCCGAAGTCGCCCGGTCGCGCCGCTCGCGCGGAGCTTTTCGTCGGGATTCCGTCTCGTACCGGATCTCCACGATGCGCCCATCCGGATCGGGATAGACGACTCGGGAGTTCGCATATCGGCGGGTACGGCTCGCCCGGAGTACGAACGTCCTCGAAAACGGGGGTCGCGCATCGCGTGTCGAATGCCGATATTCCGCCCGATGCGGCGCATCCGGTGGAACATCGCCTTCTTCGCACGAAGCGTCTCCATGACACGAGGCTCCCCGCCCGAAAATCCGCGGCGAAGGGGACGGCTTGCCGACTTCCGTATCACGGGTTTCGCCTCATGACCCGTTCGAGAGCCTCGACGGTTTCCGAGAAGCGAACCGGACGACCGACGGTGTCCGGGAAGAGCCTCTCCGACACGGCGAGGGCGACCCGCACGGTTCCCGGCGCGTTCTCGGGATGCTCGTAGAAAACGTCGCTCGGTTTCCCGGCGGCCTTCACCGAGCCGCCTTCCATGAGGCACACGCGGTCGGAGACTTCGGAGATTTCGTCGAGGTCGTGCGAGACGATGACGATGGACATGCCGGATTCTTTGAGACCGCGCACGACGTTCAATAATTCCTCGCGGGTCGCGGGGTCGAGTCCAGCGGTCGGCTCGTCGAGTATGATCGCCTCCGGCCCCATCGCAAGAACCCCCGCCATGGCGACCCTCCGCTTCTCTCCGCCCGAAAGCGCGTGCGGCGACCGGGGCGCGAGGTGTCCGACGCCGAGCATCCCGAGCGTCCCTTCGACCCGCTTCCGAACCTCGTCCTCGTCGAGACCGAGGCGTTCCGGCCCGAAGGCGACATCCTCCTCGACGGTCGGGGCGAAGAGGGCCGACTCGGGAAACTGGAAAACGAGTCCGACCCTCCGGCGAAGCACGCTCTTTTTCATCGTCCGGGCATCCACGCCGTCAATGAGGACTTCCCCGCTCGTCGGTTCGAGGAGGAGGTTCATGTGCGAAACGAGCGTGCTCTTCCCCGATCCCGTCCCACCCACGATGCCGAAAACCTCCCCCGCCTCCACGGTGAGCGAGACATCCCGAAGAGCCTCGAAAGCGAAGTCCGTGCCGGGCGAGTACACGTGGCGGAGGTTTTTCACCTCGATCCTCACCCCGAAGTCCTCGCCCGGACGCGGTTCGAGATCTCGGCGGCGAGTTCGTCGGCGCTCCTTCGCGGCGGGATGCCGAGGGACTCGGCGAGGCGGAGCAAAGTCGGTGCGACGAGTCGGTTCTTCCTCATGAGTCCACCGTCGGAGAAGAGGCGTTCCGGTGGGATGTCGGCGGCGAGTTCGCCGTTTTTGAGGACGAGGATGCGGTCGGCGTCGAAGAGTTCTTCGAGGTGGTGCGTGGCGTGGAGGATGGTTTTCTTTCCTCGCAAAACATCGAGGCGTTCGAGGACTTCGCGCCTTCCCGAAGCGTCGAGCATCGAGGTCGGCTCGTCGAGGATGAGGATGTCCGGCTCGACGGCGAGTATTCCGGCGAGGGCGACTCTTTGTTTTTCTCCGCCGGAGAGCGTGTGCGTCTCGCGCCTTTCGTATCCTTCGAGGCCGACGGAGCGCATCGCGTCTCGCACTCTTTCCCTCATTTCATCTCGCTCGACACCGAGGTTTTCGAGGCCGAAGGCGACGTCGTCTTCGACGAACGGGGAGACGAGTCCGTTGTCCGGGTTTTGGAAGAGCATCCCGACGTGCTTTCGAACCTCGAAAGGCTCGACCGCCGGATCGAGGCCGCCGAGGATGCGGACATCGCCCGACTCGGGTTTGAGGAGTCCGTTCAAAATACGGACGAGCGTGGATTTCCCGCCGCCGTTCTCCCCGACGACGCCGATGTATTCCCCGGCCCGCACCTCGAAGGAGACACCGGAGAGAGCCGGGGTTTCCGCGCCGGGGTATGAGAACGAGACGTTTCGGCACGAAATGACGGGAGACCCGCCGCAGCGAGCCTCCGAATCGTTCGAGTTTCTTATGTTTGGCGAGTCGTCTATATCTATCGGCTGTTCCCGGAAAGACGTGGCGGGAGCGTCGCTATCTATGACTCGATGGGCTGGTAATTCACGAGTTCGAGGTACACCGACTCCGCTCCGTCGCCGAGGCGCGGGCCGAGTTTGAGGATTCTCGTGTATCCCGAGTTCCGGTCGTCGAGGTCGGGGGCGACGTCCTCGAAGAGGTGGCGGACGATGGTTTTGTCTTTGAGGACTTTCACGGCCTGGCGACGCGAGTGGAGGTCGTCCTTTTTGGCGGTCGTGATGAGCTTGTCAACGACACCGCGGACCTCTTTGGCTTTCGGGCCGGTGGTTTTTATGCGACCGTGCTGGATGACCTGTCCGGCCATCGTGCCGAGCATGAGTTTGCGGTGCTGCGCTTCGCGGCCGAGTTTGCGGCCCCTTTTCGCGTGCCTCATTTTTACTCCTCGCTTTCTATGGGGTAGCCGAGTTCGAGGAGCTTCGAGCGGATCTCGTCCACGCTCTTCATCCCGAGGTTCCGGATGTTCATGAGTTCTTCCTCGGTCATCGTCGCGAGCTGGCCGATGGTGTCAACGCCCTCGCGCTTGAGGCAGTTGTACGAACGGACGGTGAGTTCGAGATCCTCGATGGCACGCTCGTCGGTGATGACGTTCCGACCGCCGCTTCGGGGCGAGTCGGCGGCGGCGCGGGGCGAGCCTTGATAGCCGTCCGCGAACAGCCCGAGGAGGTTGATCATCTGCCGCGAAGCCTCGTTCAAAGCGTCCCGAGGCGTGATCCTCCCATCCGTGAAAACCTCGATGGTCAAAGAGTCAAGGTCGGCCCGCGCCCCCGCCCGAGTCTCGGAGACCGTATAGTTCACGCGCTGAACCGGGGAGAAAAGCGAGTCAACGGCGATGACCCCGATGGGGTCGGCGTCGCTCTTGTTTTGCTCGGCCCGGACGTACCCCTGTCCCTGCTCGACGGTGAGCCGCATGTCGAGGCTCGCCCCGCTCGAGAGCGTGGCGATGTACGTCTCCGGGTCAACGACCGACACGTCGGCCTTCATCTCGATGTCTGAGGCGGTTATGTCGCCGGGGCCGTTTTTGATGATCTCGAGCTCGATGGGCTCTTCGCGCTCGAGCCTGAACTTGAGTTCTTTGACGTTGAGGATGATGTCAACGACATCCTCGCGGACGCCCTCGATGGTCGAGAACTCGTGCTGAACGCCCTCGATGCGGAGCTTCGTGACGGCGGAGCCCGTGAGTCCCGAAAGCATCACACGCCGGAGCGAGTTCCCGAGCGTATGCCCGAGTCCCCTCGGGAGCGGCTCGGCGACGAAGATGCCGCGCCTGTCGTCTTCTTCTTCCACCCTGAAACGGGGTGGCGCAATATCCAACATATTCAGTCCATTCCTCCGCGTTGCTGCCTTCGTTGCTACTTTCGACTTAGCGGCTGTAATACTCGATGATGAGCTGCTCCTCGACCGGAGCGTCTATCTCGTCCCGTCCCGGATTGTGGAGCAGCCGCCCCGTGAAGTTCTCGTGGTCGGCCTCCAGCCAGGCCGGAACCGCCACGACCTGCTCCACAGCATTCACGACAGGCTCGAGGTTCCGGCTCTTCTCCTTCACCGTGAGAATGTCATCCGCCTTCAAAATGGCCGAAGGTATATTGTGCTTCCGCCCGTTCAAAAGGAAATGACCATGCACCACAAGCTGCCGCGCCTGCGGACGGCTCGTAGCGAACCCCATCCGGTACACGACATTATCCACCCGCATCTCCATGAGCCGGAGCAGATTCTCGCCCGTGACTCCCTGCATGCGGGTCGCCTTGTCGTACGCCTTCCGAAACTGCTTCTCGGAGACCCCGTAATACCACCGAGCCTTCTGCTTCTCCATGAGACGCATCCCGTACTCGGTCTGGCGCTGCCTGCCTCGGCCATGCTCTCCGGGCGGATAAGGCTTCTTCTCGATGGGATTCTTCCGCATCGAAGAGAGCATCACCCCCGCCCGCCTGTCGCGCCGTCCTCTCGGACCTATATAACGTGCCACTGTGTTCGATACCTCCCGCGAAAACTTCGTTTTCTGGTTGTTGGCTGGTCGCTTCGCTCCCGGTTATTGGTTATTGATTTTTAGTTCTTGGTTTTTGCCAACAACCAATAACCATCAACCGTCTTTACCCTCTCCGGCGCTTCGGTGGGCGACACCCGTTATGCGGCTGTCCCGTAACGTCGGTTATTTTCAGAACTTCGATGCCCATGGACTGGAACGTCCTCGCCGCCATGTCGCGTCCGGAGCCATGCCCCTTCACGTTTATGTCC
>Ga0136627_1000037_pt1 | contig 34313 bp, 40 predicted proteins | sample AntDrymUQ4892206_2_FD_104652 | JGI IMG/M metagenome (GOLD analysis project Ga0136627, IMG submission 104652) | Polar desert sand microbial communities from Dry Valleys, Antarctica - metaG UQ489 (22.06) | ecosystem: Environmental > Terrestrial > Soil > Desert | place: Antarctica: Dry Valley... | reverse complement strand
CCGCTAAAAAACGGAGGAACATGGCGCGAACCGGAAAAGCCGAGCGGAAGACGGGCGAGACGTTTGTGAAGGTCGCCCTCGACCTCGACGGGACGGGCGAGGCCGACGTCTCGACGGGCGTGGGTTTCCTCGACCACATCCTCCACCTTCTCGCGCACCACTCCGGCATGAACCTCGAAGTCCGGGCGGAGGGCGACACGTGGGTGGACGACCATCACACCGTCGAGGATGCGGGCCTCGTCCTCGGACGCGCTTTCGACGAGGCGCTCGCCGACCGGACGAATATTGTGCGGTTCGCCGATGCGAGTGCGCCGCTCATCGAGGCGATGTCCACGGTCGTCGTGGATCTCGGCGCGAGGAGCCACCTCACGTGCAATCTCGGAGAGATGCCGGAGAAGATCGGAACCTTCGACGTCGAACTCGTCGAGGAATTCCTCCGGGCGTTCACGCAATACGGGCGGTTCACGCTCCACATGAACTGCCACTATGGGACGAACGCGCATCACAAAGTCGAGTCGGGCGTGAAGGCTCTCGCGGTCGCGCTCCGGGCGGGGATGGCCGTTCGGGAGCGGGGGAGCGCTTCGACGAAGGGGGTTGTGGATTGATTTTCAGCCGTCAGCTAAAAGTCGCGGATGGAGAGTCTTTTTCTGAGACGCCGCGGCGCCGCTCGTCGGGGGGCGGAATGCTCCACTCCATCCGCCGCGTGCCGTGTTCGCGTGGGAGCATCGTCTCCGCGGTCGAAAACCTGAAAGCCGATCGCTGATGGCTGGCAGCTTGCGCGTCAGCGTCATTGACTATGATGCCGGAAATACTTTGTCGGTGACGCGCGCCCTCGAAAAAGTCGGGGCGAATGTGGATCTCACATCCGACCCGAGTCGGGTTCTCTCCGCCGACGCGGTCGTCCTTCCGGGCGTCGGAGCGTTCGGCGACTGCGTGAAGAAGCTCCGCGAGCGCGGCATGGACGAGGCGTGCCGCGAGGCGTATGAAGTCGGCAAACCCTTTCTCGGAGTGTGCGTCGGGCTTCAAATCCTCTTCGACGGTTCGGAGGAGACGCCGGGCGTGGATGGACTCGGAATTCTTTCCGGAAATGTCGTCCGGTTTTCCGCGAACGGGATGAAAGTGCCGCACATGGGATGGAATCAAATCTCGGTGAGCCGGGAGCATCCCGTCCTCGATGGCCTCGATGGCGAGGCGTTTTATTTCGTCCATTCATACTATCCGGAGCCGGAGAGTGGGGATCTCCTCGGGACATCGGACTATGGCGGCTCTTTTTGCGCCGCGGCCGGGCGCGAGAACCTCGTCGCCGTTCAGTTCCACCCGGAGAAAAGCAGCCGCGCCGGACTGAAACTCTATGAGAACTTCCTCGGGTGGGCGCGGCGTGGATAGCGTTTTCACGGTTTTTCCGGCGATTGATTTGCGGGGCGGTCGTTGCGTCCGGCTCAAACAGGGGGACTTCGGGCAGTCGAAAGAATACGACGCCGATCCCGTCGCCCGCGCCCGAGAATGGGAAATACAAGGCGCGAAAGCCATCCACGTCGTGGATCTCGACGGCGCGAAAGGGGGCCGCCCCGCCCAACTCGACCTCGTGCGACGGATGGCCTCCGCCGTCTCCGTCCCGATTCAACTTGGAGGCGGCATGAGGGATCTCGACCATTTCCTCGCCGCTCGCGGCGCGGGCGCGGGCTTCATCGTGGCCGGGACGGCGGCGGTCGAGAGCCGCGAGCTTCGGCTCCGGGCGGTCGAGGAACTCGGGGAGTCCTTCGTCGTCGCGATTGACGCGAGGGATGGCGTCGTCGCCACGCATGGCTGGCAGAATTCGAGCGGCGTGTCCGTCCGGGATCTCGCCGAAGAACTCGCCTCCGACGGAGTGTCGTCTGTCCTCTTCACCGATGTCGGGCGCGACGGGATGGAGGAAGGCGCCGCCCTCGAAGAGACCGCCGAAGTCGCCCGCGTGATCCCCACGATAGCGAGCGGCGGGGTGAGGGATGCGAACGATGTCGCCGCGCTCTCGAAGGTTTCCGGTGTTTCGGGGGTCATTGTCGGGACGGCGCTTTATGAGGGGCGGGCGTCCCTCGCGGAGCTTCTCGCGGCGGTCGAAGCCTGATACGGAGTCCGGTCGAGCGTGTTCGGGCGGTGTCGGGCGGCGGGAAGTGCCACGTTTCGCTTCTCTCGCTTCGGGGGGCGCGTTATCCGGCGGCGGCTTCGGAGATCGAGCTTCGGTGGGGAGGCGCTCGCGGAAGTCATACGGTATCCGGGCAGGAATTCCCCTCGTTCCGACGTATGCTCCGCGAGGCATACTCACCCGGAGGCGCGTATGGACGGCCGCATTGCGGAGGATGCGCGTACTCGATATCTGGATTCGGATGCTTCGCATGTGACTCGACACGGAGTCGCTGAAATGCTGACAGCGAAGCGCGTGCGCGGATTGCGGAGCAATACGAAAAAATCACTCATTTGAGCGATATGCCGGGGGCGGCGATGGTTGTATGCTGATTGGCATATTGCAAACGACGGGAGCGTCCGAGGGCGCGTTCCGTTCAGAGGAAAGGAGTGAGGATGAAACGGCGGGCGACGACAGGCTGAGGGGAAGCAACGGCTCCGACGCCCTCATCGGCCTCGGGGGCAACGACATCCTCCTCGGGTTGAGGGGCGCGGACGCGATGTCCGGCGGGGACGGCCGAGACGCGGTTCTCGGGGGCAACGAGCGTGGGCCGAAGTCCGGCGACAAGAGCCTCGACGGCGGCGCGGGCGGCGACTTCGTCGGCGGCGGAAGGGGAGCCGACGCCATGAACGGCGGAGCCGGCCCCGACTATCTGTTCGCCGGGCCGCCGAACGAAGGCGCGAGCGACGTGGACGCCATCACGGCGGGAAGCGGCAACGACGCCATCTTCGCAAGAAACGTGCCGGCGGCGAGGGATGTCATAGACTGCGGCGGCGGCTTCGACCGCGTGCTCGTGGACAGCAAGGACATCACGACGGGATGCGAGAGGACGTTCACCTCTTTCAACAGGTTCTTCAACGCCATCCCGGACTCTTATTTCGCGCCCCTCAATAATTTGTAGCCGGGGGCGTAGCCGGGAGCAAAACTCGACTCGATCCGGGGTTCGGAAAAGCCCCGGATTTTCTTTGCCTACAATTCGAGCTTCGAGGTTTTCTCTCCGCCTTCGTCGTATTTCACGGACTGCATCGCCCGCCACGAGAACTGCGAGAGCTTCTCGTCGGTGGGGCGGGTTTCGAGTCCGTCGAGTTCGGCTTCGGAGATCGCTTCGCGGATGGCCTCCACGCACGAGTCGAGGGCGGCGTTTATTTCGTATGCCCTCGACGCGAGGTACTTCACGGAGAGGGTGCGGCTCGTGCCGTCCACGGAGAAGGCCATGACGTATTCCTCGGTGCGGCTCTCGAAGTCTCCGGCACGTTTGGCGGTGCATACAATCTCTGTCATGGGGGCTATACTAGCATCCGGCTATGAGTCGGACTCGGGCGGGGTGGATTTGAACAGCGCCTTCCAGACTGGCACGAAAACAAGGGAGAGCCGGACCGGGCGAGGCCGACGGGCAGTCCGCCGTCCGGTGGGACGCGTTTCGAGGGCGATGAGAACCCTCTTCAATGCCGCCCTCGTCGTCGTGCTTTCAGCCGCGATCTTCGTCGTCGGCCTCTATTTTTTCGTGGTCGAGAGCGAGGGTGGAGACCTCGACGAACGATACCCGACTCTCCCCGAGAACTCATACGTGTACGATGCCGAAGGGGCGGAGATCGGGCGCTTCATAGCCCGCGAGAACCGACGCACGGTCTCCCCCGAAGATGTCGGAGAACATCTCCCGAAGGCGGTCATGGCGGTCGAGGACCGGCGCTTCGAGGAGCATGTCGGGGTGGATTTCGAGGGGCTTGCGCGGGCGGCGTATACCGACATCCGGGCCGGGAGCGTCGAGGAGGGAGGCTCCACGATCTCCGAGCAGCTCATGAAGAACCTCTTCGTCCCGGAGGAGGAGCGTTTCCAGGCTTCGTTCTGGCGGCGCTTCGTCCAGGCGTGCCTCGCTTTCTCGTACGAGAGAAGCCACACGAAAGAGGAAATCCTCACGACGTATTTGAACACGGTGTACTTTGGGAACGGCGCATACGGCGCGGAGGTCGCCGCGAATCGGCATTTCGGAAAAGAGGCGGCGGAACTCACCCTCCCCGAGGCGGCGGCCCTCGCGGGCTTCCTCCACGCCCCGTCCACATACCCGGCCTCCGGCGGCGAGGCGGCCATAGAACGGGCGACCGAGAGGCGCGACGAAATCCTCCGGCTCATGGGCCGGCAAGGCATGATCTCCGAGCGCGAACGCCTCATGGCACAGGGCGCCCCCCTCGACTTCGAACCCGCACCCACCCCCGACTACTCCGAATACACGCCGTTTTTGGAGAAGGTCGAGCGCGAGGTCGAGGACGAGCTTGGCGACGACGCGCTCGCGGACGGCGGACTCCGGATCCGCACGACCATAAACCCGGAAATGCAGCGCGAAGCCCTCGCCTCCGCCGACGAAGTCCTCTTCGCCTCCGGCGACCCGTCCGCCGCCGTCGTCTCGGTCGAGCCGCAGTCCGGCGCGATACGCGCCCTCGCCGGACAAGAGGGAAGTTTCAATCTCGCCCTCGACGCCCGCCGCCAGCCCGGAAGCTCTTTCAAGCCCATCGTGCTCGCGGCCGCGCTGCGCGAGGGGGTTTCTCCGGAGAGCGTATACATCTCGGAGGATATAGATCTCAGCGGCGGGACGGGCGAGTACGTCATACGAAACTACGACTTCACGGAGCGCGGGGAGATCTCCATATACGAGGCGATGGCCGAGTCGGACAATACGGTTTTCGTGCGCCTCGGCCTCGACCCGATGGTCGGGATCGAGAACGTCGTCGAAACCGCGAAGGCGATGGGGGTCGAGTCTCCGCTCGATGAGATTCCCGCCACCGCCATCGGCGGCTCGAACACGGGCGTGAGTCCTCTGGAAATGGCCTCGGCGTACTCGACGTTCGCCGGGGGCGGCGTCCACCGCGATTCATACGCCGTCGAGAGCATAAGCCGGGTCGGCTTCGGGGAGAGCGAGGCCGCCTTCGACCACACCCTCGAAGCGAAGCGCGTGATGAGCACGAACGCCGCCGCCGCGGCCACCGACGCGATGCGCGGCGTCGTCGAAAACGGAACCGCCTCCCGCTTCCACGACCTCGACGAAGAGATCGGCCGCCCCTCCGTCGGAAAAACCGGAACCACCGACGACTATGTGGACGCATGGTACGTCGGGTACACTCCGCGCCTCTCGACCGCCGTGTGGGTCGGATACCCCGAGGGAAACCGCTCGATGTCCGGCGTCCACGGCCTCGACGAAGCCGGCGGCGAAACCCTCCCGCTCGATTTATGGTCCGCATACATGGAAAGAGCCACCGAAGACGACCCCGTCCTCGATTTCTCCGCCCCGAATTTATACGAACTCACCCTCCTCGACCGCGGATATTACGCCGCCGCCGCGACCCCATACGAAGAAGCCGACCCGGTCGGAGAAGTCGGCCCGGTCGAGGAAGCTGCGGAAGCCGGGCCGATCGAGGAGGTCGTTTTCCGGGGCGGGGGAAATTGAATCTCGAAACATTGTACGGAAATTCTTTCATAGGCTGGGAGGACGCCGCCGAGTCGTGGCAAAAGAGGACGGTTGCGGCTTCGGTCGAAGAAGCGGCGGAAGCCGTTTTCCGGGAGGGGAATTGAATCTCGAAGCGTTGTATGGAGGCTCCTTCATAAGCTGGGAGAACGTCGCCGAGTCGTGGCAAAAGAGGACGGTCGCGTCCCGGCTCCTCCTTTTCGCCGGACGGCGGTACCTCGAAGCGGGGGAGCGGAAGGCCGAGCCGGAGCGCCTCGAAATACTTGAAGGGAGTGGGCTTCCCGATGAGATAAAGTCCGCTTTCGCCGCGCCGCCCGAGCCGGGGGAGAGTGCCGCCGCGAGAAAATGGGGCGAGTTCATGGACGCTTCGCTCGCGGCGGAGTTCGAGATGATCTCATACGGCGAGAGGCCGCCCATCATCGCCGAACTAAAAAACGGCCTCGAAGCTGCGGCGGACGAGGCCGGTGAGGACACCCCCCTCGGAGGGTGGTTCCTCGCCCGCCGCGACGCCCTCCCCGGCGGCGACCTCCCCGATTCCGGATACCTCCCGATATGAGGCGGTTCGGGGGCGGCTTCGCCGCCGTTATTGGTTGTTGGTTTGTGGTTATTGGCAAAAACCAATAACCGGGAGCGAAGCGACCTCGCTTCGGGAGTCGGGAAGGAGACGGCACACCACCGAATTTGGCGAGGGTTTGTCGGGCGCGAAAGCGAGAGCGTCGGGTGAGAGGAAGTCGGGGGGCATTCCGAGCTTCGGTCTTTTTTCGTCGGATGCGAAGCTCTCCGAGCGAAGGGGGTTTCTCCGGTCGGGTTCGGTTCCGTGTTCCCGGAACGCGGTTTGTCGTGGCATAATGGCTTTGTTGTGAGAGTGGTCGTCGGACAAAGCAAAGGGTACCGGGTTTTGAGGAGGCTTTCTCGTAGGCTCCCGGAATCATCGCCGGGCATGCGGGTGCCGATCACGCTTCTCGGGGTGGCGGCTTTCGTGTCGCTTTATTTTTTCGGCGCGGACGATTCTTTTTTGAGGAAACTATGGCCTTTTTGCATTTTGCTCGGGGTCACGTGCCAGGTTTTCGGCGACTTCCTCCTCAACCACGGACGGTGGGTCGTCGGAGACGTGTCGCGCATCGCGGGCTTTTTCATCGTGAACCTCGGGATGGCCCTCTGTCTGGCGTGGGCGTGGACGAGCGGCGAGGAGGCGTGGTTCTGGTACGTGACGCTCCTTTACGGCTCCCTCCTCATCCTCCTCCTCGGATGGAACTCGCGCGATTCCCGCGGCGATTCCCGCAGTGGCCCCCGCGTGAGATAGCCCTCCGGAACGCCCTTCTTTCCACGCTTCGTAAAGTCCGCTTTACCGGCTTCGTTCTTTGCAATAAACTATCCGCGAGTGGAAGCATGTATTCAAGAATGGGGATGAATATGGAAGCCATACCGAGCGCGAGTTATAGCATGACGTTGAGGGTCGAGTTCCCGCACCGGGCGGGTTCCCTCGGCGGTATTCTCACCGCCGTCGGGGAGGCGGGGGGGATGGTCGGAGCCGTTGACATCGTGAGGATGGGGCAGGACAACTCCATCCGAGACATCACCGTCAACGCCCGCGACTCCGGCCACGGACAAGATGTCGTCAAAGCCGTTGACGCGATGCCCGAGGTCCGGGTCGTCAACGTCTCCGACCGGACTTTCCTCATGCACCTCGGGGGGAAGATCGAAGTGAAATCCAAGATGAACCTCCGCACCCGCGACGACCTTTCGATGGCGTACACACCCGGTGTCGCGCGGGTGTGCCGGGCCATCGCCGAAGACCCCGAACGGGCATTCAACCTCACGATAAAAAGGAACACCGTCGCCGTCGTCTCGGACGGGACGGCGGTTCTCGGGCTTGGCGACATCGGGCCGGAGGCGGCGATGCCCGTCATGGAGGGGAAGGCGATGCTCTTCAAAGAGTTCGCGGGCGTGGACGCTTTCCCGATTTGCCTCGACACGAAGGACGCCGATGAAATCATCGAGACGGTGAAGAGGATCGCGCCGGGCTTCGGGGGGGTAAATTTGGAGGACATCTCCGCGCCGAGGTGCTTCGAGATCGAAGAGAGGTTGAAAAGGGAACTCGACATTCCCGTGTTCCATGACGATCAGCATGGGACGGCGGTCGTGGTTCTCGCCGCGCTCATAAACTCGCTCAAAATCACGGGGAAGAGGATGGAGGATCTCAAAATCGTGGTGAACGGCGTGGGCGCGGCGGGGGTGGCGTGCGCGAAGATCATGGCCGCCGCCGGGGCGGCGAACATCATCGGATGCGACCGGAAAGGCGTCGTCCACGAAGGGCGCGAATCGCTCGACACGTCGAAGGGATGGTTCGCGGAGAACACGAACCCGGAGGGATGCACCGGAACCCTCGACGACGCGGTGGAGGGCGCGGATCTTTTCGTCGGACTCTCGGCTCCGAACGTGCTCACGGTGGATCATTTGCGGGCGATGGCCGACGAGCCGATCATATTCGCGATGGCGAACCCCGACCCGGAGATAAGGCCGGAGATAGCGTACGAATACGCGGGCATCATCGCGACGGGTCGCAGCGACTATCCGAACCAAATAAACAACGTCCTTTGCTTCCCCGGCATCTTCCGGGGCGCCCTCGACATCCGGGCCCACGAAATAAACGAGGACATGAAGCTCGCCGCCGCCGAGGCGATAGCGAACGTCATCCCCGAGGAGAGCCTCGCCCCGGACTACATAATCCCCTCGGTCTTCGACGAGCGCGTCTCCCCGGCGGTCGCCGAGACCGTCGCCGAAGCGGGCAAAGAAAGCGGGATGGGGCGCCGGGTATCGGAGCGTTCGGAGATAGACTTCTCGAGCACCGCGTTTTGAGGCGGCTTAAAATATCCTCATGACGAACTTTCAGCAAATACTCGTGTGCGCGACTCCGGGAAGCGGGCAATGCGGCGAGAAGGGCGGTCGGGAGCTTCTCGAACTCTTCCGCCGCGAGGTCGAGCGGCTCGGCTATTCGCCTGAGATCGTGCAAAGAAACCCGTGTTCGCGCCGCCACCACGAAGGCCCGGTCGTGTTCATCTTCCCGGACGATGTTTGGTACACGGAAGTGGCGCCGGACGATGTGGGGGAGATAGTGGAAAACCACCCCCCGAAAGACGAGGCTCGAACCCGGTAGAAAACAGTATTTTCCTCCGGAGCGTGCCGGACACTTCTTCGCCTGGCTTTCGCCGTCCGGGAGTCGGGGGAAGATGAATGCGGCTCCCAAAGCGGGCGAAGTGGCGCGACTTCCGACTCCGCCAGCGATGAACCCGTTCACCCGGATTTCGCATCGGCGACTTTGCCGCACGGCTTTCGCCGTCGCCTCAAAAAAGCTGACGAGCGCGAGCGAAGCGAGCCATCGGCGAAGCCGCTCTCAAAACCCGAGCCGACCCATTCTTTCCATCGCCCAGTCGGCGGCGGTGAGGGCGCGTCCTCCCCGATCCTTCAAATAATAAAGAAGCACGCTCCGGTAAAGCGCGTGGGCGGCGCGTCCGGTGAATTTCGTCCCGAGGGTTTCGGCGGCGGCGTTGTCCGGGCCGAGGCTGACGATGTACCCCCGGTCGAAGAAGTCGAACTTCGGGCGTTTGGTTTTTGGGTTCCGTATCCTCCGGGCGATGTCCCTCGCGGCGTATGGCCCTTGCTGGACGGCGACGGAGGCGGTCGGGGGGAGCGGGCCATGGCGCGGGTCTTCGTAAACCCCCGCATCCCCGAGGAGGTACGCTTCGGGATGGCCGGGAACCGTGAGCCGCTCGTCCACGCGGAGCCTCCCCGCCGCGTCGCGCCCGCCGGGAATCTCCGCCGCCGGGCCGGAGATTTCGTGGCCCGCCGTCCACACTCGGATATTCGCCGGAACCCACTCGGCGCCGGATTTCACCCCGTCCTCCGACGCTTCCTCGACCGGGGAATCGAGGCGAATTTCGACCCCGAGGCGTTCGAGGGCGGACGTCGCGGTCCGGTGGAAGTGCGGCTCGAGCCAGCCCATGAGCCGGTCGCCCGCTTCGAGAAGCACGACTTTCGCCTCCGCCGGACGGGACGTCCTTCTTTTCAAATACTTGAGGAGATGCGCCATCTCGGCGGCGAGTTCCACCCCGGTCGTGCCTCCGCCCGCGATCGCGATGGTCGCGCCGTTTTTCTCCCGCCATACTTTCGCGATTGTGTCGCGGAGTGAGACGGCGTCGGCGAGCGACCAAAATGATCGGAAGTGCGGAGACAAATTCTCCGGCGGCGGCGAGGCGGAGCTTCCCGTGGCGAGGACGAGGTATTCGTATTCGACGTCGGAGCCGGGGGTCGTGTGGAGGGTTTTTCGTTCGAGGTCGAGGGCGGTGATGTTGGTTTGGAGGAACTCGCACTCGCGAGTGTGGGGCGGGGGGATGTGGGATCCCACGCTGTCGGGGTGGAGCCGTCCGGCGGCGACCTCGTGGATGAGGGGGGCGAAATCGAAGGTCGGGTTTCGGTCTATGAGGAGGGTCTCGCGGCGGAGGGCGGGGGGGAGGGCGCGGATCGCCGACGCTCCGGCGAAACCCGCTCCGACGACGGCGATGCGAGCTTTTCGGAGATTGTTTTCCGCCACTTCGTCGGCCTCCCGGATGTATGACAGTAAAACGAAGTATACGTTTCCGGCGTTTCGGGCTTTGGGTTGCTCTTTACAAAATATGCTTGTTTACGTAGACTCTAATGGTTAGTTTTTGGAGAATGGCCGATTCGGCAGCGGGATCGGCGAAGTTTCAGGGGTTGCGGGAAAAGGTGGGTCGAGAGACCTCACGGCGGTTCGTTTTTAACGGGCCTGGAAAGGGGATGTTTTGGCGAATGAGGTTGCTGGGACGGAGGATATCGTCCCGGGTTTGATCGTGCGTCACACGAGTCGGCGGATCGGGAATCTCGACGACTCCGAGGCTTGCGAGAGGCTTGTTTCGGGGAGCATTTCCTTCTCCGAGTTCATTGACCAGATCGGGGACGGATACAAGGAGATCCTCGATTTCATGATGGATCACGACCTCCACCCGAGTCGGCTGGAAGACATCGTATTTTGCATTGACTGCCACGCCGAACCCGAGGAGAGGGAAGCCCTCATCACCCAGATCGGGTGGATATACAGCCAGATTGCCACGCCCGGAGCCGGGTATAAAGTTACGGCTGGCGCGAAATAAAAAGGAGGCGGCTGTGAACGAAGAGACTCAAAAGCGGATCATCATGATGACCTCGACGGCTCTCGCGGGGCTTTTGTCGAGCAAGCTCGCGGACAAGCTCATCAAAGTCCCCGAGGAGCGCGGCGTGAAGGACGACGTGAAGGAGGCCATGCTCAAAGCGAGTTTCTCGCTCGCCTCGACGATCATCGCCTCGATAGTCATACGCCAGATCCTCGGCCGCCGCGGCTGAGAAATAGGACGACAAGCCGCCCGCCCGACTCTCCATGTCCGGGCGAGCGGCTTACGTTATCATTGCGCCCATGACTGAGGTTTTGATCATTTTGCTCGTCGTTGCCCTCGTCGTCGTGGGGGTCTCCCTCGCGCTCGGGCGAACCACCCACGAGGTCGAAAGCGCCCGCGACACCGAATACCTCGAACTCGAAGGGACGTGGGTCCGATACAACGTCATCGGCGGCGGCCCGCCCGTCGTCCTCGTCCACGGATGGCTCTCCTCCTCGATGGTGTGGGAGAACCTCGCCGGGCGCCTCGCGCAGCGTTTTACCGTGTACACCCTCGACCTCGCCGGGTTCGGCGAGTCCGACAAACCGCTCTCGGGGTACGGAGTGCGGTACGGGAGCCGAATTTTATACGCATTCTGCGCCCACTTCGGACTCGCGAGGGTGAACATAATCGGCCACGACCTCGGCGGGAACATGGCGGTCAAACTCGCCGCCGACCACCCGGATGTCGTCGGCCGCATCGTGCTCGTGGCGACCCCCGCGAACGAGGAGCAAATAGATTTGCCGACGCCTTTGTGGGCGGCGACGCTCCCGGTCATCGGCCCGATTTTCTATATGCTCGGGCGGGCTGTGCGGCCTGTGCGGGCGATGTGGATGAAGCCCTTCGTCTCCGAGCCGGAGGATCTCACCGAGGGCGCCATCGAGGACGCGGCGAGTTCCACGCCCGCGGCGATGAGCCAGACGTTGTCGGTCTCGAAGCGTGAAATCGGCGGCGGGAGGCTCGCCCGTCAGGCGAGGATCATCAAAGTCCCCGTCCTCATAATCGCCGGGGAGGAGGATCAAATCGTGGATCCCCAGTCCGCCGGAGTGTGGGCGAGGAGCTTCGACAACGCCGACGTGTGCCTCATGGACGAGTGCGGCCACATGCCCATGATCGAACGCACCGGGGAATTCAACGCCCAAATCCTCGCCTTCCTCACCGGAGACGCCCGATACCTCGAATACGTCGAACGCTATTCCGAGGAAGAAGAAGACGACACGGAGGACGGAGAACACATAGCCGAGGATGTGGGAGACGACACCGCGAACTTCGACACGAGGGAAGTCCCGACGGACGACGCCCCGGACACCTCGGGCGATGAAGCCTCGGAAGCCCCGGACATCCGACGCGAGAAACCCTCCGGCTCCTCCGACCACTTCGGCGGCGAAGCCGAGGGAGAAGACGAAGCTCCGGCCTTCGGGCCGCCGCCCGGAGAGAGGCGGGAGGCTTTCCCGAGGCGGCTCGAAAGGGAGCGGGAATCCTCGATGTTCGAGGAAGAATCGGATGAAGAAGCTCGGAGCGAACCAATTCGAGGCGAAGATCCCCGCGAAAAGAAAATCCGCGAAAACGAGATCCGGCGCCGGGAGAGAGAGGCTCGCGGCGATGACTTCCGCGCCGCGCCGACGGACGAGCCAGCGGATATCGGCCCTCCGGAAGAAAGCTCCCCGGACGGCGGCGACGACGCGCCGCCCCCGGTTGTGAGGCGGCTCGGCGACAGGCTATCGGGAAGGTCGGGCCGCCGCCGTTCCGAAGAAGAGGAGCCAGACAAAAGGGAAGACGCTCTCGACCCTCTCGAAGACGAGACGTCCGAACTCGACTCTCCGCGAGGCGGAGCGTTCGACGAGCCGACCGACGACGAGACAGCCGCCGGGCCGATGGCCGAGCCGCCCGCCTCGGACGAGTCGCCGCCCGCCGCGCCGCGCCCGAGGCGGAGGCGTCCGCGCCGGGAATCATCGTCCGACGACGACGTGATACCCGAGATGCCGAGCGACCTTTTCGACTGGGGTTCGACGTGGGACGAGGACATAAAACGCCCCCGCGAACGCCCGCCCCGCCGAAGCCGCCCCGAAGAGTCGGAAGGTTTGGGGGGGCCGGGAGAGCCGGAACGCGGCCCGGACGGCGAGGATGACTCGAATGGCTCCTCCGAAGAGCCGCCGCGTTTTTAGCGCGCTTCGCGGTTGGCATTTCAGCTTTGGGTGGGGGCGAACGGGTTCCGCTTTGCGGGAGGTTTTGAGTTCCGGCTACAAATTTCTTCGGAGGTATATCCAGTCTTTGATGCCGAGGAAATGCCCGGTGAGGAGCGATCTTTGCCGGGATGCCTCGCCGAAACCTTCGTCTTCGTAAAGTCGCATCGCGGGCAAATTGTTTCCCGAGACGTGGAGGCCGAGTGTTTTTTTGTCGGTTTCGTCGGCGAGTCCCTCGGCGGCTTCGAGGAGTCCCTTCGCCATTCCCTGCCGCCGGAAACCGGGCGAGACGACGAGGCGTTCGATGTACGCTTCGGACGACTTCGCGGAGTATCGAGGATACGAGAGGAGCGTCGTCGCCCACAAAGCCCGCATCGTGCCGAGGTTCTGGGTGAGGGTTCGCCACAGTCCGCGGGCCATTATGTCGTCGTTCGAGGGTTTCGTCCGAACGCCGACGCTCGCGGCGACCTCGCCCGCCTCGCAGCCTTCGATGACGAAGGATTCGACGCCGCCGGAGGAGTGTTCGAGTGAGATCCACTTCTCCATGATCCGTATGGACTGGTCCATCCTCTTCCCGAAGACCGGGCGGAATTTGTCAATGAAGCCCTCGATGACGAGCGCGGCTATCGCCGGGTCGTCCTCCGGCTCGGCCATTCGAATAGTGAATCGCTCGGACTGCATGGTGCCTGAAATCGTACCAGCTTAGCTTATGAGGCGTTTTCGCATGATCTGAACCGGAACGAGAGCCAGCCCGAACGTGAACACGACGACCCACAAAACGTCTATCAAAACCGCCGGACTCGGCCCGGTCGCGAGTTCGCGGCAAACATTGACCGCGTGATACAAGGGCGTGAACCATGCGAGTTGCGGAACCGGAGCCGGAAAGTCCTCGATGGGGAAGAAGATGCCGGAGAAGAGGAACATAGGGGTGACGATGAGCGTGAAATAGTACGCATAGAAATCTATGCTTTGAATCAGGCTCGTGAAGAGCATCCCCATCACGCTGAACATAAGTCCCATGAGGAAGATGAACGGCGGAAGCAATAATGCCCACCATGAGCTTATGAGGCCGAGCGCGGTGAGGACGATGAGGAACGACGTCCCATACAAAACCGACCGCGTCCCCGCCCATAAATACTCGCCCGCCACGATGTCCTCGGCGTTCACCGGGGTCGAGACGATGGCGTCGTACACGCGGTCTATTTTGAGCTTCACGAACGTATTGAATGTCGCCTCGAAAGAGGCGGCGAACATGGCGTTCGACGCGAGAAGGCCGGGGGCGATGAAAAGGATGTAATCTTGCCCGTTTATGTCTCCGATGAACGCCCCGAGTCCGAGTCCGAGGGCGGCGAGATAAAAGAACGGCTCGATGAAGTTGGGGAAGAGCGCGGGCTTCCAGAATTTGCGGAAGATGGTGAGATCCCGCTGCCAGACCCGGAACGCGCCGCGCGGGGAGGGGATGTGCATTACTCGATCAAACTCCTTCCCGTGAGCCGGAGGAACACATCCTCGAGACCCGCCGGACGATACAAAGTGTTTTCGAGCGGTATCTCGGATCTCCGTACCGTCCGCATGAGTTCGTCCGAATCATGGGTGTACGCGAGAAGGAGATCGGCACTCCTCTCGACGTGCTCGGCCTCCCCGGCGAGGAGCTCCCGAAGAGCCTCCAAACTATCCGGGCGCGGGCGGAATTCGAGGACTTCGGGGCTCGTGTTTTCTTTGACGAGATCCCTCGGTTTTCCTTCGGTGATTATTCTTCCGCCGTCCATGATCACGAGCCGGTCGCATAGCTGCGCGGCCTCGTCCATATAGTGCGTCGTGAGGATGAGCGTGGTTCCCTCGTTTTTTAGCTGGCGGAGTTTCTCCCACACAAGGTGGCGTGCTTGCGGGTCGAGGCCGGTTGTCGGCTCGTCGAGGACGACGAGTTCGGGGTCGTTTATGAGGGCGCGGGCGATGAGGAGCCGGCGTTTCATCCCGCCGGAAAGCTCGCCGACTTTCGCCTCGGCACGCTCGGAAAGCTGTACGAAATCGAGAAGCGAGTCGGCTCTTTGCGTGATGCTCTTCTTCGAGAGGTCGAAGTACCGCCCGTACACGAGGAGGTTTTGGCGGACCATGAGCTCCTCATCCAAATTGTTTTCCTGCGGGACGACCCCGATGCGCCGTTTCACGCCCCGGATGTCCTTCGTCACGTCGAGGCCGACGACCGAAAGTTCGCCCCCGCTCGGGATGGCGACGCCGTATATCATCTTCATCGTCGTGGATTTCCCCGCTCCGTTCGGCCCGAGGAACCCGAAGCACTCCCCACGGCGAACCTCGAAATCCACACCCTTCACGGCCTCGAAATCACCGTAGTTTTTTCGGAGTTTCCTCGCGACGAGCGTGGAGTCCGCGCCCGCTCTCCCGTTTTTCATTCCACCGTCCAATTACGCGCCTCTTTTGCTTTTTGCGGCTCTCCCGGATTTCCCCTCGCGCCGGACATGATCTCCCCGAGCATCGCGAGCGACTCTTCCAGCCGCGCTTTGGTGTCCGGCGAGTTCAGCCAGGTCGAAGCCCCGGAGGGATGGGGCAGCGGCACATATACTATCCCATCGCGACGATGGATCGTACCGACCGCCTCGGACAATTTTCCGACCCCGAGAACCTCCTTTATCGCAAGTCCGCCGACGAGGACGACGACATCCGGCCCGACGAGTTCGAAGTCGCGGTCGAGGTGCGGGCGGCAGTTTTCGATCATTCGCCGCGAGGGAACTTTGTCGCCGCCTCCCTTCGCCTTCCCTGGAAAGCACCGGGCGATGGCGGCGAAATGAACCTCTTCCCTCGACACCCCGGCTTTTTCGAGCCACATATCGAGCCTCTTTCCCGCCGGACCGGTGAAGGGCATGCGCGTATCCACCTCGCGGACGCCCGGCGCTTGGCCGACGAGCATGGCCCGCGCATCCGGTTTCACAACGTCGGCGACGGGGGCGTTTCCGCCATCGGGGAAGCACTTTCGGCATGACCGGATATTCTCCCGGTGGGCCTCTCGGAGAGCCTCTCGAATCTCGACACCTCCCTTCACATTGCGAGTGTACTCGCGGGTTGGCTACGCGAAACTTAAGATTTTCTTAAATATTCGATTTTCCGGTATATGATCCTGCAAGATCGTGGTTATGGCTGATAGACTGCTTTACATGACAAGGAGATATAGAAGGTCAAACGGGTCGAAGTATAAGAAGAGGCGTCAGCAGGTGGGCTTCACGGCCACGGTGTCTCTGGTTGTGATCATACTCGGGGGGCTGCTGTTTTTCGGCGTGAACCCGGCTGAGCAGAGGACGAGCGGCGAGGAGCTCGTCGTGGATCGCACCGAGACGCCGACGGTGGCGGAGGCTCCGGAGGCGGTCGCCGAGGACGCGGCAGCCGAGGAGGACGCGGCAGCCGAGGAAGAGGAGGCGGCTGAAGAAGAAGCGAATGAACCCTCCACCATCCCGGTTCCCGACATCCCGTACAACGCGACTGAGGAGGAAGCGAGGCGGATGCTCGAGGGCGAGGGTCTCGAGCTCGGCGCGGTCGAGCGGGAGCCGAACGACGACTATGACGAGGGCGGCGTATTCTTGCAAAATCCGTTGCCCAACGAAGAGGCCGAGGAAGGCAGCGAGGTCGGCATCACGCTCAGCGACGGCCCGGAGGAGAGGGAGGCTTCCGGTGATGACGGGGACATCCCGGACCCCGGAACCACCGATCTCTATCTCACCGTGCCGAAGATGGGGCTTGTTGACGATTACGTCGCCAACGCCTCGGACGAAGGCACGCTCATGAACGGCGCGGGCAAGATCACAGAGACTGGCTTCCCGTGGCAGGATAGCGCGAACACATACATAGCGTCGCACGTCTACGGCTATGAGGGGACTGGAAGCTGGCAGCATTTCGCCGCCCTCCCGAACATAACATATGGGGACGAGGTCATCCTCTCCGACGCGAACGGCACCGAGTATACGTATCAGGTGTCGAACATCGTGACCGTCATGCCGACCGATGTCTGGGTCACCGAACCGGAGGCGGGCAAGGACATGGTATCGCTGCAAACCTGCGTCGGGCCGGGCTGGAGCGAACGTATGGTCGTTCAGGCCGAGCGCGTTGACGTGAACACCCCGGCGTAAAAAAGGAAACTCCCATTCACTCGAAGCGCCTCCTTTTCCGAGGGGGGCGCTTTGTTTGTGTCCGTTTGTCGCGGCGGGGATGTCTCCGTATACTGGCGGTTTCGTAAGCTCGGAAAAGAGAGGAGAAAATTTTGCCACTCGTAACGATGCGGCAGCTTTTGGACGAGGCCGCGAAGGGCGGATACGGTGTCGGGGCGTTCAACGTGAACAACCTCGAACAGGTTCAAGCCATCATGGAGGCCGCGAGCGAGACGAACTCCCCGGTCATAATCCAGGCCAGCCGCGGCGCTCGTAAATACGCCAACGACCGCTTCCTTTACCACCTCATGCTCGCCGCCGCCGAGGTGTATCCGGAAATACCGGTCGCGCTCCATCAGGATCACGGCAACGGCCCCGAAACCTGCAAAAGCGCCATTGACCTCGGCTTCACATCCGTCATGATGGACGGCTCCCTCGAAGAGGACGGGAAGACCCCGGCGGACTTCGAATACAATGTCCGCGTAACCCGCGAAGTCGTCGAGATGGCCCACGAGCGCGGCGTGACCGTCGAGGGCGAACTCGGAACCCTCGGAGGAATCGAGGACGGTCATGGTTCGGGAGAGGTGAATTTGACCGATCCGGATCAAGCCGTCGAGTTTGTCGAGAGGACGGGCGTGGACGCGCTCGCGGTCGCCATCGGGACGAGCCACGGCGCGTACAAATTCACGAAGGAGCCGGACCGCGAAGTCCTCGCGATGAGCATCATCGAGGAGATAAACAGGAAGCTCCCGACGACCCATCTCGTCATGCACGGCTCGTCGAGCGTCCCGAAGGAGCTCGTTGACACGATCAACGAATATGGGGGAGAGATAAGGCCGACGTGGGGCGTTCCGGTGCGTGAAATCCAAGAAGGCGTGAAGCACGGCGTCCGAAAGATAAACGTGGACACCGACCTCCGGCTCGCCTCGACCGGAGCCATCCGGAAAGCCTTCGCCGAGGGTCCCGGAGAATTCGACCCGCGCTATTATCTCAAGCCCGCCCGCGAGGCGATGAAAGCGGTCGTCCGCTCGCGCATGGAGTCCTTCGGGCAGGCCGGGCACGCCGGAGACTATACGCCGGCAACCCTCGAAGAGATGGCGGAGCGGTACGAGAGGGAAGGTCATCAATTGACGGTTTGAGGAAGAGTTTCAAGCCGTCCTCGCGGACATCGGCATTTCGGCCGGCCGGCTTTCGAGTCGACCGCTTTTTCGGTTCATCGAGGCGAGCTTTCCACGGCTTCGTCGGCGAGTGGTTTCGTCTCCTCGATCTCGATTTCGGTAAAGTCCGGTCGTTCCTCGATCTCCACGACGACCTCGCGCTCGCCCTTCGTCACGAAGAAGAAAACCTCTCCGAACACGACTCCGATGTCCGCTTCGACCCATCCCTCGGCTCGAAAGACCTCACGATAAAATTCCTGCACGGTCGCGGGATCGTCGGTCGTCACGTACTCGACATCTGTCGCGACGAAATCTTCTATGCGCTCCCGCTCGTATTCGGCGCGTATGGAGCCCGGATAGCGCGGCATCCCCGGAATGTCCTCTCCGGGTTCGTCTTCGCGGAGCATCGTGGAGACGGTCGCCGGAGGCGCGGCGACCTCCGACGAAGAAGCCTCGCCGGGTTGGCGGGCAGACAAAAACCACCCCGCGCCGAAACCCGCGAGGACGAGCGCGACCGCTCCGACGACCAGAAAAATCACACGTCTCATTGCGCCCTCTCCTCGCAGCTTACGAGAAGACATTATACCGGGCAGTGAAAAAGCCTTCGACTCGCGCCGTATGTTTATGCGCTTCGAGAGAGACGGAAAAGCTCGTCGGCGAGGCTTTCGATGGTCTCCCGGAAAGCAAGCTTGTCGCGCCATCTTTCCGGAATTTCGTCCTCTCCGTAAAACGCTCCGGCGAGTTGGCCGTATACGGCTCCGGTCGTGTCCGCGTCGTCTCCGAGGTTGACAGCGAAGAGCGCGCCCTCCTCGAACGTTTCGGAATTATGGAAAGCCCACAACGCGGCCTCCAGCGAGCGAACCACGTACCCGGAGCCTCGGATTTCGGACTCGCCCTTCCGTTTGAATGAGCCGTGTGCGACTTCGGCGATCTTCGGGGCGACATTCGATGGGGCGAAGGTTTCGGAGAGGAGTTCGTCTTTTTCCATGCCGTTCGCGGCGGCGCATATGAGCGAGCCGAAGTACCGGCATGCGTCCACCGCCTCCGGTGAGCCGTGCGTGGTTCGAGAGCTTTCGCCCGAATATTCCACCGCTTCATCCGCGCTCGCGGAGGCGAAAAACAATGGCACGGGGGCGAGGCGCATTATCGAGCCGTTTCCGGTGGAGTATGGGTCGGTCGAGCCGGAATGCGGATCGCCCGTTCGCTCGAAGTGCGACAGAGCGTCGCTCGTGGCGTTCCCGATGTCGAAGCAATGTCCGACGCTGCTCATGTGGCCGTCGCGCTGCCACCGGACGTACCGTTCGAGTTGATCGGTGAGGTTCATGCCGTTCTTTTCGATGAGGCTTTCGGCGAGGCACAACGCCATCGAGGTGTCGTCCGTCCACGAGCCGGGCGGGTTTCCGTGGACGGTGCCCCGATCCATGTCCGAGACCGGATCGAAGGTCCCCCGCTCCATGAATTCGACGGACGCTCCGAGCGCGTCCCCGGCGGCGAGTCCGAGCATCGCGCCCCGGCATCTTTTTATTTGCTCCATTTCCCCCGGTTCTCCTTTGCGAACTCGCGGACGTATTCTTCCTGCCATTCGGCTTCGAGCATCCGCGGGCTTCGCGCCTCGCGGACAATGGCGATGGCTCCGTCCGGCTCGTGTCCGACTCCGACGAGGACGGAGGCGGCGACCGTCCCGGTGCGCCCAATGCCGCCCCGGCAATGCGCGACGACCGTTTTCCCGGCTTCGAGGTCGGCGATGATGCCTTCGATGTACGCGGCGTATTCCTCGTCTTGCTCGGGGCGCGGCACATCCACGTCGAGGATCGGGAAATGCCGGAACTCGATGCCCGCCTCTTCGACCGCCTCCCGGAAAGCGTCGAGGCCGCCCATTTCATACCGTTCGCCGCCGTACTCGAAATCCTCCATGAGCGAGACGAGGATATCCGCGGCGTATTCTTTTTCAAGGCGGCGGAGGTCTTCGGAAACGTCGCGCTTCCAGCGGATGCCGGGGCGAAAGTCCTTCATGCCGGGCGCGAAGGTCATGCCGAGTTTGCCGGGGAGTACGAGTGCTTCGTCCGGGATGAAATCCACCCGGATGGGGTGCGTGTCGGAAGTCATTGTTTCTCCGGTCATATCTCTCCTTCGTTTGTTTTTACGTCTCGGACGCTGCGAGAGCGTACATCTTTCTCTCGTCGAGATGCGGGAACGGCGAACTTTCCGAACACGTGCGCCGTTGCCGGAATGAAAACCTCCCACGAACATGCGGAGCGCCTGTTTGCCCACTTTCGGGGTTTCCTCGTCGCTCCGGGATGATATCTCCGCGAACACATTCCCCGGACACCCTCGATCCTCCGTTCTTTTCGGCGGGAAGAATGCCCCGAGGCTCTCCGGCATGTTCCCGTTCCAGCCGCTCGCCCCGGTTCTTGTTTTTCGCCAATAACCAATAACCAAAAACCGGAGCGACCGAAGGGAGCGACAAGCGAAGCGACCCTCAAAACCTTTGTATGAGAAGCACTCCACAGAGTACGAGAAGAAGCCCGAGGATGCGGGGCGGTGTCACTTCGCTCGCCGACACGCCGAGGAGGCCGAAGTGGTCTATGGCGACGGAGCCGGCGAGTTGCCCGGCTAGGAAGAAGCCGACCGTCGCGGCGGCGCCGAGGACGGGAGTGAGGAGGATGGAGCAAAGCACATAAAACGCCCCGAGAAGCCCGCCCGTCCACACCCACCACGGCGCGCCCGCCATCTCCGAAAATTGCGGAACCGTGCGGCTCACGACGAGCGCGCCGAGGGAGAGCGCGACCGCCCCGACGATGAACGAGACGGCGGCGGCGGAGAACGTTCCCCCGACGACGTTTTTGAGTTGCGAGTTCACGGCGAACTGCGCCGGGACGGCCATGCCCCCGATGAAAGCGAGTGGAAGGAGGAGAAGGAAGCTCATCCGCCCCACGCTACCGAGGCTCGTACACGTCGTAGATCATGGGTTCGAGACCCTCGTCCCCGACGCCCGTCCGATATTGTATGTACCGCGCCCGCTGCAAATACGAGAGCGATGTCCGCACCTTTCCTTCGAGGGCGGGTATCTCATCTTCCACGTCCTCGACTTTCTCCGCGTCGAGGATGACGTCGGCCTCGTCGTTTTCCTGCCACATCTCCCACAGTTTTCTCCACAATGCTTCGTTCTCGGGGGCGAGGGGTTCGCGCTCCATTTTTCAGCCTTCCTTTCCGGAGTTTCCGTGGCGTTTGAGTTCGAAGACGACGTGCGCCATCTCCGGGACGAGGAGTTTTTCCATCGCGAGCCGCACGGCATTCCGCGATCCGGGGAGGCATGCGAGGAATTTGCCGCCCGTGGATCCCGCGATGGCCCGGCTGAGCATCGCGGCCGCGCCGACTTCCTCGTATGAGAGCATGCGGAAGATCTCCCCGAACCCGTCGAGCTTCTTGTCGATCATGCGCTCCGCGACCTCGTACGTCGTGTCCCGACCAGATATTCCCGTCCCGCCCGTCGTTATGACGGCGTCCACGTCCGGCTTCGCGAAGAAATCCACGAGCTTCTTCCGGATGTTCCTCGCCTCGTCATGCACGATGCCCCGCGCGACGACCTCATGCCCGGCTCCCTCGACGAGTTCGAGGATCGTGTCTCCGCCCGTGTCGTTCTCCGGGGTCCGGGTGTCGCTTATGGTGAGAACCGCGACCCGGACTTTCTCCGGCGCGGCCTCCCGATGCTCGCGGACGGCCTCGCTCGGATCCGAATGTCCGTGGCCGGAATGACCTTCGCTCATAAAACGCCTCCTTGCAAAAACGGGTTTGTCTCGCGCTCGCGCCCCACGGTCGTCTCGGGGCCGTGTCCGGGATGGACAATGGTGTCGTCGGGCAAAGTGAGGAGCCTTTCCTCGATGCTTCGGAGGAGTGTCGGGCCGTCTCCGCCGGGGAGACCCACACGTCCGACACTCCCGGCAAACAGCGCGTCGCCCGCTAGAACCACGCCCTCGCTCTCGACATAAAAAGCGAGATGCCCCGGCGAATGACCCGGCGTATACAAAGAGCGGAGCCGGAGTCCGCCGCCGATTTCGATGACTTCCTCGTCCTCGATGAACGTGTCTATTTTCGGGATTTCGCCGAATTTAATGCCCATCATCACGGCTTGCGTGGGCAAAGCTCCGAGCATCGGCACCGATTCCTCGTGGGCGAGGACGGGGCATGAATATTCATTCACGAGTTCGACGACCGCCCCGACGTGGTCAATGTGGGCGTGGGTCAATATGATCTTCGATATATCGAGGCCGGTTTGTTCGACGGCCATCGAGATCCTCGCCGCCTCGTCTCCGGGGTCAATGAGCGCGCCGACCCCCGAACCCTCGTCTCCGACGACATAGCAATTCTCCTGAAAAGGCCCGACCGTGAGCATGTCGAGTATCAAAAAATTCTCCCCTCGGTTCGAGAAACGTCCGTCCGCGATTATACGGAAAAGCGGCGAAGCGAAAGGTGAAAAAGGCAAAGAGAAAGGGCGCGGAGAAAACCCGCGCCCTCGAAAAACTCTCCGCTGATTTCGTGTGGCTAAAGCACCGGGAGATATTTCTGGAGTTCGTATGGCGTAACTTGGACGCGGTAGTCTTCGAACTCCTCGCGCTTGAGTTCGAGGAGGCGCGAGTACACGTGCTCGCCGAGCGCCTTGTGGAGAAGCTCGGAGCCTTCGGCGGCCTTTATCGCCTCGCCGAGATCCGCTGGTAGGCTCTCGATGCCCATCTTCTCACGCTCCTCGCCGGAGAGGTTGTAAAGGTTCCGCTCCATCGGCTCGGGGAGCTCGTATCCTTTCTCGATGCCCTCGAGCCCGGCGTGGAGGAGCGCGGCGAAGCAAAGGTATATGTTCGCGGCCGGGTCGGGGCAGCGAAGCTCCATCCGCGTCGCTTTCTCCTCGCCCGGATGGTAAAGCGGCACCCGCACGAGCGCCGAACGGTTCCTTCGGCTCCACGCGATGTACACGGGGGCTTCGTAGCCGGGGACGAGTCGCTTGTACGAGTTCACGTGCTGCGCGAAGATAATGGAAAGCTCGCGGGCGTGGCGGAGTTGTCCGGCGATGAAAGCGCGTGCCTCGTCGGAGAGATAATGCTCGTCGTTCGCGTCGAAGAACGAGTTTTTGCCGTTCGTGAAAAGGCTTTGGTGGGTGTGCATACCCGAGCCGTTCTGGTCTTTGAGCGGCTTCGGCATGAACGTCGCGTACACGCCGTGGCGTGTGGCGATCTCCTTGACGACCGTTTTATAAGTCATCACTTTATCCGCCATCGTCATCGCGTCGTCGTAGCGGAGGTCTATTTCGTGTTGTGAGATGCCGACTTCGTGGTGGGAGTACTCGACTTTTATGCCGAGATCCTGGAGGGCCATCACCGTCTCGCGCCGGAGGGTGGTCGCGGCGTCGAGGGTGGTGAGGTCGAAGTATCCGCCGTAGTCGAGTGGCTCGGTTCCCTTCGAGTCTTTGAAATAGAAGAACTCGAGTTCGGGGCCGCAGTAGAATTTGTCGAAGCCCATCTCGGTGGCGCGTTCGAGGGCGCCTCGGAGGACGTGGCGCGGGTCGCCGACGTATGGGTCGCCTTCGGGGGTACGCACGTCGCAGATCATGCGCGCGGTCGGCATGTCCTGCGGGGACCACGGGATGATCTGGAACGTGGACGGGTCGGGCATGGCGATCATGTCCGACTCTTCGATGTCCTGATAGCCGGTAATGGACGACCCGTCGAAGCCCATCCCGCCGTCGAGCGCGTCCTCGAGCTCGTCAACGGTGAGGGCGAAGCTCTTCAGCGTCCCGAGAATGTCGGTGAACCACAGCCGGATGAACTTGACGTTGTTCTCCTGCGCCTCCCGGATCACATCCTCGCGCGTTTTCGCAGCCAAAATTATCTCCTCTCTTCGTGAACAATCTTGAACAAAGTCCATGATAGGGAAGCCATGCCACCCCCGGATATGGCCGGAGGCACAAGCCGGAGACCGCCAAACCTCAGCATTTTTAGCCGAGCGTACAAAAATCACCCGTCCGCGAGCCTCATCCGCGCCGCTTCGGGACACGGGCGAATGGTTCCACCGTCGGCATGGCCGGGAGGAAAGACCGTGGATCTCGAACGACGAATCGTGAATTGGAGAAGCGCGACCCGCTGTTCCCGCCTTTTCGCGGCTTCTCGAACGGCGGAAGCCTCCAGTCGCCGCGCACGCCGGGATCCCACACCGTCCGTCGGAGAGGCTGGGCGAGTTTGTCAGCTTCGGAAGAATGATGGCGTTCCCATGCTCCCCAAAAACGCATGTCCAAATCTTCCAGCGTCGAAAACCATCGGTCGCTTCGCGGCTTTTTGTTGCTTCGGCGTGTCGGCGGGCCACGGGGTAGAATGGCACTCAATGCTTTTGGATAAAAATACGACAACATGGAAAGTTTCTCCGGGCATCCGCCGATCCGGGGAACGGAAGGGGGAGGCATGACCGACGACCCGCGAGACCGCTCCGACGGAGGACTCTCCGAGGGGAGCCGCTCCGAGGAGCCTCTGAGAACCGGGCGGACCGGCCCTCTGGGCGACGACGGCTCCGGAGAAGAGGCTCGGGCTTCGGGGGACGCTGAGGAGACGCGCCAAATTCCGGCCGACGAGACGAGGCGCGGAGGCTCCCTCCCGAGGGACGCCTCCAACGAAGAAACCCGCCTCGACAATGAGACGGGCGGCGAGGAGAAGGAGACCCGCGTCATAAGGACCCCCGGCTCCGAGCGCCGGAGCGACCGCCGGACGGCGAACCGGGGCGGTGACACCGGAGCGTATCCGAGGGGGTACTTCGAGGCGGCGGAGGAGCGCGAAGACCGCCTCACCGACATGTACGGCGGCGTGGATTGGCTCGCCAGCTTCCTCGGATTCGTGTTCGCGGCCGTGGCCGGAGGCGTGCTTTTCTCCATCCTCAGCCTCGTCCTCGTGCCGCTCGGGGTCTCTGTGCAAATAGGCGGCGAACTCGGCCCGGCGGCCATAACCGCGCTCGCGCTCCTCGCCGTCCTCATCTTCCTCACCTTCCTCTTCGGCGGGTACGTCGCCGGGCGGCTCGCCCGCTTCGACGGGGGGAGGAACGGCGCGATGAGCGTGGTGTGGACCCTCATAATCGGGTTCCTCGGATTCGTCATCGCCAGCTTCTTTCCCGGCCCGCCTGGCGATGCGATGCGTGATTTCATACAGGGAACCGCGATGCCACTCGCCGGGGAAGTCCTCGACCTCGGAGCCGTCGGAATCGCCGTCGCCGTGGCCGCCGTCCTCATAGCCGTCCTCGGCGGCATAGCCGGGGGCCGCCTCGGAGGCCGATACCACGCCGAAATAGACCGCACGACATAATATTCGCAACCCGTCCGGAGCCGCCGCGTACCAATGATGGCCGACAGCGGCCCCGGAGGCATTCGAGGAGGAAAAATGAAGAAAATAGACATCGCCCTCAAGCTGCTAAAAAGCCCGCAGGCGAAGAAGATAGCCAAAAGCCCGCAGGCGATGAAGATCGTCAAAAGCCCGCAAGCCCACAGGCTCGCCGTCAAGGTGATGAAGAACGAGAGGGTTCGCAAGGCTGTGATGAGGCAAGTGACGAAGAGAATTTTCGCCCGGTGAGGCTCGCTTCGCTCGCGGTTATTGGTTGTTGGTTATTGGTTGTTGGCAAAAACAGAAACCAATAACCAACAACTAAAAACCGCTCCCCGTCCTTCCCGATATTTCCCGGACGACCTCCGCCAGAGAACCGGTCTCCCGCCACACTTCGAGTTGCCGTTCGGACTCGGTCTTCTCGCCGAGCATGGCTTCGAGGTTCGAGAGGTTCCGCTTCGAGGAGAGCTTCGCCTCTTCGACCAGGTTTTCGAGGGCTTGGCGGGTGGGAATCGTTTCGTGGGTTTCGTGGTTTGTGAGGTGGCCGAGCATGCCGTTTCTTTGGGCGCTCCATTTGTTTTCTTCGATCTCGCGCGTCGGGCGGATGGGGAGGCGTTCGTCCGCTTCGTATTCGGCGGAGATCATGTCGCACACGGCGGCGGTCATCTCGACGAGGCCCGCCGTCCGCCTCGGATCCGCCTGTGAATCGAAGGCTCGGATCTCCATCGTCCCGAGGCCGGGGTGCGGACGCACGTCCCACCATATCTCACTGAGGGCGTGGATGGCCTCCGACTTTTGCGCGAAGTCAACGTATTTTTCGTAGTTTTCCCACGTCGCCATCGGCTCGGGCATCCCCGCCCGGTGCATCGAGCGCGAGAAGATGAGGACGCGCGAGGATTGCATGTCCGTATGCTCACCCTGCCAAAACGGCGAGTTCACCGAGAGCGCGAGCATGTGCGGCACATACTCCCGGAGACGGTCGAACATGTACACGGACTTCTCTTTCCCGTTCACGGCATAGTGGACATGAAGCGAAAACGTATTGTTTCGGCGGATGAGCCACCCGAGTTTGTCTTTAAGCCTTTGATAATGTGGCTTGTCAATGATTTCCTGTTCGCGCCAGTCGCCGATGGGGTGCGTCCCGCTCGTCCCGAGGAGGCGGTCGAGCTTATCGGCGTGTCCGAGGAGGATTTCCCGTCTTTCCATGAGGTCGTTTGCGACGCCCGAGGGTTCTTTGTGGACTCCGGTGTTCGCTTCGATCTCGCAGTCAATGAGTTCGCCGGAGAATTCTTTGTCCGACTCGGCGGCGAGTATTTTCTGGGCGCCGCCCGCGAGCTTCGCGGTTTCGGGGTCGGAGAGCCAGAGTTCTTCTTCCGCGCCGAGGGTTCCTTCGGCGGTGTCTCGCTCGAAGGCGTCTTCGGGGATGAGGGTCTCGAAGGTTTGTTTTGTGTTCCCGGTCGTCATTTCGGGGAGTATATTACCGGGAAATCGCGTCGGGGATAAAATATCCTTTGGCGTAGGCGTATTCGGAAATACGAAGGAGGTTCCAATGTCGGCTGAGGTGGGAGACAAAGCTCCTGATTTCACCCTTCCCACGGATTCATGGGAGAGGGAAGTCTCGCTCGACGACTTCACGAAGGACGGCCCGGTGGTGTTGTTTTTCTATCCGGGCGACTGGTCGAGCGTTTGCACGGATCAAATGGAGGTCATCCAGGATCGCCTCCCCGAGTTCGAGCGGCGAAACGCCCGCGTCGTCGCCGTGAGCGTGGATTCCCCGTGGTCGCACGACGCATGGGCGCACTCCCGCGAACTCACGGTTCCGCTCCTCTCGGACTTCCACCGCGAGGTCGCGGAGAAGTACGGGGTTCTCCGAAAGGAAGGGTTCGCCGAGCGGGCGTACTTCGTCATCGGCGGGGACGGGGATATACGGGCGAAGAAGGTCGAGGAAGCTCCGGCGAGAAGCCCGGAGATCGAAGCCGTCCTCGAAGACCTCGACCGAGTCCTTTAACCCGCCAGTTTGACCGAGCCATACAAAGCCCCCCGCCCCGCCCCGAAATCGCTCGTCGCCGCCTCGGTCGCGACGGCGATGGTTCTCGTATATGGTGCCCCGACCCCCGGCGTCGGCTCCCGGTACGCCGACAGCCCGCTCTCCGGGGCCGCCCCATACGAATCGCGTGTGCTTTCGACCCTCGCCGCGAGGGACGCTCTCGCCGCCTCCGGCGACGGCGTCGGGGTGGGGGAGACGGTTCTCGAAGCCGCCCGCTCCTCCCTCGACGCGAGCGGCCACGCCGAGGTGAGATCCGCCGCGTACCTCGCCCCGCTCGCGAAGGCGGCTCTTCTCGGAGTGCCGACCCGGAACGTTTTGTCGAGGCTCGGGCGGGATGAGATCCCTCTTTTCGTCCGGGCTTTCGAGGCGGCTGGGATCGGCGGCCCGCTCGTCGAGGTTCTCGGGGCCGCGGTGGCGGCGGGCGACGACTCCACGCTCCGGGACGCGATGGGGTTCGCCTCCCGCCGCGACCCGCTCGCCCGCGACTACGCCCGGAACTACGAAGTACCGAGGGATCTCGCCCGCCCCGCCATACTTTCATCCCTCTCCCGGGCCGAGTCGGCGCGTGCCTCCCTCGTCCACGCATACCTCGAAGTCCTCGCCGAGATCCCCGACCTCGACATCACAGCGCGAGCCGGACAACGCGAGTCCGAAGATGTCTCGCGCATGGCAAAGGGCGTACTAAAAGCGGGTGGGGCGCATTCGCGGCGCGGCCTCGAAGGACTCGCGAACCTCGATGGCATCCTCCGCGAAGACCCCCGCCTCTCCCCGACCGCCACCGAGCCGGTGGTCATAGCCTCCGCCTTCATGGTGTGCATGGAATACGGCCCGGACGCGCTCAACCGCCGTCTCCGCCCGGCCTTCCGCGCATAACAAAACCCTCCATATGGAAACATTCGCCCGTCTTTCCTCGTAGTGGGAGGCCGTGAGACGTTTGTCCATGAGCCTCCTCGCCCTCGCCGCCGTCCTCGCGGCCACGCTCGCCGTGTTCTCTTTTCTCGAAAATGGCGGGGGAGGAGCCGAGTTCTCCGAACAGCCTTTCCTTTTTTCGGGGGCGGCGAATGAAGAGGGAACCGAAGCCGAGTCCGAAAACCTCGCGCCGGACGGCGAGTCGGGATCGGGTGCGAATGAAGCCTCCGATGGGCGTGGGATTTCCTCACTTTCGGAGGCTCGGAAGGATGTCGGGGAGATCGAATCTTCTTCGCCATTTTCGGAGGTCATTGTCGAGGGGTGCGGGGGAGGCGAGGTTCGCCTGAGTGGGATCGAAGCCCGGCTCTTCGAGCTTCACAACGAGGAGCGGGGGGCGAGGGATATTTCGAGCCTGTGCGTCCGGGAGGAGCTTGTGGAGTCGTCGCGTATCCACTCGGAGGACATGATCGAGCACGACTATTTCGCCCACGAAACCCCGGAGGACGTGGATGCTTTCGAGCGGATGGAACGCGCCGGATACACCCTCGACGACGGATACTCGTCCATAAAGACGGGCGAAAACCTCGCGTGGCGCACCCAGTCCGGGCCGGAGCCGGAGCTTTCGGACGCGGAACTCGTCGTCGAGGGATGGCTCGAAAGCGAGGGACATCGAAGAAATCTCCTCGACCCGGAGTTTCGGGAGGTCGGAATCGGAGCGGCGACCGGAGAATACAAAGACTACGAACAGCCCGCCACGATGTACACCGTGAACTTCGGCGTTCGAGAGTGAAACCGTTCCCGGAGGCGGTCGCCGGAATCCGGGTAAAATCCCGATGGATGTTGTGAAACCGAGGAATGAGGCCGACTTTTGAAAGCGCTCGTCATAGTGGGACACGGCTCGCATTTGAACGGGGACTCGAGCCTCCCCATATACGAACACGCCGCCCGCATCCGGAGGGAAATCGGCGGCTTCGACGAGGTCGTCGAGTGCTTCTGGAAAGAAGAGCCTTCGATGCGCCACGTCCTCGACACCGTGGAGTCGGACGAAGTCTTCATCGTCCCGGCGTTCATCTCGCAAGGATATTTCACCGAGCAAGTCATCCCCCGCGAACTCGGCCTCGACGGCTCGCTCACGGAGAAGGATGGAAAAACCATCCACTATGCCGGGCCGCTCGGCGTCTTCGAGGGGATGCCGGACGTTATTTTGGAGCGCACCGCCGACCTCATGCGAGGGAAGGAGGCGGGCGGGACGACCGCGCTCGTGCTTCTCGGGCACGGCACCGATCTGAACAAGAATTCCTCCGGGGTCATTTATTTGAACGCCGAGAGGATACGGGAGCGGAATATTTACGATCTCGTCGAGGTCGGGTTCCTCGATCAAGAACCGGAGATATCCGGTGTCGTCGAGAACGTCGAGGCGGAGAACGTCATCGTCATTCCGGTCTTCATCGCCGAGGGATGGCACACGCGGGAGACCATTCCCGAAGACCTCGGCTTCGACGGTGAAGTGACCGTCCGCGACGGGAAGGCCGTTTTCTATGGCGCTCCGGTCGGGACGCACCCTTCGATGGCTCGCCTCATCGCCGACCGCGCCCGCGAAGCGGAGGCCGCCTCCCTTGCGTGAGAGGACGGGAAACGTCGCCGCCGAGGCGAGGGAAGCCTTCGCCGCGTGGATCTCGGAGTCCGACGATGGCCGCGTCTTCGGAGAGGTTCGCATCGAGAAAGACGGCTCGGGATATTCGATTCGCCACATCGAGGACGAGGGTGGAGAAAACCTCGACGTTTCCACCGACCCGACCGATGCGCGGGAGATTTCACGCTTCACCGAGAGCGGCGAATACCGTCCGCTGAAAAGCTCCCCGAACCTCCGGCGAAGGTGGGAATTGCGGCTTTCGGGCGAGGCGGCGCTCGTTTCGGCGATGAATTATTTTTATCCGGCTGGCGCCGTACATTGGCACCTCGACCGGGAGGGCGAACTCGAGACGACGAGCTTCCGGGAGAACGCTTCTCGGCAGAGCGGGATGTACGAGCGTGTGAAGCACCTCTCCGACGAGGCCGCCCAAAACGCGGCGAAGGCATGCTGCGAGGACGACGTGTGCCTCAAAAAAACCCTGTGGGACATAGACGACGACACGCCCCTCGAAGCGGAGCGCGGGGACGGAGAGATTCCGTGCCCCGAGCCATGCAGCGTTTTCGTGTCGTTCGCGCGCCGCGTGCGCTCGTTCGAGAAAGAGGAGATATACGCCGACTCCGACGGACTCACGCCCTCGGAGAAGGAAGACATCGCCGCCCTCGTGGATGGCGCGGCGTCGGGAGGAGTATCGTTCGCCCGCGAGGCGGAGTTCGAGGAGCCGGTGAACGAGCGGAGGATGCGGTACCGGAGGCTCACCCTCGCACCGAAGCTCCGCCCGGAGGGTGACTCCGGGTGAAGGAGTCGGCGTTGTTTTCAAGAGGCGACGAGCGCGCGGACGTGGCGCTCCGCCTCTTTCCGAGGCTCTCCGAAGGGACTCGCCACGATGGGACTCGATGTGATGCGGAACTCGGAGAACCGCTTTCCGAAAGCCATGTTCGTCGGTCGGCAATTCCCGAGGCGGCTTCGCCGCCGGAGGAGTGGAGGAGTCGGAAAGATAAACGCGACTCCTCCATCTCCTTCCCGAAGAGCGACGCGGCCTCCGGACTCCCGAATCCGCCGACCGAGTTCGGAAGCGTTCACTCGGATTCCGTATAAGTCCGGTGAGTGATCCCGCAAATGACGCGCATCTCATACAACTCGTCCGCACCGCGCTCGGGAAGAAGGGGCGAGGCGTGAACGTGAGTTCATGCGGGTTCGTCATCACGCTTTATGGGGTTGTGGGGGGCGAGGCTTCTCGGGAGGAGGTCGAGGCGGTCGTCCGTTCGGTGGGGGGTGTCGAGGGGGTCGTGAGCAAACTCCGTGAAAACGGGCGGTTATCCGGGGAGTACGTCGCCGCGTCCGTGCTTCGGGCGCGGTGAGTAAAGTCAGGCGCAACGAAAAACATTTCGCCTCGTAACTGTTTTGCGAGCGTGGCCTTCGGGTATCACGTTCAATTAATCTCCAACTAACATGAAGGAGGACGTGAATGCCATTGAAAAAAAGGGTCGGAAAGGCCGCCGGGAAGCTCGGCGCGAAGGCCGGGCGTAGGGTGGCTCCGCACATGGGCCGCAATGCGTGGAGGCTCGGGAAGGCCGAGGCGAAGCTGATTCAAAAAGCCCTCTCCTCGCGTGAGCCGAGGAGCGCCCGGTACACGAAGTACGCCATCTTCACCGCCATCGGCGTGGGAATCGGCATGATTCTCAAACGCGCCGCCGAGTCGAACAACGGCCAAAACACGTGGGGAGGCTCCGATTTCCAAAGCCCCGGCGATGCGAACCGCTCCGGCGCGGAGCGCGGCTATTCCTCCCCGTCCGACGGCCCGCTCATCGGCGGAAGCGGAGGCGGCGCGACGGCGACGACCGGAGTTCCGCCCGAGAGCGAGGAGGCCGAACAGCGAGTCCGGACCGCCCTCGGAGAAGACGACCGCACGAAGGACGTGCCGCGGATAAACGTCGCCGTCACCGAAGGCGTCGCCGAACTACGCGGAGCCGTCCCCTCGGAGGCCGCGAAGAGCGCCGCCGAGGAGATCGCCAAGAACACCGAAGGCGTCCGCGAAGTGAGGAACCTCCTTTCGGTGGGATAGCTTGTCAGCCAGTCAGCATTTCAGCTTGTCAGCTTTTTGACGGCGAAATCGGACGAAGAAACGCCCCGCTGTTTTCGGCGGGGCGTTTTCGTTCGGAGATCGTCTTTGCGAAGTTTTCGGTTTTTGCTGAAATGCTGATGAGCGAAGCGTGCTGATCAGCGCGAAGCCGATGCGAAACGTCAGCTTCGCACAAGCGAGAGGACTTCCTCGCGGACTCGCTCCATCGTGGACTCGTCGGGGGCTTCGACGTTGAGGCGGAGGAGCGGCTCGGTGTTCGAGGGGCGGAGATTGAACCACCAGTCTCCCGAGTCCACCGTGAGGCCGTCGAGGTGATCCATGTCCACGCCGCCGCGCTTCTCGTAAAAATCCTCGATGTTCTTCATGGTCTCGGACTGGTTCCCGACTTCGGAGTTTATTTCCCCGCTTCTTATGTACGGGTCAATGGGTTCGAGGAGCGCCGAGAGCGGGCCATCCTGCCTCGCGACGAGCTCGGCGGCGGTGAGCATGGCGATGATGCCAGAGTCGGCGAAATAGTTGTCGCGGAAGTAGAAATGGCCGGAATGTTCTCCCCCGAAAGCCGCGTCGTGTTCGCGCATCCGGGGCTTTATTATGGAGTGTCCGACTTGTGTTCGTATCGCCCGTCCGCCCTCTTTTTGTATGAGTTCGGGCATCGCCTTCGAGCATATGGCGTTGTAAAGAATCGTCGCGCCCGGCTCTTTTTCGAGGACGTTTCTCGCGACGAGGGTGGCGACGAGGTCGCCGGAGACGGTCTTTCCGTTCTCGTCCACGAGGAAGCATCGGTCGGCGTCGCCGTCGAAGGCGACCCCGAAATCCGCGCCTTCGGCGATGACCCGTTTTTGGAGTTCCTCCATGTTCTCGGGTTCGATGGGGTTCGGGGGATGGTTCGGGAACGAGCCATCGAGGTCGAAGTACATGGGTATGATCTCGAACGGGAGACCTTTGAAGATCGGCGGAACCATCTTCCCGGCCATGCCGTTTCCGGCGTCCACGACGACTTTGAGCGGGCGGAGGTTTTCCGTGTCAATGAATCCGAGGCAATGTTTGGCGTATTCGTCGGTGATGTCGGACTCTTCGACGGAGCCAGAGAACTCGGAGGGGCCGGGGAGTTTGCCGGAGGTTATGAGGTCTCGAATCTGGTTTATGCCCTCTTCGCCCGAGAGCGCGATGGCGTTCTCGCGGCAAAGTTTGAGGCCGTTGTATTGTTTCGGGTTGTGGGAGGCGGTGATCATGGCCCCGCCATGTTCTTCGAGATGGCCGACGGCGAAATACATGGCGTCGGTGGATACCATGCCGAGGTCAACGACGTCGGCTCCGGATTCGGTGACGCCTTCGATGAAGGCTTTTTGGAGGGCTTCGCCGGAGAGGCGCATGTCGCGGGCGGCGACGACGCGCGAGCCGGAGAGTCCGAGGTGGTTCACGAAGGCGCGTCCGATGTCCCTCGCGAGGTCTTCGTCGAGGCTGTCGGGGTACACGCCCCGGATGTCATAGGCTTTGAAGATTGACTCGTCGATCATCATCCCTCTTCCATCTCCGGTTTCCCCTTCATGCCCGAAGGCACGACCGACGGCGAGCCGACGGCGTTCGCACTTTGGGTACAATAACCGTTCATAGCTTTCCGTGCAGTCTACATTTTTTCGAGTGGTGATCTTGACCCCGCGCTTCGTCAGACAAGCCGCTCTTTTCTACGGAGCCTTCGCCATCCTCGCGGTGATATGGAACTCTTTCCGAGGACGCGGATTCCCCCTCTTCGGCGACTCGCTCACTTCGAGCCTCCTCCTCGGGGTCGCGGCGGCGGCGATGACCGTCTCCCTCGGGTTTTTGACGTACCGTGTCCTCCCGGTGTTCAGGCGGCTCGCCGACGAGCTCGCGCCGACGATCCTCGACGGCTCGAGCCGGGTCGGACTCGTCCTCGTCGCGATCTTTTCGGGTGTGGGGGAGGAGATGGTTTTCCGGGGGGTTCTCCAGGAAGAGAT
>Ga0136627_1000036_pt1 | contig 34798 bp, 35 predicted proteins | sample AntDrymUQ4892206_2_FD_104652 | JGI IMG/M metagenome (GOLD analysis project Ga0136627, IMG submission 104652) | Polar desert sand microbial communities from Dry Valleys, Antarctica - metaG UQ489 (22.06) | ecosystem: Environmental > Terrestrial > Soil > Desert | place: Antarctica: Dry Valley... | reverse complement strand
GTCTTCTACGGCGACCACAAGGCGATCCGCGACGTGACGCTCGACTTCCACGCCAGCGAGATCACGGCCCTGATCGGCCCCTCGGGGTGTGGGAAGTCGACCTTCATCCGCTGCCTGAACCGGATGAACGACCTGATCCCCTCCGCGCGCGTGGACGGCAAGATCATCTACCACGGCGAGGATCTGTACGCCTCCGACATCGATCCCGTGCAGGTGCGCAAGCGGATCGGGATGGTGTTCCAGAAGCCGAACCCGTTCCCCAAGTCGATCTACGACAACATCGCCTTCGGCCCCCGCGTCATGGGCACGAAGGGCGACATGGACGAGATCGTCGAGCAGGCGCTGCGGCGCGGCGCGCTGTGGGACGAGGTCAAGGACCGGCTGAAGACCAACGCGTTCGGCATGTCCGGCGGCCAGCAGCAGCGCCTGTGCATCGCGCGCGCCCTCGCCACCGAACCCGACGTGCTCCTGATGGACGAGCCGTGCTCGGCGCTGGACCCGATCTCGACCGGTCGCATCGAGGATCTCATGACCGAGCTCAAGCAGAACTACTCGATCGTCATCGTCACCCACAACATGCAGCAGGCCGCGCGCGTGTCGGACATGACCGCGTTCTTCACAGTCGAGTTGCACGACGAGGGCAAGAGCCGTACCGGGGCGATCGTCGAGTACGGCGGGACCGACAAGATCTTCACCAACCCGGACGACAAGCGCACCGAGGACTACGTCACCGGGAAGTTCGGCTAGGTTCGTGCCGGCCTCGCAACGCCTGCGCTTCCAGGAGGAGCTGGCCCGGCTCGAGGAGCAGGCGCTCGGCGCGCTCGACCTCGTCGTCACCACGCTCGACCGGACGCTCGAGGCGCTGCATCACCGTGACATCGAGCTCGCCGCCATCGTCATCCAGGACGACGACCGGATCGACGGCCGCTACCTGGAGGTCCACCAGGGGATCCTCTCCCTGCTCGCGCTGCAGGCGCCCGTGGCCTCCGACCTGCGCGTCGTGGCGGCGCTGCTGCACGTGATCAAGCACGCCGAGCGCATGGGCGACCAGTGCGTGAACATCGCCAAGGTCCTGCCGCTCACCGGCAACGAGCCGCCGGTCGATCAGGAGATTCTCGAGAAGATCGAGAGGATGGGCGCGCTCGCTCGCTCGGAGGTGTCGCAGTCCAAGCAGGCGTTCCTGCTGCGCGATGTCGCGCTCGCCGAGGACCTGGTGCGACAGGACGCGGAGATCAACCAGCTCAACAAGGAGATCTTCGCGCGTGCGGTCGAGGTCGGGACCGATCCCGACGTGCGCGAATGGGCGATGACGATGATGCTCGTCGCGCGCGCGATGGAGCGCATCGGCGACAACGCGGTGGACGTCGGGGAGCAGGTGGCCTTCGTGGTCACCGGGCTGTTCCGCGAGTTCAGCGACGCGTCGCACCGGTGATTCGTCCGGAAAACGCCCGAATCCGGTGACCATGGTGTTTATCCGGATTCGTGCGGTCGGGTTGGCCTCCTATGCTGCGCGGGAGATGATCCAGTCTCCTGTTCGCATCGCGGTCCTCGACTCCGACACGGGCTTCCTGCGGGTTCTCTGCAAGCGCCTGGAGGGCGCGGGCTGGCAGTACCGCGTGCTGGCGAGTCCGGTTCCGCTCGACGCGATGGTGGCGATGCGGCTCAATGCCGTGGTCGTCGATCTGGCGGTGCTGGGGCCGCAGGGCTGGAGCTATCTCGAGCAGCTCTGCACGCGCTTGCCGAGCTTGGGCGTCGTGGTGTGCACGGGGCGGTCGTCGGTCGCCCAGCGCGTGCGCGGGTTGCGTCTGGGCGCCGACGACTGGATGACCAAGCCGTGCCATCCCGAAGAGCTGATGGCCCGCGTGGAGGCCGTCGTGCGGCGCCGCAAGCGTGCTGATGAGCGGGTGGACGTGGGTCCGCTCGTGATCGGCGAGGTCGAGATCCGGCCCGACCAGTTCCAGGCGTTCGTGGGCGGCGTCGGCGTGGACCTGACGCGGCGCGAGTTCGAGCTCATCCAGTTGCTGGCCGACGCGCAGGGCCAGGTCATGCAGCGCGAGGAGATCTATCAGCGCGTCTGGGGCTACGCGATGGTCCACGGCGACCGCTCCGTCGACGTCTTCGTGCGCAAGCTGCGCCAGAAGCTCGAGCGGGCCTCGCCGCGCTGGCGCTACATCCACACGCACTTCGGCGTCGGCTACCGCTTCGCGGCGCAGGGACCCGAGGACGCCTCGGTGAAGGTGTCGCTTCCCGTTCCGGTGCATTCAGCCGAGCCCACGCGGGAGCCGGTGAAGCACCCGACCGCTCCCGTCGGCGCCTGAGCCTGGCTATCGTTCCGGGGGTGGGTCCGGACCGCAACACGCATCTACGCAACTTCGGCATCGTGATCGTGCTGGCGCTCGGGGTGTGGCTGCTGCCGGGCGGCGGCACCGCGGCCGGGACCCTCAACAACATCCTCGGCCTCCTGTTCGCCGGCGGACTGGTCTTCTTCGCCTATCGCATGTACATGGAGCATCGCTCGTCGCTGTTCATCCTCGAGGACCGCGTCCGCGGACTCCTCTATGGCTCGGTCGTCCTCATCGCGCTCGCGCTGATCGGGACGGCGCGCCTGTGGGAGGGCGGTGGCTTGGGGGTCCTCGTGTGGCTCGCGCTGATCGGCGCCGGCGCCTACGGATGCGTCAAGGTGTTTCGAGCGTCGCGCGAGTACTAGTGCCCGTCTCGTGACAATCGACCTGCGAGCGAAGCCGGACGAGACGGGCCACTAGGGGCTATGGCCGCGCGGGGCTTGGGCTGCTGGCTGGCCGCTCGGTGGCACGCCCGGCGTCCACGTCGACGGCGGCATCGAGGAGGGAAGGGAGTGGTGCCTGCTCGTGTTCCCGACGTCGCACGCGCGTGCTCGCCCGACACGATGCCCACATTGAGGTTGTCATCGGTCCCGAACGTCGTGAGCGGGATCGGGCGACCCGCGGATTGCGACGTTGGGCGCAACCCGCCCGGCGTGCCGCGGGCAACGCCGGTCGACCGCGCCGAGATCGTCGGTGACCGGCGTTGATGGCCGCTATCGCCGTCCACGCCGGGCAGTCGATGCGGCGGAGGGTGTGACCGACGTTGACGCGCAGGAAAGGCTTTCTCCCTGGATGCCGCCGTTGACGCAGACGCCGGAGCCGCCGCCTGACGGCCGGTCCCGGTACAAGGCGAACCACGGCCCGGTGAGAGACCTCTCATGCCATGCTCATCGCCGCCTCACCCCAATCCGCGAGAACCAACGCTATGACCACCACATCGCCACCTGAGGAACCGCCTTGCGAGCCGGCGGTCGAGCAGCGCGTGACGCTGCGCCGCCACCTTCGAGCCGCACCGATCGCCGCCGTCGCGCTCACGCTCGGCGCGGCGCTGCCGTCTACGGCCGCCGCTGCCGTCCCGCGGCTCGAGCTGAGGGTGGCCAAGCCGATCCGCGACGAGCCCAAGGTCCCCGGCGCCATGACCGTCGGCGGGCGGACGTACCGCATCGGAATCGAGCACCGCGGCCAGAGCTCCCAGGCGTTCAGGCGCTTCGGTCGAGCGGGTTGCTCGAGGACCTGCAGCGGAGCGTCGATCGCCACGCGCGCGACCTGCGCGGACCCGCGCACCGCAACTTCGCCCGCTGGCGGACACTCGACGCACCCGTGTTCCGCAACCAGCCCGTTCACGGGTCGCATCGCGCGGCGGTCGCCGCGCTGAAGGACTGGCTGGTGCGCCGAACGGCCTGGTTGGACCAGGCGCTGGCGGAAACTGCCCAGGGGTGACGGCGGCAGCTCGGCGCTGTCGCCTTGGGCGATCACGGCCGCGCAGTCTCGTCGCAGGCTTGCGCGCCGATTGACACGTTCGCGCGTGGTTGCGTTCACCGGGCCACTCGAAGCTCCCGGCCATGGTCTCATGGCGTGGGCACGGCGGGCAGGCGGCGGTTGAGCTCGTCGCCGTGCTGCCACTCGCGATCTTGTTGCTCGCGGGCGCCTGGCAGCTCACCGTCGCCGGTCACGCGAGGTGGGCCGCGGGGGCGGCGGCGCAAGCGGCCGCCCGCGCCGCCGCGGTGGGCGCCGATGCGCGCGCGGCCGCGCGCGCGCAGTTGACGCCCAGCCTCGAGCGTGGCGTGCGGGTCCGCTCGCGCGGCGAAGGGGCGGTCGAGGTCACGCTGCGCATCCCGCCGGTGCTGGGGCTGGAGGTTCTCGGTCACACGTCCGCCACGGCCCACTTCCCTCCGCAGCGATGAGTCGCGACGAGCGCGGGCAAGCCTCGGTCGAGCTGGTGGCGTTGCTTCCGCTGACCCTCGTCGTCGGGCTCGCGATCCCTACCGTCCTTGGCGCGCAGGCGGCGGCGGGGCAGGCGGCAGCTGCCGCGCAGGCGGGCGCGATGGCGCTGATCCAGGACTCGGATGCCACCGCGGCGGCGCGCGCCGCGCTGCCCGCCTCCGCCGGTGAGCGCGCGACCATCTGGATCAGTGGTCGCGAGGTCACGGTCACCGTTCGTCCGTCGACGCCGATCGCTTTCCTCCAGAACCGGCTCGGGGCGACGGCGACTGCCGCCGCCGGTCCGGAACCGGTGCCGTGAGCGGCCGTCGCGCGGGTGAGGCAGCGTTCCCATGACCGGCCTGCTGCGCCGGATCTCCGCATGCTTCTTCGAGCCGGTCCCCACTCCTGCGCCCGCCCCGTCGGATGCGCCCGCACCGCTGCGCCCAGGGCCGACGGTCCCTGGGCGGACGTTGGGTGTCTCCTCCTCCGACGGCGGCACGGATCCCGGCTCGAGCCCGCTGTCCGCCGGAGTGTTCGGCACGCCGGCAGCCGTCGTGCCGGTCGCCGCGGCCTGCGCCGGAGAGCTGCGGGCACGCGAGCGCGCGGCGGCGGCGCTGATCTGCGTCTGGCGTGCGCCCGCTCCGGCTCCCGCGCCCGGGGAGGCGATGACCGGCGCGCCCGGAGCGCGGTCGCCCGCGGGCGCGACCACCCCGGGGGCCCGCCGCCTGGCCGCCCGGCTGGCGGAGGCAGGTCTCGCCGCGACCGCGTGCGGCCGGCTGGCGTGGCTCGCGCTCGATGCCGAGCCCGCGAAGGCGGTCGACGAAGTCCAAGCATGTCGAATTCTGGCCTCCACGCCGTTCGTCCTCGCGGTGGTCGGCGCGCGTCCGGAGCACTTCGAGCCGATCCTGGCTGCCCTCGGCCTCTCGGTTGCCGTCCTGCCGGCGGACGTCGATCCCGCGCTGCGAACGCTAACCGGTGCGGCGCTGCCCTCGGGGCGCCGCGTCGTCGTCCCGCCGCTTCCGCCCGGTCCATCTCGCTGGGCCGCGATGGCCGGACTCGCTCGCCTTCGGTCGCTTCCGGAACTGCGCGCGTGAGCCTGCGAGTGTTCACGGTCGGTTCGTCGAGGCGGAGCTTGCCCGGGGACTGCGCCGGCCGGGGTCGATCCCGTCGGCGGTTTCCGCCCGCATTCGCGGCCGGTGCATCGGGCCAGGTCGCTGTGCTCGTGGTCGGCGGGCTGCTCGCCGTCGTCCTTGGTGCGCTGATCCTCGGGGCGGTCGCGCGTGCCATGGGTACGCGGGACGCCGCGCAGCGAGCGGCCGATCTCGCCGCGCTCAGCGGCGCCCGCGCGATGCAGGCGGCGTACGGTCGCCTGTTCGAGCCGGCGGTCATCGGCGGTCGCGCGAATCCGCGCCACCTCGAGAAGGAGGCGTATCTCGGGCTCGTTCGCGGCGCGGCGGTGCGGGTGGCCTCCGAGAACCACGCTCCTGGCGCCGAGGTGTCGTTTCCCGACGCACCGACGCTCGCCCCGGTGCGCGTCCGTGTCGTGGTGGAGCGGCGGGTGAAGATCGCCGGCGAGGTGCTTCGAATGCACGCGGACGCCGAGGCCGAGCTCGCGCCGCCGAGCGGAATGGACCCCGCCGCCTTGACCGGCGGGGGCGGCTACGACGGTCCGCTCGCCTACCGCCAGGGCGAGCCGATGCGGCCGGACGTCGCGCAGGCGTTCGACCGCATGGCCGCCGCGGCGCGGCGTGACGGCCTGCACCTGGTCATCAGCAGCGGCTTCCGTTCCGACGCCGAGCAGGCGGTCCTGTTCGCGCGACACCCGGATCCCAAGTGGGTCGCTCCACCGGGCGAGTCGCTGCACCGCAACGCGACCGAGCTCGACGTCGGCCCGCGCTCGGCCTACGGCTGGCTCGCCGCGAACGCGGGTCGCTTCGGCTTCGTTCAGCGCTACGCGTGGGAACCCTGGCACTACGGCTACATCCGCGCCGCCGGGACGCGCAGCGTCGGCTACGGGCCGGCAGACGGACGCAGCGGCATGCCGACCTTCGTCCCGGCGCGCTTCGCGCCCGCGATCAGCCGTGCGGCGCAGCGTTGGAACGTCGGGGCGGCCGTGCTCGGCGCGCAGCTCTACGTCGAGTCGAACTTCAATCCGTTCGCGCGCTCGCCGGCCGGTGCTCAGGGCATCGCGCAGTTCATGCCGGGCACCGCGCGGGCGTACGGGCTGCATAACCCGTTCGACGCGACGACGGCGATCGACGCGCAGGCGCACCTGATGCACGACTTGCTACGCCAGTTCGGCTCGGTGCCGCTCGCGCTGGCCGCCTACAACGCCGGCCCGAACCCGGTGGCCACCTGCGGCTGCATCCCGCCGTATCCGGAGACGCGTGGGTATGTCGCGCGGATCATCGGCCTGCTCGGCGGGGCGGGCCAGGCGCCCGCAGGCGGCGGGCTCGCGGTCCGGCTGGTGCGTTAGTTTGCGTCAGCGCATCACATAAGCCGATGATATGATGCAGCGGATGCGCACAACGGTGACGCTGGCTCCGGACGTTCGAGTCCTGCTCGAGCGCCGGATGCAGGAGCGCGGCCTCTCGTTCGGGGAAGCGCTCAACGGGGCGCTGCGCAGCGCGCTGGCGCCCGAGCAGGGCGCTGAGCCGTTCGCCACGCCGACGTTCTCGATGGGCGAGCCGGCCGTGCCGCTGGACAAGGCGCTGCGCTTGGCCGCCGAGCTGGAGGACGATGAGCTCGTCCGCCGCCTGGCCGCGCGCAAGTGAAGTGCAACTCGTCGACGCGAACGTCCTGCTCTATGCCGTCAATCGCGACGCCGCGCAGCATCAGGTCGCGCGGCGCTGGCTGGACGCGGCGCTCGGAGGAGACGAGGCCGTGGCGTTCGACTGGGTGGTCCTGCTCGCCTTCATCCGTCTCGGCACTCGCGCGGGTCTGTTCCCCCGGCCGCTGAGCACGCAGCAGGCCGTCTCGGTCGTCGAGCGCTGGCTGGTTCGGCCGGCGGCCCGCATCCTGACCCCGTCCGCATCGCATCTCTCGCTGATGGGCGGGCTGCTCGAACGGTCCGGCTCTGCCGGCAACCTCGTCAACGACGCGCACCTGGCCGCTCTCGCACTCGGTCACGGGGCCGGCATCGTCTCCTTCGATCGGGACTTCGGCCGGTTCGAGGGTCTGCGTTGGTCTAAACCGGCGTAGTTCCTCTGACGCCCTCCTGCTTCGTGTCCTGGCTTCCGTGGAACACAACGTAGATCCGGCAAGACGCGACTAGAGGAGAGTCACATGGCTGAGAACCGTGGCGTGGCTTACATGGGTCCGGGGGACGTCGAGGTGCAGAACATCGATTTCCCGACCTTCGAGCTCCAGGACGGGCCGGGCGTCCATCCCGACAACGTGGGGCGACCGCTGCCCCACGCGGCGATCCTCAAGATCGTCTCGACCAACATCTGCGGATCCGACCAGCACATGGTCCGGGGCCGGACCACCGCGCCCGCGGGCTTGATCCTCGGCCACGAGATCACCGGCGAGGTGATCGAGACAGGGCCGGGCGTCGAGTTCATCAAGGAGGGTGACCTGTGTTCGGTGCCCTTCAACATCGCCTGCGGGCGCTGTCGCCTGTGCAAGGAGGGGCACACCGGCGTCTGCCTCAACACCAATCCGGAGCGTCCGGGCTCGGCGTACGGCTACGTCGACATGGGCGGCTGGGTCGGCGGTCAGGCCGAGTACGTCCTGGTCCCGTACGCGGACTGGAACCTCTTGAGATTCCCCGACTCCGATCAGGCGATGGAGAAGATCCTCGACCTGACGATGCTGTCGGACATCTTCCCGACCGGATATCACGGTGCGTTCACCGCGGGGGTGACGTCGGGCTCGACGGTGTACATCGCGGGCGCCGGGCCGGTCGGCCTCGCGGCCGCCTACTCGGCTCAGTTGCTCGGGGCAGCAGTCGTCTTCGTGGGCGACCTGATCCCGGAGCGCCTCGAGCAGGCGCGCTCGTTCGGCTGCGAGGCGATCGACGTCTCCAAGGGCGATCCGAAGGAGCAGATCGAGGACGTGCTGGGCGTGCCCGAGGTTGACGCCGCCGTCGACGCGGTGGGCTTCGAGGCGCGCGGACATGGCGCAGACGCCGGCCACGAGGCGCCCGCCACGGTGCTCAACAGCATCATGGAGCTGACGCGCGCAGCCGGCAAGTTGGGCATTCCCGGGCTGTACGTCACCGGTGACCCGGGTGCGGCCGACGAGGCCGCCAAGACGGGCTCGCTGTCGATCCGCATCGGCCTTGGCTGGGCGAAGTCGCAGTCGTTCACGACGGGTCAGTGCCCGGTGATGAAGTATCACCGCAACCTGATGCAGATGATCCTGAACGACAAGGCGCACATCGCCAAGGCGGTCAACGCGACCGTCATCTCGCTCGACGCGGCGCCGCAGGGCTACAAGGACTTCGATTCCGGCGCGGCGCAGAAGTTCGTCCTGGACCCGCACGGGCTGATCGCCGCCTGAGGCACCCGGACACGGCGCGCCGCCATCTGACGGCGCGCCCCGGCCCCCCGGCCGTACCTGCACATAAGCACCGTATGTGTGCTTATGTGCAGGAGGGGTTGGCCTCGTCCGGACGCGACGAGCGCGGGCTCGGCGCTAGCGGTCGTAGCGCCGGGCGAACTTCCTGAACTGCTTGTACGCCTTGCGCGGCTTGCCGTTCGGGTTCACGAGGCCCGCATCGAAGCGCGCCTTGCGCTTCGCGCCGGTCCAGTGGTAGTTGTAGAGCCGGGTGAGCCGGGAGCGCATGCCGCTGCGCCGCGAGTCGTACGCGCGGAAGAGCTTGAACATGAACTTGGTGCGGTTGGCCTGGCGTGACGGGGAGCGCCTGTAGCTCGGCAGGAACTTCAGGAGTCCGCCCGTCTCGGTCGCCCAGACCTGACCGGGCACGAGCCTCAGCAGGGCGCGTGTGCCCGCGGTGCGCTTGCGGTTGACGTCCGCGTAGTTGTGGAGGCCCCAGATCCTGGCCTTGCGGCCGGACTTCCGCATGAACTTGGTGACCCACGAGGTCATGTTGCTCGTGTCCAGGACGTCGGCCGCCACCAGCGTGCAAGAGCGGCAGGCCTTGCGCGCGGCCAGGAAGTACCTGGCGGCGAGGCCCGGCTTGCGCGCGAGCGGCTGGGACACGTGGTTCGCCTCGTTCCAGACACCGAACGTCCGCACGGACGGGTACTCCCGGCGGAAGCGGTTGAACGCCTTGCGGTACTTCCGCACGCTGGGCGCGCGGCACGACTTCGAGCTCGAGTAGCGGCTGTTGCGATAACAACCACGACGGGCGGTGAAGTGGACCAGCAGGTCGGCGTCGGCCTGCTCGGCGCGGGTCATGAAGCCGAGCACCTCGGCGGCCTGCCCTGCGTTCTTGTACCAGTCGAAGGGCACCAGGTACCGGACGCGCTCGATGCGGAGGGCCTGGAACTTCTTGTTGTCGAACATCGCGGCGTCCTGCTCGGCGATTCCGACCTTGAAGTCCGCCTGCGCGGGGGCGGAGAGGGCGACGCAGAAAACGAGCGCCGCGAGGGGAAAGAGTCGTCTGTACATGGTCGTCGCAACCGAGCGTAGCTGCGAGGGTTGCGGAATCCTGGGAAATATCCGCCCGATCGCAGCCTAAGCTCAACGGTCACGTGGCGATCGAGACTCCCCGGAAGGACAGGCTGGCCGAGCAGCGACGTGCGCTGCCCGATCAACCCGGCGTCTACCTGTTCCGCGACGCGGGCGGCCGCGTCATCTACGTCGGCAAGGCGAAGTCGATCCGCAAGCGCGTCGCCTCGCACTTCGGCTCGCGCAGCACGCTGAGCACGTTCATCGACCAGATCGAGTCGCTGGTCGTGCAGACGGAGGCCGAGGCGCTGCTCACCGAGCAGAACTTCATCAAGCAGTACCGCCCCCGCTTCAACATCCGGCTGCGCGACGACAAGTCCTACCCCTACATCGCGATCAGCCTGGACGAGGAGTTTCCGCGCGTCTACTTCACGCGCGAGCGCCACCGGCGCGAGCGCGCGTACTTCGGTCCGTACTCGAGCGCCAAGCGCGTGCGCGGCACGCTCGACCTGCTGGGCAAGATCTTCCTGTTCCGCTCGTGCGAGGGCGTAGAGCCGGGGCGGCGCTCGGGCTCCCCGTGCCTGGACTACTACATCAAGCGCTGCGGAGCGCCCTGCGTCGGCTACGTGACGAGAGAGGAGTACCGCGCGGGCATCGACGGCGTGATCGCGTTCCTCTCGGGCCGCTTCCGCCAGATCGAGCGCGACCTGGAGCAGCGGATGCACTTCGCCGCGGGCGAGCGCGACTACGAGCAGGCGGCGCTCGAGCGCAACCGGTTGCACGCTGTTCGCGCGCTGCTGGAGCGCCAGCGCGTGTCGGCCGAGGGCGCTGGGACGTTCGACGCGGTCGGGGTGGCGGTGGATGGGATGGAGGCCAACGCGCAGGTCTTCCAGGTGCGCGACGGCGTGCTCTCGGACCGCCAGTCCTTCTACCTGGACAACCAGGGCGAGCAGGAGCCGGCGATCGTGGCGGAGGAGTTCCTGCTGCAGTACTACACGAGCGCGCTGGCGATCCCGGCGCTCGTCGTCGTCGGGCAGGAGCTTGTCGCGGGATCCGAGCTGGGAGTGATGTCCGAGCTGCTCACCGAGCGGCGCGGCGGCGCGGTCGAGATCCGCGCGGCCGAGCGCGGCGGGAAGCTGCGCATCCTCGAGCTGGCCGGGCGCAACGCGCGACTGGCGCTCGACCAGGAGAAGCTCAAGGCCGAGCGCCGCCGGCAGCAGCGGGTGGAGGCGCTCGCCGGGCTGCAGCGGGCGCTCGCGCTCGACGCGCTTCCGGTGCGGATCGAGTGCTTCGACATCTCGCACGTCGGCGGCACCCACACGGTGGCGTCGATGGTGGTGTTCGAGGGCGGCGCGCCCAAGAAGGCCGACTACCGCCGATTCACCATTCGTTCCCACGATGGCAACGACGACTTCGCTTCCATGAACGAGGTGCTCTCGCGCCGCCAGGCACAGTGGGACAGGCAGCATGAGCGCTCCCCCTACGACGCGGAGCGCGACGCATCCTTCGCCGCCCTGCCGAACCTCGTGGTGATCGACGGCGGGCCCGGGCAGCTCTCCGCCGGCTTGGAGGCGGTGCGGGGCTTGCGCGAGCAGGGCGTCACCGTCGTCTCGCTGGCCAAGCGCATCGAGGAGGTGTTCGTGCCCGGCGTCCGGGAGCCGCTACGGCTCGCCCACGACACGCCGGAGCTCCAGCTTCTCCAACGGGTCCGCGACGAGGCCCACCGCTTCGCCATCACCCACCACCGGATCCGGCGCGACAAGGCGATGACCGAGTCGATCATGGACGGGCTCCCGGGCGTCGGCCCCAACCGCAAGCGCGCGCTGCTGCGCCACTTCGGCTCGCCGGAAGCGGTCCTGGGGGCCACCCGCGAGCAGCTCGAAGCCGTGCCGGGTCTGCCCGCCAAGGTCGGCCGCGACCTCTACCACCATCTCAACAAGACGGGACGCTGATGGCGCGCCTCACCGACCTCGTCGTGATCTCGGGTTTCTCGGGGGCCGGCAAGTCGTCGGCGATGAACGTGTTCGACGACGCGGGCTACTTCTGCGTCGACAACCTGCCCGCTGAGATGATCCGCTCGCTCGCGACGCTGTTCCTGCACGAAGGCTCCAAGGTGGAGCGCGCCTGCGTCGTCTCCGACCTACGGGCGCGCGACTACTTCGACGTGCTCGCCGAGGTGCTCGACGAGCTCGACGCCGGCAGCGTGGGGTCGCGCGTGCTCTTCCTGGAGGCCGACGAGGACCAGCTCATCGCGCGCTACAAGGAGACCCGCCGGCGGCACCCGCAGGCGCGCAACGGCAACGTCTCGGACGGCATACACAGGGAGCAGGGGCTCCTGGCGCCGATCCGCGAGCGTGCCGACACGGTGATCGACACGACCGGCCTCAGCCCGTCGGCGCTGCGACGCAAGGTCGCGTCGGAGATGCTGGCGCCCGGCGAGCCGGGCAAGCTCGCCGTCACGTTCGGCTCCTTCGGCCACAAGCACGGCCCGGCACGCGACGCCGACCTCGTGCTCGACGTCCGCTTCCTGCCCAACCCACACTGGGAGGCCGACCTCCGACCACTCACGGGCTTCGACCGGCGGATCATCGAGTACGTCGGCCGCGACGGGCGGCTCAAGGAGTTCTACGACCGCGTGCTGCCGCTGCTCGAGTACTTGCTGCCCCAGTACGTGGCGGAGGGCAAGGCGCATCTGGTGGTCGCGATCGGCTGCACGGGTGGCCGTCACCGCTCGGTGGTCATCGCGGAGGATCTCGGGGCGCACTTCCGCGAGGACCACCGGTTCTTCGTCGAGGTCCAGCACCGCGACGTGGACCGGGCCCCCGCACGCGCTTGATCCTGACGCGGTCCGGGCACGACGCTCAGGATGGGCGAAGCCATCCTGTTCAGCCTGATCGCCTCGAGCGCGTTGGTCATCGGCGGGGTGCTCGGCGCCTACTGGAAGGCGCCGACGCAGGTCACCGGGGTGCTGCTGGCCTTCGCCAGCGGGACGCTCATCGCGGCGCTGTGCTTCGAGCTGTTTCCCGAGGCGTATGAACTGGGCGGTGCCTGGCGGGCCGGCCTCGGCCTCCTGGCGGGCGGCACGGCGTTCGTGCTGGCCAACGCCGCACTGGATCGCTGGGTGGCCGGCTCGACCAAGCCCGACCAGCGCGAGAAGGTCAAGCGCGGCGCGTCGGGCGGCGTCGGCTGGGCGCTGCTGGCGGCGGTGACGCTGGATGGCATCCCGGAGAACGTGGCGCTCGGCGTCTCGCTCGTGGAGGGCGCGAGCTACACGCTGCTGGTCGCCATCTTCTTCTCCAATCTTCCGGAGTCGCTGGTCGGCGCGGTCGCCATGCGCGACGAGGACCGGCCGCCGCGCGAGGCGATCCTCATCTGGACGCTCTGTGCGGTCGTGCTGGCGCTGGCGGTCCTGCTGGGCCGGGCGGTGTTCGCCGGCGGCGCCGTGCTCGCCTCGCTCGCCGACACGCTGATGCCGGAGGCCTTCGAGCACGGGCGGCCTTACAACTCGTTCGCCACGGCAGCCGGGTTCTTCCTGTCCTTCATGCTCGCGACCGTGTAGGTAGCCTTTCCGGCCCCTCCCCTTCGTCTCGTTCCAGGAAAGGGTCTCCATCGCCATGCCAGTACGCGTCGGGATCAACGGCTTCGGCCGCATCGGCCGCAACGTCTTCCGCGCCGCCCACGAGTCCGGCGCCGACGTCGAGATCGTCGCGGTCAACGACATCACGGACACGGGCACGCTCGCCCACCTGCTCTCCTACGACTCGGTCTACGGCCCGTTCCAGGGCACCGTGGACGTCGGCGACGGCGTCCTCACGATCGACGGCCGCGACGTCCGGGCGCTGGCCGAGCGCGATCCCGCCGCGCTGCCGTGGGGAGATCTGGGCGTGGACGTGGTGATCGAGTCGACGGGCTTCTTCACCAAGCGCCCGGACGCCGCCAAGCACCTGGAGGCCGGCGCGAAGAAGGTCATCATCTCGGCACCGGCCACCGAGCCCGACGCGACCGTGGTGCTGGGCGTCAACTTCGACTCCGCCTACGACCCCGACACGCACGACGTCATCTCCAACGCGTCGTGCACCACAAACTGCCTGGCGCCGGTGGTCAAGGTGCTGCACGACTCGATCGGCATCGAGCGCGGGCTGATGACGACCATCCACGCGTACACCGCCGACCAGAGGCTTCAGGACGCGCCGCACTCCGACCTGCGCCGGGCCCGGGCCGCCGCGCTCAACCTGGTGCCCGCCTCGACGGGCGCCGCCAAGGCGATCGGCCTCGTCATCCCGGAGCTCAACGGCAAGCTCCACGGCTTCGCGGTGCGGGCTCCCGTCCCCACCGGGTCGGTCGTCGACCTCACCTTCCAGGCGGCACGCGAGACCTCCGTGGACGAGATCAAGGAGATCGTCCGCGGCAAGGCGGACACGGGCGCGCTGGCGGGCATCCTCGCCTACACGGAGGACCCGATCGTCTCCTCCGACATCGTCAAGAACCCGTACTCGTCGATCTTCGACGCCGAGCTGACTTCCGTGCTCGAGGGCGCCCTGGTCAAGGTCGTGGCCTGGTACGACAACGAGTGGGGGTACTCCAACCGCTGCGTGGAGCTTGCCCAGAAGGTGCTCGTGCGTGCGCACGCTTGACGAGCTCGACGTCGAGGGCAAGCGCGTCCTCGTGCGGGTGGACTTCAACGTCCCGCTCGACGCCGACTCGGGGAGGATCACCGACGACACCCGGATCCGGGCGGCACTCGGGACCTTGGTGGAGCTGCGGGAGAAGGGGGCACGGCTGCTGCTCGCCGCGCACCTGGGCCGGCCCAAGGGGCGCGAGGACAAGCTCTCCCTGCGGCCGGCGGCGGACCGGCTGAGCGAGCTGCTCGGCGCGGAGGTCGTGCTGGCGGACTCGCTCGACGACGTGCCCGACGGCGACGTCGTGATGCTCGAGAACGTGCGCTTCGAGGCGGGGGAGACCGGTAACGACTCCTGGCTGGCACGGCGCTACGCGGAGCTTGCCGACGTCTACGTCAACGACGCGTTCGGCGCCGCCCACCGCGCGCACGCGTCCACCGAAGCGGTCGCGCACCTGCTGCCCAGCGCGGCCGGGCGGCTGCTGGAGCGCGAGGTCGCGACGCTGCGGCGCATCCTCGAGGCGCCCGAGCGCCCGCTCGTCGCCGTCGTCGGGGGGGCGAAGGTGACGGACAAGATCGGGGTGCTCGAGGCGTTTCTCCAGCGCGCGGACCGCATCCTGATCGGCGGCGCGATGTGCTTCCCGTTCTTCAAGGCGCAGGGGCACGGCGTCGGCGCCTCGCTCTGCGAGGACGAGGGCCTGGAGCCCGCGAGGCGCGTGCTCGCCGCCGGCGGCGAGAAGCTGCGCCTCCCGACCGACCTGCTCGCCGGCCGCGAGCTCTCGGCGCAAACCGAGACACGGGCGCTTGACGGGGTCGCCGTGCCCGACGGCTGGATGGGGCTGGACATCGGCCGCCGCACCGCGGCCGGCTTCGCCGAGGTCATCGGCGATGCCGGCACGGTCTTCTGGAACGGCCCGATGGGCGCGTTCGAGCTGGAGCCGTTCGCGGCAGGCACGCGCACGGTGGCCGTGGCCGTGGCCGAGTCCGATGCCGTCACCGTGGTCGGCGGGGGCGATTCCGCCGCGGCGCTCGCCGCGTTCGGCCTGGCCGACCGCGTCTCCCACCTCTCCACCGGCGGCGGCGCCTCGCTGGAGCTGATCGAGGGCAAGACCCTGCCGGGCGTGGAGGCCCTGGCGTGACCACCGAGCCGACTGCGTCGGCCGGCACAGGTCGCACGCCGCTCATCGCCGGCAACTGGAAGATGCACAAGACGGTCGCCGAGGCCGAGCGGTTCATCGGCGCGCTGCTGCCGCGGGTGGCCGCCGTCGACGGGGTCGACATCGTCGTCTGCCCGCCGTTCCTCGCCCTCCAGGCGCTCGTCGACTCCGCCCGCGGCTCGCAGGTCGGCATCTACGCCCAGACCATGCACGAGGCCGACGCCGGTGCCTTCACCGGCGAGGTCTCCGCCGCGATGCTGTCCGAGCTCGACGTGCACGGCGTCGTGCTCGGCCACTCCGAGCGCCGCGAGCACTGCAACGAGACCGACCGCGCGCTGCAGCTCAAGGTCCCCAAGGCGCTCCAAGCCGGCCTGGTGCCGATCCTCTGCGTAGGCGAGACCGAGGACGAGCGCGAGCGCGGCGAGACCGAGCGCAAGCTGCGCCATCAGGTCCGCGAGGGGCTCGCGCAGGTGCCGAGCGAGCGCCTGCCCGAGGTGGTCGTCGCCTACGAGCCGGTGTGGGCGATCGGGACCGGGCTGACCGCCACGGCCGAGCAGGCGCAGGAAGCGGCCGCATTCGTGCGCGCGCTCGTCGCCGGCTTCGATGCGGAGGCGGCGACGCTGGTGCGCATCCTCTACGGGGGCTCCTGCAAGCCCGGCAATGCCGCGGAGCTGCTGGCGCTGCCCGACGTGGACGGCGCCCTGGTGGGCGGCGCGAGCCTCGATCCGGGCGATTTCACCGCGATCGTGGAAGCCGCCGCGCGGTGACGGTCCCGGCCGTCTGCCTGATCGTGCTCGACGGCTGGGGGCTCGCCCCCGACGGACCCGGCAACGCGGTGGCGCTCGCCGACACGCCGGTCTTCGACCGGCTCTGGGCCGAGCACCCGCACACGACGCTCACCGCCATGGGCCAGGCCGTCGGCCTCCCCGAGGGACAGATGGGCAACTCGGAGGTGGGCCATCTGAACCTCGGCGCGGGGGCGATCGTTCCGCAGGACCTCGCGCGCATCGACGAGGCGGTGCGGGACGGGACGCTCGGCGAGAGCGAGACGCTGAGAGCGGCGCTGCGCGGGGCCACGCGCGTCCACCTGATCGGCCTGGTGTCGCCGGGTGGCGTGCACTCGTCCGAGGAGCACTTGGCGGGGCTGATCGCGCTGGGCGCGGAATGCGACGTGCCCGATCTCGTGATCCACGCGTTCACCGATGGGCGCGACACCTCGCCGACGTCGGGCGCGGCGTCGGTGGCGAGCATCGAGGCGGCCTGCCGCGAGCAGGGCACCGGCCGGATCGGGTCGGTCATCGGGCGCTACTACGCGATGGACCGCGACCAGCGCTGGGAGCGGACCGGCCAGGCGGTCGACCTGCTGTGCGACGGCACGGCCTCGCACCACGCGCCAACGGGCGAGGCAGCGGTGAAGGACGCCTACGACCGCGGCGAGACCGACGAGTTCATCAGCGCCACCGCCGTCGGGGAGGAGGCGCGCATCCGGTCCGGCGACTCTGTGCTCGCGTTCAACTTCCGGCCCGACCGCATGCGCCAGCTCACGGCGAAGCTCTCCGCGGTCGTCGAGCGCTACTCGACGCTCACGTCGTACGAGGACGGTTGGTCGTTTCCCGTCGTCTTCCCGCCGCACCGGCCGGCGACCACGATCGGCAAGGTGCTGGCCGGTGCGGGGCGCGCGCAGCTGCACGTGGCCGAGACGGAGAAGTACCCGCACGTGACGTACTTCTTCAACGGCGGCGACGAGGAGCCCTACGCGGGAGAGGTGCGCGAGCTGGTGCCGTCACCGCGCGACGTGCCGACCTACGACCACAAGCCGGAGATGAGCGCGCGCGAGGCGACCGAGGCCTTCCTGCGGCGGTGGCAGGAGCAGGACTTCGCGTTCGCGATCATCAACTTCGCCAACGCCGACATGGTCGGCCACACCGGCGTGATCGCGGCGGCCGTCACGGCGGTGGAGACGGTGGACGAGTGCCTCGGCCGGATCGTCGACGCTGTGCACGGCAAGGGCGGCGCCTGCATCGTCACGGCCGACCATGGCAACGCCGACGAGATGCTCGAAGAGGACGGCTCCCCCGACACCGCGCATTCGCTCAACCCGGTCCCGCTCATCGTCACGCCGGGCGCGCAGGCGCTCGACGGCGAGGGCATCCTGGCCGACGTGGCGCCGACCGCGCTCGCCCTGCTGGGGATCGAGCCGCCGGAACCGATGACGGGCCGTTCGCTGCTGGGCTAGGCGCCGGCGCTCAGGCGCGGTCGCGCGGGCGAAGGACAGTTGCCGGTGCAACCAGTCGCCGGTTATCCTGTCGCCTCGTGACCTCCCCGGCCCGCGAGAAAGAAGCGCTCGACGCAGCCGAGCTCGGCGCCTGGCGGGGCATGCTGCGGATCCACAACGCGCTCGTGCGGGAGCTCGACACGGAGCTCGAGGCGGCGCACGCGCTCCCGCTCTCCTCCTACGACGTGCTGATCCACCTGCAGGCCGCCCCCGGCAAGCGCTTGCGGATGGCGGAGCTGGCCGACCGCGTGCTGCTCAGCCGGTCTGGCGTCACGCGGCTGGTGGACCGCCTGGAGCGCGACGGGTTGATCGTCCGCGACAGTTGCGCCTCCGATGCTCGCGGCCTCTTCGCCGTGCTGACCGACAGGGGAGACCAGCTGCTGGCCCGCGCGCGTCCCACCCACCTCCGCGGGGTGCGCGAGCGCTTCCTGCGCCACTTCACCGACGCGGAGCTCAGAACCCTCGCCGGCTTCTGGCAACGAGTTCAACCGGGTGCCGCAGAGTTGACAGAACCCGACTGAGATCTTATGCTGCCAGCCACACAAGATCACCGTTCTCCAAACGACGAAGGAGGTGGAGACGTGACCATCGTCCGCTGGGAGCCGCTTCGGGAGATGGGCTCCCTCCAGACCGAGATGAATCGGCTGTTCAACACGGTGTTCGAAGCGCCCGAGGCCGGAAACGGCGGTGCGCGCCGCTGGAAGCCCGCCATGGACCTGCTGGACACCAAGCAGCACTTCGTGCTGCGCGCCGACCTCCCGGGCATGACCGAGCAGGACGTCTCGATCGAGCTCGAGGACAACGTGCTCACCGTGTCCGGGGAGCGCCGGTCCGACCACGAGGAGGACCGCGAGGGCTTCTACCGTGTGGAGCGCGCGTTCGGTGCGTTCTCGCGCTCGCTGACGCTGCCCAAGGGAGTCGACCCCGAGGCCGTGAGCGCCGGCTTCGAGCACGGCGTGCTGGAGGTGCGCATCACCAAGCCCGAGGAGCGCAAGCCGCGCAAGATCTCGATCGGCGCGGGCGACCGCGAGACCCGCACGCTCGAGGGCACCGCCGCCTGAGGAACGTCGAGGGGCTCGCGAGCAGCGGGCCGGCAGTGATCAGAGGAGCCCGCTTTCGTGCGGGCCCTCTGCTTTCCTACGGCGCCGCGATGGAGCCCGCCTTCTCGATCCGCACGCGCGATCCCGGCTCGCGTGCGCGAACCGGCACCTTGGCGCTTGCCCACGGCGAGGTCCGCACTCCCGCCTTCGTACCGCTCGCCACCAAGGCGGTGGTCAAGACGCTCGAGTTGCCCGAGGTGGGCGAGCTCGGCTACGACATGGTGCTCTCCAACACGTTCCACCTGTTCCTCGCCCCGGGCCCGGAGCTCGTCGAGCGGCTCGGTGGGCTGCACCGATTCATGCGCTGGAACAAGCCGGTGATCACCGATTCCGGGGGTTTCCAGGTGTTCTCCATGGGCCACGGGACGGTGGCGGACGAGATCAAGGGCCGGCGAAGCCCAGTCGCACGTGATCCGCGCAGCGGCGCGATCCTCGGCATCGACGAGGAGGGTGTGCGCTTCCGCTCCTACGTCGACGGCTCGGAGCGGTTCATGGGGCCGGAGACCTCCATGTCCGTGCAAGCCGCGTTGGGCTCGGACATCGCGCTGGTGCTCGACGAGTGCCTGCCGTTCCACGTCACGCGCGAGTACACCGCGCGCTCGACGGAGCGCACCCACCGCTGGCTCGACCGCTGCCTGCGCTGGCATGCCGCGCACGGCCCGCAAGCCCAGGGCGTCTACGGCATCGTGCAGGGGGGAGTCGACGAGGAGCTGCGGCGCTGGAGTGCCCAGGCGGTCGCCGCCCGACCGACCTTCGGCCTCGCGATCGGCGGGACGCTCGGGCAGGACAAGGCGCAGATGCACGAGGTGGTGGGGTGGACCACGGAGGAGCTGCCCGAGGAGCGCCCGCGCCATCTGCTCGGCATCGGCGACGTCGATGATCTCCTGCGGGGCGTGGAACTGGGCATCGACACGTTCGACTGCGCCATGCCGACCCGCATCGGGCGCCACGGGATGGCGGTGGTGCCCGACCCGGAGCGGCGCTGGCGGCTCGACCTGGCCAAGGGCCGCTTCCGCGAAGCCGACGAGCCGCTGTGCGCGAACTGCCCGTGCGCTGCCTGCGCGGCCGGCTACTCGCGAGCGTACCTGCACCACCTGTTCCGGCTGCGCGAGACGACCGGGGCCCGCCTCGTCACGCTGCACAACCTCGCCTACCTGCAGATGCTCATGGCCGCGCTGCGTGACGCGATCGACGCCGGCCGGCTGGCCGAGGCGGTCGCCGCCGCGCGAGGAGGGACCGCGCCCTGGGCGATGGTCGCCACCTGAAGGGGACAGTCCCTCAAGTTCACCTGGTGTTGTCGCGGATCAGGCCCTCGATCTCGTCGACGGCCCGCTCCGCCCCGCCTTCGACCTGCTCGCGAAGCTGCACTCCGCGTTGTCCCGCCTGGTCGACGAGGATGAAGGCGCCCGCCGCGGCTGCGCACAGCAGAGCGAGGATGAACAGCGTTCGCGCCGTCCGCATGATCCCTCCCGGGCGCCTGCGACGGGCCGGGGGAGCGGTCGCTACGGCCGGAGGCCGTCGCTGCGGTGCCGGCGGCCGGCGCCCCGGCGGCCGCGGCGGCTCGGCGATCGGCTCCATGCGGCGCCGCCGCGGGGCGGGCCGGGTGCGCCCCAGCGGCGTCGTGGCAGCCGTGCCGTCGAGCACGCGAGTGGCTCCTGTCTCGTCCAGCGCGCGGGTCGCCGCCGTCGGCTCCGGCGCGACGCCGCGCATCGCGTCGCTCAGCGCCCGCTCCATGGCGCCGGCGTCGGCGAAGCGGTCCGCGGCGTCGCGCTGCAGCGCGCGCGCGACGACGAGCGACAGCGCGCGCGGGATGTCCGGATCGACGTCGTGCAGCGGTGGCGGAGCCGTCGTGTCCTGCTGGCGCGCCAGGTCGGTGAGCGACGCGGCCTCGTAGGGCAGCCGGCCGGCGAGGAGCTGGAAGCAGACCACGCCGAGCGCGTACAGGTCCGAGGCGGGCCCGGCAGGCTCGCCGCGGGCCTGTTCGGGTGACAGGTAGGCGGCGGTGCCCAGCACGGAGCCGACCTTCGTGATGTCGGAGTGCTCGGCGGCCTTGGCGATGCCGAAGTCGGCCAGCTTGACCTGCCCGCCGTCGCTCGAGCGCAGCAGGTTCCCCGGCTTGACGTCGCGGTGGACGACGCCGTTGCGGTGCGCGTAGTCCAGTCCGCGGCACGCCTGGGTGAGGATCGAGACGGCGTCCGCCGGATCCAGGCGGCCCAGCTCGCGCAGGATCTCGGCGCAACTCGGCCCGTCGACGAACTCCATCACGATGTACTGGCGGCCCGAGGACTCGTCGGCGCCGAAGTCGAACACCTGGACCACGTTCGGGTGCACGAGCCGCGCGGCGGCCAGCGCCTCGCGCCGGAACCGCGAGATGAAGTTCGCGTCCTCTGCGAGGTGCTCGGCCAGGAGCTTGACGGCCACGTGGCGCTCGAGCCGCGTGTCGAGCGCGAGCTGCACGGTGGCCATGCCGCCGACTCCGAGGCGGCGCTCGAGGCGGTAGCGGTCTGCGAAGAGCGTGTCGGCGGTCATCCGTCCTCCGGAGGAACACCGCCGGTCTCGTCCGGTTCCTCGGGCGGTCCCTCCTCACCGCCCGTGCCGGGGTCGACGGTCGCGGTCGGCTCGGGCGTCGCGGTGGGCACCGGCGTCTCGGTCGGCTCCGCCGTGGGCTCCGCCGTGGGCGTCTCGGTCGGCTCTGGAGTCGCCTCCGGCGTGGCCGTCTCCTCCGGCTCGGCGGCACACTCGTCGGCGATCGCTCCGTCGAGGTGCTCGAGCCAGTCGCGCAGGTTGGCCTTGAGCGCCTTGTCGATCCTTCGTGGCAGGCCGGAGAGCTGCTGCTCGGCCTCCCGGACGGACCGCCTCGCGGTGTCGCACTCACCCGCGGTCGACGCCGCCCCCGCCTCGGCGACGAGCGCGGAGAGCTGGTCGGCCTCGGCCTGGGGGATGAGCGCGGAGTCGTCCGCGCCGCAGCCTGCGAGCACGAGTGCGCCCAACCCGGCGGCGAGGAGCGGGAAGCGGAACGCCATCGCGCCTAGAGGCTAGTGACTCCCTCCGCGACGGCTTCCAGTCCTCCACCGGCGCGCCAACGCGGGCTCATTGCCCGTGTTGGAGCCGCTCGGCGAGCGAGTCGGGCAGCCGTGCGGCGCGGATCGCCGCCTGCGCGCCGGGCAGGTCGTACTCGGCCCGGCGCCATTCCGCCGTCCACGTCTGCGTGTCCAGCACCAGCCACGCGGCGCGCGGGTCGCCGTCGCGTGGCTGGCCGGTGGAGCCGGGGTTGAGCAGCCATTCGCCGCTGCCGAGGTCGAGCCGGTCGGCGGCGCGCCGGGTGGAGCCGGAGGCCGGCTCGCCGTCGGGCCGGTGGAAGGAGAGCGCCACGTGCGAGTGGCCGACCAGCGAGATGCGCTGCGCGGCGGCGTCCAGGCAGAGCTCGGCCGTCAGGTCCGACAGCACGTACTCCCAGATCGGGTCCCGCGGAGAGGCGTGATAGAGGCCGACTCCCTCGGCTTCGCCCGACGGCGAGAGGCCGAGCAGGAACTCCCTCGTGGCAGGGCGGATCACGTCGGTCGTCCACTGCGCGGCGAGTGCCGCCCCGCGCGAGAAGTCCGCCAGCGGGAGCTCCCCGACGACCGCGAGATCGTGGTTGCCGGCCAGGCAGACGGCGCAGTTGGCCTCCGCCAGCGCGACGCACGCGTCGGGCTCGGCGCCGTAGCCGACCAGGTCGCCGAGGCACCACAGCTCCTCGACCTGAGCCGCCTGGGCCGCGGCGATCACCGATTCGAACGCGTGCCGGTTGCCGTGGATATCGGATGCGATCGCGAGGCGCATGCCCGGGAGGGTGTCAAAGACCCTCCTAGAGTGTCTCCGGTGCGGAGGTCATGGCGCCTGCCGGTCGCGCTCGTCACCGCGGTGGTCGTCGCCGAGGCCGCCGTGGTGCTCATGCGCCCGCGCGACCGCGGGCCCGAGCCCGTCCGCGTCGAGCCGCGTGCCTACTTCAGCGCAGGGCAGATCGAGAAGGCCGAGGCGTTCCGCACCGGCCAGCTCTGGATCTACGTCGTCCAGACCGCGATCGGCCTTGGCGCACTCGCGGTGATCGTCCGTCGTCCGCCCGATCGGCTGGCGTCGCTGAAGCGGCCGGTGGTGGCGGGCGCCGCGGTGGCGGCGGCGATCTCCGTGGCGACCGCGGCGGCGGCGCTGCCGCTCTCCGCCGTGGCCCGCGAGCGGGCCACGGATGTCGGGCTGATCACCCAGGGCTGGGTCGGCTGGGCCGGCGACGTGGCCAAGGCGCAGGCCATCGGGGCCGGGTTCGCCGCCCTCGGCGGCGCCGCGCTGGTGTTCGGGATGCGCCGCTTCGGGACGCGCTGGTGGCTGCCCGGGGCCGCTGTGGTGGTTGCCTTCGGGGTGGTCACCACCTACGCGGGACCGGTTGTCCTCGATCCGCTGTTCAACGACTTCAAGCGCTTGGAGCGCGGTGAGCTGCGCGCCGACGTGCTCGAACTGGCAGACGTTGCCGGCGTCGAGGTCGGCGAAATCTACGAGATGGACGCCTCGCGCCGCACCACCGCCGCGAACGCCTACGTCGCCGGCCTCGGCCGGACGAAGCGCGTCGTGCTCTACGACACGCTCGTGAAGGACTTCGAGCCGGCGGAGACCCGGCTCGTGGTCGCCCACGAGCTCGGGCACGTGCATCACCACGATGTGCGCAACGGCCTGATCTGGCTCGCGATCGTGGCGCCCGTCGGGATGTGGGCGGCCGCCGTGCTGGCCGAGCGGCTCGCCCCGCGCGAGGCAGCGCTCGGGCCGCGTGCGGTGCCGGCCGTGGCGCTTTCGCTCGCCATCGTCGTGCCGGCGATCACGATGGTCTCCAACCAGCTCTCACGCGACGTCGAGCGCCGCGCGGACGCCTTCTCGCTGGAGTTGACGCAGGACGCGCCGACGTTCATCGCCTTCCAGCGGCGGATCGCGGTCAAGAACGTCTCGGACCCCTCACCGCCCGCCGTCTCGCGCTTCCTCCTCGGCACCCATCCGACGACCGAGCAACGGCTCGGCATGGCGGAGGCGTTCGCGCGGTGAAGTACACGGTGCTGGCGGTCGGGCGCATGCGGCCGCCGTTCGCCGACGACATGGAGCACTACCAGCGCATGCTGGCGGGCAAGGCGCGGGTGGAGCTGGTCGAGCTACCCGACGACGAGCGGGTGGAGCGCCGTATCCCGCCGCGCAGCTACCGCGTGCTGCTCGACGTGGAGGGGAGGACGTATGACTCGCTCGCGTTCACCCGCTGGCTGGAGGCACGCCGGCAGGGCGGGCGCGATGTCTGCTTCGTGGTCGGCGGGCCCTACGGGACCCAGCTCGAGCGCTGCGACGAGAAGCTGTCGTTCGGGCCGATGACCTTCCCACACCAACTCGCGCGGGTGATGCTGATCGAGCAGCTCTACCGCGCGCACAAGATCCTGGCGGGCGAGCCCTACCACCACTAGCAGTGCGAGAATCGGCAGGGTGACTCCCCTGGACGACCTCGAGGCCGCTGTCCGGTCCGCCGCGGCCGGACTGCGCAACGGCGCCGCAGCCGGCGACCGCCTCAGCCTCGAGCGCCCCAAGCGGGCGGGCTTCGGCGACTACTCGACCAACGCGGCGATGCTGTTCGCGCCCGCGCTCGGCGAGCCGCCGCGGGCCGTCGCCGAGCGCCTCGGTGCGGCGCTGCGCGAGCGGCTGGCCGGCGTGGACCGGGTGGAGGTCGCGGGCCCCGGGTTCCTGAACCTCTTCCTCACCGACGCCTGGTTCCTCGCCGCGGTCGACGAGGTGCTCGCTGCCGGAGAGACGTTCGGCGCCGGCGCCCAGGACGAGCGCATCCAGGTCGAGTTCGTGTCGGCGAACCCGACCGGGCCGCTGACCGCGGCGTCGGGCCGCCACGCGGCGTTCGGCGACGCGCTCGCCCGGATCCTGGAGCTCGCCGGCAACACGGTGCAGCGCGAGTACTACTTCAACGACGGCGGCGGGCAGGTCCTGCGGTTGGGGCAGTCGATCCTCGCCCGGGCGCGCGGTGAGGAACCGCCCGAGGACGGTTACCAGGGTGAGTACGTCGCCGAGCTGGCCGCCACCATCCCCGACGCGGCGAGCCGCACGGCGGAGGAGCTCGCCGCTGCCGGTGTCGAGCTGATCATGACCGGCATCCGGGCGACGCTGGAGCGCTACCGGGTGCGCTTCGACCGCTGGTTCCTCGAGGCGGCGCTGTACGAGGGGTCGCCGAGTCCGTGGGACCGCGCGCGCGAGCGGCTCGCCGCCGAGAGCCGCTCCTACCGCAGCGAGGGCGCACTGTGGTTGCGTACCACCGCCCTCGGCGACGACAAGGACCGCGTGCTGGAGCGCTCGACGGGCGAGCCGACCTACTTCGCGGCCGACGTGGCCTACCACTGGGACAAGCTCGACCGTGGCTATGACCGCCTGGTCAACGTGCTCGGCGCCGACCACCACGGCTACGTGGCGCGCCTGAAGGCGGCGGTGGCCGCCGTCGGCGCCGAACCCGATCGACTGGAGGTCCCGATTCTCCAGTTCGTCCACGTCGTCGAGGGCGACGCGCGCGCGTCGATGTCCAAGCGGCGCGGCGACTTCGTGACACTCGACGAGCTGATCGAGGGCATCGGCGTCGACGCCACGCGCTTCTTCATGCTCTCGCGCTCCGCCGACTCCATGGTCGACCTCGACATGCGACTGGCCCGCGAGCAGTCCTCGGAGAACCCCGTCTACTACGTCCAGTACGCGCACGCCCGCATCGCGTCGATGCTGCGCAAGGCGGGGGAGGAACGCGTCGCCGCGGCGCTCGCCGCACCGCGCGAGGGGCTCTCCTTGGAGCCGGCCGAGCGTGAGCTCGTCAAGACGCTGCTCGCGTTTCCGGCCGAGGTGATCGAGGCCGCCGAGCGCCGGGCGCCGCACCGCATCGCCGCCTACGCGCTGGAGACGGCCCAGGCGTTCACCGCGTTCTACCGCGATTGCCGTGTGGTGGGCGCCGAGCCGGAGCCGCTCGAGTCCTTCCGGATCGCGCTCAGCGTCGCAGCCCAGCGAGTGATCGCGCGGGCGCTGACGCTGCTCGGCGTTGCGGCGCCAGAGACGATGTGAGGAGCAGCTGTGCTTCAGCGGCGGGCAGGGGTCGCGCGAAGTGATACCCCTGGCCGAACCCGCAACCCGCCTCGGCGGCGAACCGCAACTGCTCCAGGGTCTCGACGCCCTCGGCGACGACGTCCATGCCGAGCCCGGCGCCGAGCGTGGCGATGGCGCGCACGATGGCGCCCGAGGCCGCGTCTCCCGGCACGTCACGCAGGAACGAGCGGTCGACCTTGAGCACCTGCACCGGCAGCGCGCGCAGGCGTGACAGCGACGAGTGGTCCGTGCCGAAGTCGTCGAGCGCGAGCTTGACGCCGAGCCGGTGCAGCCGCTGGATCACCTCGAGCGTGCGGTCGGACTCGTGCATGGCCGACTCGCGCACCTCGATCAGCAGTTGCTCCGGGCGCAGGCCGTGGCGGGCGAGCGCCTCGGCCACGCGCCGGACGTAGGACTCGTCGCGCAGCTCGCGCGGCGAGGCGTTGAACGTCATGCGCGGCATCAGGCCCGCCGCGGTCCACTCGGCGCCCTGCCGGCAGACCGCCTCCAGCACCCAGGCGCCGATCCGCGTGATCATGCCCGTCTCCTCCGCGTGCGAGATGAAGCGGTCGGGGGGGACGAGCCCGGCCACGGGATCCTGCCAGCGCACGAGCGCCTCGAGCCCGCACAGGTGCCCCGAGCCAAGGTCGAACACCGGCTGGTAGTGCAGGACGAACTCGTCCTCGGCGAGCGCGTGCCGCAGCCGGGCCGTGAGGGTCAGCTTGGCGCGGTTGTCGTCTGTGTCCGCGCAGTAGGCGGCGTGAGTGTCGCGTCCGGTGCGCTTGGCCTGGTACATCGCCGTGTCGGCGTGCTTGAGCATGTCGGCGGCGTCGGCGCCGTCTCGCGGGCCGACGGCGATACCGATCGACGCGCCGATCTGGAACTCCTCGCCGTCGACGACGAGCGAGTCGTCCAGCGCGTCGAGGACCTTGTCGGCCACCACCTCGGCGCCTGCGCCCCCGAGGCCAGGGCACACGAGCATGAACTCGTCCCCGCCGAGGCGCGCGAGCACGTCGCCGGCGCGGCTCACCGCACGGATCCGCCTGGCGACCTCGATGAGCACCTTGTCGCCGGCGGAGTGGCCGAGGGAGTCGTTGACGAGCTTGAAGTGATCCAGGTCGATGTAGAGCGCGCTGACCGTCCCACCGTCGCGCGCGGCGCGGGCGAGGTCGCGGCCGAGCTGCTCCTCGACCGCGGGGCGGTTCGGCAGTCCGGTGAGCGGGTCGTGGAACGCGAGGTGCGCGAGCCGTTCCTCCGAGCGGTGGCGGGCCGTGACGTCGGTGGCCATGCCGATCATCGAGCCATCCTCCATCGCCTTGAAAGAGCAGTCGTAGATGCCGGTGCCAAGCTGTCCGTGGGCTTCGAAGGACTCGCCCGCGAGCGCTCGCCGCGCATACGGCTGCAGGACGACCGAGTCGGCGTGCGGATCGAAGATCGACTGGCCGACCATCTGACCGGGCGACAGGTCGAAGCTCTCGAGCCCCTTGCCCTCCGACACCGTGATCGTCCCCTCGGGGTCCGTCGCGACGAGGATGACCGGCGCGGCGTTGACGATGGCGCCCAGCCGGTCCTGGCTCACTTGGAGCGCCTCGCGCGCCTCGTGCAGCGCCGTGATGTCCATCACGACGCCCTGCGAGCCCTGGCCGCCCGGCACCGCCACCTCCTGCTCCCATACCCAGAGCCACGCGCCGTCCCGGCCGGGCATGCGGTACTCGATGTCGAGCACCTCCGTGACGGAGTCGGCGTTGAGCACGCGCCCGCGGTCCTCCGGATGGATCATCGTGTGCCAGAACGTCGGATCGTCCGTCCACAGGTGGGCGGGCTGGCCGGTCCATGCCTCGATCTGCGGGCTGATGTACGTGATCGCGCCGTCCGCGTCGGCGACATAGCTGACCAGTGGACAGCGCTCGATGAGCGCGCGGAACATCGCCGGATCGGGCCCCATACCCGAGTGATCGTCCCGAACGCCCGGGGCTGAAGCCGGCGTCAGAGCTCGCCGAACAGGTTGAGCCCGACTGAGTCCAGCGCCTGCTGGGCCTCGATGTTCAAGCGCGTCAGCTCGCCCGTGAGCAACAGCACGCCCATGGTGATCAGCACTAGCCCCGACACGGCCGTGATGAGCAGGTAGCGGTCGCGCAGCCAGCGGAAGGCGCCCCACGCCCGCGTGAAGGCGAGCGCCGTCAGCAGGAACGGGACGCTGAGGCCGAGCGAGTAGAAGAGCAGCAGCACGGCGCCGTCGGCGAGCGCGGTCTGCGTGGAGGCCGCCGTGAGGATGGCGCCGAGCGTCGGGCCGATGCACGGCGTCCAGGCGAAGGCGAACGCAGCGCCGGCGATCAGCGGCCCGCCCGAGCCGGCCCGCGAGATCAGCGCGTCGGGGCGCCACTCCCTGTTGAGCTTGGCCACGAACGGCGTGAGCAGGAACAGCACGCCGAGCGCGATGATCACCGCGCCGGCGATCTTGTCGAGCGTCCCGCGCGAGTCCTGCAGAGTCGAGCCCAGGCCCGTCGCGGTCATGCCCAGCGCGATGAACACGACGGTGAACGACAGGCAGAAGACGATCGCGGGCAGCAGCACCTTCAGCGGCGAGCGCTCGCCCCGCTGCAGCTCCGCCACGCTCACGCCCGAGACGGCCGACAGGTAGCCCGGCACGAGCGGCAGCACGCAGGGGGAGATGAAAGAGACGAAGCCCACCGCGAAGGCGGCCAGCACCGTCGTGTCGACGCCGCCCGTCACCGGTCGAAGGCGGCCAGCTCGGCGTCGAGCCGGCGCTCGTCGTCGGGATCCATCCGCGGGCCGCCCGCCGCCGTCGCCGCCGGGCGGACGCGCCGCCACCGGCGCGCGGTGAGCGCCACCAGCACCAGGGCGCCGAGGCCCGCCAGCACGGGCACCAGCCAGGCGGTCAGCTCGAAGCCCGCGTCCTGCGGCTCCGCCAGCACGCGCGGGCCGTACTCCGAAACCAGCGCCGCCTTGACCTGCGCCTTCGTCTTGCCCTGCGCGATCAGCTCCGCGATGAAGTCGCGCTCCTGGTCGGCCACCGCGGACGTGGAGACGTTCAGCGCGGTGCCGCACTCCAGGCACATCACCTCGTCCTCGATGTCGGGCAGCGAGGCGCGCGGCGCCTGGGCCGAGGCGGCTGAAGGCGCCGCCAGAGCCAGGACGAGCAGCACCGCGCCGAGGAGCGCGCGCGTCACGCCGGCTCGTCGAGCAGGGACGGGAGCGTGTCGTCGAGCCACTTCTGGGTGACCGGGAAGCGCCGGACGGCCGCGACCCTGCCCTGGCGGTCGATGACGTAGTTCTCGGGATACCCCGTCTGCCCCCAGGCGCGCACGAAGCTGCCGTCGGGGTCGCGCAGGTTGGGGAAGGAGAGCCCGTACTCCTCGACGGCGTCGAGCGCGGCGCCGGAGTTCTCCTTGACGTCGATCCCCAGCACGGTCCCGCCGCGGCGCGACATCCGCTTGTGCGCCTGCTCGATCAGCGGCAGCTCGTCGCGGCACGGCTCGCACCAGGAGGCCCAGACGTTGACCAGCACGACCTTGCCCTCGTAGTCGGCCAGCGAGCCGGTTCCCTTCCCGCCGAGGACGGGCAGGGACGCCCGCGTGGGCGGCTCCACCCGCTCACCCTTCGCCGTGGCGGCGTCGAGCGTGGTGTCGGCGCCCGTGGTGGTCAGCCCGTAGGCGAGCAGGCCCACGAGCAGGGCCGCGGCGATGGTGACGGGCCAGTAGACGCGGGCGCGCATGCCTGAGAAGGGTACCTTCCCGGACCGGTATCCTTCGTCGCTTCCGCGGGCGTTGTCCAATGGTAAGACGTTGGCTTCCCAAGCCAAAGACGGGGGTTCGATTCCCCCCGCCCGCTTCCGCCCCCGCCCCTCGTGGGCGGCGGGGCTGCGCGCCTGGTTCAGGCGCTCCGGTAGAGGCGCGTCAGCGAGAATTCGCGGTGTCCCAGCGCCTCGGCGCACGTGCGCCGGCCGTTGGCCGTGCGGATGATGTTGTCCATCAGCATGTCGCCCGCCTGGCGCTGGGTGATCTCGCGCGAGAGAAGGCGGCTGACGTCCACGTCGACGTGCTCGGCCATCGTGGCCGCAGTGTTCGGATTCGCGGTGATCTTGATCACCGGCTCGATCGGGTTGCCGATCACGTTGCCCTGGCCCGTCGGGAACAGGTGCAGGACGGCCCCGCCAGCCGCCATGAGCGTGATGTGCTCCGCCGCGGCCGACGACGAGTCCATGAAGTACAGGCCGCGCGCGCCGTTGCTGGCCGTCTCCGCTGCCGCCAGCGCCCCGACCACCGGCTTCGTGCCGGTCTTCTCGATGTTGCCCAGGGCCTTCTCCTCGATCGTCGACAGGCCGCCGGCGATGTTGCCCTCGGTGGGCTGGGACCCGAGGAGGTCCGCGCCGCTCCCCTCGATCTCCGCCAGGTAGCCGCGGTAGAGCTCGTTGAAGCGCTCGCGCACTTCCGGCGTGGCGCACCGGTCGGCGACCAGGTGCTCGCCGCCGGTCAGCTCCGGCGTCTCGCCGAAGTACACGTTGGCGCCCGCGTCCACGAGGTCATCGACCGCCACGCCGACGGTCGGGCAGGACCCCAGCCCCGTGGTCGTGTCGGACTCGCCGCACTTGATGGAGACCACGAGCTCGCCGAGGTCGACCGGCTCGCGGCGCCGTTCCGAGGCGTCCTGGACGAGCTCCTTCGCCTTCCACGATGCCTGGCGCACGGTCTCGAAGTCGCCCTTGCCCTCGATCGAGAAGCCCGCGACCGGCTTGCCGGTGGCGGCGATGCCCCTGACGATCCGGTCGGTCCACTTGTCCTCGATGCCGATCACGACCACCGCGGCCACGTTCGGGTTGGCGCCGACGCCGATCATCGTGCGGAAGTGCAGGTCGAGGTCCGCGCCGTACTGCAGCCGTCCGTAGGCGTGCGGCAGCGGCAGCGTGCCCTGCACGTGGTGGGCGACGGCCTCCACCGCCGCGTTCGAGATGTCGTCGACCGGCATGATCACGACGTGGTTGCGGACGCCGGCGCGCCCGTCCTCCCGCCGGTAGCCATACACCTGCCGTTCCACCGTTACCACCTCGCGCTCTTCAGGTTGTGTGTGTGCACGTAGTCCCCTACCTTCAATCCCTCCGGCGCGAAGCCGATGCGGATGCCGTACTCGATGACGTCGTCCTTCTCGCCGAGCTCCTCGACGGCGATCTTGTGCCCGAGCGGAATCGCGGCCTTCGCCTCGACCTCGATCCAGCTGTCGTCGTCCATGTAGACGCCGATCACCTTCTCGCCGGTCTCGACGTTGGACGTCGCCACGCCGACGTGGTCCCCGCGCTTGTGAACCAGGAACTTGTGGCCCCGCGGAGGGGCTCCGTTATCAGACAACCGCCTTCCTCCTTCGCTCTACGAGTTCGTTGAGGTCCTCATGCGCCTGCGCGATCCTGGCGCGGATCCCGTCCGCCTCCCCGCGCACCCGCTCTGCCAGGCGGCCGCGGGAGGCGGCGATCGCTTCCCGCACCTGCTCGGGGGCGGGCCCGCCGCGCGTGTCGTGCGCGGCTACGAACGCACGCGGATCCAGCGCGGCGCGCACGGTCGCGTCGTCGAGGCCGAGCCGCCGGCCGAGGATGTCCTGCGCCGACTCCTCGACGAGCGCCGCGTCGATCTGATCGGCACGGAGGCCGCGCTTGAACGCGCGCAGCACGAGGTTGCCGACGACGCGGTGGGCGGTGCGCGCCGACAGGTCCGTCTGCCGGTGGATCGCCGCGGCGAGCTCGGTGGCCGCGCCGAAGCCACGGGCCGCCTGCTCGAGCATGTGCTCGCGCCGCACCTCCATCGAGCCGATCGTGCCGTTGAGGAGCCGCAGGGAGCGCGACGCCTCCTCGAGCGTGCGGAACGCCGGCGGGACCATCTCCTCCTCGACGTCCTTGATGTCCTGGTAGTTCGTGTTGTGCAGCGTCGCGTGAGCGGCCGTCATGTCCCCGATCGCGTGCGCGGCGCGGGCCCGGACGTATTCGAACGGGTACGCGTTCTTCTTCTGCGGCATCATCGACGAGGATCCGGCGAACTCGTCGGCGATCGAGACGAAGCCGAACTCCTCGGTGTGCCAGATATAGAGGTCCTGACACAGGCGGCTCAACGTGACCATGAGGTTGGCTGTGGCCGCCGTGGCCTCGAGCGCGTGGTCGCCGCCCGAGACGGCGTCGATGGTGTTCTCACGCAGCCCGGCGAAGCCGAGCAGCCGGGCGACCATGTCGCGGTCGACCGGGTACGACGTGCCCGCCAGCGCCCCGCACCCGAGCGTCGAGGCGTCGGTGGTGCGCAGCGCGGCGAGCAGGCGCTCGGCATCGCGCTCGAGCGCGTTGACGATGCCGACGAGGTAGTGGCCGACGGTCGAGAGCTGCGCGTGCTGGAAGTGCGTCCACTGCGGCATGACCGTCTGGGCCTCGCGCTCGGCGATGCCCAACAGCGTGTCCGCGAGGTCGGCGAGGTCGTCGAGGAGCGCCAGCATGCGGGCGCGAAGCGCCAGCCGGGTGAGAGGCTCGGGCCGCGTGCGGCCGATGTTGATCTCGCCTGCGACGTCCTCGCCGACACGCTCGATCAGGTAGCGCTCCATGTGCGAGTAGAAGTACTCGTAGCGCGGGTTGAACGCACCGAGCGCGGTCGGTCCCTCCTGTTCGAGCCCGGCGATCGCGTCGAGCAGTCGCCCGCCGGCTGCCGCGTCGACGATGCCCGTCTCGATGAGCATGACGACCCACGCCTTGTTGGTCTCCACCAGGGGGTGGAAGTAGTGCTCGAGCATGAAGCGGTAGCCCGGCTCGAGGATGGTCTGGGTGTAGACCGCGCCGGGCGGCGCCTCCAGCCGTTCGCGCGAGATGGTGTCGTTGGTCAATGCGATCTCTCCCGACGGTCGTCGCCATGAGCGCGTGCGCTTCGGCTGCGCCGGTCCGGCCGGCGCGACCGGACGCGTCGACCCCGCGCCTCGAGGTCTGCGTGCTTCATGTGAACTGTGGTTATACCACAGCTCCAATATGCTGCCTACCTGGCATGCGGTATGACCACAGACATAGGAATCTCCCGTGGAACTGATCGCCGGGGGCGTCAGCATCCTCCTCGCATCGTTCCTGGGCGGCGCCACGGGGTTCGGGTTCGCGCTGGTTGCGACGCCACTGCTCCTGCTGATCGGCTTTCCCCTGCCGTTCGTGATCACGGCGAACCTCTCGCTCGCACTGGTCACGCGCGTGATGATCGTCGTCCGCTTCCACGGCGACGTCGCGCCGCCACGGGTCATCGGTCTCATCCTGGGCGCGGTGCCCGGACTTTGGATCGGCACGCAGGTGCTCACCGGCGTCGACGAGTCGACGATCAAGCTGTGCGCCGGCGTCGTCGTCATGGCCGCGGCCCTGCTCCTGCTCCGCTCGATGACCGCCCCACCTCCCAAGCCCATCCCCGGCGCCCCCCTCGCCGCCGGCTTCGCCGGCGGCTTCCTGGGCTCGACCACATCGCTCAACGGGGTCGCGCCTGTCCTGCTGCTGGCCCGCGACCAGGTGTCGCCGCGCAGCTTCATCGCGGATCTCGCCGTGTACTTCGTCGTAACCAACGCCCTGGCGCTGGTGCTGCTCGCACTCGAGGGCGCGCTCGCGCGCTCAGCGCTGTATCCGGCGTTCCTGCTCTGGCTTCCCGGCTCGCTGGCGGGCAACTGGCTGGGCACGGTGGTCGGCCCGCGTCTGCCCGAGCGGACCTTCCGGCGGATCACGCTGCTGATCGTCCTGGTCGCCGGAGGCGTGACCGCGCTCACGGCGTGAGCTCGGCGAGGCGCGCGGGCTCGGCGGTCGGGGCCCGCGGGCGGAGCACCGGACGGCTGGCGACCATGGCCGCCGCGGCGGCCAGCGCCAACCCGGCCGACAGCATCCAGGCCGCGTCGTAGGAGCCCCCGGCGGCCACGACTCCGAAGAGCAGCGCGCCACCTCCCGAACCCAGGAAGGCGCCCGTCTGGGTGACGCCGGTCGCAGCGGCCGGCGTGTCCGGGAAGGCCCGCACCACCGCGAACATGAACACGCCCGGCCAGCTCCAGCCCACCCCGTACGCGAGGAGCGCCCCCGCGGCGAACAGCCAGGTGCCGGACGCCGCGGCCAGCAGGACGAAGCCGCCGGCGCCCCCCACGAGCGTGAGCGCGACCGCCCGCAGGTGTCGCCCGCCGCGACGGTCGGCGAGCCAGCCGGCGAAGACCCGTCCGGCGAGGCCCGCGGCAGAAGCGCCCATGAGGAGCGCACCCGCGACCGTCTCGCGCAGGCCGGCCGCGACGCCCGCGTCGACGAGGAAGGCACCGACGGACACCGCGGCGGCGGTGCCCAGCCCGATCGCCAGCGCGGGCAACGCCAGACCGATGCCCGGCGCCGTCCGCCGCGGCCTGCGCGGGGCCGGCGCGGCACCCGCCAACGGAACCCCCGCGGCGGCCGCGAGCGCCGCCGCGGCGGCCACCACGAAGATCCCGCGCCAGCCGTCCAGCAGGCCGGCGAGCGTGGCGGCCAGCCCAGCGGCGAGGGTCGCCGCCGGGATCGCCGCCTGCTTGACGCCGAAGGCCAGCCCCTGACGGTGGTGGCGGACCTCCTCGGCGAGGAACAGATGCGTGGCCGGATGCGCGGCCGCGTTGGCGAGCCCCCCGACGAAGAGCAGCGCCGCGAGGGCCGTCCAGGATCCGGC
>Ga0136627_1000035_pt1 | contig 34829 bp, 44 predicted proteins | sample AntDrymUQ4892206_2_FD_104652 | JGI IMG/M metagenome (GOLD analysis project Ga0136627, IMG submission 104652) | Polar desert sand microbial communities from Dry Valleys, Antarctica - metaG UQ489 (22.06) | ecosystem: Environmental > Terrestrial > Soil > Desert | place: Antarctica: Dry Valley... | reverse complement strand
TTTACCTCGACCAGCGTCTTCTCTGCGCCTTCGCGATCTTCGAGAGATAGTTGATGACGACATCGGCTTCTGGCGCGCGAACTCGACCGCACTGGCTTGTCCGATGCCAGAGTCCGAACCGGTGATGAGCGCTACTTTGCCTTCAAGGATCTTCGTCATGATGCTCCCTTCGTTACCACCTCTGACTTCACTGCTGCTTCCGTTAACCGCCACGCTGCATTGATCAGGCCAACATGAGAGAAAGCTTGTGGAAAGTTCCAATGAGCTCTTGGCTATGAACGACTGGTGGAGCTGTCGCTCGACGCAGAGGGACGGATCGATCTGGATCGGTTCGAGAGAACCGTGCGCGGCGGGCTAGATCTCGTGACGTTCCCGCACGTGTCCAGCCATCGCGGCATCGTGCAACCTGCGGGGCAGGTAACCAGCGTCTGCCACCGGTTGGGAGTTCCTACGATCGTGGACGTCACCCAGTCTGCGGGCTGCATCGACCTGCGTGACGTTCACGCAACGGCATTTTTCGGGACGTCGCGTAAGTGGTTGCGCGGTCCCCGCGGGGTGGGGTTCGTCGCTATCGCAGGAGATTCGCCGCTGACTGAATCTGGGCGACTCGAGACTCATGAATCGTCGGACGCGGCACGTGTGGGATTCGCCCGCGCGCTGGTGGAGCTGGAAGAGGAGGGGATACACAACGTCTCGGCACGGATCGCTTGGATGGCGTCTAGAGTGCGCAGGACGTTGCAGACCCTCGCTGGCTGCGCAGTGCTGGAACCGCTAGATGAGCCCTCCGGGATCGTGACCTTCAGATGCGAAGGGATGGGCGCTAGCGACGTGCGCACCAAGCTGCTGGCGCAGGGCATCCTTGTCTCGGCCATACCCGTGGAGCGCGCTCCTCTGGAACCCGGCTTCCGCCCCCTCGTTCGTGTTGCGGCCCACGCTTACTCGAATGACTCTGATCTCGAGCGTCTGGTGGACGCCCTTAGATCGATCGAGAAAAGCCCAGTCTTGTAAGCGAAGCGAGCATCTGCCCGCGGCCCAACGCCAGGGAAACCCGAAAAGAGGGCCATTTTCCTCTTGATTGGCTCTGGTGCCCGCATTTTCAGCGCCCGACGATTGATCTGGGTTGAGCAGTCAGCCCTGCTCAACCGGTCTGGCTGCAACCTTGAACTGATCAAGTCGACCTCTAGAAAGGGCGGGCAATGAGCGAACAAGTCCAAGGGCTCCCTCCTCCGTGTTGAGCAGGGCTTTACCGGCCGAGACCGCCACGTCACCCGCGACTCTGATGATGGATGTCACGCGCCTCACCTCCCTCGCCGAGAGCGCGCTGCCACTGACGACTCCGTTGGAGGACCTCATGCGCGCGTCTTATGAGTTGAAGCATTCCTTGACGCGGACTCGAGTGATGTCGGAGGCGCTGAACGATGGCATCATCACGGACGGCTCAGAAAGGAGCAAGTACCTGCAAGCTATCTGCCATGAGGTGTCGAACCTCGACAACCTGGCGAGCAAACTGATCGAGCTCACGCGGCACAGCATCACGGACTCCTGATCGGGACCTGACCCCTGTCATCCTCCTCGAAGGATTCTCGGGCGCCTCGGCTCCTCTCTCCGTCTAGGTGGCCGCAGACGCTCGCTGGCCTCGATCTGAGAACAGGCATTTCATCCACACTGCTCAAGAAAGGGGCATAGTCATGGGACTCACTGTCGCAGAATTCCTTATGAAGCGGCTCTCCCAATGGGGCGTGAAACGCATCTTCGGTTACCCCGGGGACGGCATCAACGGGATCATGGGAGCCCTCGACCGAGCGAGCGATGAGATCAAGTTCGTGCAGGTCCGTCACGAGGAGATGGCCGCATTCATGGCATGCGGTCACGCGAAATTCACGGGAGAGGTCGGCGTCTGCTTGGCTACCTCGGGACCCGGTGCGATCCATCTCTTGAACGGTCTTTACGACGCGAAGCTCGACCACCAACCGGTCGTTGCGATCGTGGGGCAGCAGGCTCTAACCGCTTTGGGCGGTAACTATCAGCAGGAAGTCGACCTCGTGTCTCTGTTCAAGGACGTCGCGCACGAGTACGTCCAGATGGTCTCTACCCCCGCCCAGGTCCGTCACTTGGTCGACCGCGCTGTGCGGATCGCGAAAGCCGAGCGCACGGTGACCTGCTTGATCTTCCCAAACGACATCCAGGACCTCGACGCGGTCGAAGAACCAGAGCGCGCACACGGCACGATCCACTCGAGTTGGGAGTACACCGCACCGATAGTCGTCCCTGCGCCCGCCGACCTCCAACGTGCTGCCGACGTCCTCAACGCCGGTGAGAAAGTGGCGATCTTGGTGGGGGCCGGGGCTCTCGGAGCAACCGACGAGGTGATCGAGATCGCCGATCTACTTGGCGCCGGTGTGGCGAAAGCTCTCTTGGGTAAGGCTGCCCTGCCCGACGACCTGCCGTTCGTGACTGGATCGATCGGATTGCTCGGGACCAAGCCGAGCTGGGAGCTCATGACGGGCTGCGACACCTTGTTGATGATCGGGACCAGCTTCCCCTACTCCGAGTTCCTTCCTGAGGAAGGTCAGGCGCGCGGGGTGCAGATCGACATCGACGCACGCATGCTGGGAATCCGTTACCTCACGGAAGTGAATCTCGTCGGAGACAGCGCGACGACACTTCGGCAACTCATCCCGCTCCTCGAGAAGAAGAATGATCGCTCGTGGCAGGACGAAGTGGTCGAGAACGTGACTCGGTGGTGGCAGGTGCTCGAGGCGCGCGCGATGAATAGCGCCAACCCTCTCAACCCCCAGCGCGTCTTCTGGGAACTCTCGTCTCGTCTGCCAGATAATGCGATCCTTGCCGCCGACTCGGGATCCGCCGCCAACTGGTACGCCCGCGACATCAAAATGCGACGAGGGATGAAGGCTTCTCTGTCCGGCACTTTGGCGACCATGGGACCCGGCGTCCCGTACGTGATCGCGGCTAAGTTCGCTTATCCCGATCGCGTCGCGATCGCGATGGTGGGAGACGGCGCCATGCAGATGAACGGTCTCAACGAGCTTCTCACGATCTGCAAGTACTGGAAGACCTGGAGCGACCCGCGTCTCATCGTCCTCGTGCTCCATAACGGAGACCTGAACCAGGTCACTTGGGAGCAGCGGGCGATGGAAGGTGACCCGAAGTTCGAGAGTGCTCAGGACGTCCCCCACTTCCCTTATGCACGCTTCGCCGACCTGGTAGGTCTCAAAGGGATACGCGTCGATGCGCCTGATGACGTGGGAGCCGCGTGGGACGAAGCGCTTTCTGCCGACCGACCCGTCGTCCTCGAAGCGATAACCGACCCGGATGTGCCACCCCTTCCGCCGCATGTGACGCTTGAGGAGGCAAAGCTCCTGATGTTCGCTCTGGCGAAGGGGGATCCCGACGCTAGGGGCATCATCACTCAGGGCCTGAAGGGAAAGATCCAGGAGTTTCTGCCGCACAAGGATTCCTGATGCGACCCGCGAACCCAGAAGTGGTTGTCGACAACCTAACTGTTTCAGTGTACGAGGTTCCTACCGACGCTCCGGAGGCCGACGGTACCTCCGAATGGGACTCGACCACCATCGTAATCGCGGAGATAAGGGCAGGGTCCGCGACAGGGCTCGGTTATACGTACGCGGATCGCGGTACTGCGGTTGTCATCCAGGAGCATCTCGCCGATGTCGTCATCGGGGCCGACGCGATGTCCGTCGGGGCCGTCTGGAAGCAGATGGTACGTGCGATCAGAAATCTCGGGCGACCGGGTATCGCGTCGATGGCGATCGCCGCGGTCGACGCCGCGCTCTGGGACCTTAAAGCGCGGTTGCTCGAACTGCCCCTCGTGACGCTGCTGGGAGCGGTGCGGAACGCTGTGCCCGTGTACGGAAGCGGCGGATTCACTTCGTATAGCGATGTCCAGCTCAAGGAACAGCTTGGCGGCTGGGCTGAACAGGGACTAGGTGCGGTGAAGATCAAGATCGGCCGGGACGCGGCCGAGGACCGTCAGCGCGTGGCCCAGGCCCGATCCGTGATCGGCGACCATATCGAGCTCTTCGTTGACGCAAACGGTGCACATTCACCGCGGAAGGCGGTTGCAGAAGCGGGCTTTTTGACGGAGCACGGAGTGACCTGGCTCGAGGAGCCGGTGAGCTCCGACGATCTCCCAGGTTTGCGCTTCGTGAGGGATCACATGCGAGGTCCGATCGATATCGCCGCCGGCGAGTATGGCTACGATCTGCCCTACTTCCTGAGGATGTTGACCTCCGGCGCAGTAGACGTCCTTCAGGCTGACGCCTCTCGCTGTGGCGGTATCACCGGCTTCCTGCAGGTGGCCACCCTTTGTGCCGCGTTCGGCGTCGACCTCTCGGCTCACTGCGCGCCCGCTTTGCACATTCACCCTTGTTGCGCGAGCTCGCGTCTGCGTCACGCCGAGTACTTCCATGACCACGTCCGGATAGAGTCGATGTTCTTCGAGGGGGCAACGGTGCCCCGGAACGGTTGCGTGGAACCGGACCTCTCGCGTCTCGGACACGGACTGGAACTGCGAAGGGCAGACGTGACACGTTTCGAGATCCCATGACGCTGCATAAGCCCACCTTGGCAGCTAGATCGTCCCTGGGCGTCGATGCGGAAGCACTGGCGAGCGCGCTCAAAGATGAGATCCAAGGCGAAGTCATGTTCGATCGCGGCACCAGAGGTCTGTATTCAACGACAGGCTCGAACTACCGTCAGGTTCCCATAGGCGTTGTCGTTCCGCGCGGTACCGATGACATCCTGGCGACCTTGCGCGCGTGCAGGCAGTTCGGCGCGCCTGTGTTGTCGCGAGGTGGGGGAACCAGCCTCGCTGGGCAATGCTGCAACGTCGCGGTGGTCATGGACATGTCGAAGTACTTGAGCCGGATCATCGAGCTCGACCACGAGAGGAAGAGTGCGATCGTCGAGCCTGGGATCGTCCTCGATCGCCTCCGGGATGCCGCTGAAAAACATGGGCTGACTTTCGGTCCAGACCCCTCCACCCATGACCATTGCACGCTCGGCGGCATGATCGGGAACAACTCATGTGGGGTCCACTCCGTTTACGCCGGCAAGACCGTTGAGAATGTCGAGGCCCTCGATGTCGTCACTTACCGAGGTCTGGAGCTGAGGGTTGGGCCGACCACCGACGCCGAGTTCGAGCGGATCGAAGGCGATGGCGGGGAACGGGCAAAGATTTACCGCGCTCTGAGGGATCTGAGAGATCGGTATGCCACGCTGATACGGGAGCGCTATCCGCAGATCCCTCGGCGCGTCTCTGGGTACAACCTCGATGAGTTGTTGCCGGAGAACAACTTCAATGTCGCTCGCGCTCTCGTCGGAACCGAGGGCACTTGTGTGACGGTGTTGAGGGCTCACCTTCGCCTTGTCGAGAGCCCTGCGGAAAGAGCACTTGTCGTCTTGGGCTACCACGACGTTTACACCGCGGCCGACAGCGTGATGGAGGTGCTCGATTTCAACCCCCTCGCGCTTGAGGGTCTCGACGACCGTCTGGTCGCCGATATGCGCAAGATGAAGATCCATCCCCGCGATATCGACCTGCTCCCCGATGGGAAGGGGTGGCTGATGGTCGAATTCGGGGGCGACACGAAAGAGGAAGCCAGCGAGCGCGCGAGTGAACTGATGAGTGCTCTCGATTCAGCTTCAGATCCACCCAACATGAAGCTGGTCGATGACCCGGCCCAGGAAAAGCTGCTCTGGAAGATTCGTGAGTCGGGTTTGGGGGCAACAGCACGTGTCCCGGGCGAGAACGACACCTGGGAGGGCTGGGAGGATTCGGCGGTCCCTCCAGAGAAGTTAGGGGCCTACCTCCGTGACCTCCGCAAGCTTTACGAGAAGTTCGATTACGAAGGCGCTTTCTACGGACACTTCGGTCAAGGTTGTTTGCACACACGGATCGACTTCAACCTGAAGACCGCGGAAGGACTCAGGCGGTTCCGGGCGTTCATCGAGGCGGCTGCTGATCTGGTTGTCGGCTATGGCGGGTCCATCTCGGGCGAGCATGGCGACGGTCAGTCTCGGGCTGAGTTCCTCCCCAAGATGTTTGGACCTGATCTGATAGGGGCCTTTCGAGACTTCAAGGCGATCTGGGATCCCGACGGGAAGATGAATCCCGGCAAGGTCGTCGACCCATACCGGATGGACGAGAACCTTCGTCTTGGCGTGGATTTCAACCCTCGGGAACCGCGCACGCATTTCAACTATCCCGGAGACGACGGCAGCTTCACACGCGCAACTCTCCGGTGCGTTGGGGTTGGAGCATGTCGAAAAGATGGCGTTGGGACGATGTGCCCGAGCTACATGGTTACGCGCGATGAACGTCACTCCACCCGCGGAAGGGCTCACCTTCTCTACGAGATGCTGAAGGGGGACCCGGTCAAGGGAGGCTGGCGTTCGAAAGACGTCAAAGAAGCCCTCGATCTCTGTTTTTCGTGCAAAGGATGCAAGAGCGAATGTCCGGTGAACGTTGACATGGCGACGTACAAGGCCGAGTTCCTGTCCCACCACTATTCTCGTCGTCTCCGACCTCGAACTGCCTATGCCATGGGGCTCATCTACTGGTGGGCGCGCGCAGCATCCATCGCGCCGAGGATCGTGAACCTGCTTTCGCACCGCCCGCCGTTTGCCACCGCAGCCAAAGCGGCCGCAGGCGTCGCCTCGAAACGTAGCGTGCCGGCATTCGCGACCCACACCTTCAGAAGCCGGGCAGCCCGGCTGCTAGAAGCAAAGCCCTCACATCAGAACCGGGTGTTCCTGTGGGTCGACACCTTCACGAACAACTTCTCTCCCGAGATCTGCGAGGCGGCCGTCGAAGTGCTGGAAGCAGCAGGATGTTCCGTTGAGATATCCGAGAGACAGCTCTGCTGCGGCCGCCCGCTCTATGACTACGGGATGCTTCAAATGGCCAAGCGGCAGCTTCGCCAGATCCTGAAGGCGTTGCACGGGCCGATAACCGAAGGTATCCCGGTGGTCGGCCTCGAGCCCAGTTGCGTAGCGGTGTTCAGGGACGAGATGGGCAACCTATTGCCTCACGACGAGGACGCGAAGCGATTGGGCAAGCAGTTGTTCACGCTGGCCGAGTTTCTCGAGAGGAGGGGGTACGAGCCGCCTGTTCTCCATCGCAAGGCGATAGTCCACGGTCACTGTCATCACACGTCCGTCATGAAAATGGACCCGGACGAGAAGCTATTGACCAAACTCGGGCTCGACTTCGAGATCCTGGACTCCGGCTGCTGTGGCATGGCGGGTTCATTCGGTTTCGAGGCGGATCACTACGAGGTGTCGGTGGCTGCGGGTGAGAGGGTTCTGTTGCCGGCGGTCCGCAGCACGACAGATGACACTCTTGTGATCGCAGACGGATTTAGCTGCCGCGAGCAGATAGCGCAACTCACCGATCGGCGGGCGCTGCATCTCGCACAGGTACTACAGCTAGCGATCAGCGAGTCCGCCAGGACCGTTGGATCGGCGTCACCGACGAAAGAAGGAGACGAATGACGATGATAAGTAGGATCGCATCCTCGATGGGCAAGGGGATCTTCGCAGGCGCGGCGGGAACCGCGATGATGACGCTGTCGAGCACGATCGAGATGAAGGCCAGAGGAAGAAGCGGAAGCTCGGCTCCCGCCGATGCGGCGGGCAAGCTTCTTGGCGTGGAGCCACGGAACCCGGAGGGGAAGGCGAAGTTCGCAGCCGTGGTCCATTGGGGCTACGGGACTGGTTGGGGAGCCGTGCGGGGACTGATAGGCGCAGCGGGGGTCACGGGTCCCGCTGCAACATTGCTGCACCTTGGAGCCGTGTGGGGAGCCGAGATGGTGATGCTTCCAGCCCTCGATGTCGCGCCGCCGGTCACCAAGCAGCCGCCAATAGAGACGGGTGTAGACGCGTGGCACCACCTCGTCTACGCGGCCACGACGAACGTTATCTACGAGTTGTTGGACCGCGAGCCGTAAGACGCATCAACGCCCGTGAGGTCTCGGCACCATCTGGGTGTGCCTCCTCCAAGGAGGGAAGCAATCGTCGGCCGCCTTCTCGGCGGCCGGTCGCTCCGCTGATACGAGCAACTTGAGGCATCAATCTCTTCGCTGGATGTTCGGACCGGGCTGAGGGTGAGTTCTTACGAACAAACCACTCGGCGCGGAGAAGATCCACCCGCGGCCCACGCGCCTCCACGGATTGTGGCTGCCGATCCACTCAGCTTCGTCTCTGGAGTCTGCAGTGAACGACACCGACGTTCCAGCGCAGCGCGATGCGTCGTGCGAGAAGATCTGATCACTACGGCGACGGTCCCCCAAGAGTGGCAAGAACCACCCGACGTAATCGCGCATGATCTGAAGCACGTTCGCGTCATCGAATGGAACTGGCGGATCGCGATCCACGATCACAAGATCCACCCATTCCTGTTCCACCGGAGCGGCCGCGGTGCTCACCCCTTTAGTCAAGACTGAGCATCCCAGTGCTTACGAACCGCTTTGCTGACCGTACGAAGATCCTGACTCAGTTCTTCGTTGGTCGGGCGGCCATGGAACCAGTAGCCGTTGTAGAGACTGTGGATCGTGAGGTTCGGGTACACCACGAAGGTGTAGGGGAGAAAGGGCTTATGCCACGGGTCCGTCGGTTCCTCGAGGTCAAGCTCCCCGATCACGCCGCGCTCCGAATCACTTAGGAACGTCCATCTCGCACCGAGTCCAGCACGAAAGGCCGCAGCCACCTCTGGTTCGTCGACGGAGATGCTGACGATCTGGGTGTAGGCAACCTCGAGCTCGTCCTGCAACTCGACCAGGTTGCGCATGAAGCGCTGCTCCTTTGGGCACCACCAGCCGCGGTAGAAGTTGATGACCGTGGGTGCATCCTTGGTGATCTCAGACAGGGGCCGGGTCGCACCCGCGTGATCGGGCAGCTTCAAGTCAGGAAATGTCGAGCCTTCTTTCAGATTCGGGTTCATGACCTAGCGAACCAACACCTCTGGATGACGTTCGCAGCTTCTGTTCTTCACGACCGCGACGGTAACGCTCCCGCTGGCGAATGTCGAAGCCACCACGCGGCTCAGGTTCCGGCAGCCCAGACCGCCACATGATCCAGGCGCGCGCTAGACCGTTTGAGCATCGCTCGCCGCCATTCACTCATGTGGGGTCGGAACTTCGATGTTCGTGGCGGCGCGCAGGACGCCGTGAGCGAATGCCGTCATGCCTTCTTCGAGAGTGACTGTTGCCTCGAAGCCCAGCATCACCCTCGCCCTCTCGGGGGATCCGAATACATGGCGCACATCGCCGATTCGGTAGCTTCCGGTGACAAGGGGGTCTTGAGAGCTCTGCCCAGCCGCGGCCAAGACTTCCGCCATGTCCATGACCGACCGAGGGGAGCCACTTGCGATGTTGCAGGTTCCAGGTTGAGCGTCGCTTGACAGCGCCAGAACGTTGGCTCGCGCCACATCTGTGACGTGCACGAAATCGCGTAGTTGCTTCCCGTCCTCGAATACCTGCGGCGGATCGCCTCTTTGTAGCGAGCTGCGAAAGATCGACGCCACGCCTGCGTAAGCTGTATCGGCTGGCATCCTGTCCCCATAGACATTGTGGTAACGCAGCCGGATCAAAGGAGTACCCGTTTCGGCTGCGAAGGCCTGCATCAGATGCTCTTGGTGGAGTTTTGTGGCCGCGTACACGCTTCGGGGTTCCAGGTGCGCGTCCTCCGTGAGCAAAAGTGCAGGTAAAGCGATCATCGAGCAGCGCGCGCAAGGCGCGAAGGAAATGGTAGTCAGATCGCACGCGGCCCAAACGCGGCCCGAGCCTCATCGACAGAAACGGAACGAGCGAGGCAAATACGCCGTCTGACCTGCCCTTTTGCTAGTGGCCCCAACGGGACTTGAACCCGTGCTACCGCCTTGAAAGATTGGCGCGGCAGAATTTCGCTGCCCTGTAGCGAGGCCTATCTAGGCGGGTGACCTGCGATCTTGACTGAGTCGGCTCGAACAACCGGGCACTAAGCCCAGCCGGCGAGCGCTCGCCGCACAGCGACCGATTCACTTCGCCAGGCCGCCGAAACTCCTCTTCGATTTTGCGCGGTTGCAGAGCCAGTCGAGCGGGACGCTCGCAAACCCAGACCACTTACGCGCGAATTGGCTCTGGTTCTTACCCCCTCGCGACGGGAGAGTGTGCTCTTACAGGAGGGCTGGCGTCTTCTCTTCGGGTGTTGGCAGGCTTAACAGAGCCGACTGCGGGTGGAGACGGAGAGGGAGGATGCATAAGAAGTCGTAACTGAGGAACTCATGATTCAACTCCGTTTGATACGGACACCCATTCAAGACGTCTCTTACTCGTGCAGAATCGGCACAGGTCGGTCAACGCGTCAACAACCCAGAGGAGTGGATAGGTGGCAACTGGACTCAGGAAATTCGGCGCAGTCGTTCTTTCGTTGATCGCGGTCGGAAGCATGATAACGATCGGGCAGACTCAGGAGTCCGACGCAACTACAGGCGTCGCATCTCGAGCCGGGTCGCTAGGAGGCGCGGTGTTCGCGATGACCAACGAGACCGAAGACAATCGGATAATCACCTATAGACGTGCGACCAACGGCGCTTTGAATAGAGTCGGCAGCATATCTACCCGCGGAAACGGGATCGGGACTGACCTGGACACGCAGAGCGGATTAGAGCTCAGTCGCGACCATCGTTTCCTGTACGCTGTCAACGCGGGAAGCGACGATGTCACGGTTTTCTCGGTGCATGGGACCAAGCTCACGTTTCTGCAGAGAGTGTTTGCGGGCGACCAACCGAACAGCCTGACCATCCATCGCAATCTGCTCTATGTGCTAAACGGTTCGGTCGCTGGCAACGGCATACGCGGCTTTAGGAGAGCCTCCAACGGCACCCTGACACCGTTGCGGGGTTCGGTAAGGCTGTTGAGCTCGCCCATCGCGGTTCCTGGGGAAGTGCAGTTCAGCCCCGGCGGCCGAGTGCTACTCGTGACGCAGAAGACGACCAACGTGCTGTTGAGGCCTCCGAACGCCATCGACGCGTTCAGGGTAAAGAGCAACGGTTTGACGCGCGCTACGCCAAAACGGATCGCCTCACACGGCCTCCGCCCATTCAGCTTGGCTTTCCGCAAGGATCGCAAGCTCGTCGTGGTCGAGGCCTTCAACGCTGCACTTGGTAGTTCCGCGCTGTCTTCATACCAGCTGGGTCCCCGCCGCAGGTTGTCGGTGATCAGCGGTTCAGTCCCTAACCATCAGACAGATGGTTGCTGGGTTGTGATCACCAAGGACGGGCGTTATGTCTTCACGGCGAACTTTGGTAGCGGTACGATCTCCAGCTACAGGTTTAGCTCCACTGGGAAGGTTCGCTTGATCGACGGGAAGGCTGCTTCTCTGGGGGCCCTCAGCCAGCCGGTGGATCTCACCCTAAGCGCCGACAGCCGCTTCCTTCACTTGCTTCTTAGAGGCACCGGCGGGGTCGCATCCTTCCGTATAGGGGAGAATGGCAGCCTCAGGTCTCTGGGCGTAGTTACTGGGGGGCTGCCGGTTGCGGACGGCGCTTCCGGGCTGGCCGCTTTTTAGATGTGAGACAGCTCCGCGAGTCGAGGGAGCGGAGAAAACCGCTTCACCATGGAACTCGCGCCATGCTTCAAATACACCTGCCCATCCATGCTTGAGCCCGGGCAGCAATTCGGATCGTCGCTCGAGCACTCGGGACAGGGAGCATGACATGGGTGGAGTGGTAGAAGCACTTGGTTGGGGGCTGGTGGCTGGTTTGGTAGGCACGATGGCTCAAACGGTTTCGCAACTCATCGAACAGAGGTTCACTCACAGGGAGGACAGCACGGTTACGGTGCAGGTTGGTGCGATGCTCCTCCGGCCTCCTCTCAAGACTGGGGAGCAAGCCTCCCGCTTGGGTCTGGCAGTGCACTGGGGTCACGGAATCGTCATGGGCGCGGTGCGGGGCTTGCTCGGGCTGACCGCGCTGGGAACGGTTGCTGCATCGGTCCTTCACTATCTCGTCGTATGGGGCGGTGACGTCATGCTCTATGTGGCTCTTGGTATCGCACCTATGCCGTGGAAGTGGGGCGGGACTGCACTCGCCACCGATCTGTTTCATAAGCTTGTGTTGTCGGCGGTGACGAGCCTGGTGTTCGTTGCTCTCTACTAGGTGGTCTAGGTAAGCGACGCTGTCCCCAACTTTCTGATGACGCGGCCTCGAAGCATGGGGTGTGAGTCGCATCTAAGGGTATCCGGGCGACCGTATCAACGGGTTTTTGGGCGCGCTCGACCGCGCGCCGATTGGCTCGAGTTCGTGCCGGGTCCGCCATGAGGAAGTAGTAGCCACGTGCGCTGGCTCTGTCGTGCTGCTCCAAGGGACTTGAATCTGCCCCGGAGGCAAGAGGGGAACCACTTCTACCGGAATTGGCTCTGGCTGTGGCCAATCGATCAGATGACAATTCCCCCAGGGTCCAGATGAAGCGAAAGTCCGCCACGGAGCCGGTTCGTAAACGCTCTTTTCGCGCAAGGAGGAGCCGTGAAACTCTTCATATCCAGGGTGAACAGATTCTTGGCCAACTTGGCCGGCCGAAGGCCGCTGATAGGTCGCGCGGGGGGTGTAGTGATAGCTGCGCTCTTGGTGAGCCAGGTCGTTGTTCCTTCATTTGCGCAAACCGACGGAGAGACACCGCTAGATCCCTCCGTCGGGGCGGACATCCCACGCAGTTACTTCGGTCCCATGCCGTCGGAGAGCCTCGGAATGGACCAAGAACGGCTGGTCGGGCCTCTACAGCTGCTGAGGTCGGGAAAGCTCAACGAGAGGAAGGGGACCATCGAGCTCCCTCTGTATCGCGGCCAACTCCGCAATGGGCGGGCCGTGTGGTTCATTCTCACCGACACGACCGATGAGGCCAACGCGCAAGCGCTCGGGCTGAATCACGCCGCCAAAATGACGTACTCTGATGTTGGGGATGCGGTGCGCGTGGGACACCTCGAGGCCGATACTTCCATCACTTTCGATGGCGGCTCAGTCGACTTCAGCCCTCAGCGCACTTTGGTGCCGGGAGCGGCACCCAACTTCTTTCCGCCCAAGACAGCCCGGCCCGGGTCCGTTGGAGACGCCGCTTACAGTCCGCTCGTCAGGCTCGTGAACGCGGGCAATCACATCTACAATGCTCCGGTAGTCGCCTTCGGGGTGACAGAGAGCCAGATACGCTTTTGCAAGGGCGGCGTAGATCACAGCCTGGTCCACGACCGGGTCGTGAAGATCTGCCCCGACGGGAACGGCGGAGGCACGGTCACCATCGATCTCTCGACGATCTTCAGCTTTGCCAAGCCCACTCTGTACATGAGCACTGAGGCTTCGGATCCTGTCGTAGCGGCTCTTGACGCCGGGACATTCACGCCGGCTTTGGGCGAGATACAGGTCGGGCGGGATGATAGCGCGTTTAGTGCCATCGAGCGTCTGTTTCCCATCGCCAACGGTCCCGTGGGCAAGGACAATCCTCAGCGTCAGGGCTTGAGCAGCGCTCTGAAGGATGGCCTCGATCCCTTAAACGTAATCGGCGGGGTTCCCACAGTGGCCCTCGATTACAGCCCGCTTTGGGATCTCAACCTGGCGGAGTGGACCCCCGAGGCGATCCGGCGAGGGTATCGAGCCAGAATCATAGATGAGTTTCAGCTGCTAAGCCTGGCGCGGCAAGGGTGGATCACAGGTCCGGACGGCGCTCGGTTTGGATCGACTGGGATCGTGGTCAACTGCCCCATCGTTCACCGCTTTCTCTAGCCGAGGGATGCACCCGCGTATCCACGGCGAGCTTGGCTACTCCAGCGGGCCGCGTTCTCGACGGCTCGCAGGATCTCGCCGACGGGAGACGGCAGCCGCAGTCGATCTTGAAACCAGGCAACTCGTTCTCTGGTTCCTGCCGTATGAGCCAGAAATATCGAGGGCATGGTAGCGTCAATGCCGCCCCGCCCCCCGTGACCTCCCTTAATAAGTCAGCGCGCGGACACACATTGGAGGTCTGGCAGTCACCATACCGAACTGTCAGGCGCGTGACGGTTTTGACGCACGCCGGCCCGCCGGTCCTCGACTTCTTAGGAATCAACGACCGATACGCTGGCCTCTTTCATCCGATCGAAGGAATGCGATGGTGATCATGCTCCCGAAGTCGGTGGGTGCACCACTGAGATCGATGGTCGAGAAGTTGCTCAGCTTGGAACGCCTGACCCGACCCGTTCACCCCGATACCGAAGCCGCGCTCGAGCGACGCTGGCAGGAGCTGCCTGATCACGTCAAGACTCCGGCCCAGCTACTGGGGCGCCGCACGGGGGGCTGCGAGGGGACGCACGGTGTCTTCCCGCGATGCAATCTCGCGTGTACGCCCTGCTACCACTCGCGGGACGCAAACAAGGTTCGCATCGACGGGACTCACACTCTCGGCGAAGTGGATCGCCAGATGGCTTTTCTGAGGAAACGGCGAGGCCCGGGCCAGCATGCCCAGTTGATCGGGGGAGAGGTCACGTTGCTGGGCCCGGACGATCACGGGGCCGCGCTGGCCGCCATGGAACGCCACGGGCGCAAGCCGATGAGCATGTCTCACGGAGACTTCGATTACTCGTACCTCAAGCGGCTCGCGCTCGACGAGACGGGACGACGACGGTTCAAGCGCCTTTCCTTTGCCGGCCACTTCGATTCAACGATGTACGGGCGCAGGGGAATTGAGCGCGTCGACAACGAGCGAGACCTCAATCCCTACCGCAAACGGTTCTGCGAGATGTTCGAGAAGCTACGCCGGGAGCATGGCGTCGATTACTACCTGGCTCACAACATGACCGTAACGCCGAGCAACGTCGACGACATTCCGGCGCTCATACGTGATTGCCGTCACATGGGCTTTCGGATGTTCTCCTTTCAGCCTGCGGCATCCGTTGGCAACGAGAAGCGCTGGAAGGAGGACTATCGCGCGCTGACCTCGGATGCGGTGTGGAGCCGGATCGAGGAGGGGGCCGGCACCCGTCTTCCCCACAGGGCGATTCAGATTGGAGACACTCGATGCAATCGAACGGTGTGGGGGGCGTACGTGGGAGATCGCTGGATTCCCGCGGTCGACGACCGACTGCCGCGTGACCTGGAGGCGCGCGACGCGTTCTTCTCTCTTGCGGGCGGGATGGACTTTGGCACTCCGAGGCCCCTTCTGGCCGTCAAGCTGTTGCGAGCGGCCACGAGGCGGCCGCGGACGATGGTTCCGATCGTTCGGTGGGTGCTCCGCTTAGGCCGGCGAGCGGGATTCATCGAGATGATGCGTCACGGTGTTCGCCCGATGACCTTCGTCATGCACAGTTTCATGGACGCAGCCGATGTGGGGCCGGCGTGGGAGATGCTGAAGCGTGGCGAGACGAGCGACGACCCGCGCATCCGTGAAACGCAGGAGCGACTGAGCGCATGCGCGTACGAGATGGCCCAGCCAGGATCCAACGAACTCGTGCCGGCCTGCGTCCAGCACTCGGTGCTCGATCCGCGCGAGAACCTCGCCCTCCATAAACTCCTGCCCCTGGCGGGTCGTCCCCAACGCCGAGCCGATGCCTAGCAGGCAGGTGCGAATCGCCGCACTGCTCGGTGCGCTTGCGATCACCGCGGCCGCGTGCGGAGGTGAGTCGCTCGAAGCCTCGGCTCCGGTGGGCGAATGGTCGCAGGTACGAGACGAGGCGCGCGGGCAGACCGTCCGCTGGTGGATGTTCGGCGGTGATGCGAGGGTCAACGACTACGTTGACGAGATCGTTCGTCCTCGAGCCGAGGCCCTTGGGATCAAGCTGGTGCGCGTGCCGGTAGACGACACGGTCAGCGCGGTTCAGCGTGTGGTCGCCGAGGTTCGCGCCGGGAAAACCTCCGGTGGAAGCGTCGATCTCCTGTGGGTGAACGGGGAGAATTTCTCGCAGGGCAAGCGGGCGGGCCTGTGGCTCGAGGATTGGGCGACGAACCTCCCCAACGCACGCTTCGTCGATTGGACCGATCCCACGATATCGACCGACTTCGGAGTCCCCATCGCCGGACAGGAGGCGCCTTGGAGCCGAGCGACGTTCGTGTTCGCCCACGACCGGGCTCGAACCGCAGACCCTCCGCGCTCCTACGAAGAGCTTCTGGAATACGCGCGCAACCACCCGGGGCGATTCACCTATCCGGCTCCGCCCGACTTCACTGGCTCCGCTTTCGTGCGTCAAGCCGTTCAGGCGCTCGGCGAAGACGACGCGTTCACTCTTCTCGAGGGGTTGAAGCCGCATCTGTGGCGGGGAGGCGACGCCTTCCCCGGGTCGGAGGCGGAGCTGAGCCAGCTCTTTGGTAATGGCCAGGTCGACTTCGCCATGAGCTACGATCCCTCGTTCGTCCAATCGGCCGTCCGCAAGGGAATCTTCTCGTCGACGGCTCGTCCCTTCGTGTTCGATTCGGGAGCTTTGCAGAACACCAGCTACGTCACGATCCCGGCGAACGCGGCCCACCAAGCAGGGGCGCTGGTCGTCGCCGACCTCTTGCTGTCGCCCGAGCTACAGCACATCAAGGCGGACCCGGGCGTGATCGGCCTTGCCTCCGTGCTGGACCGGGGCCGCCTGCCGTCGCGTGACCGGCTTGGTTTCGCCCGCTTCGACGACAATCCCTACACGCTGGTGAAGTTTGGTCGACTGCTCGAGGAGCTCCCCGCCTCACGGGTGCTCGAGATCGAAGAAAGATGGGAGCGGGAGGTGCTCAGATAGCTTCACGCATGCTGGCGTGCCGCGAACTCGTCGTCGTCCGAGGAGACATTCCCGTTCTGCGGGGCCTCGACCTCGAGGTGCGCGCGGGTTCCTTGACCACGTTGGTGGGGCCCTCCGGCGCCGGCAAGACGACCCTGCTGCGGGCTGTGCTCGGGCTCGAGCCGGTGAGGTCGGGGACGATCTCCATCGGCGAGCGGAACCTTGACGGCGTTTCGACGCACAGACGAGGAATCGGGATGGTCTTTCAGGAGCCCCGCCTCTTTCCCAACCTGAGCGTCGCGGACAACGTCGCCTTTCCGTTGCGCGTCGCGGGCGTCTCGCGCGCGAGCCGTCTGGAGCGCGGGCGTTTGCTTCTGGAGGACGTGGGCCTGGCGGGATTTTCAGAGCGCCGAACGGATTCACTGTCGGGGGGAGAGCAACAACGGGTTGCTCTTGCTCGGGCGCTCTGCGGTGAGCCCGAGATACTCCTTTTGGATGAGCCTCTTGCATCCGTCGACCCGAACCTGCGGGCCGATCTGCGCCGCCTCGTTAAAGAGCTGCACTTCGGTAGGGGGCTGACCACGCTCTACGTGACCCACGACCTTCAAGAGGCTGCGGAGCTGGGGGATGACATCGCACTCATGCTCGATGGAAGGATCGAGCAGCACGGCTCCGCACGCGAGCTCTTTGCGCGGCCGAGCTCAGAACGGGCGGCGCGCTTCCTCGGCGCGGTCAACATCGTCCCGGTCCGGGTGGTTGCGGGAACCGCGCACGGCGAGGGATTCTCGTTCGATGCAACGGGACCGGACGGAGATGCCGTCTTCGTCATCAGGCCCGAGCACGTGCGTCTGACCGGGGATGACGGTCTCAGAGCGCAGGTCGAGGAGGCGGTCTACATGGGGACACACGTGAGGGTGCGGCTTCGCCGGACGAATCTCGTTCTGACTGCGCATGTCCCGGCTCAGCGCCCGATTGCCCTCGGCGCCGAGGTTGGTGTCGACCTCCCGAAGGAGCACCTCTGGCGCCTTCCAGAGACCTCGTCGAGATCTTCGAGGAGTCCCGGGTGAGCAGCGGTTACGACCTGGCCATCATCGGCGGTGGGACGGCCGGCCTGACGGCGGCGTTCGGAGCGGCCGGCCTCGGAGCGCGCGTCTGCCTAATCGAGCAGAACGCGACCGGTGGCGACTGCCTGTGGACCGGATGCGTCCCGAGCAAGAGCCTGATCGCAGCGGCGACGCTGGCGCAACGGATGCGCCGGGCGGAGAAGGTCGGTCTCGCCCCGGTGGAGCCCGAGGTCGACTTTTCGAGTGTGATGGCTCACGTGCATGCTGCGCGCCGGCAGATCTATCCGCAAGACTCGCCGGAGCGATTGCGCGCCGCGGGGGTCGAGGTCATCGAGGGACGCGCCGGCTTCGAGGGACGGGGCCGAATCGTGGTCGGAGATCGCCTCCTGCGATACGGGTCGGCCCTGATAGCCACCGGTTCGGAGCCGGTCGTTCCCGGAATCGAGGGGCTCGACGAGGCCGGCCCCCTCACGAGTCTCAACCTTTGGGATCTCGACGAGCTGCCGCGCCGACTCGTCGTGCTCGGAGGCGGGCCCATCGGTTGCGAGCTCGGTCAAGCATTTCGTCGGTTGGGGAGCAGCGTCTCGATCGTTGAGATGGACTCGACCATCCTCGGCAAGGAGGAGCCGCAGGCGCAGACCGCTATCTCCGAGCGCCTCGCCGAGGAGGGTGTCGAACTGCTCGTGAACGTTCGTGCGGTCGCGGTCCGGCAAGTGTCGGGTGAGTCGGTTCTCGTCGCGGAACTCAAGGGGCGGCGATTGGAGCGGCGCTTCGATCGCATCCTCGTCGCCGCCGGACGACGCCCCAACACCGCCAGCCTCAAGCTCGGGAGCGTGGGAGTGAAGACGCGCGCCGACGGTGCGGTGCTCGTGGACGATCACCTGAGGACCACCGGCGCTCGCATTTTTGCTGCCGGGGACGTGGTGGGTGGTCCTCAGTTCACACACCTGGCCGGTCATCACGGCCGCCTCGTGGTGACCAACGCGCTGTTCCATACGCGAAGGAAGGCTTCCGGCAAGATCCTTCCCTGGGTCACGTTTACGGACCCGGAGGTCGGACGGGTGGGCCTGTCCGAGGCCGAGGCGCGCGAGCGCTGGAAGAAGCCTCTGGTTCGGACCTTCTCCCATTCGGAGCTGGATCGAGCTATCTGCCTGGGTGAGACCGCTGGTTTCGCGAAGCTCATCGCCGATCCAAAGGGGCGCCTCGTAGGTGCGACCGTCGTCGGGGTCGCCGGAGGCGAGACGGTGGCCGAGCTGTCCGCGTGGATCTCCAACCAGGCTCGACTCGACGACCTGTCCCAGGCGATCCATCCCTACCCGACGTTTTCGAGGGGCCCCGCAGGCGCCGCGGACGATTATCTACGTGAGAAATGGCTGAGCCATCGCGTGCGACGGTGGACGCGCCCCCTCCTGTTCGCGCTACGGCTCGCCCGACGGATGCCCCTTCGCATGCAGCGGTGAGCTCACGGTGGACGGGCCCTGCCCCGCAATGTGCTCATGCCGAACCAGACGCGCTGGACCGCCGTGATCGCCACAGCCCCGGCGAAGACCCACGCGATCGGTTGAGCCTGGTCCGGAAAAAAGCAGAACAGCACGTACGCGATGAAGGTCTCGGTCGACTCCGCCAAGCCTCCCAGGAACCGCAGCGACCTCTCGTCACCGAGATAGATCTTGGTGCGCTCGGCAATCGACGAGAGGGCCAGGAAGGCGGTGCCGGAGACGTAGTAGGTCAGCAGCAGCACGAGACATGCGACGCGCGCCTCCTCGCGCGCTATCCCAACGCCGACGACGAAGCCTCCGTAGACAGTGAAGTCGGCGACGATGTCCATGAAACCGCCACGATCGCTCGTCCCGCGAGCGCGCGCGACCGGACCGTCGAGTCCATCGAAGATCCGGTTCGCAATCCACAGCAAGAGCGCGGCTTGCCAGCGAGCCGTCGCGGCCGCAAGACAGGCCCCCGCGCCGAGCACGAACCCCACCAGAGTCATCAGATTGGCGGAGACTCCCCATCCGGCGATCCGCCGGCCGAGTCCATCGAGTGCGGGACCGAGATGGGCGCGCAGTGTGGAGTCGAGCACCAGATCATCCTGCCACGGAGACAGCAGCATTTCGGAAACGACAAATGAGGCGAGTGCCGGCGGCGGTGGCGGTGTTGCCTGCCTGTATGATCATCGTGGCGCTGTTCGGCGGCGCGCTCGTCGGAGCCGTGAGAACGAGTCTGGAGCCCGGACCCGCAGGCCTGGCGGGGGAGGTAAGCCTCGACGCATGGCGCGCGATCCTCACCGATCCGGCGTTCCTCGACTCGCTCTTGTTCACGTCCTGGATAACCTTGGCATCGACCGCAATCTCGATGATCGTCGCCGTCGGTCTCGCGCACCTGATTCGAGGGCGCCGTCGTGCCCTGTGGGCATTGTTCGGATTGCCCGTGCCGGTACCCCACCTGCTCGTTGCCGTCGTGGTGGTGCTGTGGATCGGTCCCGCGGGGGTGGTCGATCGACTCGCGGGGGCGCTGCCCTTCGAATTGATACGCGATCGGGCCGGCCTAGGGATAATGCTCGTCTACGTCTTGAAGGAGGCGCCGTTTCTGACGCTGCTGATAGTTGCGGTGTTGGGACCGGAGGTGCGCGCACGCGAAGAGGCGGCCGCCACCATGGGGGCGGGACCTCTTCAGCGTCTGCGCTGGGTCGTGTGGCCCAGGATCGCCGCGCCCCTGAGCTTCGGTTCCCTTATCGTCGCAGCCTTCGTCTTCGGCTCGTTCGAGGTTCCGCTCGTCGTTGGACCGACCTATCCCAAGACGCTCGCGGTGCTCGCCCTCGATGCGGCGAGGACCTCGGAGTTGGACGGTCAGGCGCGCTCGGCGTCCATTCTGCTCGTCACCGCGGCGGTGACGATTGTCTGCGCACTCCTGCTGGTTCGCCGGGCAAGGGCGGACGAATGATCCGTCGCACTCGGCTGGCCCGGATAGGCGCGTGGGCGGTGGCGCTGGCCGTCTCCGTCCCGTTCGTGATCCTGCTTCTTCAATCGTTCGTGGAGAGCTGGCGCGCGCCGGCGGTGTTGCCACAGCGCTTCGGTCTTCGGGCCTGGTCCATCGTGCTCGCCGAGGGCACGGCGGCGCGACCGGCCCTCGTGAACTCCGCCCTCGTGGCCCTGGCAACGACGACGATCGCGTTGTTTCTAGCGTGGCCCGCGGCCCGGGCGCTGGGGGAGAGCCGGCTTCGACGCCCCACACTCGTGGTTGTTGTGATGACGCTTCCCGTGCTGGTGCCGCCCTATGCGGTCGGCACGGGGCTCGCCGAATGGTTCATCCGTCTCGGACTCGTGGACAGCCTGTTCGCTCTGATCCTCGCCCACATGGTTTACGTGCTTCCCTATGTCGTCCTTTTGTTGGCATCGGGATTCGGCCGCGAGGTCGAGTCACTCGAAGAGGCGGCGTGCGCGATGGGCGCGGGCACGGTCCACAGGCTGAGGTTGGTCACCATCCCCGCGATTGCTCCCTCGCTGGCCCTCGCCGCCTTGATGGGGTTCCTCGTCTCGTGGGGCCAATACGGGACATCTCTCTCCGTCGGTGGGGGCATCGCGATGCTCCCCGTGGTGCTGGTGCCGTTCGTCCAGGCCGACCCGCCGGTCGCCGCCGCTCTCGGCTCGCTCTTTCTCGCGCCCGCGGTGTTCGCCCTGATCGTGGCTTCTCGGCAGGATCGCATGAATTGAGAAGACGGAAGGGAGACGCTTTGAGGGTGGGAATCCTGGGAACCGGAAACATGGGATCGGGGTTGCCCGCCATTTCTCACCGGCGGGGCACGACTGTTCGTCGGCTCGCGCGATTCGCAGCACGGCAAGGAGTTGGTTCGGACCTCGGAGTTGGCGGCGGGAGCTATCAGGGAGGCGGCCACGCACGTGTCAGCAGCCTGACTCTCGACGCCCGTTAGGAAGCAGCATCCTCGACGGCTCGCAGGATCGAGCCGACCGGAGTTCTGTCCTCCGGGCCTTGCTCGGGATGCGCAAGAACAATGACTCCGTCCCGGTCGAGAACGAAATCACCCCCGAGTTGGCGTCTGTCCTGACCGCGATGCAGACCTGGGATTTGCCCTTGCAGGAGTGCTCTGGCGTAGAAGGACACGACGTCGGGATGTGTGTAGGTCCGCAGAAAGGATGCCCGCCGAAGTGCAAAGCTTCGGTAGCCGTTCCTGTGCGGATCAAGCGCGATCACGAAGGGTAGGTGGAGCCGATCCCGGAGCCACGCGGCTCGCTCTCTCGCGTCGAAAGAGACGACCACCACGGTCGCACCGGCCCGCTCGAGTCGGTCATTGCTCTCGGCCATCTTCACGAGATGGCGTTCACACAGTAGTCACCCGATGTAGCGCAGGAAGGTCAGGACCACGGGCGCCCCCCGCAGCGCGGAGAGGCGCAACTCCTCGCCGGTCAGCGTGGCGAAGGTAACGTCGGGGGCTCGAACGTCGGCTTTCATCTGCCTGGATCGACCCGCTTGCGAGCCTTATCGATGTCGTAGGCGGCGTTAATCAGGCCCACATGGCTGAAGGCCTGGGGGAAATTGCCGAGCAGCTCGCCGCTACTCGCGTCGATCTCCTCGGCGAGTAGCCCGAGGTCGTTCGAGTAGCCGACGACCCGACCGAAGAGCGTTTCGGCTTCGCTCAGCATCCCGGCTCTCGCGAGGCAGCTCACCAGCCAAAAGGTGCAGATGACGAAGCTGCCCTCTTCTCCTTCGAGGCCGTCGTGGGCCTCATAGCGCAGGACCAGACCATCGTCGGTCAGGTCCTGCCGGATCGTGCTGATTGTCGACAGCATGCGAGGATCATCTGCAGGCAGGAAATCGACGAGAGGCATCAGGAGCACCGAGGCGTCGAGCTCGTCGGAACCGAAGTAGCCGGTGAACGCCTGTCGTCGCTCGCTCCAGCCCCGCTCCAAGATGGCTGTGCGGACGGCCTCCCGCTGCTCCTCCCAGTTCTGCACTGGTGCGTCGAGGTCCAGTCTCTCCGCCAGCCGTAAGCCCCGATCGAGCGCGCTCCAGCAGAGCAGCTTGCTGGAGACGTGATGGCGGGGCTCGGCGCGCATTTCCCACATGCCAGCATCCCTTTCGGTCCATGACCGAGCTGCCGAGTCCGCCAGATCCACTATGAAGTGACGCACCAACTCTTCGGGTTCCCGAAGTCGCTCGACGTACATCCACAGCGCGTTCAGCACCTCGCCGTAGATGTCCAGTTGCGTCTGCTGCCATGCGCCGTTCCCGACGCGCACGGGCTTGCTGTTCCGCCAGCCCCTCAGATGAGGAAGCTCTCGTTCTGAGAGATCCATCTCCCCCCCCACGCCATACATGATCTGAAGCGGCCGGTCGGTGTGGGTATGGCCTCCTGCCGACGCCACCATCCAGCGGACGAAGTTGTCGACCTCATCCGAGCAGGTGCCCACCCACAGCGCTTCGAGGGTGAGGCTCGAATCCCTGATCCACGCGTAGCGGTAATCCCAGTTGCGCTCACCGCCCACCGTCTCCGGCAGAGATGTCGTCGGAGCCGCCACGATGGCACCGGTAGGTCTGAACGTGAGCCCTTTGAGCACGCGCGACGACAGCTTGATCAGGTCGCGGGAAGGCCCCGAATAGATGTCATGATCGGCCTCCCAAGAATGCCACGCCGTCTTGCAGTCCTCGAGTCGATTGGCCACGTCGTGAGACGGCGTTGGCTGCGGGGGAGGCGACGACAGCGGACCCCAGCGAAGGGCGAAGCCTACCGACTCGCCTTGGCGCACCGAGAAGCGCGCGGCCGCGTCGGAACCATTTATCTCGACATCCACGGGACAGCTCATGACTAGCCGGCTCGGTCCCCCGCGGGTGCGCACAACGGGGCCGTCACGCTCTATGAAGGGACTGGACAGTCCGTACTCGGGACGGGGACTGAATGTCATGGCAACGTCAACGTCTCCGCTGATCCCCTCGATGAGCCGCAGGACCTCGTGAGGCGCGTCAAGACCGATCTCGTGACCTCGCTGGTCCGGAGCGAACGCCAATGCATCGACCAATCGGATCGCGCCCGCCGGAGTCGTGAACTCCGTCACGATCGTCAACGTTTCATCTTCGTATCGCCGGTCGGTCGTCGACGAAGCCACGGGGTGGATCGACCAATGCCCCGCCTCCGGGTCGAGCAGCTTGCTAAATACCGAGGGCGAGTCGTACCGCGGGAAGCAAAGCCAGTCGATGGATCCGCTGCTCGACACGAGTGCAGCCGAGTTGCAGTCGGCGAGCAGACCGTAAGAAGCGATGGGTTCGAAGTTGGTCATCCAACAAGCTCAACGATGGGCGAAGAGCTAAGAGCCGCATTCGTATCCGCGGGTCGAGAAGTAAGGTTCCGTTCATGCTGGGGAGAACATCGCATCGAAAGAAGTATCCACGGCCTGTCGGAGCCGTGAACTCCTCGTCGATGTCCAGAGCGATCACCTATGTCGGTTGCTCGCTGCTCAGCAATGGATGCATCCCTACGCTGCTGCGGAGGCATGGCCATCGTCGAGTCCGAGGTCGCGTTCGATCGCGTTGGCCGGGCGAGCGCCCATCGTACGGGCCGCAGCCTGGCCCTCTTCGAAGAGCATGATCGTGGGGATGGAGAGGACTCCGTACTTCTTCGCCAACTGCGGGTTGTCGTCGATGTTGACCTTTACGAAGCGAACGGTGCCCTCCCACTTGGAGGAAAGTTCCTCCAAGGTGGGGGCCACCTGGCGGCAGGGTCCACACCAGTCCGCATAGAAGTCGACGACGACACGCCCGTCACGATCCTCAACTTCCCGCTTAAAGTCTGCACTCGTTCGCTTGCTGATGGCCATTTCATCTCTCCTTGCTCAAGGATCGCTTCCGCACAAGCGGCAACCCCGACCCGCCCCGATCAGTCCCCGACTGTCGTCGTGATGACAATTAAAGAGCCTGACGGAAGCCTTGCCTTGCCGCCGACCAACGTAATGTTGTGAGGCGGTCGCTCATCAGAAAGTGTGGCGGGGCCCGGGCGCGCCGGATGGACGAAAGATGAAGAGGGCTACGGAGGCGGGATAGGAAGGGTCAAATTGTTGAAGCTGATGCGTAGATGAGGCCGGTTGAAGTAGCAATCCGAGGGTCTGGGCACCCGACTGCGCCATGACCGAGTCTAAAAACGAAACGCTCGCGGGGTTCAAGGCGTCCTTCTGGTACGGGTCGCGCAACGACCTGCACTTCAAATTCTTGGCGAAGCTCTCGGATGAGGACGCGGGCGAGTTCTTCCGGCAGCTCCTGGAAACTCTCGGCGACACGTTTGACACGGCTGAATACGATCGGATTCGCCGACTGGTGTGGGAGTGGCAGGTACGCGCCTACGAGGATCATGAAGCCGTCAACTTTCGGTATCCAGACGGGCCCTTCGCCCCCGCCCCCTCCTTATCCGACGCCACGGTGGCCCTGATGTCCGCGGGTGGCGTTTACGTGGAAGGCGAGGATCCCACCGGCGGGGAGACCCAGGAGCAGGCCGTAGCCCGGATAGGGGAGTACCTCCGTGAGCCGCCCACGCTCGTCTCGATACCGCGCGACGTCAGCCCCCGCGATCTGCGCGTTAGGCATCCTGGGTACGACGTCCGCGGCGCCGAGCGAGACATCAACTGCGTTTTTCCTATCAGAGCTTTGAATGAGCTCGCACGGGACGGAGTCATCGGGGAAATCAACCGTCGCCACTACTCCTTCGTCGGAGCGGCGTCCCAGTTGCGGCTCCGAAACGAGATCGCCCCGAGCTGGGGTGAGAAGTTGCGAGCGGATGGGGTCGATGTTTGCCTGCTCGTCGCCACGTGACCGGTGTGCCACGTGTCGGTCGGACACGTCGCGCGCGCGTTAGAGGAGGCCGGCACCACCACGGTCTCGATATACATACGGGCGTTCAAGCAGCTCGCCGAGGCCATGGCCATACCTCGGACGTTGGTCACTCCACACCTGATGGGCAGGACCATAGGTCCTCCGGGCGCGGCAGAACGGCATCGAGAGGTCCTGGAGGCGGCTCTCGGCCTGACGGAGTCGGCAACGCGTGCGGGAACGATCGTCGAGCTCGATCCCCAGTCGGCCGCCTGGAGCGAGTGAACGGAGTGTGATGGCGGATGAGCAACTGTCGCCAAGCTTCCCGTGGATGCAAGTCGATGGCAACCCGATCCATCTCCCGCATCTGATTCGCCGAGATCCAGGCGACCGCATCGCTCGCGACGACGGCCACGTCATGTCGAGCGAGGCCATCGGCCTCAAAGAGCCCTTCACGATTCGACAACGACGGTTCCGTTCATGCTGGGATGGATATCGCAGCGAAAGAAGTATTCGCCGCTGGGCGGTGCCGTGAACTCGTAGTCGGCGTCGGTATCGCCGGGAATGATGTCACCTTGGAAGATGGGGTCTTGGGCATCGGAGTTCTCGTAGATGGCGACGTTGTGTTGAACGCTCGGGCCGCCGCGATTCTCGAAATGAATGACCGTTTGGGCTCCTGTTTTGAGAGTCAGAGTGTCGGTGTCAAACGAGATGTTCTCTGCACCGACCGCGAGCTCCTCGTTGGGTCACCGGCGGTGCCGGTGGCCGACCGACCGCCATCTGCCGACGCGTTTTCCTTCGATCCGGTCGTCTCGCGGAGGCCGAATAGCAAGCTCACGGCCAGCAATGGGATGACAATGTAGAGGCTGGCCAGCCAGTGACCGCCGTGGATTCCCGCCTGTGCGGCGGCCACTGCAGGTACGCCGGTTTGGATGAGCTCGTCGATCAGTTTGCGGCGGGCCTCATTCGCTGGCCAGCCTCGGGCGCGGCTTCACCCGGGGCTCGTGTTCGTGCTGGATCACTCGGTCTGCCCACCGGATCGATGGCGCTCGTCTTATCGTCCATCTCCCATGATCATGGGCAGCAACGGACGTGCTGATTGTCGCCAGGAGATGCATAGTCGTTGGCGAGCCCCAGCTCACGCTCGATCGCACGGAGTTCCAGAAACACGCTGATGGCCACTGATTCCTCATTCCTCCTTGTTCGCAGATCGATCTCCATAGTCACGAAAACCGGAGCCTGCTTAATGCATCCACTACTGTCGTCTCGATGACAAAGTGGTGGTACCTCGCTTCGTGTTTCAGCGCGGTGCAGTCAACGTCCGGGTATGTCTGGTTGATGACAGTTCGGGCGCGAGGGCCGCGCGACATCGGTTCGCATCAGTAACGGTTTGGAGGCGATCCGAAAAGGAGTGTGCGGGATGCCTAAGGCGATCTGCAAGGGCGACGTGCTAGCGGAGAGTGACGACACGGTGGTAGTGGAAGGCAACCACTACTTCCCCGAACAGTCATTGAAGAAGGAATTCTTTCGAGAGAGCTCGCATCACTCGCTGTGCCCGTGGAAGGGGATCGCGAGCTATTACACGGTCGAGGTCGACGGCGAGCGCAACGAGAACGCGGCCTGGTATTACCCCAAGCCCTCTCTTCTCGCCCGCAAGGTAAAAGGGCGCGTCGCCTTCTGGCACGGGGTCAAGATAGAACTCTGATGGCCGGAATCGAGCAAGCAAGCTGATCCTCCGTTAGCTCTGCTCATTGTCAGCTAGGACACTATCTGGGTAGATCCGAGGTTCTCGGAAGGTTGGCACCGCTATTGGATCTCGACAAGGAGGAGGTGTCGACCATGGAGTTCGAGCTCTTGCCGGTCCTGATCGCCGGTTTCGTGGGAACGGTCGCCATGACGGCCGGGATGGCGATGGGGGCCTCATCGTCGGCGTCGTTCACGGTGTGGTTGTCGGTATCATGGCGATGCCCATGATGGGTGCCATTCATCCCAGGATGCAGCCCGTGGCCGAGGGCTTCCAGCTCGATCCTCTCGGCATCATGGGCGTGAACTACGGAAAGGGAACGCCGCTGGGTCTGCTGATGGGCCATGCCGTCTACGGCGTTGTCGTCGCGCTCGTCTACTCCGCTCTCGTCTGAAGGTGGCCGAATGGCGACAACGAAGCAACGGGGCGATCAACCCGGTCGGGAGAAGCTGCGCTCTGCTTGGCCTTTGAACTCGTCGGCGGTCGATGTCTGGTTGGAGGCGGGGAGCGATTCGGAGGCGTCGACCCCAGCAGACGTTGATGTCGATCACCTAATCCACGCGGTGATCCATGCGCATAACTCGTGGAGCGACGCGTTCATGCAGGTGCTCCAGGCAACCCATCATCACAGATACTCGCCACGTCAGTGAACGATGAAGAAATGGCAGTACCGGCGAAGCCCTCGATCCGGACAGTCATCGCAACCATCGCTACGGTCGGCATCGTCATGGCACTTTGGGTGTCGTTGACGCTGGTCCTCGATCTCATCTTTCACTTTCATCCGATCGTCCTCGGGCTGGCCGCGGGTTGGACGCAGCGAAGAGTGGGTGGCTCCCCGCGACATGCTTGGCCGGCACTGTGGGTCGCCCTTCTCGCTGGGTCAGCGGCGCTCGCGGGGACGGCGGTCATCGATTCGGCCGGGGGGCCGCTTGACCCTCCTGCGTTCACGGCGGCGATGACAGGTCTCGGGATCGCCGCGGGTGCCTACAACTTCTATAGACCGTCTCGAAAAGAATCGACAAGCGTCTGAAGGAGGAATAACGATGCCTGTCCTGACGCTCACCACAGCGAATTTCCGCCGAGAAGTGATCGATAACGCCGGGCCGGTGATCGTCGATTTCTACGCGGATTGGTGCGGACCATGCAAACAGATCGCACCTGCTATGGAAGCGCTATCGGGGAAATGGGAAGGCTACGTCCGATTCGCAAAGATCGACATCGAGGCCCATCCCGAGATCGCGCGTGGCTACAACATCTCGTCCATACCGGCGGTTCTTCGCTTCGAGGAGGGGGAGGTGGCCAATTGGAGCCTGGGCGCCAAGCCCGCCTATCTCATGGAGAAAGAATTGGGCCTGACGAGAAGGGGAGTGGCTCGCGCGTCGCGCCCGAAGAGGGGCTTTCTCGCTCGATTATTCGTCCGTTCCTAGGATCTCACTCAGCGATGACGTTCGTCTTCCTACAGAGAGCTACCCCCGGACCGGACCTGGTCGGATCGGCGAAGAGCCATCGGCTCGCACTAGGGCGCGAGTGGGTAGGAGCGAGGACGGCGCGCTTCTTCCGGCCAGCTATCTTCGAGCTCAACCCCGAGACCGTCGGCGACGCGGTTGACGTAGTTGTAGTACGAGACGACCTGGTTGGCATCGACGATCGCCCGGTCGTCGAGTCCAAACCGGCGAAGCTCCTCGACATCATCCCGCTGCATGCCGTGAGGAGTCAGCGTCAGCTTTACCGCATAACGGCACAGGGCCGCCATACGCTGGTCGAGCTGTTCGAATCTCCCGGAGGCGACCGTCTCCGCAAGCGCGGGGTCCCCCGATTCCCGGGCGAGCGCCGCGCCATGTTGCACTACTCAGTAGTGGCAGTCGTTCGCGGCGGAAACCGCGACCGCGATCGCCTCACGCTCGGCGCGCGTTAGAGGCGAAGGCCCGAACATGATCGTGCGATAGAGCGCGACATGTGCCCGCATCGCGTCTTGGTTCAGGGAATGACTCGCCAGGATGTTGTCGATGCTCTCTGCCTCTTCGGCCCGCTTAACCCACATCGGTCCACCTTCCTTTGGGAGTAGGACGTCGCTCCTTAGGTTCTGAGCGCTGGTCCCTTGCTATCGAGCGAGAGTCTCAAGCCCTTTCGCGTCGGTGATCTCGATGCGTCCGTAGCCGAGCACGATCAGGCCCTTCTTCTCGAGGTCCTTGAGGATCTTGTTCAGCGATGGTCGCTGAACGCCTAGCATCGCTGCAAGCGTTCTCTGCGGCAGAGGAACGCGCCCGTCATGTTGCTCGTCGAGGAGCAGACGCGTCGTTTGCTCTACCAGCGACCGCCCCAACAGGCCCATCAGCCGCTCTTGTCCCCGCGACACGCGCGCCGCAACGCTTGATAGCCAACGGCGCGCGACCGCTGGATGCTCGCGAAGCAAGGCCTCGAACGCTTCCGACGTCAGGAACAGACACCTCGAGGTTTCCAGCGCCCGTGCCGAGTATGGCAGCGCCATCGAAAGGATCAGCTGGATATCTCCGTCTACGCTGCCGGGATAGAGCATCTGCACCACGATCTTGCGCCGCCCGCCCCCGGTGGACAGCTCGATCATCCCGGATCGGACGATCCAGACGCCCTCAGGTCGCTCGCCCCCTCGAAACACCGGCGCGCCCCGCTCGAACTCGAGCGGCTGCAGGTAGGAGGCGAGGGCGCTTAGATCTCCCTCCGTGAGAGGTGTGGTCGTCGGATCTCCGACACAGCGGGCGATCCACGCGGCCTCTCGGACCGGTGAATCCTCACGCCATCTCGGAAGGAAGGATGTCATCTCGCTGACATTCTAGAGAGACTTTACGGCTACGACGGTTATCCCTTGTGAGAGGAAGGAGAGCCGTGAAGCTCAGCGATCAAAGCGTCGTCGTCGACGCTCCGCGGGAACTGTGCTTCGAGGTAGTAGCGGCCGCGGGACGGCGCCTCGAAAAACACTCGGAGAAAGAGTGGGTGGTCGAGTTCACGACCCTTGCCGACGATCGAGAGTTTCGAACCGTCGAGCTCCTCACCATCGAGCGCCCGAGCGTCATCCACTACCGCTGGCTCGAGGGCCCGCTGCCCGAGGTGTGCGAGACGATCCGGTTCGTCGCGCTCGACCACAACAGGACCCGGCTCGCCTACAGCGGGACGTTCTCGGTCGGGAGGGGTTTGCTCGGCTCGGTGATCGGGCGTCTGCGGGTCAAGCGCCGGTTCGATCGCCTCGTGCTCGAGCACCTCCAGCAGGCCAAGGAAGTCGCGGAAAGACGGGCTATGAGGACGAGGGTCCACCCTCGCTCAACGGAAGGAGAGCTTGGATGAGTCGTCACGACGTGATCGTCATCGGCATGGGTGTCGGCGGTGAGGAGGTCGCCGGCCGACTCGCCGAGCGAGGCCTAGACGTTCTCGCGATCGAGCGCAAGCTCGTTGGCGGCGAGTGCCCCTACTGGGGCTGCATCCCGTCCAAAGTCATGGTCCGAGCCGCCGACTCACTCGCCGAAGCCGCGCGCGTCACGGGGTTGGCGGGCGAGGCGCGCATCTCGCCCGACTGGACGCCGGTCGCGGAGCGGGTTCGAGGGGTGACGGCCGACTGGAACGACGAGATCGCGGTCGAGCGCCTCGTGGGCAAGGGCGAGACCTTCGTGCGAGGACGGGCCCGGATCGTGGGTCCCCGAAAGGTCGAGGTCGACGGAACCAGCTTCAGCGCCAGCCGCGGCATCGTGATCGCGACCGGGACGGAGCCGGCGATACCCCCGATCGAGGGCCTTCAGGAGGTCGACTTCTGGACCAACCGCGACGCCATCGAGGCCAAGGAGATGCCGCGTTCGATCGTCATCCTGGGAGCAGGGCCGATCGGGATCGAGCTGGGCCAGGTGTTCAGGCGATTCGGCTCGGATGTGGGCTTCGTCGAGTTGTTCGAGCACGCGCTCGCTTACGATGAACCCGAGATCGGGGCGGCAGTGGCCGACGTCTTGAAGGCGGAGGGCATCGCGCTTCATACAGGCGTGAGCGCGCAGAGAATTAGAGCGACAGCCGACGGGGTCGCGGTCGAGCTCAGCGATGGAAGGAGCTTGTCGGCCGAGCGGCTCTTGGTCGCCACGGGCCGGCGAGCGAATCTGTCTGGCCTCGGCCTCGAGAACGTAGGCTTGGATCCCGATGCCCGATCGCTGGAGGTAGACGGGCATATGCGTGCCGGCGACGGGCTGTGGGCCGTCGGCGACATCACCGGCAAGGGCCAGTTCACTCATGTCGCCGTTTACCAGGGGCGCATCGCGGCGGCCGACATCCTAGGTGACGACCACGCCTTGGCCGACTACCGCGCCGTGCCACGTGTCACCTTCATGGACCCGGAGGTGGCGTCGGTCGGGCCGACCGCCCAAATGGCACATGAGCAGGGCGTCAACCTGCGCGTGGGCCTGATCGAGACGAAGACCTCAGCGCGCGGATGGATCCATGGCCCCGGCGCGGAGCACGGAGTGATCAAACTCGTTGCGGACGCCGACCGCGACATCCTTGTCGGCGGTTCGGCCATGGGTCCCGCCGCCGGCGAGATCGTGGGCTTTTTGACGCTCGCCGTCAAGGAGCGGATCCCGATCGGGCATCTGCGAGACCTCATCTATCCGTACCCGACGTTTATGCGGGGCGTCGAGGACGCGCTCGGGCAAGTAAGTGACTGATATCGATGCCATCAGCGGAGCTTCGACTGCGTCCATAGAGACGATGAGGCACTTCGGTCGAGTAGACGATCATGGGCGGTAGGCGCTGGCGGGAAGCAGCCCGCGCGTCCACGCGCAGGAAACGCGCACTGATGGTGACTGGAGCCGTCGCTGTGGTCGCTATCGTCGGCATTGCCGCGCTTTTGGTGGGGCCGCGCGGCGGTCCGGCCGTGACGGGAGCGGCCGCTCTCGGAGAGCGGGCGCCGGAGGTGGCACTTACAGATTTCGAGGGCGAGTCTTTCTCGCTGCAGGACTACGAGGGACGCCCTGTGGTGATGAACTTCTGGGCGTCGTGGTGCCCCTTCTGCGTCGCAGAGATGCCCGACTTCGAGAAGGTTCACCGCTCGCAGTCTGAAGAAGTCGTGTTCCTCGGGATCGATCAATGCGATAGCTGCCAGGGCGGCAGCCGGGACGCGGCGGAGCGGCTAGCGCGCGAGACCGGCGTCTCCTACCGGTTGGCCGAGGATCCCAACGGCTCGGTGTTCGTCGCCTTCGGCGGGTCCTCGATGCCCACGACGATCTTCATCGATGCCAACGGACGCGTCGTCGAAAGCGTCGGCGGGATGTTGTCCGAGGGACAGCTGCGCGACTACATCGCGCGCCTGTTTGGGGTCGGAGATGCGTGAGCACCAGTGGACCTCGCCCCCCGGTGAGACCCCGGCTACCTCGAGATCGCTGTGGATCGCGACACTCGGCGTCGTCCTCGTCGCGGCCCTCGCGCTAGCGGGCTATCGGCTGGTCACGCGCACCGATTCCTCGCCCGAGCCAAGGGTCGGCGACTCGGGTGCGGAGCAGCCTTCGGGCTCGGTGGCAGGAGGGGCGCGTCTGGATCGGGACGACATCGTCGAGGTCATCCCGATGGACGGGATCCCGGCGATCGACGAGCCGGTCTTCCAAGGCGTCTCGGGGGTGGACTGGCTTGCCGACAAGGAACCGGTGATCGCGCTCGAGCTCGCCGGCGATGCCCGCGCCTATCCGCTGCAGATCATGACGTGGCACGAGATCGTCAACGACGAGGTCGGCGGAACTCCCGTAGCCGTGACCTTCTGCCCGTTGTGCAACACCGCGATCGCCTTTGAGAGACCGGAGGTCGATGGCGAGGTCACGACCTTCGGCACCTCGGGCAAGCTCATCAACTCGAATCTGTTGATGTACGACCGCGCGACGCAGTCGCTGTGGCCTCAGGCGACGGGGGAGGCCCTGGTCGGGGAGCTCAAGGGCACCCAGCTCACGCGGCTTTCGGCGCGCATCGTCCCGTGGCATGAGTTCAAGTCGGCGTTTCCCACCGGAAAAGTGCTGTCGCGCGATACGGGTCACGACCGCCGCTATGGCGAGAATCCCTACCCCGGCTACGACGATGTCGACAGCGCGCCGTTCCTGTTCAGGGGGGAAGCCGATGGGCGTCTGGCTGCGGTCGAGCGCGTCCTCGGGCTGCAGAGCGGGGGGGAGGTCGTCGCCTTCCCCTATTTCAGGCTGCAGGAGCAGGCATCGGGCGGACTGACCGCTGCGAACGAGACAATCGGGTCACAGCCTGTGGTGGTGTTGTGGAAGTCTGGGACCACCTCGGCGCTCGATGGTGAGGACATCGCCAGTTCTCGGGATGTAGGAGCGGGGGTCGCCTATTCGCGACGGGTCGGCGGCAGAGTCCTGACGTTCATCTCACAGGGTGGGGTGATCGTGGACCAGGAAACCCAGACCACGTGGAACCTGTTAGGCCAGGCCACCGAAGGCCGGCTTGAGGGGCGGTCCCTGAAAGCCGTCGACGCGATCGACTCCTTCTGGTTCGACTGGGCGGCGTTCCATCCCGATACGAAGATCTGGCAGGCGGATTAGCCGTGGCGACCGACGCGCGCGACGACTTCCTGCGGGCCACGTTGCCGTCCCTGGATCTCGTCTACAACCTGTCAAGACGCGCGATGCGGGATCGTGACCTCGTGGAGGATCTGGTGCAAGAGACCTACGTGAAGGCGTTCGAGGCGTGGGCTGCGGGGCGCAAGCCAAAGCGGGTCGAGCCGTGGCTGGCGACGATCTGCCTGAACAGCGCGAGGAGCTACTGGCGCCGCGCGTCCACCAGGCGGGAGATCGCGCTCGACCATGTCGAGGCCGAGCCGATCGTGGACGACGACGTGGAGGCTCAAGCAATCGCCTTCGTGCGGCAGAGCCTTGTCCATGCTGCGCTGTGGAAACTTCCTGACGTGCAGCGCATCGCGGTCGCATTGATGGACATCGACGGCTTCACCGCGCGCGAGATCGCGGGGATCACCGGAGCGCCGCGCGGCACGGTGCTATCGCGCATCCACCGGGGGCGTAAGAAGCTCGCCCAGATCCTGAGCGCGGAGGTGGAACGCCTTGAAGCATGAACCGGAGAAAGCCGCTGTCGCCTATCTGTCAGGAACGATGCGATCCCGTCGCAGGGCTCGCTTCGAGCAGCACATCGTCGACTGCGAAGACTGTTGGCAGGAAGTGCAACTGGGTCGGACGGGCCGCACCCTCGCAGAGTTCGGCCGCGAGCTTGCCCCCCAAGACACACGCGAAAACATTCGGGCCGTGATCGCGGCCCATCCTGGCTCGAACAAAAGATGGCGCATGGGATGGGGGATGACGATGCTGGTCGTGGCTGCGGCCGTCATCGTAAGCGCCGGGTATCTCAGTTTGAAAGGACCAGCTCAACCCGCGCTTATAGAAGCGGTCTTGACCGACTACCGTGAGCCAGCCCGTGCGGGCCGCGTCATCGAGGCGGAGTTGCCGCGTCGCCTCGGCGATCTCCGC